>Ga0207733_100102_pt1 | contig 85431 bp, 78 predicted proteins | sample A23P3SouthBayCA_FD_187735 | JGI IMG/M metagenome (GOLD analysis project Ga0207733, IMG submission 187735) | Aerobic enrichment media microbial communities from Eden Landing Ponds, California, USA - A23 P3 (SPAdes) | ecosystem: Environmental > Aquatic > Marine > Unclassified | place: Emeryville...
ATTCCGTCTCCGGGTTCTTGCTCTCACAACCCGTACCGATTAATGGCACGGTGGGCCGTTACCCCACCGTCTACCTAATCGGCCGCAGCCTCATCCTACGGCGTCGGAACGTTTCCGGCTCCCGGCGTTCCAGCATGGGAGCAGTATCCGGGATTAGCCTCAGTTTCCCGAGGTTATTCCGGTCCGTAGGGTAGATTGGCCACGTGTTACGGAGCTATTCGCCACGGGTCTGAACCCGTGCGACTAGCATGGCTAAATCGGACTCCGATAGCAATGGCCTCCGGCAGGATCAACCGGAATGTTCCTCCCCGCGAGGGGAGGGGGTGGCGGGAAATCACGCGCGAAGCGTGATTTCACCATTGCGTGGTCCATGTTCGGCGACACCGATCGGGTGACACCGAACTATCGAGGCTCACATCAGATACCGTCTTGCGGCGGACCGCAGGGGCGGAATCCTCATCTCTTGCGGATATCAACGTACTTCGCCAGGGGACTTAACCCCTTCGAAGCCCGTCGACGAGGCGAACCGCGGCGGAGTTGAACCACCTCGACTCGCGTCGTGTCTTCGCATTCCATCCGATGCCTTTGCCGTTCATAAGGGCATCGGAACGAACTTCGACACACCCCGAAGGGGTGTGCCGTGTCGCCCGGGGCGTCCCGTGCGACCTTCGCATTTCTTCGAATGGCAGGGGAACATAAAAGGCCGTCGTCTCGATCCCGCCACGTCATGCGGTTTCACGGAACGACATCGTAATCAACTGCGGTGGTGTCTCTCGTGATCGGCCGGATACGCGGTGGACCGAGGTCTCGAACGAACTCGACGAGCGCCGGCGTCGCGACTGGCCAACCGAGCGTCAAAGAACGGACAGTGCGCGGATCAGCTCTCGAGGTGCTCGATGCCCTTCTTTGAGACGTTCGCCTCGGTGATCTCGGAAGGCATCCAGTCGGGCTTGTTGTCCGGCGCGGACTCCCGCCAGGACCATCCCTCGTAGATGTGGACCTTGTCGGTCCCCTTCTCTCGCAGTCGGAGTTCCACTCGTTCGGCCGCGTCCTCGGAGCTCGCCGGGTCGAGTCGGCGGGCGGCCTTCAGCGCAGCCTGCCGCGGCGTGTTGCCGGAGAAGACGCTCTCCTCGGTGCCGTCGCCCTCGCGTAGCGCGAAGTTTCGCTTACCGTCCTCACGTACCATGGTTTTTCGCCTCCGTGTGAATCGAACACACACTGTATGATAAACGTACCGGGGTGAGTACTCCATCACCGGGAAAAGGTTCATAAGCTCGGTGCGGTGAGCACGGAGTCTTCGGGGCCGGCGTCGATGCCTGACCGCCACAGTGAACGACCGGTCTCAACGGTTTCAACGGGGTGCCCGCAGCGGCGTCCGTCCGGCGAATACGGAAACGGACGGTCGTAAACAACACTTATGTGTCTCGTCGGGTGACCCACGGAGTACCGAAGCCGATGGTCCGGAAGAAGACGCTCAGTCCGAGTGGTGCCAAGGACGAGAACGGCGAGTACCACAACGTCCACGTGAACCTGCACGAGGACGAGCTCGCGGTCGCCGGCATGGATATCGGCGACGAGGTGTTCGTTCGCGTCCGCGACGGCAAGATCATCATTCAGAAGGCGGACCCCGACGAGGTAGAACACGACTTCTGAGGCCGGACAACCCCCGCAGTTCAAGAGCGTGCCCGCTCTGAGACACGGGCGAGCACCGCAATGAGGGCATACGATCTCGCGAAGCCGGCGCTGTACGCGCTTCCCGCCGAAACCGCCCACGAGACCACTCAGCGACTGTTGCGCGCAGTTCAGGGAACACCGATCCAGACGCTTCTCCGCGATCGATACGCCGTCAGCGACGGGCGTCTCGAGACGGACGCGTTCGGTCTCACGTTTCCGACGCCGGTCGGCGTCGCCGCCGGCTTCGACAAGAACGCCCGGGTGCCGCGCGCGCTCGCGGCACTCGGCTTCGGTCACGTCGAGGTCGGGGGCGTCACCGCCGAGCGCCAGCCGGGAAACTCCCGTCCGCGGATGTTCCGACTGCGGGAGGACGACGCCATCGTCAACCGGATGGGGTTCAACAACGAGGGTGCGGACCGCGTCGGTGACCGCCTCGATCGCGAGCCCGCACCCGACGTTCCCCTCGGAGTCAACGTGGGCAAGTCGAAGTCGACTCCGCTGGAGGACGCCGCAGACGACTACCGCTACACGTACGAGCGCGTGGGCGCACACGCGGACTACGTAGCCGTCAACGTCTCCTCGCCGAACACCCCCGGACTCCGGTCGCTCCAGAACCGCGAGTCGCTGGAGCGGATCCTCGGGACCCTCTCGGACGCCGGCGCCGACCCGCTCCTCGTGAAGTTCTCCCCGGACCTCCCCGAACCCGCCGTCGAGGAGGCGCTCTCGGTCGTCGACGACCTCGGCCTCGACGGCGTCATCGCGACGAACACCACGACCGATCGTCCCGACACGCTCCGGAGTCCCCAGCGGGCCGAACGGGGTGGGCTCTCGGGCAAGCCGATCGAGGCGCGCGCGACGAGCATGGTCCGGTTCATCGCGGAGCGCACCGACGTGCCGGTGGTCGGCGTCGGCGGCGTCTCGGACGCCGCGGGCGCGTACGCGAAGATCAGGAACGGCGCGAGCCTCGTCCAGTTGTACACCGGCCTCGTCTACGAGGGGCCGAGCGTCGCGCGCGACATCAACGAGGGACTGGCGGAGCTGCTGGAGCGCGACGGCTTCGACTCCGTCGCCGACGCGGTCGGCGCGGACCTGTAGCCGATCAGGCGCCGAGCGTGACGAACAGAACCGCCGCCGAGATCGCGCCGAGGGCGACCCCGAGCGCCGCGAACGCCGGTCGGGAGGCGACCCCGTTCAGGTCCTCCCCCCGGAGCAACGGTCGCCCGAAGATCCACAGGACGCCGACACCGACGAGGATCGACAGTCCGGCGTCGGAGGGGACGCCGTTCGCGTACTCGACCACGCCGACCGCGATCTGACACGCGCCCGAGAACACGAACCCACCCAGCGAGACGACGCGCACGTCCGGGGTCACCCGATCAGCACCCCGACCGTGAGGAGCGCCGAGACGAGGCCGGACGCGACGCCGATCGCGACGAAGAGGGGCCGGGTCGCGAGCCCGTTCAGGTCGTCCCCGCGGAGCAGCGCGCGGGCGAACACGCCGGCGACCAGTAGCCCCCCGAGCACGGAGAACAACGGGTTCGCCGGCGTGTCGCCGCCGACGTACATGGCGGCGCCGAGGAGGACCTGTGAAACGCCGGCGACGACGAAGCCGCCCAGCGAGAGGACACGTCGGTTCACGGGCGAGAGTTCGGACCCGAGGAGAAGACGGTTGGGGTCGGCGGGAGCGGGGCGGTCGGTCGCCGGTCCGGCGACGGGACCGCCTACCCCTCGTCGTGGACGATAACGACCGCGTCCTCCGGCTGGAGCAGTTCCCCGGTTCCGGAGTAGCGGCGCTCGCGCTCGACCTCGAACAGGTCCGCGCCGAGGGTTTCGCCGGCGACGTGTAGCTCGCCGTCGACGATCTCGTAGTCCTCGCTCGCGAGCGCGGCCTCGATGTCACCGACCTGCTCGCCGTACGTCGGACCGACCTGCGCGTAGTCGAGGTCGATGCCGACGATCACCGACTCGACCTCGGGCTCCTCGTCGAGGACGGTCAACTCGCCGACGTTCATCACGCCGCGGACGTCGTCGGCGAACGCCGCGAGATCGCCCTCGCCGTACACCTCGACGCGGTCCAACTCGGCGTTGAGCGGGAGGCCACGCTCGCTCTTGTACCGGCGCAGCGCCCCGACGACCGACATCGCGGCGACGCCGGCCTCGTGGTCGGCTTCGACCCCCAGCGGCTCGGGCCAGTCGCGCAGGTGGACGGAATCGAAGTCGTCGTCCGCCCGCTCCTCGGCGTACATGTCCTGCCACAGCTCCTCCGTGACGTGCGCGAGCATCGGCGCGAACAGCCTCAGGAAGCGCTCGTGGGCGACGGACAGCGTGTACCGGGCGGCCGGGTCGTCGTCCTCGGCCTCCCGGACGCGCGTCTTGGCGACCTCGAGGTAGTCGTCACAGAACGTGTGCCAGAAGAAGCCGCGGAGGTCGTCCCGGGCCTTCGAGAACTCCCGGTTCTCGAGCTGCTCGGTGAGCGTCTCGGTGAGCCCGTCCAGTTCGGCGAGCAGCCACCGATCGAGCTCCCGGAGGTCGTCGTGCGCGAGGTCGGGCCGTTCCTCGCGAGCGTCGCCGACCAGGGACTCCACGAGCTTCGAGGCGTTCCACAGCTTCTGGAGGAGTTTCTCGCCCGCGCGCAGCCCCTTCTCGGTGTACGGGAGGTCGTCGCCGATGGCCGATCCGGCGGCCCAGAAGCGCGCGGCGTCGACGGGGTACTCGGCGAGCACCTCCCGCGGGAGGACGACGTTGCCCTTCGACTTGGACATCGCCTCGCGGTTCTCGTCGAGGACCATCCCGTTGATCAGCGTCTCGTGGAACGGCACCTCGTCGGTGTGCTCGTAACACTTGACGAGAGTGTGGAACAGCCAGAAGCTGATGATGTCGTGGCCCTGCGGGCGCATGTCGAAGCGGTACAGCTCCGGGTGCTCCATCGTGTACTCCTCGGCCGCCCCGTCCCAGTCCCAGCCCGCGTTGATGAGCGGCGTCAGGCTGGAGGTGGCCCACGTGTCCAGCACGTCGTCCTCGGGAACGAACTCCCCGTGCCCGCAGTCGGGGCAGGCGTCGACGGGAGGGTCGTCCGAGAGCGGGTCGACCGGGAGGTCGGCCTTGTCGGCGATGATCTCCTCCCCGCAGTCGTCGCAGTACCACACCGGGAACGGGATCCCCGAGGAACGCTGGCGGGAGATGAGCCAGTCCCACTGCAACCCCTCGACCCAGTGCTCGTACCGGGTGAACATCTTCTCCGGGAACCACTCCATCTCCCGACCCGCCTCGAGGTACTCGTCGGCCTTGTCGAGCATTCGGATGTACCACTGCTCGGTGACGAGGAACTCGACGCTCGTGCCGCACCGCTCGTGGACGTTGACCGTGTGGGAGATGCCACGCCGATCCAGCAGCGCGCCCGCGTCGTCGAGGTCCTCGACGATGGCCTCGCCGGCTTCACCCGAGTGCATCCCCTCGTACCCCTCGGCGACCTCGGTCATGTGGCCGGACTCGTCGATGGCGACGCGCAGGTCCAGGTCGTGGATCTGGTACCACTCGATGTCGTTCTGGTCGCCGAACGTGCAGCACATCACGATCCCCGAGCCGGTCTCCATGTCGACGCCGTCGTCCGCGAGGATCGGGACCTCGTGACCGAACAGCGGGATCTCGGCGGACTCCCCGACGAGGTGCTGGTTCTCGTCGTCCTCCGGGTGGACGAAGACGGCGACGCACGCGGGCAGGAGTTCGGGGCGGGTGGTGGAGATAGTGAACGTCTCGTCGCTCCCGGACACGTCGAAGGCGATGTCGTGGAAGTGACTGTCCTGCTCGTCGTCCTCAGTCTCGACCTGTGAGATGGCCGTCTCGCACTCGGGGCACCAGATCGCGGGCGCCTTCTCGCGATACTCGCGACCCTGTTCGTACAGGTCGACGAAAGAGAGCTGCGAGATGCGCTGAACGCGCGGCTCGATCGTCTGGTAGGTGTGGTTCCAGTCGACGGAGACGCCCAGCCCCTGAATGTTCTCGGTGAACTGCGCCTCGTAGTCGGTACACACCTCACGGCACTTGCGCTGGAACTCCCGACGCTCGAAGTCCTGGTGGCGGATGTCGAGTTCGTCCTCGGTGAGCCGCTCGGAGGCGATGCCGTTGTCGTCGTAGCCGAACGGGAAGAACGTCGTCTCCCCGTTCATTCGCTCGAAGCGGGCGACGAAGTCCTGCAGGGTGAACCCGTACAGGTGGCCCATGTGGAGGTCGCCGGATACCGTCGGCGGCGGGGAGTCGATGGAGAAGACGGTGTTCGGGTCGGTCGCGGCCTCCTCGTCGTACGCGTACGTCTCCTGGTCGACCCAGCGCCGTTGCCACTCGGGCTCTGTGGTCTCCGGGTCGTAGTCCCCACTGGGCATTTCACACGTACTTCCCCGGAACGCCTGTTAAGCGACTCGGTTGTGGGAGGGACGCTCACACGGCCTGTCACGGCCGCGGTGCCGCGGAGTCGATCTCGACCGCCCGGCCAACGGTTATGTCCCGCCCGAGTGACACGGCGACCATGACCACGGCAGTCATCGCGGGCGTCGGTCCGGGACTGGGCGAGTCGATCGCGCGGAAGTTCGCCGCGGAGGGGTGCGACCTCGGGCTGATCGCCCGCAGCGAGGGCTACGTCCGAGAGCTGGCCGACGACCTGCCGACGGCGGCGGTCGGAGCGCCCGCGAACCTCGCGGACCCGACCGACATCGAGGCGGCGTTCGACCGGATCCGCGCCGAGGTCGGCCCCGTCGACGTGCTCGTGAACCACGCCAGCGCCGCCGGCTGGACGGGGCTGATGGACACGGATCTCGACGCCTTCGACCGGGCGTACGAGGTCGGACCGCGCGCCGGCTTCCTCTGTTCTCGGGAGGCGGTCACGGACATGCGCGCCGGCGTGGACAACGAGGATACGGCGGGAACGGTCATCTTCACGGGGGCGACCACGTCCGTGCGCGGACGGGAGGGCGCGGTCGGGTTCTCGATGGCGAAGTTCGGCTCCCGCGGCCTCGCGGAGTCGATGGCCAGGGAGCTCGGCCCGGAGGGGATCCACGTCGCTCACGTCGTCATCGACGGCGGGATCCTCGCGCCGGGCGTGGAGACGGACACGCCCGATGAGTACCTCGACCCCGACGCCATCGCCGACAGCTACTGGCACCTCGTGCAGCAGGACCCCAGCGCGTGGACGCTGGAACTGGATCTCCGGCCGCACGTCGAGGAGTTCTAACCGACCACTTTTCGCGGGGGTCGAGCGCCCGGAGGGCGCGAGGCCCCCGCCAAAACCCGTCGATGATCAAAAGGCCGCTCGCTCGGCCTTCGGCCTCGCTCGCGGTACAACTGCTGGTGACACCGCAAAGGCGCGCGGCGGCGCGGCTCCGTCCGCGCCGAGCGTGCGCGAGGGACGAACGAGGGCGAAGTTCTCGTGAGCGGAGCGAACGAGAGCACGGAAGACGAGCGAAACGAGTCTTCCGGAGCCCGAGTGAGTCGGCTGGGGAAGGTGTGAGCAGTGCCGTCACGGGCGGATGAGACTGAAGAGGGCCGGGCTTTCGCGGTCTGCCATCACGGGTCGGACACGACGACTGCTTACACGAACACGACCGCGCCCGATCAACCCGAGAGGGAAAGGTTCATCCGCCGAAGCGCCCCGACCTACTCGTAGTTGCCGGCGCGGTCCGCCGACGCGACGCGACCCGGTCCGACCCGACCGAGATCGAGCGCCCGATCCCGACCGATCGCGGACCGCGCCACCCGAGATCCAACCGCCCATGACGACACCCAACGAATGAAAGTCGCAGACGCCGTCCCGAAGTTCGCCGACGCGTTCGGGTTCGAGGAGTTCAACCGTATGCAACGGGAGGCGCTGCCGGCCATCCTCGAGCGCGACGACAACGTCGTCGCCGCGGCCCCGACCGCCTCCGGCAAGACCGCGCTCGCGGAACTCGCGATCTGCGAGACGCTGCGGGACGGCGGCACCGCCCTCTTCATCGCGCCCCTCCGGGCGCTCACCAACGAGAAGGAGGCCGAATGGGACCGCTTCGAGGAGCTGGGCTACTCCGTGTACGTCGTCACGGGCGAGCGCGACCTCAACCCCCGGCGCGCCGAGCGCGCGGACATCCTCGTGATGACGCCCGAGAAGACCGACTCGGCGACGCGGAAACACGAGTCCGCGCGCTACGACTTCGTCAACGACGTGGACTGCTGTGTCATCGACGAGGTGCACCTGCTCGACTCCGACAAGCGCGGCGCCGTCCTCGAGGTGACCGTCTCCCGGCTTCGCCGGATCTGTGACCCGCGCGTCGTCGCGCTGTCGGCGACGATGCCCAACGTCGGCGACGTGGCCGAGTGGCTCGACGCGCCGCCGGAGACCACCTTCCAGTTCGGCGAGGAGTACCGTCCGGTCGACCTGGAGACCGGCGTGAAGACGTACACCCACGGCGACAACTCCTTCGCGGACAAGTACCGCCGCCTGTACCGCGCGCTCGACCTCGCGGAGCCCCACATCCGCGAGGAGGGGCAGGCGCTCGTGTTCGTCTCCTCCCGGCAGGACACCGTCATGGCCGCCAAGAAGGCCCGAGACGAGATCGGCGAGCGCGACCTCGAGATGGGCGCCCGCGGCGACTACGACTTCCACACCGCCGCCAAGGAACTGGACAACGACACCCTCCGGCACTCGGTCGTCGACGGGGTCGCCTTCCACCACGCCGGGCTCTCGAAGAACGACAAGGACCTCGTCGAGCGGTGGTTCAAGGAGGGGAAGATCCAGCTGCTCTTCTCCACCTCGACGCTCGCATGGGGCGTGAACCTCCCCGCCCGCTGTGTCGTCATCCGGGACACGAAGTACCACGACCCCCTCGAGGGGGAAGTCGACATCAGCCCGCTCGACGTGCTCCAGATGCTCGGCCGAGCGGGTCGTCCCGGCTACGACGACGTGGGGTACGGCTGGGTCGTCTGCGACCGCGCGGACGCCGACAAGTACCGGAGCCTGCTCCGGGAGGGCAAGGAGATCGAGTCCCGGCTCGCGGCGGACCTGGACTCGCATCTGAACGCCGAGATCGCGCTGGGCACCATCTCCGGACTGGACGACGTGATGTCCTGGCTGGAGACGACGTTCTACTACGTCCGCGCGGGCACCGAGCCCGAGGCGTACGACTTCGAGGGGATCCGCGACCGCGTCCGCGACACGCTGGACTCGCTGGTCGACCGCGGCTTCGTCGAGACCGACGACCAACTCGGAGTGGCGGCGACCACGCTGGGTCGACTGGCATCCAAGTACTACCTCCGGATGGAGACGGCAGAGCGCTTCGCCGAGCTCGGCGAGCGGGAGGCGATCGACGAGAACGCCGTCCTCCGAACGGTCGCCGCCGCCGCCGAGTTCGACTCCGCCTCCTCGCGCTCGTCGGAGGCCGACGCCGTCGACCGCGTGCTCTCGGACGTGGACACCGACCTGGAGGGCGGCAACCGGAAGGTGCTCGCGATCCTCCACGCGGCGGTCCACGGGTCGACCCCCTCGGACCTCCGGTCGGACGCGTGGATCATCCAACAGAACGCGCTGCGCCTGCTCGCGGCGCTGCGGGAGTTCGCCGACGCCGTGGCCGGTTCGCGCGCCGCGAACCTCGTGCGTCGCGTCGAAGCGAGGGTCGAACACGGCGTCAAGCGCGAGGCGGTCGGCCTCACCGCCATCGAGGGCGTCGGCGAGGGACGCGCGGAATCGTTGTCGGCGGGCGGACTCACCACCCCGGCGGACGTGATCGCCGCCGGAACCGAACGGCTCACCCGGGCGGGGCTCTCCGAGGGGGTCGCCGAGCGCGTGGTACGGCAGGCGAAGGCCCTCCCGAACGCGGTCGTCGAGTGGGGCGAGTTCCCCGACTCGATCGGGACCGGGGAAAACGATGTGCTGGAAGTCACGGTGCGGAACGTCGGCGGTAGCGCTCGCGCCGGGATCCGCGTCACCGCCAACGGCGTCGAGATGACCGAGAAGACGCTCTACCTCAGCGACGAGACGACCGTCCCGGTCGGGGTGTTCGGCGCGCCCGGCGAGGCGGAGATGCGGTACGAGGTGGAGGTCGTCTACCCCGAGTTGCCGCTGCTCCCCGAGACCGACTCGCGGATCGTTCGCGTGGACTGACGGACCGCGGCGTACAGGGCGGCGGGGTCGTCCCGATCGACGACCTCGTCGGCCGCCGAGAGGTCGGTCGCGGCGTTGTGGTCGTCGCGGACGGCGATCGTGTACGCGCCGGATCGGGTGGCCGCGAGCACGCCGTTCTCGGAGTCCTCGACCGCGACAGCGCGGTCGACTGTCCCGCCCATATCGCGGATCGCCTCCTCGTACAGCCCCGGCTCGGGTTTGCCCGGGCCGTCGAACTCCTCGGCGGGCGCGATCAGATCGAAGGCGAGGTCGAAGCGGTCGAGCACCACCTCGATCCAGTCGCGCGGCGACGACGAGACGAGCGCGACGGGAACGCCCGCGTCGCGGAGTTCGTCGACGAACTCCCGGGCGCCCGACAGCAACTCGACGCGCTCCCCGTAGATCGACTCCGCCGTCTCGTCGTACAGCGTCATGAACTCGTCCTTGTCCACGACCACCTCGTAGTGCTCGGCGAGGTAGTCGTAGATCTCGCCGTAGTACATCCCCGTCACCTCGTCCAGTTCGGGGGAGTCGGCGCCGTCGGCGAGCACGCGCGGCAGGATCTCCTCGCGTTCGGCGGCGTGCCAGTAGTCCTCGGAGTCGACGAGGACGCCGTCCATGTCGAAGCAGACGACGACCGCGATCCCCCCGGGCGGCGACGCGGCGGCCGATCCGGGCGCGGAGTCCGGCGCGTCCGACGCCGAACCGGTCGTGTCCGCGGCGTCGGTGGCGTCGGGGGAGTCGGTTCCGCCTCGCGAGTCGGCGGCGTCACCGCCGGATGACTCGGACATACCGAACCGTCCGCGTCCGACGGCATGGGCGTTCCGGCCCGCGAGGGCGACGCCGGAGCCGCTCGATCCGGGTCGATACCCTCCGAACTCGGGGCGACACTGCGAGGGTCCAAGTAGGGAGCCGGCACCAGCCACCCCATGCCAGCGACCTCCACCGTCCTCGCGGGCGACTGCACGACGCGGTTCGAGACGACGACCGGCGACACCCGCACGCAACGGGGGCGCGTCGTCGTTCTCGCGAAGCCCGACCGGACGCTCCTCGTCCACGACCGGTCGGGCTACCAGCCGGTCGCGTGGCTCACGCGTCCCGATTCGCTCACCGTCGAGACCGACGACGACGGCTTCGCCGTCACGGCCCACGACGCCGGTCGCACCCTCACAGTGCGCTCACACGACGCCGGCGAGGTGCTGGAGCTGCCGGTCAGCGACGCCGGCGTCCCCGTCGGCGAGTGCCACGATCCCGACTGCGGCGCCGCGCTGGTCCGTGCCGGCGGCGACGTGGTCTGTCTCGGCTGCGACGAGGGCTACGGCCTCCCGTCCGGCGCGACGGTCCACGACGACGATACCTGCGACGACTGCGGGCTCCCGCTGATGACCGTCGAGCGCGGCGAGTCGCTCCGACTGTGTATCGACTACGCCTGCGACTCGATGACAGACGCCGTCCGCGAGGCGCTGGACCGCCGGTTCGACTGCCCCGACTGCGGCCGGGACCTCCGCGTCCGCGAACACCGCGGTCGGGCGTTCCTCGGGTGCGACGGCTACCCCGACTGCGAGACGGCGTTCTCGGTGCCCGCTGGCGTGTTCGCCGGCGAGTGTACCTGCGGCCTTCCCCGGTTCGAGACTGCGACCGGGGTGCGCTGTCTCGACGGCACCTGCGAATCGGACCGGCCGGCCGACCCGGATCACAGTCCCTGACCGACCGCCGACGACGCGGCGCATCCGCGGCAGCGACGGCTTCGACACACCGCGACACGGCGAGACACACGATCACAGCCCCTATACGCCGACCACCCGCCCGTACACACAATGAACGCGACACTCGACGGCGACGTCGTCCGCGCGAGCGGCGACGCCCGCCAGCGCTTCCACGACGCCCGGGGGTACGGGCGGGCCGACGGCCCGGACGTGACCCTCGCACGCGTGGAGGCGGCGCACCTGCTGTATCGCGGGGACCTCGACTCGGTGTCGGGGATGGATTTCAGGGCGTTTTTCCGCGATAGCGTCGGGAGCGAACCCGGCTTCGCCGCCCGATTCCTCGTGTACGCCGACCTCCGCGAACGGGGGTTCTACCTCGCGCCCGTTCGCGAGGGATGGCCCGGCAGCGCGGGCGGACTCGGGGGAGACGCCGGCCGTGACGGCGGTGCCGACGCCGACATCCTCGTGTTCGAGCGCGGCGAGAAGCCCGGCGGTCCCGTCGCCCACCGTGTCCGCGTCGTCGGCGAGCGCGAGGAGTTGACGACCGCCGATCTCGTCGGCCGGACGCTCGCGGTCGTCGACGAGGAGAGCGAGGTGTCGTACTTCGGCTGTGCGGCGGGCGGCGGCTTCGACGGCGGAACGGAGTACGCCCTCCCCGCCGACGTCGAGGCGGATCTGCTGGACGACCGCGTCGTCTGCTGGTCGCCGCCGGCGACCCTGTACGAGTCGGCGTTCTACGGCCAGCCCGTCTCCGGCCGCGACGACGCCGACGTGGACGCGCTCCAACTGTCGCTGCTGGAGGCCGCAGACCTCGCCACGCGCGGCGCCGTCGACATCGACGCCGACGCGGTGATCGAGCGGGGACACGAGGTGGAGGGCGAGCGGTTCGACCGGCGCCTCTCGGTGTACCGCGAGCTTCGCGACCGAGGCGTCGTCCCGAAGACGGGGTACAAGTTCGGGGCCGACTTCCGGACCTACGACGCGGTGGAGTCCGTGGCGGATCTCCCCCACTCCGAGTGCCTCGTGCGGGTGGTGACGCCCGACCATCGCTTCCACCCGCGAGAGCTCGCGCTGGACGTGCGCCTCGCCGGCGGCGTGCGGAAGCGAATGGTTTTTGCGCTCGCCGGCGACGACTCGAACGACTACCTGACGGTCGAGCGACTCACACCATGAGCGACGACGACACCAGCCCCGAACGGGGTCACGACGGAGCCGACAGCGAACCGCAGCGAGCGCGAACGGACGGCGGCGTCGCGCTCGACCCGTGGGGCTCGGCGACCGTCGCCGACTACCGGGAACTGTTCGAGGAGTTCGGCATCGAGGAGTTCGAGGCGATCATCGACGAGGGTCCCGCCCCGCACTACCTCATGCGCCGGGGCGTCATCTTCGGCCACCGCGGCTACGGCGCCGTCGCCCGGGCGCTCGCGAACGACGAGCCCGCCGCCGCCCTCTCGGGGTTCATGCCCACCGGCGACCCGCACATCGGCCACAAGCTCGTGTTCGACGAGCTGATCTACCACCAGGAGCAGGGCGCCGACACCTACGGGCTGATCGCGGACCTCGAAGCTCACTCCGCCCGCGGGCTGACCTGGGAGGAGATCGACGAGCACGCCCGCGACTACCTCCTGTCGCTGCTCGCGCTCGGGTTCGACCCGGAGGACGGCGAGCTGTACCGCCAGTCCACGAACCGTCGGCTGCAGGACCTCGCGTTCGAGTTGGGGTCGAACGCCCGCTTCGCGGAGTTCGAGTCAATCTACGGCTTCGACGGGGAGACGTCCGTCTCGCACATGCAGTCGGTCGTCACCCAGATGGCGGACATCCTCTACCCGCAACTCGACGAGCCGAAGCCGACGGTCATCCCGGTCGGCCCCGATCAGGACCCGCACGTCCGCTTCTCGCGCGACATCGCACGCAAGACGCGCTACTTCAAGGTCACCGAGGCGTTCGCCAGCCCCGAGTTCGACGCCGCCGAGCGCGTGCTCGTCGGGCGGGCCTACGACCGGCGCGAGGAGTGGGCCGACGACCCCGAGACGCCGCGCTGTGAGGACGCCGCCGCGTGGCTCGCCGACGCCGAGGTGGACGCCGAGTTCGAGTCCGCCCGCGCCGGCGCCGTCGAGAAGCTGGAGAACGCCGGCATGGAGCCGCTTCGCCCCCGGACGCGCTTCCTCGATCGCAACGCCGACGAGGAGGCCTTCGAGGCGCTCATCGAGGCGGTTCCCGGCGAGAAGCGCGTGTTCGACGCGCACATCGACTCCTTCGAACTGGACCGGGAGGACGCCGAGGAGCTGGCCCGCGAGGTCGAGGTCGACAACGGCGGCTTCGGCTTCTACACGCCGTCTTCGATCTACCATCGCTTCATGACCGGCCTGACGGGCGGGAAGATGTCCTCTTCCATCGAGGCGAGCCACATCTCGCTGCTCGACGACCCCGAGGAGGGGTACGACAAGGTGAAGTCGGCGACGACCGGCGGCCGCGAGACCGCCGAGAAGCAGCGCGAGCTCGGCGGGAAAGCCGACGAGTGCCCGGTGTACGAGCTGTACGCGTACCTGCTCGCGAACGACGACGACGGCTTCGCCGAGGAGGTGTACGAGGAGTGTGTCGGCGGCGAGCGGCTCTGCGGCGGCTGCAAGGAGCAGGCGGCGACGCTGATGAGGGAGTTCCTCGCCGACCATCAGGAGAAGCGCGAGGAGGCCGAGGAGCTGCTCGCGGATCTGGACGTCGACCTCGACGTGGACGGGTCACGGCGGGGGATCCCCGGCGACGAGGAGTAGCGGGACGCGAGCAACGCGAGCGTCCCGGTAGATCGGCGGCGAGGTCTTCGGCCGAGCCGCCCGGAGAGATAGCGAGGGGCGAGCGTAGCGCCCAACGGACGAATCATATCTGAAACGTCAACCGAAAGATGTAATTATATGTCGTCTGATGTATTACCAGATGGAGTACGCGTTCGAGTGTGAGTGCGGCGAGGAGGTGTCGGACTTCACGCGCGGCGGCGACGTGGAAGTCAGCACCGTCGCAGTCTGTGAGGAGTGCGGTACGACCTACGGACTCACGATCACGGCGATCCAGAACGGCGGCGAGTAGCCGGCGGGCGCTCATTCGGTACCGCGCCGTCGGTCGGTTCTCGTTCAGAACGCGACCTCGACCCCGTCCCCGTCGCCCGCATCCCTCCACAGGTAGTTCGCGGTCGCCGTGTCCAACACCGCCGAGCCGACGCTCTCGACGACGATCACCTCGTCGGCCGCCTCCCGTCCCGCGTCGCCCTCAAACACCGCCGACAGCGGCGTCAGCCGCGCGGGGTCGACACCGTTGTCGACGACGTCGCCGATCGCGGCGACCTCCTCGGGCACGTCCGCGAACACCCGGTCGGCCCGCTCGAACGTGGTGCGGTCGAGTTCCCGCATCGACGCCTCGTAGGCACCCACGGCGACGACGAGCGACCCGTCGGCGAGCGCGTCGCCCGGGAACACCGGCGTCTCGCTCGTCGTCGCGGTGACGACCACGTCGGCGCCGCGGACGGCCGCCGCCGCCGAATCGGCCGCCTCGGCGGCGATCCCCTCGTGACGGAGATCTGCCGCACAGGCCTCGCGCGAATCGGGCGTCGGAGAGTAGATCCGGGCGACGTTGACGCCGCGGGTCGCCCCGATAGCACGGGTCTGCCAGCGCGCCTGCTGGCCCGCGCCGACGACCGCGAGGTCGACGGGTCCCGTCCCCGCAGCCAGTTCTCGCGCCGCGAGCCCCCCGATACAGCCCGTCCGGGCGTTCGTGATCCGCTCCCCGGCGAACAGCGCGAGCGGCGCGCCGTCCGACGCGCCGGCGAGCAGCACCTGCGCCTGCACCGTCGGTCGGTCGACCTCGGGATCGGCGTTGCCGGGGAACACGGACGCGAGCTTCGTCGCGTACGCGGGGTCGCCGTGGACGTACGCGGGCATCGCGAGTCCGGTTCCCGCCGGGTCGTCGCGGCCGTCGAGTCCCTCGCCGACCGGGAAGTGCGGTCGGTCGGGACGCTCGACCTCGCCGCGACCCTGCTTCAGGAACGCCCGCTCGACGACACCGAGGAGGTCATCGAGCGCGAGGAGGTCCGCGACCGCGTCGTCGTCGAACACCTGCATGGGCGACGGGTCGCGGGCGACGGACTTCGGTGTTTCCTCGCGGCGTCGGACCGTCGTCGGGGCCCCGCCGGCCGATGGCGGCAACGTTCATGTGATGAGGTGTCGTGGGTTCGAGCATGCACGTCGCGGTCGTCGGCGGTGGCATCGTGGGGGTGGCGAGCGCGTACGAGCTCGCCGCCCGCGGCGTCGACGTGACCCTGTTCGAGCGGGGGAGCCTCGGCGCCGGCAGCACCGACCGCGCGCTCGGCGGGATCCGCGGGCAGTTCTCCACCCGCGTCAACGTCGAGCTCTCGGTCGCCGCCGTCGAGGTGTGGAACGAGTTCGAGGAGCGGTTCGGCGTCGACATCGAGCGCCGGCGAACGGGCTATCTCTTTCTCACTCGCGACCGCGACACCGCGGACGCCTTCGCCGATCAGGTGTCGATGCAGCGCGAGCACGGCGTCGAGAGCCGGACCGTCGCTCCCGAGGGGGCCGCCGAACTGTGTCCGGGGCTCCACGTCGACGAGTTCGTCGCCGGGACGTACTGCCCGAGAGACAGCTTCGCGGACCCCCACCTCGCGCTGCAGGGGTACGCCCGCGCGGCCCGCGAGGAGGGCGTCGATATCCGCACGAACGCGGCCGTCGCCGGGATCGACCCGCGCGAGTCCGGCGTTCGAGTCGCGCTCGCGGACGACGCGGCCGAGGGCGTCACGGTCGACGCCGCGGTCAACGCCGCCGGCGCGTGGGCGCCCCGGCTCGCCGAGACGGCGGGCTACGATCTCCCCATCGTTCCCCATCGCAGGCAGACCGCCGTCGTCGAACCGAAGCGGCCGGTTCCCGCGTCCGACCCGCTCGTCATCGACGCGGACACGACCGCGCACTTCCGTCCCGAGCGCGACGGACGCGCGCTCGTCGGGGGCCACTTCGCGGAGACAGACCCGGTCGTGACCGACCCCGACCGCTTCTCGGAGACGCCCGACACCGACTGGGCCGCCGAGGCGGTCGAACGCGTCGGCGAGGTCGCCGACTACTTCGGTCCGGAGAGCCGCCTCGCGGGCGGGTGGGCCGGACTGTACGCCGTGACGCCCGATCACCACGCCATCGTCGAGGAGTCGGTTCCGGGCGTCGTCACCGCCGCGGGGTTCTCGGGGCACGGGTTCCAACACGCGCCGGCCACGGCGAAGGTCGTCTCGGAGCTGGTCCTCGACGGCGAGTCGTCGACCGTCGACGTGTCCGGGCTCGACAGGGGCCGCTTCGAGCGCGGCGACGGGCGGATCGAGCGGAACGTCGCGTGAGGACGCCGCAGACGGCTCAGTCCCGGTCGGCGTCGTCGGTGGTCGTGTCGAACTCCGTCGCCGTCGACTCCGGTGTCGCGTTCTCGCTGGGGGCGTCGAGCTCGGCGTCCTCGCGGAGGGTTGTCGGATCGCGGAGCCGCTCCGGGTCGGTTTCGGTCGGCCCCGAGAACTCCTCGTTGAGGTACGCGCCGACGAACCCGCCGGCCGCACCGAGGACCGCGCCGTACGCCACCGAGACGACGAGGATAACCAGGAAGAACACGAACGCGACGAGCAGTCCGGACCGCTGACCGGGGCCGACGATGACGAACACCGAGGCGACGAGCGTTGCGAGGACGGCGCCGGGGACGGCCGCGAACACGCCCGAGAGCCCGCCGACCGTCGCGCCGGCCTCGCGGTCGGGGCCGTGAAGGTAGCCCGCGATCCCGCCGCCGATGGCCGGCGAGAACGGCAGGTAGAACGTGACGAGCGAGACGGCCGCACCGATGAGCGCGTGTTTCAGCGTGTCGCCGGAGGTGAGCGATGATGATGACGGGGATGCCATACCGACGTGATCGCCCGCTGCGGTGATAAGCCGTGCTGAGTCGCGTGATAGCTGGTATCGGTGGCGGGCGCGAAGCGACGGGCATCCCGAACGAGCGATCGGCAGCGGTCGTCGCCCGAACACTTTTGACCGCCGCCGTGGGAGCGCGAGTATGGCGACCGGATCCGCCACGCCCCCGCGGGAACCGTCGACGACCGCCGCAAGCGACGGCCCCGCGTTCTTCTTCGCGCGCCGCTGACCCCGGCGGAGCGCGGCGGCTGCCGAGGGGTCGCCGCCGCGCGAAACCGAAACCGAAACCGGGTCGTCTCACGCGGGTATCGACCGGCGACTGCCGGATCGAGCGCGCACCGGAACGACACGACTAACCACCGACCACACCGACACGCACACAACCGAATGCGACTCCCACAGGCGCAGGTCGCGTTGCTGGAGGCCACCAGCGCGACCGACGCGAAGCCGATCGAACAGCTCGCAGACCGGACGGACCTGAAGCCCGAGGCGGCGACCCGCGCCGCCTTCGACCTCCGCGACGAGGGGCTCGTCGCCGTCGAGGAGCGCGTCGAGGAGTCGGCGTCGCTCACCGACGAGGGCGAGACGTACCGCGACGAGGGGCTCCCCGAGGTCCGCCTGTTCCGCGCCGCCCGCGAGGCCGGCGGCACGGTCGGGATGGGCGAGGCCGTCGGCGCCGCCGGGTTGGAGGGCCCGGAGGTCGACATCGCGCTCGCCAACTACGCTCGGAAGGGGTACGGCGTCGTCGACTCCGGAGAGGTCTCCGCGGACGCGAACGCCGACCCCGACGCGGACCCCGAGGCCGCCGCGCTCGCGACGCTCGTGGCGGGGGACGCCGTCGACGACGACGACGTGCTCGACCGGCTCGAGAGCCGCGGCCTCGTCGAACTCGACGAGCGAACCGTCCGCTCGGTCACGCTCACCGACGAGGGCGTCACGGCGCTGATGGAGGGCGTCGAGGCCGCCGAGACGGTCGACCGACTCACGCCCGAACTCCTGACCGGCGGCGACTGGGAGGACGTGGAGTTCACGGAGTACAACGTCGAGGCCGACGCGCCGACCGTCGAGGGCGGCCGCGAGCACGTCCTCCGCGGGATGTCCGAGCGCGTGAAGGACGTGCTCGTCGGGATGGGCTTCCGGGAGATGGACGGACCCCACGCCGACGCCGACTTCTGGATCAACGACTGCCTGTTCATGCCGCAGGACCACCCCGCGCGGACCCACTGGGACCGCTTCGCGCTCGACGTGCCGCCCGTGGCCGACCTCCCCGAGGGACTGGTCGACCGGGTCGAAGATGCCCACAGGGACGGCGTCGGCGAGGACGGCGACGGCTACCACTCGCCGTGGTCCGAGGACTTCGCCCGAGCCATCGCCCTGCGCGGACACACCACGTCGCTGTCGATGCGCTACCTGTCGGGGTACGCGAACGCCGACATCGACCCGCCCAAGCGGTACTTCTCGGTGCAGAAGGCGTACCGCAACGACACCCTCGACGCCACCCACCTGCTGGAGTTCTACCAGATCGAGGGGTGGGTGATGGCCGAGGACCTCTCGGTGCGCGACCTGATGGGCACCTTCGAGGAGTTCTATCGGCAGTTCGGGATCGAGGAGATTCGGTTCAAGCCGCACTACAACCCCTACACGGAGCCGAGCTTCGAGCTGTTCGGGGAGCATCCCGAGACGGGCGAGGAGATCGAGATCGGGAACTCCGGCATGTTCCGCGACGAGGTGCTCGAACCGCTGGGCATCGAGTGTGACGTGATGGCGTGGGGGCTCGCGCTGGAGCGCCTCGCCATGCTCACGACGGGCGCCGAGGACATCCGCGACCTGCACGGGACGCTCGCGGACCTGGAGTTCCTGCGGAACGCGGAGGTGACCTACTGATGCCAGTCGTCGACATCGACACGGACGAGCTTCGAGGATTGACCGGCGAGGACAAGAGCGACGAGGAGTTCAAGGAAGACCTGTTCGCGCTCGGACTGGAGTACGAGGGCGACACCGACGACGGCCTGCTCCAGTTCGAGTTCGGCCCCGACCGCCTCGATCGCCTCTCGGTCGAGGGCGTGGCACGCTCGCTGCGCTACCAGTACGGCGCCGACCGCGGCGTCTACGTCCCGAACCTGAACGACGCCGACTGGACCATCGAGGTCGACCCGTCCGTTCCGGACGAGCGCCCGTACGTCACGGGCGCGGTCGTCCGCGGCGTCGAACTCGGGGAGTCCGGCCTGGAGTCGCTGATCCAACTGCAGGAGAAGCTCCACGCGACGATGGGCCGGGGTCGCGCGAAGGGCGCCATCGGCGTCCACGACCTCACGATGCTGAAGGGACAGGCGCTCACCGAGGAGAGCGAGCCGTCGGGCACCATCGACGCCGCGACCGCTGATCTCGCCGCGAACGAGAAGACGATCACCTACCGAGGGGTCGATCCCGAGGGCGACCGGTTCGTCCCGCTGGACGCGAACGCCGAGATGACGCCCGCGGACGTGCTGGCCGAGCACGACACGGGCGAGACGTACGCGGACCTCGTGGACGGTCTCGACCGGTACCCCGCGATCTACGACGAGTTGGGGCTGTTCTCGTTCCCGCCGGTGATCAACGGGAAGCGCACCGAGGTCGACACCGACTCCCGCGACCTCTTCATCGAGCTGACCGGGACCGACCAGTGGACCATCGACAAGATGTGCGCCGTCCTCTGTTATGCCCTCTCCGCACGCGGCGGCACCGTCGAGGAGGTACGGATCGACTACCTGGACGGCGCGACCTCCCCCGACGAGTACGGTCCGGATCTGCTGCGTCCGGATCTCGACACCGACGAGAAGTCCGTCACCCACGAGCGCATCGAGACGATGCTCGGGATCGAGTTGGAGCGCGAGGCGGTCGTCGATCTGTTCGAGCGGTCGGGCCTCGACGCCGTCTACTCGCTCGGCGAGGAGGAGACCGTCTACGACGTGGAGATCCCGCCGTACCGCGTCGACGTGCTCCACCCGCTGGATCTGGTCGACGACGTGGGCCGCGCCTACGGCTTCAACGAGCTGGAGCCGACGTACCCCGACATCGGGACCATCGGCGGGCGCCACGAGCGCTCGCGGCTGGAGCGGGCGGTCCGCACGAGCCTCATCGGGCTCGGCTTCGAGGACATGCTGAACTTCCACATGACCTCGGGCGAGGAGAACTACGACCGGATGCGCCTCGACGAGCGCGAGCCGGGCGCGGACCGCTCGGACGCCCCGCTGGGCGCCGAGCCCCGCGCCGAGATCACCAGCCCGTACAGCGAGGACTACACCCAGCTCCGGACGTGGGCGCTCCCCTCGCTGGTGCAGGTGCTGGAGAACAACACCCACCGGAGCTACCCGCAGGACCTCGCGGAGGTCGGGTTCGTCGCCCACCGCGACGACGACGTGAACACCCGCGTCGCCGAGGACCGCCGCGTCGCCGGCGTGCTCGCGCGAACCGACGCCACCTACGAGGACGCCAAGGCGCGGCTGCAGGCCGTCTGCGACGGCTTCGACGCCGACCTGGAGACGCCGGCGACCGAGCACCCGAGCTTCCTCGACGGCCGCGTCGCCGAGGTCGTCGTCGCCGGCGACTCGGTGGGCGTCGTCGGCGAACTCCACCCGGCGGTGCTGGTCGACCGGGACATGGAGGTGCCCGTCGCCGCCTTCGAGTTCTCGCTGTCGGCGCTGGAGTAGCCCGCCGGAGAGAGCAGCCTGCCGACACCGGAGTGACCACCGGCGCCGGAGTCGGCCGTCGCCGCGTGGTCCTCGGGCCGATCGCCGCGACGACGGGGAACGCACCTCTCGAACCCACGGACGGCGGGGGATCGCGGCGGGCCCGAGGGGAACACCTTTCACGCCAACCGCCGCAGGAACCCGTATGAGTCTGGCCGTCGAACGCGTGTTGGTCCCGGTCGACGGGAGCGACGAGTCACTGACGGCGGTCGAGTACGCCGTCGCCGTCGCCGAGCGGTACGACGCGCAGGTCCACGCCGTGTACGTGCTCGGCGAGGAGGTCGTCCGCGCCATCGAGGAGGAGGTCGTCGATCGGTCGGAGATCGCCGAGGACACCGAGGCGTTCACCGACACGGTTCGGGATCTCGCCCGCGCGGAGGGCGTCGAGGTGTCCTCGTCGATCGCGTACGGCTTCTCGACGAAGCGCAAGACCACCCACCCCGGGTCGGTCATCCTCGACACGGCCGAGGACATCGACGCCGACTTCATCGTCATCCCGCGCGAGCCGCTCACCGGCGAGCCCGGAGAGGTGCTGGAGAAGGCCGCCGAGTACGTGTTGTTGTACGCGAGCCAGCCCGTGCTGTCGGTGTGAGCGCGGCGACGGGACGCACCCGGACGCGACGGGCGATCGCCACCCACGCCGGGGCCGATCCGTGAGCCGCTACGCCGGATCCGCCAGCACCGCGGTCATCTCCAGCTCGAACGACTCGGCGTCGCTCGTCTCGAAGCCGACCTTCTTGTAGAGGCCGACCGCCGCGCGGTTCCACCGCTCGACGGTGAGCCACACCTTGTCGACGCCGTTCGCCGCGCCGTGGCCGAGCAGCGCCTCCATGAGGCGCGTGCCGATGCCGGCGCCCTGGTACGCCTGAAGCACGAAGATGGCCAGCTCGTAGGCGTCGCCGTCGGGAACGAGCGTCGCGTGGCCGGCGACGGCGTCGTCGTCCCACGCGACGACGTTGTACCCGTCGTCGCCGAGGATCGTCTCCAGCCACGATCGCACGTCCGACTCCCGACCCGGGGGGATCCCCTGTGCGCGGTCGGCCGGATCGAACTCGGTGTACATCTCCACGAGCGACTCGAACTCGTCCTCGTCGTGCTCGCCGTCGGCGTCGTCGGGGTACGGCCGGATCTCGACGTCGCGGCCCTCTCGGTCGACGAACGACACCGGCGGCGACTCGAACGGACCGGCGGGCTCGTCGGGGTAGACGCGGTCGCCGCTCATCGGACCAGTGTCACCGAGACGTGGGAGTTCAACAGGACGAACTGTGCGATGCTCCCGAGGTTGATCTTCCCCATCGGGCTGGTCTCGCCGCCGCCGATGGCGATCACGTCGAAATCTTCCTCCTCGGCGATCGCGACGAGTCGGCTGCCAGCGTCGCCCTCGATGTGGCGGACGGGGGCGTCGAGGCCCGCATCCGCGAGCACCGTTCGGACCCGGTCGTCGACCTCCTCGGGGGAGCGCTCGGAGCGGGGGTTCTCGACGACCGCGACCGTGAGATCGTCGCCGGCGGCCCGAGCGCGCTCGACGGTGTCCTCGAGCGCTCGGATGGAGTCGTCGCTCCCACCGACGCCCAGCAGTACCTTCATGCGCCGACGGTCGGGAGGCCCGGACAAAAGCGTGCCGCCGGGCGGCTCCTCGGTTCGGAGACGTCCGCCGGTTCTCGGACGGACGGCGGACGCGTGGGGGACGGGTTTTTCACGGTCGCTCGGCTACGGGGCGCCATGACCGAGGACGCGGGGAACGAGGCCGGCGGCGTCCCCGACGCGGGGGCGGCCGAGGACGGCGACGGACGAGCCACCGACGGCGGCGAGGACGCCGGCGAGGAGGTCGTCGGCGCGTCCCCGGACGACGAGGACGAGACGACGACCGAGGGACCGACCGCGGCGGACGCGACCGCAACGGACGGGGCGGCCGCGGCGGACGGCGACCGATCGGTCGACGGGGCGTCGGGATCGGTTCCGGGCCCGAACGTCGGCGTCGACGCCGGCGAGGATACCGGCGACGCCGCCGAGGAGGCCGACGACGTGCCGGACGACGTGGCGAAGTACGACCGCTTCCAGAAGATGGAGCGCGCGGAGTACGACCGCGTCAACGAGTTCCTGCGCGACCGGACGTACGTGACCGCACGGGAGTGGGCGATCGCCCGGCTGTGTTCGGACTTCCGGACGGAGACCGGCGTCGAGATGACGAAGATCGGGGAGAACCTCCCCCGGCTGGTGCCGTTCATGACGGACACGTACACCCCGCAGGCGGTGAACCAGGCGCGCGCCTCCTTCGAGGAGAAGGTCCGCAAGGCCGGCGCGACGTTCCTCTACGGGGCGATGTCGGGCTTCTTCACCGCCGAGGACCTGGACGACGTGATGTACGAGTCGACGGAGGTCGCGAAGTTCCTGCTGGAGGTCGAGGGCGCGGACCTGGCCGTCGAGGAGGAGCTGGCCGCCGAGGACAAGATCTCGTCGGTGATGCGCGACGTGCGCGAGGCGAGCGCGGAGGTCCGCGGCGAGGAGGTCAAGTGCCCCGAGTGCGGGCACGTCCACGAGCCGTAGCGCCACGGTCCGGCCACGTCCCACGTTCCCGACGACTTCTCCGACAGCTTAAACCCGAGAACCCCGCTACCTCGGGTAATGCGACCCTCCGATCTCTCGACCCTGCCCGACGGCGTCCCCGAGGCGCTGGAGGCGGAGGGGATCGAGGAGTTCTATCCGCCGCAGGTCGACGCCGTCGAGACGGGTGTCGCCGACGGCGCGAGCGTCGTCGCCTCGGTACCGACGGCCTCCGGCAAGACCCTCATCGCCGAGCTGGCGATGCTGTCGGCGGTTCAACGCGGCGGGAAGGCGCTGTACATCGTCCCGCTCCGGGCGCTCGCCAGCGAGAAGAAGGCCGAGTTCGAGCGCTGGACCGAGTTCGGGATCGACGTCGGCGTCTCCACCGGCAACTACCAGTCCGACGGCGAGTGGCTCGCGAGCCGGGACGTCATCGTCGCCACGAGCGAGAAGGTCGACTCGCTCGTCCGCAACGGCGCGCCGTGGGTGAACGACCTCACCTGCGTCGTCGCCGACGAGGTCCACCTGGTCGACGACTCCGGGCGCGGCCCCACGCTGGAGGTGACGCTGGCGAAGCTCCGAAGGATCAACCGTGACCTGCAGGTCGTCGCGCTCTCGGCGACGGTCGGCAACGCCGACGAGGTCGCCGACTGGCTCGACGCCGAGCTGGTCGAGTCCGACTGGCGCCCCATCGACCTGAAGATGGGCGTCCACTACGGCAACGCGATCAACTTCGACGACGGGAGCCAACGCGAGGTGCCCGTCGGGACGGGACAGAAACAGACGGCCGCGCTCGTCGCCGACGCGTTGGACGAGGAGGTCGACGGCCAGCGCGGCTCCTCGCTCGTGTTCGTCAACTCCCGGCGCAACGCGGAGGGCGCCGCAAAGCGCCTCGCGGACGTGACCGCGAGTCGATTGGGTCCCGACGAACGGACCGAGCTGGAGTCGCTCGCGGCCGATATCCGCGACGTGTCCGACACCGATACGTCGGACGATCTGGCCGACTGCGTCCGAAAGGGGGCAGCCTTCCACCACGCCGGGCTCGCCAGCGAGCACCGAAGTCTCATCGAGGACGCCTTCCGCGACCGCCTCGTGAAGTGTATCTGCGCGACGCCCACTCTCGCGGCGGGGGTGAACACGCCCGCCCGTCGCGTCGTCGTCCGCGACTGGAAGCGGTACGACGGCGAGTTCGGCGGGATGCAGCCGCTGGACACGCTGGAGGTCCACCAGATGATGGGCCGTGCCGGGCGACCGGGCCTCGACCCCTACGGCGAGGCCGTCCTGCTGGCGAGGGACCGCGACACCATGGACGAGTTGTTCGAGCGCTACGTCTGGGCCGAGCCGGAGGACGTCCGCTCGAAGCTCGCCGCCGAGCCCGCCCTCCGCACGCACGTCCTCGCGACCGTCGCCTCCGGGTTCGCGACGACGCGCGAGGGCCTGCTGGAGTTCCTCGATCGCACCCTGTACGCGAGCCAGACGGGCGACGACGCGCGCCTCTCGGCGGTCACCGACCGCGTGCTCGAGTATCTCGAGGCCAACGAGTTCCTCGAACGCGAGGACGGGACCCTCACCGCGACGGGGATCGGTCACACCGTCTCCCGGCTCTACCTCGACCCGATGTCGGCCGCCGAGATCGTCGACGGGCTCCGCGAGGGCGTCGACTCCGGCGGCGCCGAGGCGACGACCGCGAGCCGGGGGAGCCGACCGGCGGGCGCCGAGGCGGCGCCCGACGACGCCGCCGAGATACCCGAAGACGCCGCCGACGCCGGCTTCGTCACGGGGAGCGACCTCATGACAGACGACGGGGTGGACGACGCCGGCGTCGGCGCGGACAGCGGCACGGACCGCGAGGGGGACGGCGGCGACGGTCCCACGCTCACCCCGCTCGGTCTGTACCACCTGGTCACACGGACGCCCGACATGTACCAGCTGTACCTGAAGTCGGGCGACCGCGAGACGTACGAGGAGGAGTTCTACGAGCGCGAGGCGGAGTTCCTCGGGCACGCGCCCTCGGAGTTCGAGGACGTGGCGTGGGAGGACTGGCTGGCGGCGCTCAAGACCGCGCGCCTGCTGGAGGACTGGACGAGCGAGTCGGACGAGGACGTCATCACCGAGCGCTACGGCGTCGGCCCGGGCGACATCCGCGGAAAGGTCGAGACCGCCGAGTGGCTCCTCGGCGCCGCCGAGCAACTGGCGAAGGAACTCGACCTCGACGTGGTGCTCGACGTTCGCGAGGCGAGACGGCGCGTCGAGTACGGCGTGAGCGAGGAGCTGCTCGATCTGGCGGGCGTGCGCGGCGTCGGCCGCAAGCGCGCACGGCGGCTGTTCGAGGCCGGCATCGAGACCCGGGCGGAGCTGCGCGAGGCCGACAAGTCGGTCGTGCTCGGCGCGCTCAGGGGGAGAGCGAAGACCGCGGAGAACGTCCTGCAGGCGGTCGGCCGGCAGGACCCCTCGATGGACGGCGTCGAAAAGGACGCGACCGCGTCGGCGGCGGCGACCGCCGGAAGCGACACGGACGACGACGGAAGCGGACAGGCGACCTTCGGTGATTTCTCGTGAGACTCATCGAGGGAACCGCGACGGTCGACGACCTCGACGCGTTTCTGGGCGATCTGACCGAGATCGGCGCGGAGACCGGCTGCACCGTGCAGGCGTTCGACGCCGGCTACGTCGTCGACCGGACACACCTCGAACGGGCGCTGGAGTCGGCCGACCGCGCGATCGACCGCGGCGAGAACGTCGCCCGCGACCGCGGCGTCGAGGTCATGTTGTACGCCGCCGGCAGGCGGCAGATCGACCGCGCGCTCACGCTCGGGGTGTCGGAGGGCGAGTGCGCCGTCGTGGTGCTCGTCGCCGAGAGGAACTGCGAGGCGGCCCGCGACGAGACCGATGGCGACGAGGACGCGGCGGCGGCGGCTGTCCGCGATCTGTTGACGCCGGGTGACACGCTTGGCGAGTACGACCAGTCGCTCGTGCGAGAGTACTTCGACGTGACCGACACTGAACTGGCCGCGGCGGCGGGAACACTCGCGGACGTGATCCACGAGCGGGTCGCGCTGTTGGACGTGCGGAAGTAGCGGGCCACCCGTACGAGGCGACCGATCGGGAGGAGGACTACTCCGGAGACCCCGCCTCGACCGACGGCGGTCCCGACGACCCGGTTCGCTCGACGAACATCCGTCGGACGCGATCGCCGTCGATCTGTTCGATCGTCACGTCGATCCCCCCGAGGTCGACTCGTTCGCCCGATCGGGGGACGCGGCCGAGCCGGTGATACACGAGGCCGGCGAGCGTTCCCGCGTCCGCGGGCGTGTCCGCCGAGAGCGTCGTCCCGAAGACGGCGTCGAGGCGGTCGAGGAACACGTCGCCCCGGACCATCACGCCGTCGGCGACCGCACGGATGCCGGCCTCGGTTCCCACGTCGAACAGGTCGCCGACGACCTCCTCCAACACGTCCTGTGCCGTCACGAGGCCGACGGCCGTGCCGTCCTCGTCGACGACCAGCGCCATCCGGACGCGCTCGTCCTGCATCCGCTCGAGCAGGGTGTCGATCGGTTCGGACGCCGCCACCGACAGCGTCGGCGTCGCGAGCCGTTCGACGGGAACCGACTCGTCGAGGGCGAGCGTCCGTTCGAGATCGCGGAGGTCCACGATCCCGCGAGTGTCGTCCAGCGACCCGTCGAACACCGGGAGCCGGGTCACCCGCTCGTCGGCCGCCAGCGTCGCCGCATCGCGGATCGAGGTGGTCACGTCGACGGCGACGACGTTCTCGCGGGGGACCATCACGTCGCCGGCAGTGATCTCGTGGAGTCCCAGTACGGACTCCACCATGCCGCGTTCCTCCGCGTCGATCTCGCCACCCCGCTCGGCCGATCGGACCAGCGCCGCGAGCTCGTCGCGGGTGACGTACGGCGCCTCGATCGCCGGCTCGCCGCCGACGACGGTGCTCAGTCGGCGCGTCACGAAGTCGAAGCCCGTCACGACCGGGCCGGCGAGCCGCTGAAACCGCCGGATGGTCGGCGCCGTCCGCAGCGCCCACGACTCCGTGTTCGCCACCCCGTAGGACTTGGGGACGATCTCCCCGAACACCAGCACGACGACCGTGAGGAGGACCGTCGACACGGTCACGGCGACGCCGGCGGGGAACGTGGCCACGAGGATCGCCGTCGCCACCGACGACATGGCGATGTTGACGACGTTGTTTCCGACGAGGATCGTCACGAGCAGCCGGTGGGGATCCGAGCGCAGCGCCTCCAGCACGGCGCCGTTCCCGCCTCCCTCGGCGAGGACGCCGACGCGGTAGCGCTCCACGCTGAATATCGCGATCTCGCTGCTGGAGAAGAACGCCGAGAACGCGAGCAATACGAGGATGACGCCCGCCCCGACGACCGGGAGCGAGAGCGGATCGAGAGCGACCATGCGCGGACGTGACGTCGAGAACCTAAATCGGTCGGGGACGGTGACACGACGGGAGCACGGACGGGATCGACAGCGGCCCGTGTGACGAGGACGATCGCACCCACGGGGGGCGAACGCTGGATCGAGGACGATTCAGACCCCCTTGTTTCGAGTGGAAACCCCGAGACTGCGGTACGAACGGGTTCCATCGGAAGCGTCGGGTGAGAAGTAGTCCATCCTGGATTCGAACCAGGGTCGTTGCCCCCAGAAGGCAACAGGATTGGCCAGCTACCCCAATGGACTGATGTGTCGCCGATCCGCGTGCGTCTCTCGGCATCGGTCGTACGTCGCTGGGAGTTATGAGTGTTGCGAAGTCGAGATCGACCGACGGCGGACGAGTGCGGCCGTGTTTCGGTCGTGTTCGGGGGGGACGGTAGGCTGATGCTCCGTCGCGGTCCACGTGTACGGAGAGATGCCTCCGCTCGAACTCGACGGACTCACGAAGTACTACGGGGACGTCCGCGGCGTCGAGGACCTCTCGTTCGCCGTCGACTCCGGCGAGGTGTTCGGATTTCTCGGTCCCAACGGCGCGGGAAAGACGACCGCCATCAGGACGCTCATGGGCTTTCAGTCGCCGACCGCGGGCACCGCGCGGGTACTCGGCGCCGACATCACCGACGCGGACGCGCTCCGACGGGCCCGCGCGAACGTCGGCTTCCTCTCGAGCGAGCCGTCGTTCGACGACCGCGTCACCGGCCGGCGTCTCCTCGAGTACCACGCGGGACTTCGGGGCGACGTCCGAAGCGACGAGTTGCTGGATTCGTTCGACCCGCCGCTCGACCGCAACGTCGGCGAGTACTCCCGGGGCAACCGGCAGATGCTCGCGATCGTGATCGCGTTCATGCACGACCCCGACCTCGTGATCATGGACGAACCGACGACCGGCTTGGACCCACTGAAACAGGACCAGTTCCATCGGTTCGTCCGGGACGAGCGCGACCGCGGGACGACGTTCTTCTTCTCCTCGCACGTGCTGAGCGAGGTCCGGAAGGTGTGTGACCGCGTGGGGATCATCCGAGACGGCAAGCTGGCGGCCCTGGAGGACGTCGAGGCGCTGCTCGAACGCAGCGGGAAGACCGTCCGCGTCCACGCCGCGGGCCCGCTCGCGCCCGAGAACGTGACGCTCGCGGACGCCCACGACGTCGAGGTGACCGAGACCGCCGCCGAGGCCGACGACGGCGCCTCGACCGTCTCGTTCACCTACACCGGCGCGTACGAGCCGCTGCTCGAGTGGCTCGGCGGGTTCGACCTGCTCGATCTCACCATCGAGGAGGCGCCGCTGGAGGCGGTGTTCATGCGGTTTTACGACGAGGGGCGACGCGAGGACGCAGCGACCCGCCGACCAACGGACGCGGACGCCGACGACCGCGGCGCCGAGCACGGAGCCGACGGCCGCGAGCGCGAGCCCGAACGCGAACGTGACGGCGAGCGGGGGGAACGTCCCACGGAGTCCACGGATGTTTGAGGTCGCCCGCTACGAGAGCGAGCGCCGGGCCATGGGCGCCGTGGTCGCCTCGGCGTCGCTGGCGGCCTTCGGCGGGATGATGCTGCTCGTCGCCCCCGGCCTGCTCGAACAGGTCGACCTGACGGCGTACGCCGAGCAGCTGCCGCCGTCGCTCGTCGAGTCGTTCGGGTTGGAGCGGATCGGGACGCTCGCGGGGTTCATGGCGGCGGAGCTGTACGTGTTCGGCTGGGTGTTCGGGCTGGGAACGTACGTCGCGTACCTGGCGGCCGGGAGCCTCTCGGGTCGGATCGACGACGGGACGGTCGAACTGGTGCTCGCGGCGCCGGTCTCGCGAACGCGACTGCTCCTGGAGACGTACGTCGCGCACCTCCTCCCGGTGGCGCTCGCGAACGTCGTCGTCGCCGTCGTCGTGTACGGCGGATCGGCGCTGATCGACGACCCGCTCCCGATCGCCGACGTGGTCGCCGTCCACGCGCTGTCGGTCCCGTATCTGCTGTGTTGTGTCGCCGTCGGGACGCTGTGTTCGGTGCTCGCGCCGAGTCGACGGGTCGCCGAGGCGGCCGGAGCGGGTGCGATCGCGGCGACGTACGTCCTCAGCGTCGCCGTGATCGGCACCGATCTCGACTGGCTGGCGACGGTCGCTCCGGCACACTACTACGATCCGGTCGCGGTGCTCACCGCGAGCGAGTACGACCTCGCCGGAGCCGGGATACTGCTTGGCGCGACCGTCGTCCTGCTCGCGGCGGCGACCCGCCGCTTCCGGGAGGTGGACATGTGACGAACGACGTGGCCGACGCGGACTCCGCGCGGCGGCGGCGCGGCGGCGACGCGACCGACCCCCGAACGCCGTCGAACGCGACGCTGACGATCGCCCGCTACGAGGCGGAGCGACTGGTCATGCCGTCGATCGTCGCCGCCGTGGCGCTGTCGCTGTTCGGGTCCCTGTACGTCTGGGTGGGCCCACAGGTCACCGCGGGCGTCGACATCGAGGCGATGACCGAGGCGCTGCCGCCGGCGCTGCGCGCGCTGTTCGGCCTGGAGTCGCTCGGAAGCGTCGCGGGCCTGCTCGCGTCCGAGTTCTACACGCTGGGGTGGATCGTCGGCCTCGCGGCGTACGTGGCGTACGTCGCCGCCGGTCGTGTCGCCGGCGGCGTCGCCTCCGATCGGCTGGACGCGACGCTGTCGGCGCCGACGCCGCGCGCGAGCGTCCTCGTCGGGACGTTCCTCGCGCTGCTGGTGCCGATCGCCGTCGTGAACGCCGTCGTCCCGCTGGCGTTGTACGGCGTCTCCGTCGCCGTCGGCGATGCGCTCTCGCTGGGCCGGCTGGTCGCGCTGCACGCGCTGTCGGTACCGTACCTCCTCGCGTGGGGCGCCGTCGGCCTGTTCCTCGGCGTCGCCGTCGACGGCGGACGCACCGCCGGGCGGGTCGCCCTCGGCACCGCGTTCGCCACGTGGATCGTGGAGGCGGTCGTCACCGGCAGCGACTACGAGTGGGTCGGCGCGCTCGCGCCCGCGCGGTATCTCGACCCGACCGCGGTTCTCGTTCGCGGCGAGTACGCCCTCGACTCGGTCGCGCTGCTGCTGGGCGTGACGACGCTGTTCCTGTTCGCCGCGACGGCGCTGTTCGCCCGCCGCGACGTGTAGCGAGCAGGGGCCGGGAGAACGGGGCCGTCGCTCAGTCGTCCGCCGGCGCGACGCCCGTCCGTCCGCCTTCCGCGGCGTCCGAGTCGGTCACCGTCTTGTACAGCATGACGAGCATCGACGCGATGAGCGCGCCGCCCCAGAGGAATCCGGTCGGCATGAGGAACGTGAGGCCGAAGCCCTCGCCGAGCCAGACGACCCCCGGGATGCCCCACTGGCCGGCGATGAACAGTCCGGTGACCGCGGTCCGAAGTCGACCGACCACGCCTACCGCAGGCACCGCGAAGCCCATCACGATCGCGAGTATCGAGAGCACGCCGAGGTGGGCGTGGCCGCCGATCATCCACGGCGGGACGGCCGACCCGCTCGCGAGCATGACGAACTGGTGAAGTCCCACCGCCACCATCACCGCCAATCCGAGAAATCCGGACGCCTTGAGTGCCTTCGTCATCGTCACCGACCGGTGACTGAGGGAACCCTTAGTGATTATGATTTTTTATCCGACAACAGTATCGAAACCAACGAACGGCGGGGAGGGAAGCCCGCCGGGACGCCCCGATCGGGCGTTACGACCGGTACGCCTCCCGCAGGAACGCCAGCGCCGCGCCGAACATCGCGAGGTTGCCGAAGAAGGCGAGCCGCTCGCCGCCGGCGTCGCCCTCCTCGTTCCAGAAGTCGTGCATCGTCGGCGTCACCGCCGCGAGGAACGTGACGACCGCGCCCGTCGCGATCCGCGGAAGCCGCCAGAGGGCGACGCCGAGTCCGCCAACCAGCATCATCCCCGAGGCGAACGGAGCCGCGAGTTCGGGGGCGGGCACGCCCGCCGACTCGGCGTACTCGATCGAGTCCTCCATGTCGCGGAAGTCCTCCGAGGCCTGCAACGCGAGACCGAGGCCGAACAGCACGCGGCCGAGGCGTGAGAGGCGAGCGGTCGTCGACGCTGGCGAGTCTGCTGTCGAGTCGTCTGCCATGACGGATGACACTTCCGCCGGCGTGAAAAGCCTGTGCTCGCCGGTCACTCCCGCGACGTGTCGGGGTCGCCGTCGGCCGGGTCGCCGTGTTCGGGTTCGGCGGACACGCGAGCGAACTCGTCGACGTAGCCGTGGAGCATCGCCCGAACCGGAGTGACCACGTCGTAGTCCGCGGTGTGGCGCTGGAGCATCGCGCCCGTGAGCGTCGATAGGAGCCAGGTGGACGCCTCGTCCGGGTCGATCGACGAGTCGATCGACCCGGACTCGATGCCGTCGTCGAGCGCGGCCGCGAGTCGCTCGCGCAGGTGGTCGTCGATGCGCGTGAACTCCTCGCGAAAGCGAGGCTCCGAGACCGCCTGCGCCCGGAGGTCGATGATCGCGCGCTGGGCCTCGGCCATCGGGTCGTCAACCTCGGCCCCGAGGTAGATGTCGACGAACGCGTGGATCCGTTCGAGTGGGTAGTCCGCCCCCTGCTCCGCCTCGTCGAGCATCGCCAGGAAGTGATCGCCCGCGAACCGGAGGAACCCCGCGATCAGGTCGTCCTTGGAGTCGTAGTGGTAGTACAGCAGCGACTTGCTCTTCTCGAACTCCGCGGCGATGTGAGAGACGCTCAACTCGGCGTAGCCCTGTTCACACAGGGCGCGGTACGTCGCCTCCATGATGAGCGTGTCCACGTCCGGCTCGTCGCCCACGTCGTCCGCGTCGCCCACATCGAATCCGCCGTTGGTGCCGTCGTCCGCGTCGGATCCGCCGTTGGTGCCGTCACTCATCCCTCGACACCCCTCACTGACGAGCGGTAATGAACTCCCCGAAGTCGGCGGAACCGTCGTCGGAACGGGGACGACCGGAGGGCGTCGTGATCAGCCACGTAGCGCCTCCACGGGCCGTTCGCGGGCGGCCGTCCACGCGGGGTAGATCCCCGCAAGCAGGCTCGCGACCACGCCGAAGACCATTCCCACGACGACGTACTGGAGCGATCCCGGCGGGAACGCGAACGGGTCCCCCAACAGCACGTCGTTGATCACCGCGACGATCCCGAGCGTGACGGCGCCGCCGAGCAGCGACCCGACGATGCCGAGCAGCGTCGCCTCCGCGAGCATGATCCGAACGATGTCGAACTTCTGATACCCGACCGCGCGCAACACGCCGATCTCCTCGCGGCGCTCGATCGCCGACATGAGCATCACGTTGGCGATGGAGACGCCGGCGACGACCAACGAGATGGCGCCGATGCCGACGAGGAAGAGGTTGATCAACCGGAAGGCCTCGTCGATCTGCTCGGCGATGTCGCCGCGCTCGAAGACGGCGACCGTCTGTCTGCGGCCGTTGAACGTCCGCTTGATCTGCATCGCGGTCTCGTTGGCCGTCGTCGCGTCGTCCGAGCGGACGATCACCTGCGCGAACACGTCGTCGTCGAACTCGCCGGGCGGGAGCACGAACGCCTCGTTGGGATTGGCGATGTCGGCCTGCCCGGCCTGCGCAAGCACGGCCGTCACGCGGTACTCCTCGATCCGACTGACCGTCTCGCCGTCCTCGGTGACGGTTCGTCGGAGCGTCACCTTCGAACCGGGTTGGAGGTCGTACCGGTCGGCGAGCGTCGATCCGACGAGTACGCCCTTCCGCCAGCTCTGCGGGATCGATCCCTCGCGGACGTCGTACAGCGCGGACGGCTCCTCGACGCCGTACAGCGTCGCGCTCCCGTCGGTCGAGCCGCCCCGGATCACGTCGGCGTTCTCCTGTTTCAGCGGGACGATCTCGGCTTGCCCGCTGACGCGGTCGATCCGGCCCACGTCGGCGGCGGTGAGGTAGCCGTTGTCGTTGTCCTCGCCGGCGAACACCTGGATGTCCGAGCCGATGGAGCCGAGGGTCTCGAACTGCGACTCCTGGAAGGCGACGCCGCCGGCGCCGATGGCGCCGATGGCGAGGACGCCGATGAGGATGACCGCGACCGCGAGCGCCGAGCGCGTCTTCGCCCGAGCCACGTTCCGGCGCGCCATGAGGAACGCCGGGAACGCTCCCCACAGGCGGTCGAGGGGGTTCATCCGGTGACCGCCTCCTCGTCCTCGCGGACGGTGCCGTCGATGAGGTTGACGACGCGGTCGGCGGACTGTGCGACGTAGTCGTCGTGGGTGACGGTGACGACGGCGACGCCCTCGTCCGTGATCTCGTCGAACTCCGCGAGGATCTGGTCGCCCGTGTCGCGGTCGAGGTTCCCCGTCGGCTCGTCCGCGAGCAGGAGCCGGGGCTCGTTCACGAGCGCGCGAGCGATGGCGACGCGCTGCTTCTGGCCGCCGGACAGCTCGTCGGGGTAGTGTTCGAGCCGGTCGCCGAGCCCGACGCGTTCGAGCAGGTCGGTGGCGGCGTCGCGGGTCTTCCGGGGGGTTCGATCCAACAGTCGCGGCACCTCGACGTTCTCGACGGCCGTCAGCGTCGGGATGAGGTGGAAGCTCTGGAAGACGAAGCCGATCGTCTCCTTGCGCTTTCTGGTGCGCTCGGCGTCGTCGAACGTCTCCACGTCAAGCCCGTTCAACTCGACGAGCCCGCTCGTCGGCACGTCGAGCAGGCCGAGCATGTTCAGGAGGGTCGACTTGCCCGACCCGGAGGGACCGACGATGGCGACGAACTCGCCGGGGTCGACCCGGAAGTCGATGCCGCGGAGCGCGCGGACCGTCTCGCCGCCGGTGACGTACTCCTTCACCACGTCGTGGCCGGAGATGACCGGGTGGGCCTCCCCCCCGTCGGTGTCCGGATCCTCGGGTCCCGCCATCAGCGGCGGAGCACGAGCGCGCCCCCGATCACGACGACGAGGACGCCGAGCGCGACCGGGAGCAGCGGGAGTCCGCTGAGCGGGCCGCCCTGCGGTTGGGGCGTCGGGGTCGCGAGTGCGGCCTGGCTCACGCGCACGTCGGTCGTGTAGGACCGCCGGACGTCGTCGACGACGTACTCGACGCGGACCGGCACCGTGGTCCGGTCGCCGGTCAACTCGGCGTTGAGGTCGAACGAGGCGAAGTCGCTTCGCTCCACGCCGCCGACGAAGTAGTCGGGCTGCGGGTCGGCTGCCTGAACCCCGTCGCCGTCGACGACGCTGACGAGGACGCTCTCCACGTCGGTGCTTCCGACGTTCGCGGCGCTGCCGGCGATCTGGAGCACGCCGTCGGGACCGCGTGTCACGCTCACGCCGGTGAGCCGGACCTCTCCGGGGTTTTGCGGCTCGGAGAAGTCGGCGTCGAACGTTCGGGTGACGGTTCGGCGGTCGCCGTCGAGCGTGTACCTGAGCGTCACCTCGACGGGGAACTGACCCGCCTCGGTCGCCCGCACCGGGAAGGTGAACACGGCGGTGTCGCTGTCGGCGAGCGTCGCGCGAACGCGGCCCCTCGTCCGGAACGCGAGCGCGTCCGAGGAGGAGGCGACGCGCACGTCGATCTGACTGAGAGCCGTGTCCAGGCCGTTGGCGACGGTGACGTTCACCGTCCGCTCGGCGCCGACGAGGGCGTCGCTCACGTCGAGTTCGAGCTGCGGATCGGGCCGGTCGACGTCGACGGAAACCGGTTGAACGATGTACTTACGCTGGCCGCGGGAGTTGAGCAGCGTCGCGTGGACGTACACCGTCTGCTCGCCGGTTTCGTTCAGCGTGACCGAGAAGTCGTAGGTCCGCTCGGAGCCCGGATCGAGCGATTCGGAGACGTCGAGGACCGCCAGCTCCTCGTCGTCCTCGTCGTAACCGCGGTCGGGGACCTCCGCGACCGAGAGGTCGGTGAGGCGATACGTGTCGTCACTGTCGTCGTCGTTCGCCAGCGTCGTCGTGACGGTGAACGCCTCCTCTGGGACCGGGTCCGTCGTGGAGACGTCGGAGGTCATCGTCACGAACGCGTCGGCGGAGGCGGGCGCGGCGACGCCCGCGACCCCGCCGACGACGAGAACCAAGCAGACGGCGACGACGGAAGGTGAAGGAGTTCGCACGGGTTTCGATCGGTTCACGTTGCCCGCCCCGATAAACGTTCTGAACGTTCGTTCAAGAGGGGCGCCGTGTGGGACCGCGAGAGTCCCGCACACGTGCATAGATCAGCACCTACTTGTCGATCCACGATGCACGGTCGTGTATGTACATCGGACGATTCGTCGTCGTCGGTCCGAAGGTCGGCGCGTACCGAGTCTCCTCGCGGTCGTTCCCGAACCGAAAGGTGACGCGGCGCGACGACGACACCCTCACCGTGGTCCCCACGGCCGACGCCGAGGAGACGGACAACCCGTACGTCTCGTACAACTGCGCGCGATCGGCGGGCGAGGGTGCCGTCATCGGCAACGGCTCGCACGTCGATCCCATCGCGGAGAAGTACGACCGCGGCTACCCCGCACGCGACGCGCTCGTCGAGGCGCTGCACGCGATGGACTACGAGAAGGACGACTACGACACCCCGCGGGTCGCGGGCGTGATCCAGCAGGACGCCGGCTATATCGGTATCGTCCGTCGCGACGCGCTGCTGGTCCGCGAGGTCGACGAGCCCCATCTCGTGGCGACGTACGAGGAGACCGAGCCGCGGGCGTTCGAGTTCGAACCTCGGACCGGCGTGGCGGCAGCACGGACGGCGTACGGACTGGACTACGAGCATGCAGTGTGTGCGGCGGGCGTTCACGTCGGCGACGGGGGGAGTTCCTTCGCCGTGCAGAACACGAACAAGGAGGAGTGACCGGGCGATAGTGGGGAGACCAGTCGTCGAGCCGACGGCGCGAGCTCCCGCGGGGGCCGCGCACGGAGAGCGGGGGCGAGTGGATCGGGGCGTCGCCGGAACTACTACTGCGGAGTTCGTCTGTGCGGACGTGCGACTGGGCCTCCTCTCGGACGTCCACGGCAACCGGATCGCGCTGGAGGCGGTGCTCGATGACATGCCGCCCGTCGACGGACTCGTCTGCGCGGGCGACGTAGTCGGGTACAACCCCTGGCCCGTCGAGTGCGTCGCCGCGGTACGCGAGCGCGCGATCCCGACAGTCCAGGGAAACCACGACCGGGCGGTCGCCGCCGGCGTCGCACCCGGGTTCAACTCGATGGCTCGGGCCGGCGTCGACTACGCGAGGGAGGCGCTCGACGACGACGCGCTCGCGTGGCTCGGCGACCTTCCCGAGCGTCGGACGGTGGCCGACGGACGCGTCGCCGTCGTCCACGGGCACCCCGACGACCCCGACCACTACACCCGGACGCGGGAGTTCGCCGGCGGCCTGATCGACCGTGCCGCCGACCGGCTCGACGTCGACGACGGCGACCTCGACGCGCTCGTGCTCGGCCACACGCACGTGCAGCACCACGGCGTGTTCCCCGAGGGCGTAGTCGTCAATCCGGGGAGCGTCGGGCAGCCGCGCGACGGCGACCCCCGCGCCGCCTACGCGGTCCTCGACGTCGACGATCGGACGGTCGAGGAGCGACGGGTCGAGTACGACACCGACGCCGTCGCGTCGGCGGTCGCGAAGGCCGGACTCCCGGAACGGATCGGGAGTCGACTCTCCGAGGGTCGGTGAGGCGACAGCCGCGACCGCCGACGCCGGCCGCGTCCGGTCGCCTCCCGTTCATGTCGGGGAATTAAGACCGTCCAATCGGATTCCCAACCACGAATGGACTGGATGGACGAGAGACTCCCCGACGACCTCGCGATCGCCGTCGTCAACGAGACGAGATCGCGGACGACGGCGAACGTGGGCTGTCGGGCCGGCGGGGACGTCCTGTTCGTCGATCGGGTGACGCTCGCCCCCGGGGAGCGGCGCGAGTGGTCGGAGCCCGCCGCCGGGACCGTCGAGGTCGCCGTTCAGGTCAAGGACGGACCGGAGGCCGCCGAGCGGTTCGATCCGGGAGACGGAACCGGAGCCGTCTCCGCGACGATCGCCGCGAGCTCGATCTCGTTCTCGACCGACGGCGGTCGGGAGGCGACCGGCGGTACCGGGAACGGGGGGATCGACTCGTTCGCGGCCGCCGAGACGAGCGACGACGACGGCGCGTGGGCCGACAGCACGGACGGGGACGACAGTTGGGGGTTCGGCGGGGGGTCGACCGACAACGACGACGCGTGGGGGTTCGACGACGACCCGGGCGGGTCCGACCCAGCCGGCGGCGCGGACGGCGTCGGCACCGGATCCTCCACGTCGACCGGGTCCGCGTCCGGGGCCGACAGCGGGTGGGGGTTCGACGACGCCGGCGACGAGGTCGGCGACGCGGGCGACGCGGGCGACGACCGCCGTTCGAGTTCGGGAACGGCCGGGACGGCCGGATCGCCGGAGGAAACGCGCCGATCGGGAGGAGACCGGTCGGCCGCCCGAGGCTCCACGGGGTCGACGGGCGACGACCGATCGAGCACCGGATCGGGGTCTGTCGACCGGGAGCCGGCCGGTCGCGAGGGGTCCGGACGCGACCGTCGCCGAAGCGGTGACGACCACGACGGAACGGGCTCCGGTGCCGCCCGCGACGGAGCCGACGTCGACTCGGACCCGGACCCCGCCGAGAAGGTCGAGCGTGGCGGTCCCCGGGACGCCGACGACGGCGCCGGCGAGTCCGAGGCGAGCGTCGCCTCTGACCCCGATCGCTCCGAGTTCGAAGCGGGCGTGACGGACGAACCCGAAGCCGAGGGGACCGACGGGGACGAGGAGCGGACGGCGGGCGCCGGAGAGAAGTACTGTCGCAGTTGCGGCGCAGTGATCAAGCAGGAGGCCGCGATCTGCCCCGAATGCGGCGTCTCCAACGAGGGGAGCGTGGGCGGCGCCGGCGGTGGCCGGGGTGCCGGACCCGCGTCGGAGCCGTCCGACTGGGGAACCGGCGTGCTGGTCGGGGGCGCGTTGTGGGGGATCAACCTCGTCCTCGTGCTGTTGATCGTCGTGAGCTTCCGTAGCAGCATGGGGGGCGGCCTCGACGCCGGCGGCGCGCTGCGGTCGCTGGGACTGGCCACGGTGCTGCCCCTGACACAGTTCCTCGCGTGGGTGGTGTTCACGGTCGCGATCTACTACGACATGAAGTACGTCCGTCACCACGTCCCCGACTGGCCGCTGAACGGGACGCTGTACATCGCCGCCGCGATCGTTCTCCCGGTCTTCACGCAGGTGTTCGGGGCCGCGGCGCTGTTCGTCGGCGGGACGGTCGGTCTCGCCGTCGCGGCGGTCGTTCCCGCGGTGTTGTTGGGGCTCGCCGTGCGCCACACCCGTACCAGGAATCGGCTGGTGACATCCGCCTGAACGCGGTCGGCGAGCGAGACGCCCTTCGGGCGATCGATCGAGGGAGGCGAGTGAGACGCGACCGAGACGGCTACGACGGCGTCGCATCGCCGGCGGCGTTCCTGACGGGTCGTGCGGCGAACCCGAGCGTCGAGTTCGCGAGCGCGAACCCCGCCATCACGGCGAGGGTCACCACGCTCCCGAGGGCGAGCGCCGTCCGGCGGCCCAGGCGGTCGCCGAGGTACCCGGTCGGGAGTTCCCAGACGACCATCGAGAACAGGAGCGCCCCCTGCACGAGCCGATCTCCGGGAGTCCGAGCCCCTTCGAGTTCAGATACACGACCGAAACGGGGACGGAGAACCCCGACGAGAGCGACGCGCGGTAGAGGTAGTGGCGGCGGACCAGCGATCCCATATCGGAACCACTCGAGGCGGCGAGAAAGGCGTTCTCGGAACGCGGTTTCGGTAACGTTCGGTACTGAAACTCGGTTCAGTCGGCGGTCGCGTCAGAACACGGAGTCGGCGGTCGCCGCGCCGACCACGGAGAACACCGATCCGACGGAGACCGCCTTCAACGTCACCACCGCCTGCGCCATCGTTCCCGAGCCGTACTCCTCGGCGAGGAACGTCTCGGGGGCGTCGAACGCGAGCGCGAGGATCAGCACGGAGAGATACGAGACGGTCACCAGCGAGATGAACCGAACGGGGACGCCGGCGACCTCCGCCTCCCGGTCGGGGTCGCGCTCGTCGTCGGCCTTGTACAGCGCGCCGTACCCGATCCCGAGGACGATGGCGACGGTGCCGAGGGCCTGAAACCACTCCATGCTCCCCGCGAGCACCCACACCTCCTCGGTGACGACGAACGGCCCCGCGAGCAGGAATCCGCCGACGATCTGCTGGGCGGAGTCCGCGACCGCGTACCGTCTGTTCCGGCCGACCATACCTCTCCGTCGATAGCCCACGTGAAAACTCCCCCGACGGCGGCGGGGGACTCCACGACGCCCGCGGCGAACGATCGGGCGATCGGTGGCCCTCCCGATCCCGCCGCCGTCCGAACGACGGGACGGTCGGAGCCGTGTCGTCGACGTCACGGTGGCGACCATTGCGAGAGAGGACAGCGTTAAACACGAACCCGTGCTACCGGGCGCCATGAACCACCGATACGCCGATGTTCACCGATCGCCTCGCGTAGGGGTGCACGTCTGATGCGCGTCGTCGCCAAGTTCGGCGGTACCTCGCTCGGCTCGGGCGACCGTGTGGAGCGGGCGGCCGACTCGATCGCGGCCGCCGTCGAGCAGGGCCACGAGATCGCCGTCGTCGCGAGCGCGATGGGGTCGACCACCGACGACCTGCTCGACGAGATCACCTTCGAGATCGGCGACAAGGACCGTGCCGAGATCGTCTCGATGGGGGAACGCACCTCCGTCCGCATGCTGAAGGCGGCGCTGGCCGCCCGAGGGGTGAACGCGATGTTCCTCGAGCCCGGACGCGATCAGTGGCCCGTCATCACCGACGAGGTCGGCGAGGTCGACGTCGAGGCCACGAGCGAGCGCGCCGCCGCGTTGGCCGCGCAGATGGACGGCGTCGTTCCGGTCATCACGGGCTTTCTCGCCCAGACCATCGACGGCGGGGTGACCACGCTCGGCCGCGGCGGCTCGGACACGACCGCGGTGATGCTCGGGAGGTACATGGACGCCGACGAGGTCGTCATCGTCACCGACGTGGAGGGCGTCATGACCGGGGATCCCCACGTCGTCGAGGGCGCGCGCAACGTCGCCAGCATCACCGTCGACGAGCTGCGGAACCTCTCGTTCCGCGGCGCCGAGGTGATCGCGCCGTCCGCGCTCGTGTACAAGGACGAGGACCTCGACGTGCGCGTCGTCCACTACCAGCACGGCGACCTCCTCGGCGGCGGCACCCGGATCGAGGGGACCTTCGAGAACCTCATCGACATGCGCGAGGACCCGCTGTCGTGCATCACCGTCGCCGGGCGCGCGATCCGCAACCGGCCCGGGATCCTGGCCGACCTCTCGGAGGCCCTCCGTCAACAGGAGATCAACATCGACGCCGTCGCCTCCGGGATGGACTCGGTGACGTTCTACGTGGACACGGGCGCCTCCGACCGCGCCGAGGCGGCGCTCCACGACGAGGTCGTCGTCGGCGACGGCTCGCTGTCGTCGGTCAGCACGGAGGCCGACTACGCCGTCATCCGCGTTATGGGTGGGGAGCTCCCGAACCGATCCGGCGTCGTCTCGGACATCGTCGGCCCCATCGCCGAGGCCGGGATCAACGTCCACGACATCATCACCTCCGCCACCTCCGTCGCCATCTTCGTCTCCTGGGAGGACCGGGAGGAAGTGCTCAAGATCGTCCAATCCGAGTTCTGATCATCGGGACCGTTCGACTCGTCACGCACCGAACGGCCGGCGGAGTCGAGGGGCGCAGCGGAATTTAAGTTCGAGCGGTGGCTGTCTGGGACATGGACTACACGCTCGCCGTCGGCGATGTCGACACGACGATCCCCGGCGGGACCGGGGTGCTGCTTCTGCATCCGAGCATCGGCGAGACCGACCGGATCGACACGGACTTCCTGAAGGCCGACACCGACAACTTCCTCGTCGTCTCCACGCGAACCACCGCCCGCGAGGTCGAACAGAAGCTCGAACACTACGACGTGGACGAGTCGCGCGCCGAGATCCTCGATACGATCTCCGTCGACCGGGGCTACTCAAGGCGCACCTCCGACCACTTCCACTACGTCGCCGCACCGGACGACCTCGACGGCGTCATCACACAGGTGGAGAGCTTCCTCGCCGCCCACGCCGGGAAGCGACGGATCAGCGTCGACTCGCTCACCGAACTCGCCTACTACGCCGACGTCGACGGCGTCCACGACGCCACGGCCCGAATGCTCGACCTCCTCGGGGAGTACGACGCGGTCGGGCTGTTCCACCTCTCGCGGGAGGTCCACGACGACGACGAGATCCGACGGTTCCGCGAGCTGTTCGACGTCGTGATCGACCTCACCGACGACGGCACCGTGACGGTCGAGCTTCCCGAGGAGTAGTCCCTCCCCCTCGGGTGGTCACCCGTCGAGCTTCTCGAACGTCTTCTCCGCCCACCGAACCGCGTACTCCGCGCCGTGGTCGCGGTACGCCGCGGTGTCCAGCGCGGAGAACGGCGCGGGGAGGTCGAGGTCGTGCTTCACCGCGGCACAGGCGTACTCCGTCGCCGCGGTGAAGGACCGGTCGCCGCGGGCGACCGCCGACGGGAGGTCCTCCAGACGGTCGACGAGGCGGTCCCCGGCGTCGGCCCACGCGGCGTGGATCTCCGGGTGTGACGGGGTATCCCTCCGGGCGTCGGTATCGGAGTTCGTGTCGCCGTCAGTATCGGAGTTCGTGTCGCCGACGATGTCGGTGTCGTCCGCCCACGATCGGAACACCTCGCGCGCCTGGATACCGACCCACGCGTCGAACAGGGCCGCAGCGAGCTGATACGTCTCGGTGGGACCGAGCGGCGTCGCCGCCGCGAGATCCCGATACGACTCGCCGAAGAAGGGGAGGAAGTGCTCGGGGACCTCCAGCGACAGTTCGACGAACGCCTCCGCCAACAGGAACGCGAGGAAGTCCTCGGGGGTCCCCGTCGCGCGTTTCTTCGCGATGACCGTCGGCGGAGTCGTCTGCCGCGTCCAGACGACGGTGCCGTCGTCGGGCATTCCGATGGTGAAGTCCGGGCCGGCGTACCGTCGCAGCTGCGGCGGCGCGTCGTCCGGAAGCCACTCCGCGGGATACGCCACGGGGTCGAGCGCGTCGACCAGCAGGCCGAGCTCCTCGGCGGCCTCCGGCGGGAGCGTCTCGAAGTCGGCGCCCGCGTCGAGGACGACGCTGTCCGGGGCGTACGACTCGCGGACGGCCGCGACGGGCGGCGCGAGCGTTCGTCGGTCGAATCCCGCCATCTACCCGAACGCGAGAACGAGAACGATGCCGACCGCGAGGACGGCCGACACGCCGACGGTACCGAGCACGATCTTCGTCGCCTTGCTCATGTCTCGACGTGGCAAGGCGTGGTTCATAAAGGCTTCATTCCGTCGTCGTCAGCGGCCGGCGGGACACGCGAATCGACGTGAGGCCTCGGTCACGGTACGCGTTCGAAGCGTCGGCATCGACGATCGGGTCGCGCTCCGCGATCAGTCCGCCGACGCTCCGACCTCGGACTCGCGAGCGACAGTCTTCCACGCGTCGCTGTAGTAGCGAACGAGGTTGACGGCGGCCCGCGCGTACATGTCGCCGAGGATGGCCGCGAACACCGCGACCAGCCCGAGACCCATTCCCGGAAGCGGGACGACCAGCGGGGCGATCCCGAGCGTCGCCGCGAGCGGCCCGGTGAACAACGTGGCGGCGTATCCCGCGGGAAGCGCGAGCGCCGCGATCGGCAGTCTGACGACGTACGTACTGATGATCCCGCCATAGAACGGCCAGCGCGTGTCGCCTGCGCCTCGGAGCCCGCCCCGCATCGTCCGCGAGACGGCGAACCCGGCGACGCCGAGGCCGAACACGCGGACGAACGTCACCGTGAGCGAGAGGTTCTCCGAGCCGAAGGTGGCCGCGATCGGACGGGCGGCCACCGCGATGACCGCGCCGATGAGGAGTTGGGTGACGAGTGCGAGCCGCAGAGTCTGCCATCCGTACTCGTCGGCCTCCTCGGGGTCGCCGGCGCCGATCGCCTGGCCGACGAGCGTCGACGCCGCCGTGGAGTATCCCCATGCCGGCATCAACGCGAGGAGCATCACCCGCCGGCCGATCGCGTATGCCGCGACGACGTCGGTCCCGAGCACCCCTAACAGGAACAGGAACGGGAACCGACCGAACGTGCGCGAGAGTCTCGTCCCGGCGAGGGGGAGACTCACCCGAACGAGTTCGCGTGCGATCCCGGTGTCCCACTGCTTGCCTCGGACGGGCAGCCTGACCGAGTAGCGACCCGAGAGGAGCGCCCACCCGAACACGACACCCGCGAGCGTCGTCGCGGCGACGGTACCCCATGCCGCGCCGACGACGCCGAGCTCCGGGAACGGGCCGAGACCGAAGATGAGCGCGGCGTTGAGACCGACGTTCGTCGGGAGCGTCAGCAGGCGGACGTACATCGGTGTTCGGGTGTCGCCCGATCCGGCAAGCGCACGGGCGGCGATCATCGACCAGAAGCGGAACCCGACGGAGTACATCACGACCCGAAGGTAGTCGCCGCCGAGGGCGATCGTGCGCGGATCGTTGCTGAGGACGCCGATCAGTTCCTCGGCGTAGAAATGCGTGAAAGCGGTGATCGGTACCGCGAGTGCGATCGCCAGCCACAGCGACTGCTTGATCGCGAAGTTCGCCTCCGCGGGCTCGTCGGCGCCCTGGAACCGAGAGACCACGCTGATCGTCCCGGACGTGAGCGCGAGCGCGAGTCCGAACGGAACGAAGTAGTACTGAAAGCCGAACTCCAACGCGGCGATCGCCGCGCCGCCGGCGTACAGTCCGACCATCAGGAAGTCGGCGACGCGGAGAAGCGTCCGGAGCCCGCCGGTCACCATCACCGGGACCGCGAGATCGAACGCCTCCTCACCTTTCCGCCGGTCGATCAGCCCCATCGTGGCCAACGCGGAGGGGAAGGTGAACAGCGCAGATCGGAGACGCTCGCGAAGCGCGGACAGCATCTATCACGGATAGGCGACCCCGGAAGCAAGGGAGTATCGAAAGGCGAAGCTGATTCAGGTGGGACTGTGGGGTCGTTGGAGTGGACCGCTGTCGTTCGGGAGAGGGGATACGGTTCGAGTGGAGTGAGCGGTTCGAGTGGAGTGAGCGGTTCGAGTGGAGGGAGCGGTTCGAGTGGAGGGAGCGATTCGAATGGAAGAGATAGTTCGGGTGGAGCGACGAGGACCGAGTCGGACCGGGCGAGGTCTCAGGTATCGAAGGGAAACGGGTTCCGGTGGAACGGGACGCCAGGGCCGTGTTCAGCGGTCGTCCCAGCCTTCGGGCATCTCGATGACGTATCGGCCGTCCTCGCGAAGCGAGATGATGTACTCCTCCCGGTCGTACAGCTCCATGAGGTTCAGCTCGTACTGGCCCGGACTGACGATACGGATGGACTCGAACTGGTCGTTGAGTTTCTGCCGGAGGGCGTCGAGGTTCGGGTCCGAGGCGTCCGTATCGGACGGATCAGTGTCGTCAGCCGACGGAGCCGGCTCTCCCTGCTCCGTTCGATCGGCTGCCGGTTCGGTCGACTCGGCGGCCGCGGCGAGTTCGTCCGGCGAGACGACATCGGAGCGGGCGCTCGCCTGCGCGCCGTCCTCCGTATCGGGTGCCGCCCGAGGCGACGTGTTCGGTTCCGCCCTGTCATCCGTTACCCCCGGATCGTCCGCGCTCGTTCCCTCATTCGACGCTGTCGAGGCGCTTCGGGTCGCAGTGTCCTCCGTTTCGGGTGGAGCGGTCTCGCCCCCGCCGGTCGGGTCGAACTGGAACTTGTTGCCGCCGCAGTCGGGACACCCCGAGAGCATCTCCTTCGACCCGTCGGCGAACGTCCGTCCGCAGTTGGTACACTGGTGTGGCATCGCTACTTGCGGGAGACGAGCGCGCTGATGAGGTCCTCGTCCTTGTGCAGCGTCTCGATCTGGTTCGCCGGGCCGATCACGGTCAGCTTCTTCGCCGCCTCCTCCTTGCCGAGGAGTCGACCGACGAGCCCCTGGTTGGGCTGCTGCGTCGAGGGATACGTCTCGATCTCGATGCCGGAGAAGTCGTCGGGGCTGATCTCGGTCATCGTGACCTCGATGAGCTTCGACTCCTCCTCGGGTGAGAGACCCGCCTCGAGGACCACGATGTCGCCGTCGCGGACGGAGTCGAGGATGAGTCGGATCTTCTCCATCGACGTGAGGCCCTCCATCCGAGCGCCGCTGATCAGGTCGATACGGACGCCGTCGCCGTCGTCGGGAGCGGTTGCCTCGGGCATTATCCGAAGTACTCCGCGATCTTCTCGTACACTTCGTCCATGTTGTCCCCCTCAAGCGCCGACAGTGGCACCGTCTCGTGTTGCGGGAAGGCGTCGGCGATGCGCTTCACGTCGGCGTCGTCGAGGTCGACCTTGTTCGCGAAGATGAGCACCGGCAGGTCCTGACTCTCGATGATCCCGATGAGCATCGTGTTGACCTGCGTGAACGGGTCGGTGCTTGAGTCCAGCACGTAGATGACGCCGTCGACGTCCTCGCGGAGCCAGTGCATCGCCTCCGCGACGCCCTCGGTCGCCTCGCGCGACCGCTTGACGGCGTCGTCCTTCTCCATGTCGTGGTCGAGGAACTCCTTGTAGTCCACCTTCGTCGTCACGCCCGGCGTGTCGACGATGTCGATGGTGACGGTCTTGCCGTTTCGTTCGATCTCGACGTTCTCTTTCCTTCGCGCGCGACGCGTCTCGTGCGGGATGTGGCTCTCGGGACCGACGGCGTCGCCGGTCCAGTCGCGGGCGATCCGGTTCGCCAGCGTCGTCTTGCCCGCGTTCGGCGGGCCGTATATCCCGATCCGTTTGGGCTCGTCGTCGGCGAAGAGCCGATCCGTGACCCGTGTAATACTGTCCCTGAGATTGGTGAGCAGACCCATCCTGGCCTCCGTTCCCCTCCGTCCCGTGTGGAGGGCGTTATCGCTCTAAACCATCCTCGGCACTTAAGCACTACGTCAGACGGGGGTACGAAGCGGTCTTTCGTCGGCCGACGACAGGGACAGACGGCCGACGGGACCGCAACGCGTCGTGGTGAGCGCTCGGGGTGATCGGCTGTCAGTCCTCGGGAACCGGTCCCGGCTCGGTACCGAGTGCGGTCGTGGGATCCGTCGACCGGACCGGAGGACAACCGGCGGACGCTAGCGGAGGTCGCTAGCCGGCGGAGTAGGAGTCCGGGGAGGCGTGGCCACGCGGTTCCGCGAACGGGGCTTGAGATCCGAAGGTGAGTCGGGGGGTATTCGATGCGTTTCCTCGGTTCGCCGGGTGGCTGGAGGGCCTACCGGACCACCCCCACCCCTTTGTTTCGTGTGGAACCTCTCGACACCGGGGAGCCAGGGTGCCGATCGCAGGTTTTCTAGATACTACACGACACGGAACAAATTAAATCTGCTAGTCGTTCGGATATTGTTAAAGCCTAGTTGCAATAAAGGCACCGGCATCTAGACGACCCCTCCTCCCTCCTCCTCGGCGGACGTTCCACCGGAAACAAAGGGGTGGGGGGGTCGTGGAACGCTCGCCGGTCGAGGGGTTGGTCCCGTGTTTTGGTCCCCTCTGTCCGGGAACGTTTCTAGTCGAATCCGGTTACGCACGTGCATCCGACGGGTCCGTCGAGGTTGGGTCCCGGATCGGGGACCGTACTCAGTTACGGACCCCGTACACCGGTCCGCCGCGTCGGGTCATTCCCACCGGGGTACGTTTGATCGGACGGACCGTTCGACAGCTCGAGACCGATCACGTACTCACTACGCCCCCGCCGGACCCCGATCCCTTCGCTCGAACCACGCCGCTTGCCCCCCGAACGTCCGGCGTCAGTTCGGCCGAACAGTAACGCTTTTGAACCGGCTACCCATCCCTTTCGGTTGCATCATCTGGACACGGTCGATCGCCGAACCGGGATCAATACGTCCGATACCAGGGGATAGGACCCGTGATACGGCATGTCCCGGTGCGTGTTCCAGTCGAAACAAGGGGGTACAACGAACGGATGACACGGGACGACGAGCCGGAACACAGTTCGAACGGCGACGGAACCGACGACCGGTCGGATGCCGGGGCGCACTCCGACGGGCACGACGACTCCACCCGAAGCGACGGACGGTCGTCCGATCCGGAGAGCGACGGCATCGGCTCTGACTCGGCACCCGATCTCGGAGTCGAGCCTGGACCCGAAACAGCACCTGACCCCGACTCTCCCGAAACGACCGCTGTTGACTCCGAGGACGGAGACCGCGGTGATCGTAGCGACGATACCGACGGGGCCGTCGGTGGCGACACTGACACAGACGCCGGCGGTGACACTGACCCAGACGCCGGCGGTGACACTGACCCAGACGCCGGCGGTGACACTGACCCAGACGCCGGCGCGGGTGGAACGTCGTTCAACTTCGGGTCCGGATCCCGGTCGCGAACGGACGTCGACCTCGACGTCGACGAGGTGCTCGCCGACGAGGACGACGAAGCCAGCACCGGACTGTTCGACGACCTCCTTTCCGGCGAGCCCATCTTCGAGAACAAGGAGGTGCTCCGTCCCTCGTACACGCCCCACGAGCTCCCCCATCGGAAGGACCAGATCAACAAGATGGCGACGATCCTCGTCTCCGCGCTACGCGGGGAGACCCCGTCGAACATCCTCATCTACGGGAAAACGGGAACGGGGAAGACCGCCTCGGCGAAGTTCGTCTCCCAGGAACTCGAGTCGACCAGCCAGAAGTACGACGTTCCCTGCGAGGTCGAGTACATCAACTGCGAGGTGACCGACACCCAGTACCGCGTGCTCGCACAGCTCGCGAACAAGTTCATCGAGAAGAACGACCGGGTGATCGGCGACCGCCTCGGCGATCTCCGCGACCTCCGCTCGGCTGCCGCCGACGACGAGGGGGCGCTTGAGGGAACCGAGTTCGACTCCGTCGGCGACGTCGACGAGCGCCTCGGCGACCTCGAGTCGGACCGCGAGGAGATGGAGGAGGTACCGATGACCGGGTGGCCGACCGACCGGGTCTACTCCACGTTCTTCGACGCCGTCGACTACCACGAGCGCGTCGTCGTCATCATGCTCGACGAGATCGACAAGCTCGTCGAGAAGAGTGGCGACGACACCCTGTACAACCTCTCGCGGATGAACTCCGAACTGGAGAACTCCCGGATCTCGATCATGGGGATCTCCAACGACCTGAAGTTCACCGACTTCCTCGACCCACGCGTCAAGTCGAGCCTCGGGGAGGAAGAGATCGTCTTCCCGCCGTACGACGCGAACCAGCTGCGGGACATCCTCCAGCACCGGTCGGATATCGCGTTCAAGCCCGACGCCCTCACCGAGGACGTGATCCCGCTGTGTGCCGCCTTCGCCGCCCAGGAACACGGGGACGCTCGCCGCGCGCTCGACCTGTTGCGCACCGCGGGCGAGCTCGCCGAACGGTCGCAGGCTGACCTCGTCGAGGAGGCGCACGTCAGACAGGCTCAGGACAAGATCGAGCTGGATCGCGTCGTCGAGGTGGTACGGACGCTCCCGACCCAGAGCAAGATCGTCCTGTTCTCGATCATTCTCCTCGAACAGAACGGCGTTCACAACGTCAACACCGGTGAGGTATTCAACATCTACAAGCGGCTCTGTGAGGAGATCGACGCCGACGTGCTCACGCAGCGCCGCGTCACCGACCTCATCTCCGAGCTGGACATGCTCGGCATCGTCAACGCGGTCGTCGTCTCGAAGGGTCGCTACGGACGGACGAAGGAGATCTCCCTGTCCGTCCCGATCGACGAAACCGAGGCCGTCCTCCTCTCGGACTCCCGACTCGGCGACATCGAGGACGTCCAGCCGTTCGTTCAGGCCCGCTTCGACAACTGAACTCTCGGAGAGGATCGCCCGCCGGAGCGTTCGACGACCGGACTCGAACAGTCGACACATGCGGATCGACGCTACGTACGTATCGGCGCCCTATGCGTGTCGACGCCACTGCGTATCGGCGACACATGCGCGGCCGATCGACGACACATGCGCGGCCGGTACGTCCGCATGTTTGACGACCGCGCGACTCACGGGTACCGGGGAAGAACTATCCCCTCTCTTTCGACTCCGGAAACCCATTCCGTACGTGGATATCGATCAGTTCACGTTCCACGCGAAACGGTGGCGTTGTCGCTCGCCCTCAAGCTCGGGTTCGGGGTGTGCTGGACGCCCGATTCGGCGGCGGTCGCCAGCCCGGGGCCGTCCGTCTGCACGAGTACGACTTTCGAGAAGACCAGCCGAACGTACCCGAGGTAGGGGACGCGAACGCGTGCGACGCCGCGGATCCACTCGGACTTCACGACGGGAGCGATACCGCTCACTTGGTCGTACTCGGCGTTCGCGTCGCCCTTCGTGATGAACCCGTCGTACGGGGCCGGGCAGGATGGAACCCGCTGACAGGAGGTTTCGGGGAGATACTCGGGGTTCGCGCGCTCGACCCAGTTCTCGCCCGCTTCGACGTGTAGTCGTGCGCGGTGAATGATCGGCGAGCCGCCCGACCCCGGTGGATGGTACACGACCACGGACCCGGGCTCGCCGAAGGTGGCGTACCCCTCCGTGGCGCCGGTCTCGTGGGTGACGACGCCGGTGTCGTCGTACGCGAACTGGGGGGAGAACCGGTCGGGTTCCGTGATGAACACGAGGTCGCCGCGCTCCATGTGCGGCTCCATACTGCCCGACTCGACGGCGACCATCGGCGGCCAGACGCCGGACACGGCGAACAGGAGGAGTCCGATCAGCGCGACCGCGAGTACCGACGTGAGGACCTCACGGATGAACGCCGCCGCACCCGTCTCGGCGTGAAGGAACCGTGACAGCGGGTCGTCGGGCGACCGCCCGTCGTCACTCATTACTCACTCGAACCCGGGGCTCGGTGTTGAAGTTTCTGTTACCGCGCCCTCGAAGCGTGACCGATCGACGCCCGGACGACCGTGCGGAGACGGTTCCCGCCTGATTCGAGGCGTGATGCGGGATCCGTTCCCCGCCGACGCGCTCGCGGGCCGCACTGCCGACATCGTCGCCGCAGTGTGTCCATCCGCTATCCTTTTGCCCGCTCCCGGTCGACCACGTGTCGTGCCGTTGGAGACGTCCTCCCGGATCGTACAGGCGCTCGCCCGCCGCGGGTACAACGCCGAGCGGGAGGCCGTCACGCTCATCGCCGAGTCGGCGACGCCCGAACTCGCCCTCGAAGCCGCTCTCGAGGTCGCCCCCGACGACGCACTCGTTCTCACCGTCGACCACGTCCGGGGGGCGCTCGACGCCGACCCAGTTCCGGACCCCGAACAGGTCGACGGCGCGGCCCGCTCGACCGAGTCGACCGCCGCCGCGTCGTCGGAGCCGACGAACGACGCCGTCAATGCAGACCCCTCCGTTTCGACTGGAGCGTCCGGGGGAGGTTCGCCACACGGAACCGGAACCGTTCCGGACGAAACGGAGGGGAACACGGTCGCCGACCGATCCCCACAGGCGCCCGTCGTCGCGAACGACATGACCGGCGCGTCGACCGGAACGGGGGCCTACGACGAGTTCGTCGGGGTGTTCCGCGACCGGTACGAGCGCCTCTCCGGACAGCTTCGGGGGCGCGTCAACCACCGTCCCGCCGACTCCATCGAGGCGATGGGAGGCGGCGCCGACGTGGAGCTCATCGGCCTCGTCAACGACGTCCGGTCGACCGCCTCGGGCCACTGGCTGGTCGAACTGGAGGACACCACCGGGACGTTTCCGTGTCTCGTCATGAAGGACCGCGACATCGCGGACCTGGTGAACGAACTCCTCATGGACGAGTGCATCGCGGTGTCGGGGACGCTCGCGGACGACGCGGGTATCGTCTTCGTCGACGCGATCCACTTCCCGGACGTTCCACGCACTCACCGCCCGAACACCGCCGATCGCCACGTGCAGGCGGCGCTCGTCTCGGACGTGCACGTCGGCTCTCAGGAGTTCCTCGCGGACGCTTGGGGGCGGTTCGCCGACTGGCTCCACACGGAGGAGGCAGCACACGTCGAGTATCTGCTCATCGCGGGCGACATGGTCGAGGGCGTCGGCGTGTATCCGAACCAGGACGAGGAGCTCGACATCATCGACATCTACGAGCAGTACGAGACGTTCTCCGAGCACCTCAAACAGGTGCCCGGCGACATGGAGATCGTCATGATCCCCGGGAACCACGACGCCGTCCGGCTCGCCGAACCCCAGCCGGGGTTCGACGAGGAGCTTCGGGAGATCATGAGCGCGCACGACCCCCAGATCGTGAGCAACCCCGCGGTGGTCGACGTGGAGGGCGTGAACGTCCTCATGTACCACGGGGTCTCCCTCGACGAGGTGATCGCCGAGTTGCCGGAGGAGAAGGCCAGCTACGACGAACCGCACAAGGCGATGTACCAGCTCCTCAAGAAGCGCCACGTCGCCCCGCAGTTCGGCGGGAAGACCCGCGTCGCCCCCGAGGAGCGCGACTACCTCGTCATCGACGAGGTGCCGGACGTGTTCCACACCGGCCACGTCCACAAGCTCGGCTGGGGGAAGTATCACAACGTTCTCGCGGTCAACTCCGGGTGCTGGCAGGCCCAGACCGACTTCCAGAAGTCCGTCAACATCGACCCCGACGTGGCTCACGCCCCCATCCTCGATCTCGACACGCTCGACATGACGGTCCGGAAGTTCGCCTGAACCGCTTTTCACGGGGTCCTCCTCGCTCGCGGCGAGTGAACTGGCGACCCGCGACCGCACCGCGTTCGCGCCATCCCGAACTGCGAGAGGGTTCTTTCGTGTGGACGACGTACGCGCCGGTGTGCCTCCGTTCCCCTCCCGCCGGGAACTGGTCGTCGCCGCGGCGAGCGCGTCGGCCGTCGCGCTCGCCGGCTGCCTCGACGCCGGCGGCGACGACTCGTCGACGGCGGACACCGACGCCGGAGACACCACTCCCGAGACGACGACCGACTCCGCCCCCGCGACGACGGCCGACACCGACGGAACCGCCGTCGCGACGACCACGGAGCACTCCGACGGACCCGCGACCGCCGACGGCGACCTCGACCTCCGCGAGGCCAACGTCACGGCGGTCTCGCTGGACTGTGACGGCGGGGAGTGCCGCTTCGACGTGACGCTGTACCACGATGACGACGGCGAGGAGGGCTACGCGAACTGGTGGCAGGTCGAGACCCGCGACGGCGGGCGCCTCGGCCGACGCGACCTCCTCCACGCCCACGGGACGCGAGCGTTCACCCGGTCGGCGATGGTCCCGATCCCGGACGGCGTGCGCGAGGTGGTCGTCCGCGGCCACGACCGAACGCACGGCTACGGCGGTCAGGCGATGATCGTGAACGTGGAAACCGACGAGACGACGGCGGTGCGGCAGGGGTCCGACCCCGACTCGTTCGCAGGGTGAGTGCCGGCGAGCCGGATCCGTCGTCACATCCGTTCCGTGATCGTGTCACGCGCTACCTCACCTGTCGTGTGACGATCCGCGCACGGCCGCCGGCCCCTTTTCACCCGGACCGCGGTACGTGAGGGTGATGACTGACGACGCTCTGTTCGACCAGTTCGAGCTGAACGGCCACACCCTCGACAACCGCGTCGGCCTCGCGCCGATGACCCGCACCAGCGCGACCGACGAGGGCCACGCGACCGAGCGCATGGCCCGCTACTACGCCTCCTTCGCCCGCGGCGGCTTCTCCGTTCTCCTCACCGAGGGCGTCCATCCCGACGCGACCCACAGTCAGGGGTACGGCAACCAGCCCGGGCTCGCGACCGACGACCAGGCGGAGTCCTGGAAACCGATCGTCGACGCCGTCCACGAGGAGGGCAGCCCGATCCTCGCACAGCTCATGCACGCCGGCGCACAGGCGCAGGGGAACCGCTACGGCTACGGCTCCGTCGCTCCGTCCGACTACCGGCCGCCGGGCGAGATGGCCGAGCTGTACGGCGGATCCGGCGAGTTTCCCGAGGCCGAGGCGCTCGACGCCGAGGGGCTCGCCGAGGTGAAAGCGGGGTTCGTCGCCGCCGCCGAGCGCGCCGTCGACGCCGGCTTCGACGGCATCGAAGTCCACGCCGCCAACGGCTACCTCCTCCACGAGTTCGTCGACCCCCTCGTCAACGACCGCGACGACGAGTACGGTGGCTCGCCGGAGAACCGCGCGCGCTTCCCCGCCGAGGTCACCGCGGCCATCGACGAGGCCACGCCGGACGAGTTCGTCGTCGGCGTTCGTGCCTCGCAGGCCGCAGTCACCGATGAGGAGCGGGTCTGGCCCGATGGCGAGGAGACCGCCGAGGCGCTGTTCGCCGCGCTGTCGGCCGCCGGCGCCGACTACGTCCACGTGACCGGCGGCGACGCGACCGCGCCGGAGGTCCCCGACACCGACCGCACGCTCGCGGAGTTGGCCCTCGAACACGTCGACGACGGCGTCGCCGTGATCGCCAACGGGAGCCTGGGCGACCCCGAGAACGCGCGGGCGGCGCTGGCGGACGGCGCCGACCTGATCACGTTGGGAACGGGCGCGCTGGCGAACCACGACTGGCCCGACCGCGTCCGGGCGGGCGAGTCGCTCGACGAACTCGACCCCGGTGTCGTGTTCCAGCCGGACGCCTCCCTCAGCGATCCCGAGGTCCCGAGCGACGACTGATCGACGAGGGGTCGACCCTCGCCTTCGGTCGCCCCGGGTCGGCGTCCCCGTACTACGGCCGCTCGACCCGATACCGGGTCGTCGCCTTCCCCTCGAACCGCGGTCCCGGCCCGGTCGCCTCGAACCCGGCGCTCTCGGCGGCGTCCCTGAGGTCGTCCTCGCCCTCGATCGCGAGCAGTTCGACGGCCAGTTCCTCGTTCGCCGCGAAGCGAAGCGGCTCGGCGAGCAGCTGTTCGGCAGCCTCGCGGGTGCCGCCGAACTGCGTGACGTGAACGGCGGCGCCGCGGACGTCGAAGCTGACGAACCCGAGGAGGTCGTCGGGGTCGGCGTCGACGTCCTCGTTCGGGTCGGTGGCCGCGGCCTCCTCGACGGCGACTCGAACCGTCCGGTCGTGGACCAGGCCCCGCATCGCGTCCGACGGCGCGTCCGCGATGGCCGCCAGCGCCTCGGCGTCCGCCTCCACCGCGTCCCGGACGTGCATACCCACGCTATGCTCGCATCCCTGGTAAAGCCTCACCCCGCCGCCGCAGGCTCACTACACTGCCCCCAGCTTTACTGGACCGCCGTAGCTTGGCTCCGTCGCCGCAGGTTCACTCCGTCGCCGCAGTCTCCCCCTGCACCCCACAGTGACACTCACCTCGGCCGACACCGCCGGGGTATTACACGTCGGACGCGAACGCGCGACCATGAGCGTTCGAGAGGAGTTCGACGCCTGGGCAGCCGACGGCCGGGACAAGGGGATGGAGGAGCGACACTGGCACACCGCGAAGCACGTGCTCGCGCGGCTGCCCGTCGAGGACGGCGACCGCGTGCTGGATCTGGGTACCGGCAGCGGCTACGCGCTTCGTGCGCTCGCGGACTCGACCGGAATGGCTCGCGGGTACGGCCTCGACGGCGCCCCCGAGATGGCCCACAACGCCCGCGAGTACGCCCTCGACGCGTCGCCGGCCGCCGACCTCGGCTTCGTCGTCGGCGACTTCGGGCACCTCCCCTTCGCTGACGACTCGCTCGACCACGCGTTCACGATGGAGGCGTTCTACTACAGCGCCGATCCGATCGAGACGCTCCGGGAGGTCGCTCGCGTTCTGAAACCGGGCGGCACGTTCCACTGCGCGGTCAACTACTACGAGGAGAACGTCCACAGCCACGACTGGCAGGAGCACATCTCCGTCGACATGACCCGCTGGGATGCGTCCGAGTACCGCGACGCCTTCCGCGAGGCCGGACTCCACGTCGCCGAACAGGACAACGTCGCCGACACGGAGATCGACATCCCGCCCGTCGAGGCGTTCCCGACGGACAACTGGGAGACCCGCGAGGCCATGGTCGAGCGCTACCGCGAGTTCGGGACGCTGCTCACCGTCGGCGTGGCGCCGTAACCGGCCGCAGTCATGGTCTCATCGGTCGGCCGACCCGCTTCCCTCGTCGTCCGCTTCTGTATTGCGACCGGCTTCCTCGGGGAACGGGGACGACTCGTCGACGGAGAGCGGCCCGCGACCCACCAGGATCGACACCCCGCCGAGGAGGCTGGCACCGACGATCAGTACCATCAGCGGCTCGAGTACGCCGGCGAGCAGCAGGAAGCCCGCCGAGACGACCGTGACCAGCCAGACGAGCAGTAGGTCCCGGGTCGATCTGTTCCAGTTGTCGTCGTTCACGCGGGGCTCGCTCACGGCGCCCGATGGGTTCGCGCACTCCGAAAAGACACGGGGTCGACGCGGTCACGACGGCCAGAGTGGGTCGGCGGACGTCCGCCGGGTCACTCGCGCTCGACGACTCGAACGTCGTCGGCGTCGACGCCGATAGCCACGGCGTCACCCACGTCGAAGGACCGGTCACCGGCCGTCCGAACGGTCACGTCCCTCCCGTCCCAGTCGCAGTAAAGGCGCGTCGCGTCGCCGAGGAACTCGGTGTTCTCGACGGTCGCCGCCAGCGACGTCCCGGCTCCGTCCGTCCGGCCGTCGTCGCTTACACGGTCGCGGTCCCCTTCGTCGCCGCTGTCGCCGTCGCTCCCGCCGGCGGCGTGGACCCGGAGCAGTTCGGGGCGAACGCAGACGACGAGGCGGTCGTCGGTGCGGACGCCACCCCCGGCGTCGACCGGAAGGGGGAGCGTCCCGCCCCCGTCGACGCGGAGCTGCGGAGGGTCGCCGCCGCCCCGGGCGGCCGCGGCGTCGCGGGGGCGGTCGCCGGCGGCGGCGACTGTCCCCGCGAACACGTTGTTGTCGCCGAGGAACTCCGCGACGAACCGCGTCGCCGGCGCGTCGTACAGCTCGCGCGGCCGGGCGACCTGCTCGATCCGGCCGTCGTCGACGACGGCGACGCGGTCGGAGACGGAGAGCGCCTCCTCCTGGTCGTGGGTGACGTACACCGTCGTGATCCCCAGTTCCCGCTGGATCGCCCGCACCTGCACCCGGAGGCGCTCGCGCAGGCGCGCGTCCAGCGCCGACATCGGCTCGTCGAGGAGGAGGAGCCGCGGCTCGGGCGCGAGCGCCCGAGCGAGCGCCACTCGCTGCTGTTGGCCGCCCGAGAGCGTCTCCGGGTCCCGGTCGGCGAACCCCGGAAGGTCGACGAGCTCGAGCAGCTCCGCGACGCGCTCGTCCCTCGTGGTTCCCTCCGGCGGCTCCGAGAAGCGGAGGCCGTACGCGACGTTCTCGCCGACGCTCATGTGCGGGAACAGCGCGTAGCTCTGGAACACGACGCCGATCCCCCTCGATTCGGGTGGAACGCCCGCCATCGACTCGCCGGCGATCCGTATCGAGCCCGCGGTGGGCTCCTCGAAGCCGGCGAGACACCGGAGCGTCGTCGTCTTGCCGCACCCCGAGGGGCCGACGAGGGTGAAGAACTCGCCCTCCTCGACGGTCACGTCGACGCCGTCGAGTGCGGTCGTCGACCCGTACTCGACGCGGAGGTCCGCCACTCGGACCGCCGGATCGGACCGCTCGCCCGGCCCGGATCCCTCACCCACGGAACTCACCCCCGACGCGCTCGATGACGACGAACGAGGCGGCCGTCACCGCCAGCAACACCGTCCCCATGGCGGTCGCGGGACCGAGCCGCCGGCCGATGAACCGCTCGACGGCGACGGGCATGGTGTAGGTCCCGCCACCCTCGGCGAGGATGACGGTCGCGTCGAACTCCCCGATGGAGATGGCGAACGCGAACGCGGCGCCGGCGACGACGCCCGGCCACACGAGCGGCAGCTCGACGTCGAGGACGGTCCGTGCGCGGGAGGCGCCGAGCGCCCGCGCCGATTCGACGAGCGCCCGATCGAGGCGGTCCAGCGGCGGGGCGACCGTCCGCACGACGAACGGGTAGGCGCCGACCGCGTGGGCGGCGACGATGGCGACCGCGCCGGTGACGGTGAACCGGTAGCCGAACGCCTCGAACCCGAACACGAGTCCGCGGAGCAGCCCGAGGCCGACGACGATCCCCGACACCGCCAGCGGCGCCATCGACAGCGCGTCGACGAGCCAGCGCCCGCGGAACCGCCGCGTCGTGAGCACGCCCATCGCGACGCCCAACGGGAGCGCGACCGCGAGCGCCGCCGCCCCGAACAGCAGGGAGTTGACGATCGCGGGGAAGGGTTTCACCTGGAACGCGGCGCCGGTCGCCTGCCGCTCCAGGAGGAACCGGTAGGCGTCGAGCGTGAACCGCCCGTCGACGCTGACGCTCGCGTAGAGCATGCTCGCAAGCGGCGCGACGAACACGAGCGCGACGACGACGGCGTAGCCGGTGATCGCGAGCCGACGCGCGGCCCGCTCGCGACTCCACGAGTCGGGCCACAGCGACCGGCGCGCGAGCGTCCGGACCCCGCGGCGTTCGGCCGCCTGTGCGCGCTCGTACCGGAGGTACAGCGCCATCAGCGACAGCGAGACGCCGGTTTCAAGCGCCGCAAGCGACGCGGCGCGGCCGTACTCCAACTGCCGCCGGGCCGAGTAGATGAACACCTCGATGGTGGCGTACTGCGAGCCCCCCAGCGCCAGCGGGATGGCGAACGTCGCGAACGTGAACACGAACGTCAGCGCCGCGCCCGTCAGGAGTGCGGGGAGCAGTTGCGGAACCACCACGTCGCGGAACGCGCGCCGCCGCGAGGCGCCCAGCGAGCGGGCGGTCTCGACGGCGCCGGCGTCGACGGACTCCCACGCGGCGGCGACGACACGGGTCACGAGCGGCGCGTTGTAGAACGCGTGCGCGACGAGGACCGCCCCCAGCGACGGGAGCAGATCGAGCTCTGGAAGCCCGACCGCCGACAGCGCCGCGTTGAGCGTTCCGTTCGCGCCGAAGGTGGCGTAGAACGCGGCGGCGACGAGCACCGACGGGACGACGAACGGGACCATCGTCACCGACCGGAGCGTGTCGCGGCCGCGGAACTCGAACCGGGCGAGCACCCACGCCCCAGGCAGCCCGAGGAGGACGCTCAGCAGGGTCGACAGCAGCGCCTGATACGCGGTGAACCCCAACACGCGCACGAGGTAGAACTCGTCGGTGAACACCTCGACGAGCGGGCCGAAGGTGACCCGACCGCCCTCGACGACGGCGTCGACGAACACCGTCGCCACCGGGTAGTAGAACAGCACCGCGAGGAGGAGGGCCGTGACGGCCGCCAGCAGGGGTAACGCGAACCGGTCCGCGAGCGCCGCGGGGCCGGCGACCCGGGCGCGACGGAGGAGTCGACCGGGCCGGGCGTCGCTCACCCGCCGGCGAAGCGCCGCGCCCACTCGTCGGTCCATGTGTCGAGGCTGGCTTCGAGGTCGTCGTACGTGAAGGTGACCGACTCGGGCGGTTCCTTCGCGTACTGCGCGTAGTCGTCGGGCAGCGGCGCGTCCGCGATCGCCGGGAACGCGACGTTGCGCTGGGCGATCCCGGCCTGGATCTCCGGCCGGAGCATGAACTCCATGAACGCCTCGGCGAGGCGGGGGGCGTCGCTGTCGGCGAACCGGGCCATCCCCTCGGGGTTGGCGTACCCCTGGTCGTTCAGGAACCGGATCTGGTGTTTGTCGAGGTCCTGTCCCTCCGCCGAGGCGAACACCTGGTCGGTGGAGTAGGAGACGATCATCGGCGACTCCTCGCTCAGATACGCGGAGTAGGAGTCGGACCAGTTGCCCAGCACGGTGACGCCGTTGTCCTGCAGGCGCTCCCAGTAATCGAGATAGCCGTCCGCGCCGAAGGCGTCGATGGTGTGGAGCATGAACGCCTCGCCGGTGGTCGAGGTGGTCGGGTTCTGTGCGATGAGGTCGCCCGCGAACTCCGAGCGGGTCAGCTCCTCGAACGTCTCGGGGGCGACGAACTCGCCGTCGTCCATCGTCGCGTTCCACACCAGCGAGACGTAGCCGGTGTCGAACGGGACGGCTCGCCCGCGTGGGTCGAACTGCAACCCGTCGCGGACGGCGTCGAGTCCCTCGATCGCTCCCGCCTCCGCGAACAGCGGGTCCGTGAACTGCCCCTCGCCGCGCTGGCCGTCCACGTCGATGAGCTGTCCGGTGTCGAGTCCGACGTACACGTCGGCCTCGAAGTCGACGCCCTGCACCGCGCGCTCGATGTAGTAATTGAGCTCGGAGTCAGGCGTCTGGTACACGAGCGTCGCGTCGAACTCGGACTCGAACTCCCGTTTCAGCCACGCGCCCGGGCTGGTCGACGGCGCGTTCACGAACGGGGGGTACGTCGCGACGACCAGCGTGTCCGCCATCGACTCGGTCGGCTCGCCGGTCGTCGTGGCCGCGGTCGGCTCGTCGGTGTCGGCGGCCGTCGGCTCGGTCGTCGCCTCGTCGCCGACGGACTCGGCCGAACACCCGGCCAGTCCGGCGACGCCCGCGGCGCCGACCGCCCTGAGGAACCGCCGTCTGCTTCGTCCGTTCGCGTCTGTCATTACCGGGTGGTCACACTCGGAGATAATTAACCTCCGCGGTTCGCGGTCGGGAACCCGCGGACGGGACTCGAACGGGGGCACCGACAACGGTTTTGTACCGAGCGGGTGGGGATAGGCGTATGCAGCCCAGTCGGCGCACCGCGATCGCGGCGCTGTTGGCCGGTCTCCTCGTCCTCGCGGCCTTCGTTCTCCGGAGCGTCCTCTCGACGGTGGTGTTCGCGATCACCGTCGCGTACGTGCTGTACCCATTCCGGGAGGTGGTGAACGAGCACGGCTACTCCCGGCGGGTCGCAGCAGGCGCCGCCACGGCCGCGGGGTTTCTCGGGGTCGTGGCGCTCGCGGTGCCGCTCGCGTACGTGTTGTACCGACGCCGCCTGGACCTGCTCGCGTTCCTCGGGGCGATCCCCGAGCGGATCGTCGTCGATCTCGGGACGGTCGCGTACGTGCTGGAGACCGAACCGGTGTTTCAGATCGTACAGTCGAGCCTTCGCGGGCTGGCGATCTCGCTGGCGGCCGCGGCGCCGGTGATCGCGCTGAAGCTGGTCGTGTTCGTCATCCTTGTGTACGGACTCCTCCTGAAGCCCGAGGCACCGCGCGTGGCGGCACTGCGGTTGTGCCCGGGGGAGTACCACGACGTGCTCTTCGCGCTTCATCGCCGCACGGCGTCGACGCTGCGGGCCATCTACGTCCTCCAGGGGGCGACCGCCGTGGCGACGTTCGCCCTCGCGCTGGTCACCTTCGCGGCGCTGGGGTACGACTCGGCGTTCGCGCTGGCGGTCGTCGCGGGCGTGCTCCAGTTCGTGCCGGTGCTCGGGCCGAGCATCGTCATCGCCGCGCTGGCTGTCGTCGACCTCGTCGCGGGCAACGCGGTCCGCGCGGCGGTCGTCCTCGTCGTCGGACTCGTCGTCGTCGGGTTCGTCCCCGACGCGGTGATCCGGCCGCGGCTCGCCGGCGGCGCCACCGACCTCCCCGTCTCGGTGTACTTCGTCGGCTTCGTCGGCGGCCTGCTCACGCTGGGGCCGGTCGGGTTCGTGGTCGGGCCGCTCGTCGTCGCGCTGCTCGCGGAGACGGTGCGGCTCCTTTCGGACGGCGGGGTGAGCACGCAACAACAGCTCCCGGGGACGGGTGCGGATCCGGACCCGGAGCCGCCGGCCGACGAAACGCCGCCGGAGACTGACGACGAGCCGGCACCCTGACGTGCGCGTCTTACTCGGTCACGATCGCCCCGCCGCGCTCCTCCCACTCGGTGAGGCTCCCCTCGTAGAACAGCACGTGCTCGTACCCGAGATGGCGGAGCACGAGGTACGTGTGACTGATCCGCCGAGCGGTGTTGCAGTACAGCAGAACCTCCCGGTCCGGAGTGATCACGCGGTCGGCGAGGATCGACTCCAACTCCTCGCACGGCTTCAGTCCCCGGGTGTCGGGATCGACCAGTTCGAGCCAGTCGAGGTTCACCGCGCCCGGGAGGTGGCCCGCGGCGTACTCCTCGGGGTCGCGGGTGTCGACGATCACCGCGTCGCCGTCGAGCCGGTTCTCGACCGCCTCGAACCCCACGAGCGGCGACCGGACGGGTTCGCCGGGCTCGTAGTCGGTCGGCTCGGGGTCGGGCGCCTCGCGGGTCGTCTCGCGCTCGCGGCTCCAGGCGCTGTAATCGCCGTCGAGGACGTGTAGTCGCCCGGGATCGTGGCCGTACAGCTCCGCGGTCACGAGAAACCGGGCCGCGAACACGCCGTGTTCGTCGTCGTAGGCGACGATCTCGTCATCGCCGTCGACCCCTGCCGCCGAGAGGAGGTCCGCCCAGCGGTCGGCGCCGGGGAGCATCCCCTCGTCGCCGTCGCTCGACCGGAACTCGTCGAACGGGATCGAGACGGCGCCCGGGACGTGCCCGATGCCGTCGTACTCCCACGCGTCGCGCACGTCGACGACGCGGACGTCGGGGTCGGCCAGTCCATCCGAAAGCCACGCCGCGGGGACGAACGTGTCGCTCATACCCGTCGTTCGCGAGGCGCGAGTAAAAGGTCGCCCGACCCGGCGACGCCCGCGGTGCGTCAGAGAAAGGAGAAATAATTACCACTTCCAGGCTCGCTTCGACCGCCCGACGGGTGCGGTTCGTCGCCGGTGACAGGTGTCCCATGGTGGCTGTCGAACTCCTCGGCAACATGATCCGCTTCGGACGACGATTGGCCGCCTCTGCCGGGGATGCGGGTATTATACGGGAGGGAACCGTACTGTGGTCTGCAATGTCAGATTACGCGAAGGACGTACTCGTCGACGCCGAGTGGGTGGAGGACCACCTCGACGAGTTCCAGTCCGACGACGCGGCGCACCGACTGGTGGAGGTGGACGTCGACACCGAGGCCTACGACGCCGAACACGCCCCCGGCGCGATCGGCTTCAACTGGGAGACGGACCTCCAGGATCAGACCCAGCGGGACGTGCTCACGAAGGAGGACTTCGAGGCGCTGAACGCCGAACACGGCATCAGCGAGGACTCGACGGTCGTCCTCTACGGCGACAACTCGAACTGGTTCGCCGCCTACACCTACTGGCAGTACAAGTACTACGGCCACGACGACGTGAAGCTGCTCGACGGCGGCCGCGAGTACTGGCTGGAGAACGACTATCCGACCACCGACGAGGTTCCGTCGTTCCCCGAGACGAGCTACACCGCCGACGAGCCCGACGAGTCCATCCGCGCGTACCGCGACGACGTGGACGACGCCATCGGCGCGGGGGTTCCCCTCGTCGACGTTCGCTCGCCCGAGGAGTACAGCGGCGAGATCCTCGCCCCGCCGGGCCTGCAGGAGACCGCCCAGCGCGGCGGTCACATCCCCGGCGCCCGCAACATCTCGTGGGCCTCGGTCACCAACGACGACGGGACGTTCAAGACGCAGGCGGAGCTCGAGGAGCTGTACGGCGACGTGCTCGCGGAGGGTGACGACGAGATCGTCGCGTACTGCCGCATCGGCGAGCGTTCGTCGGTCGCGTGGTTCGCGCTCCACGAACTCGTGGGCGCCGACCAGACCGTCAACTACGACGGCTCCTGGACGGAGTGGGGGAACCTCGTCCGCGCGCCGATCGTGACGGGCAGCGAGCCCGGCGGCGAGTAGAGCGAGGCCGACCCGAAGGGGGCCTCGGGACGAGCCGGGGTGGTCTCCGTGCCCCCCGGCCACGAACACACTGAGCCCGAGCGAGGCGAGCCGTGAACGGATCGAGGCCTCGAACGACGCGGCTCGCGTGACGGCCGTTCGCCGCCCCCGCCGCTCAGCTCACGTCGCGGACGGCCGCGCGGCTCCTCCGTACGTCTCGCCAGTGCGCGCCGGAACGACGATCCGGATACGATTCCCTGTTTCGTCGGCGCGTTCGACCGTGATATCCCCGTCCGAGAGCTCGATGCACCAGTAGACGAGCCAGATACCGAGCCCTCCGCTGTGTTTGATCGGGTCCCTGCCGAACTCGTGGGCGCCGGTCAGCACGTTCACCTCGACGTCGGGGAGCGCGGCGGCGTCGTCCGCGATCTCGATCTCCACGGCCCCCTCCTCGCCGCTGACGGCGATGTCGACACGCGGTCGCTCGTCGTCGCAGTGAACGATACCGTTCTCGATCAGCTCTGTCACCGCGGTTCTGGTCAGCGAGGGAACGACCGGCAGCTCGTCGTCGAACTCCAGTGAGTAGTCGACCACGCCGTTCGGGTAGCGATGGCGAGCGCATTCGATGGCGGTTTCGATCGCCTCGCCGAGGTCGACCCGCTCGCGATACCGCCGGTCGACGGGCAACTCGATGATCCGTCGTTCCTTGGTCGCGGTCCGGAGCAGCCGGTCGCCAGTCGTCCGGATCTGCTCGGTCAGCGGCGTCGCCTCGGGGTGCTCGTCGGCGATCCGTTCGGCCGCCCCCAGGATGACGTTGAGGTCGTTTCGGAGGTTGTGTCGGAGGAGGTTGTCCATCACGACCAGGTGTTGTTCCCGTCGGTGGCGTTCGGTGACGTCCCGACTGAACCCCGCGATCCGGGTGGCGACCCCGTCCTCGACGATCGGCACCGACTGGACCCACACCCACCTGGTGAAGTTCTCGTGTGCGTTGACCCGGTACTCGATATCCACCGACTCCCCGCCGCTGAGGCGTTCCATCGCGTCGATCACCCGTGTCACGTCGTCCGGGTGGATCGCATCGAGAAACGCCACCGGGTCGTCGTACAGTTGTTCGGGGGCGATCCCGTAGATCTCCGTGACGGCGTCGTTCACGAACAGCGCATCCGACCAGTCTCCCGAGAACAGCCAGAGCACGTCCCCGGAGACCGACGCGATCGTGTCCAGCCGCGTGGCGGCTTCCTCGCGCGTCTCCTCGGCCGCGACCCGGTCGGTGATGTCACGAGAGCTCACGACGTAGCCGTCGACGCGGTCGTCGGTCAGGTTCGACATCCGGCTCTCGAGCCACACCCAGTCGCCGTCGCGGGTTCGATGTCTGTACGTGACGGTCGTCTCGTCGTAGTCGTCCGACCGGCGCATCTCGTCGAACGCTCGACGGACCATCGACGCGTCGTCCGGATGGACGTACTCGAAGACGCTCTCGCCGAGGAGGTCCTCGGGCTCGTACCCGAGGATCGCCTCGACGGCGGCGTTGACGTACGTGACGGTCCCGTCCTCGGTTACCACGCTGACCTTGTCCTGCGCACGGTCGAGGAGCAACTCACCGAGGGACGGATCGCCCATGAGGGCGTTCGTGAGGCGAGACAGTAAAAAGGTGTGCGCGGATATCTCGCCCCTGATACGGGTCGCCGTCGGCTCCCTTCGTCGATGACGTCGCTACCCGCCAACGATCGCCGCCGCGACCCGCGGGGTGAGGAACGCCTCGATCGCGGCGGCGACGACCAACAGGACCCCGATGCCGACGAGCACTTGCGCCGCGCGCTCCAGTTCGCCGGCGACCGCCGCAGCGGTCGCGCGGCCCCGCACCGCGCGCCAGCCGACGCCCCCGAGGTGGAGGCCGAGCCCCCCTGCGACGGCGATCACCGGGAGCTCGAGGACACCGTGTGGCGCCACGAGCGCGAGGAACGCGGTCCGGTCGAACACGCCAGCGAGCGCGCCTACGAGGGCCCCGTTGAACAGCACCCCCGACACTGCAGGGATGCCGAACGCCACGCCGCCGTACGCCAGCCCCGCGCTCACGAGCCAGTTGTTCGCCGCGATGGTGACGAACGGGCCGACCGGGACCGCGCCGAACACGCCGGCCACGTTGCCCGGGCCGGACGCGGACACCCCGTACGGCGCGGTCGTGACGTACCCCGCGACGATCCCGCCCGCGAGCGTCGCGAGCGCGGCGAGCACCGGGAGCGGACGACCGCGGACGAAGCGAGCGAGCTCGCTCCATCCCGCCCGGAGCGCCCGTCGAACCCGGACGCCGGCCCCCGGACGGTCGACCCGGTCCGGCCCGTCCTCGCCGGCGTACAGCGCCGTCGATCCGGCCTCGAGCAGCGGCGCGACCAGCAGCGGCAGCACGATCCCGCCGAGGCTCCCCGCCCCCGCGGCGTTCGCGACGGCGACCGCGACGGCGACCGCGACGTAGCCGCCCACGGCGACGAGGGCGAACGCGAGGGCGTGCGCCGGGTGGGCGCGAACGAACCCGAGGCTCGCGCGGATCGAGTCGACGGTCCCGACGTCGTCGACGATCGCGGCCGGCTCCGCGAACGCGAGCAGGAAGTACGCGAGGAGGACGACCAGTCCGCCCGCGGCGACGAGCGCGATCGTCACCAGGACCGCGGCCACGCTCGCGGCGTCGCCGCCCGCGATCACCGTCGGTGAGACCGCGAGGGTCAGCCCCACGAACAGCGGGAGCCCCACCGCGACGAACGCGACGGCCGCGCGCACCAGGGTAAGCCCGAGGAACGTCCGCCAGCGGCCGGCGGATCGGACCCCGGCAACGAGCGGCGCGCGCCCGTCGAGCCCGCCCCGGACGGTCCCGTACGTCACCGCCGACCCGAGCGCGCTCGCGAGCAGGCCGACGATCACGGCGCCGACGACCCCGGCCACGATCGCGGCAACGACCGCCGGGGTCACGGCGTTGGCCGCGGCGTCGGCCATCTCTCCGGCCGTCTCCGGGGGGACACCCCCCATCGAGGCGGGGTCGGATCCGGTCCCGGAGGCGGACTCGCGGGCGGCCTCCTGGAACTCGACGGCGGCACGCGCCAGCGGTTCGAGCCGACCGGTCGCCGCGAGCGACGCCGCGGCGACGCCGATCCCGACGGTCAACGGGACGCGAGCGGCGGCGGCGAGACCGATCGAGAGGAGGTACGCCGGGAGGACCGCGGCGGGACGATCGCGGAGGAGCCGCCCGGCCGCGCCGAGGGCGGCCGAGACGGATCGCGACTCGCGGGAGGGACGTGACACAGTTCTGACTCTCCGGCGCGATTGGTAAGCGTATCGCCGGCGGGGGTTTCAAGCGTCGCACCGGCGTACGCCCGTTCATGGACGCAGACGCCTTCTCTGAGGAGTTCCGTGACGACAACGAAACGCCCCTCTCGCGGCTCGGATCCTCGAAGTCGCTGTACGCGCTCGCGGGCGGCGAGATGGACGCGGACGCCGTCCGCACCGCCGTCGCCGCCGAGTTCGCGCTCGCCGGGCGGACCTTCGAGTCGTGGAGCGCAGACGAGGCCAACGGCGACGCCGCGGCGCTGTTCGGCGACGTCGCCGAGGACGCTCGCGGGCACCGGGACGTGGCCGACGCCGACTTCGACGCCGAGGCGGACGACCCCCACGAGTATCCGGAGTACGACGCGCTCGCCGACCTGACCGGCACCGTCGAACGAGTCGGCGGGCTGTACGGGCGACTGGTTGTCGCCCACACCCGGGCCGAACAGACGGTCGGGTTCTTCGTGGGGGACGCGGACCCGGCGTCGTCGAACGACTTCCGAGGGATCCGCGACGACCTCGCGGAGAATCTCGAGGACGCACTCGACGTGCTCGCGGCGGTGTGCGACGGGGACGAGGACCGCACGGTCGCCCGCGAGGCCGCCGACACCGTCGTCGATGCCGCCTACGACGACTACGTGACGACGCTGGAGGGGATGGGCGTCAAGCCGAAGAACGTCTGTTGAGGCGGCGACCGCCGCGACCGGCGGCGGTCGCGTCGGCTCTAGACGCCGGGGACTCCCTCGCGGTACTCGTTGATACACTCGACGGCCGCCTCGGCGTGGTCCCGCGCGTCCTCGCCCGCGTCCGCGGCGGCGTCTCGGATGGTGTGGGTGTGTTTCGCCAGCCAGCCGTGGTCGACGCCGCCGTCGTCGGCCCCGGCCTCGGTCAGCGCGTCCGCCTCTCGATCGAACCGGTCCGCCGCGTCACCCTCGGCGGCCTCGGCTGCCCGTCGGAGGTGTTCGCCCGCGTCCGCCAGTCGGTCTGCGGTCATAGCTCACACGTCTCGGGTCCGGGTTGTAGGCATTTCGCTGGGTACAGTCGTCGCTCGCACCTCGATCGGTCACGGCGACCGCGCTTTCTGTGGGCGGCGCGTCCGCAAGCGCGCCGCCGTTGGCCGCGGCCGCCGCTCCCTCCGGTCGCGGCGACCGCGCCCGTCAAGTGCCTCCCGGCCCACACACACGCCAATGAGCGAATCGCAGGGTCCCCTCTCGCCGGACCGACCCGAGGCCGAGAAGCCGTTCCGCGTCGACGCCCCGTTCGACCCCGCGGGCGACCAGCCCGACGCGATCCGCCAGCTCGTCGACGGGTTCGAGTCGGGAATGACCGAGCAGACCCTCCTGGGGGTCACCGGATCCGGGAAGACCAACACCGTCTCGTGGGTCGTCGAGGAGCTGAACACGCCGACGCTCGTCATCGCCCACAACAAGACCCTCGCGGCGCAGTTGTACGAGGAGTTCCGGAACCTGTTCCCCGACAACGCCGTCGAGTACTTCGTCTCCTACTACAACTACTACCAGCCCGAGGCGTACGTCGAGCAGACGGACACCTACATCGACAAGGAGATGTCCATCAACGACGAGATCGACCGCCTCAGGCACTCCGCGACGCGGTCGTTGCTGACGCGGGACGACGTGATCGTCGTCGCCTCCGTCTCGGCCATCTACGGGCTCGGCGACCCCGCGAACTACCGCGAGATGGCGCTCGAACTGGAGGTCGGTCAGGAGATCGGCCGCGACGACCTGCTCGCGACGCTCGTGGACCTCAACTACGAGCGCAACGACGTGGACTTCCAGCAGGGGACCTTCCGCGTGCGCGGCGACACGGTCGAGGTGTTCCCGATGTACGGTCGCCACGCGGTCCGCATCGAGCTGTGGGGCGACGAGATCGACCGCCTGCGGAAGGTCGCCGTCGTCGACGGCGAGGTCGTCAGCGAGGAGCCCGCCGTGATGATCCACCCCGCGGAGCACTACTCGATCCCCGAAGAGCAGATCGACACCGCCGTCTCGGAGATCCGCGAGCTGATGGAGCAGCGCGTCTCCCACTTCGAGCGACAGGGGGATCTGGTCGCCGCCCAGCGCATCGAGGAGCGCACCACCTTCGACATCGAGATGCTCCAGGAGACGGGCTACTGCTCGGGCATCGAGAACTACTCCGTCCACCTCTCGGACCGCGAGTCGGGCGACGCGCCCCACACGCTGCTCGACTACTTCCCCGACGACTTCCTCACAGTCGTCGACGAGTCCCACCAGACGCTCCCCCAGATCAAGGGCCAGTTCGAGGGCGACAAATCGCGCAAGGACTCGCTGGTCGGCAACGGCTTTCGGCTGCCGACTGCCTACGACAACCGCCCGCTCACCTTCGAGGAGTTCGAGGAGAAGACCGACCGCAAGCTGTACGTCTCGGCGACGCCGGGCGACTACGAGCGCGAGCACTCCGAACAGATAGTCGAACAGATCGTTCGCCCGACCCACCTCGTCGACCCCGAGGTGCAGATCTCGCCCGCGGAGGGCCAGGTCGACGACCTGATGGACCGCATCGACGACCGGATCGAGCGGGGCGAGCGCACGCTCGTCACCACGCTCACCAAGCGGATGGCCGAGGACCTCACCGAGTATCTGGAGGAGGCCGGCGTCGACGTGGCGTACATGCACGACGAGACGGACACCCTGGAGCGCCACGAGATCATCCGCTCGCTGCGACTCGGCGAGATCGACGTGCTCGTCGGCATCAACCTCCTCCGGGAGGGGCTGGACATCCCCGAAGTCTCGCTGGTTGCCATCCTCGACGCCGACCAGGAGGGGTTCCTCCGGTCGGAGACGACGCTCGTGCAGACGATGGGCCGGGCCGCCCGCAACGTCGAGGGCGCGGTGATCCTCTATGCCGACGAGACGACGAGCGCGATGGAGGCGGCCATCGAGGAGACGAACCGCCGCCGCGAGATCCAGCGGACGTTCAACGAGGAGCACGGCTACGAGCCCCGGACCATCGACAAGGAGATCGGCGAGACGAACCTCCCCGGGTCGAAGACTGACACCTCCGGGGTCTCGGGTGACGACGTGGCGGACGAGGAGGAGGCACAGGCCAGGATACAGGCGCTGGAGGAGCGCATGGAGGAGGCCGCGAGCAACCTGGAGTTCGAGCTGGCGGCGGACATCCGCGACCGCATGCAGGACCTCCGCCGGGAGTTCGACGTGGACCCGGAGGAGGTCGGGATCGAGCCGCCCGCGGCGGACGACGAGGGGATCGCCCCCGGCGATGAGGGCTTCTGATCTCTAGACTGGTCGGGTCTTCCGATCCCTGAACCGGTCGAGTCGGATCCTCGGTCACACGTGGACGCACCCGGACGCGCTCGGACGGCTCAGTCGTCGGCCGCGACCCCGGTGTCGCCGTCGCTCCCGGCGCTGTCGGCCGCCCGCTCGTGGAGCCCCTCGCCGGTGGAGTACCGGAAGTATCCGACCAGCCCGACGGCGGCGACGACGTTCGATACCGTCACCGCCCAGAACGGCCCGAGCGCCCCCCAACCGAGGGCGAACGCGCCGACCGCGGCGACGGGCACCCGCACGCCCCAGTACTGCAGCATCGTCGCGTACATGCTCACGTCCGTGCGGCCGGCGCCGTTGAACCCGGCCTCGACCGTCCAGATCGTCCCGAGCGCCCAGTAGCTCAACGCGAGGATCTGGAGGTACGCGACCGTCAGCGTCAGCGTCTCGCCCGCGATCCCGGGAACGAACAGGGTGGCGATGGTCGCCGGCAGCAGATACTGGACGACGCCGATCGCGCCGAGGCCGATCGCGCCGACGCCGACGGCGAGCCACGTCGCGCGCGTCGCCCGATCCGGCTTGTCGGCGCCGAGGTTCTGTCCGACGAGCGTCGTGCCGGCCGAACCGATCGCGGCGGCGGGAACGAACACGACGGCCGCGACCCGCGCGCCGATCGTGTAGGCGGTGAGCGCGGCGGCGCCGCCGGTCAGGGAGACGATCGCCACGACCACGAGGCGGGCGATCTGCCGGGCGACCCCCTGGCCAACCTTGGGGACGCCGACCGAGAGGAGTTCACGGAACTCCCCGCGGTCGAGCGAGACGGCGTCGAGATGGAAGGTGAACCCCCGACGCCCCGAGCGCGCGGCGGCGAGCATGACGAGCGCGCCGACGCCGAAGCCGATCGCCGTCGCGTAGGCGGCACCCGCGATCCCGTACCCGGGGATCGGGCCGTAGCCGAAGATGAGCACCGGGTCGAGACCGATGCTGATCCCGATCGACAGGAGGTTCACCAGCAGCGGGGTGCGGGAGTCGCCGGCGCCGATGAAGCCGTACTCGAACACGTCGCTGACGGTCGAGACGGTGTACGCGACCGCCATCGTCCCGAGGTAGATCGCGCCGAGGCGCGCCACCTCGGCCCCCGGATCGAACAGCGCCGTGAGCTGGCGGCCGAACGCGTACGCGATCAGTACCATCGCCAGCATCACCGCGACGCCCGCGACGAGCGCGTGGAACACCGCCCGGCTCGCCCCCCGTTCGTCGTCGTCGCCGATGCGCTGGGAGACGAGGACGTGTTCGCCGGTGAACACGCCGTTGACTGCCGCCGTCATCAGCCCGATCAGGGGCGCCACCAACCCGACGGCCGCGACGGCCTCGCCGCTGAGGCGGCCGAGCCAGAGCACGTCGACGATGCTCTGGGCGGTGATCGCGAGCTGTTGGGCGACGATCGGGACCGAGAGGAACGCGAGTGCTCTCCCCAGTCGCCCCTCGGTGATCTCCTCGGGAGAGACGTCGAACATCGTGGTTCTGTTCCAGACAATTGGCGATATAATAAATCCCTATCGATTCAATCTGTTATCACCTCCGCGGTGCGGAAGACGCCGCTCAGTCCCGTCCGGCCGTCGACTGGACGGTCCCGATCACGGTGGTTCCAGAACTACGCCGGGATCCGGGGGTACACCGCACGTTTTTGCCCCCCGCGACGAACGATGAGGTATGAGTAGTCGGCGGCGGAAGCCGGACTGGCTGAAGATGCGCCCGCCCTCCGGTCGGCGCTTCACCGAGATCAAGTCCATCCTTCGCGACCGTGACCTCCACACGGTGTGTGAGGAGGCGAACTGCCCGAACCTCGGGGAGTGTTGGTCGGGGGGAAGCGGCCCCGGCGACGGTCCGGGGACGGCGACGTTCATGCTGATGGGCGACCGCTGCTCGCGCGGCTGCAACTTCTGTGACGTGGAGACCGGGGGGATGGAGCCGCTGGACCCCGACGAGCCGGCGAACGTCGCCGACGCGGTCGCGGAGATCGGGCTCGACTACGTCGTGCTCACCTCCGTCGACCGCGACGACCTCGACGACGGCGGCTCGCGACACTTCGCGGAGACGATCCGCGAGATCAAGCGCCGCGACGCCTCGATCCTCGTCGAGGTGCTCATCCCCGACTTCGGCGGCGACCCCGAGGCGGTCGACCGGATCGTCGACGCCGGGCCGGACGTGATCGCCCACAACGTCGAGACGGTCGAGCGCCTCCAGTGGCCCGTGCGCGACCGCCGCGCCGGCTACCAGCGGACGCTCGACGTGCTGGAGCGTGTCGACCGAACCTCGGACGTCCGCACGAAGACGAGCGTCATGCTCGGGCTCGGCGAGTACGACCACGAGGTGTACCGAACGCTGCGGGACCTGCGCGGTGTCGGCGTCGACATCGTCACTCTGGGGCAGTACCTCCAGCCCTCGCGCTCGCACCTCGACGTGTTCGAGTACGTCCATCCGGATGCGTTCGATACCTGGGCCCGCGTCGCCGAGGAGGAACTGGGCTTCCTCTACTGCGCCTCCGGGCCGATGGTTCGGTCGTCGTACAAGGCGGGCGAGTTCTTCGTCGAGGCGCTCGTCCGCGACGGCGCCAGCGTCGAGGAGGCTCGCGAGGCCGCACACGCCGCCGACTGACCCGACTCCCCGCGGCGGGCCTCCGCCCGGTGGTCGGTGCTACATTAACGATTGTCAAGAATATCGGTTCCTTTTCGTCCGTACGCAAACCAGCATCGGGCATCCACGAATTTATGCGGATATACGTTTGGAATGTCGGGAGTGGATTCGACGCCCTGCCAATTCTTGGCAGTATTTCTGTCCACAGTAAACTATTTACGAAAACACTATCAGGCGGGGCGGACAGCGTTCTGGTATGCGAAGGTGGGTACCGTGAGCACGCTCGAGCGCGACCCCGGCGACGGGATGGTTCAGGTCCTCGACCAGGAGGGCGGCGTCGTCGGCGACGTCCCGGACCTCTCCGAGGAGGAGTTCGTCGCGATGTACCGCCACATGAAACTCGCCCGCCACTTCGACGAGCGGGCGGTGTCGCTCCAGCGACAGGGGCGGATGGGAACGTACCCGCCGCTGTCCGGGCAGGAGGGCGCGCAGATCGGCTCCGCGATGGCGTTGGCCGAGGACGACTGGCTCGTCCCGTCCTACCGCGAACACGGCGCCGCGATGGTCCACGGACTGTCGCTCAAGGAGACGCTGCTGTACTGGATGGGCGACGAGCGCGGCAGCCTCATTCCCGAGGACGCGAACGTCTTCACGCCGGCCGTCCCGATCGCGAGCCAGATCCCGCACGCGACGGGGATGGCTTGGGCGGACAAGCTCAAGGGCGACGGCGAGACGGACAGGGGGTTCATCTGCTACTTCGGCGACGGCGCCACCTCGGAGGGCGACTTCCACGAGGGGTTGAACTTCGCGGGGGTGTTCGACACGCCGACCGTGTTCTTCTGCAACAACAACCAATGGGCCATCTCGGTCCCACGAGAGCGTCAGACAGCCAGCGAGACGCTGGCCCAGAAGGCCGTCGCCTACGGCTTCGAGGGCGTCCAGATCGACGGGATGGACCCCTTGGCCGTCTACAAGGCAACCACCGAGGCGCTTGAGAAGGCGAAGAACCCCGAGGAAGGCGAGCGTCGTCCGACGCTGATCGAGGCGGTCCAGTACCGCTTCGGCGCGCACACGACCGCTGACGACCCGAGCGTTTACCGCGAGGAGGGCGAGGTGGAGGAGTGGAAGGCGAAGGACCCGATCCCGCGGCTGGAGCGGTTCCTCCGGGATCAGGGCGTCCTCGACGACGAGCGCGTCGCCGCGGTCGAGGAGTCCGTTCGCGAGCAGGTCGCCGACGCGATCGACGCCGCCGAGTCGACCGTCCGACCCGATCCGGGGTCGATGTTCGAGCACGTGTTCGCCGAGCAGACGCCGGAACTGCGGCGGCAGGCCGAGGAGTTCGCGAGACTGCGCGAGGAGTACGGCGACGAGGCGTTCGTGGAGGAGTGATATCATGAGCACGCAAGACCAAGACGGAGAACAGACGGCCACGCAGAACCTGACGGTGGTACAGTCGGTTCGCGACGCGCTCGCGACCGAGATGGAGGCGGACGACGACGTCCTCGTCATGGGCGAGGACGTCGGCAAGAACGGCGGCGTCTTCCGCGCCACCGAGGGCCTGTACGACGAGTTCGGCGAGGACCGGGTCATCGACACGCCGCTGGCGGAGTCGGGCATCGTCGGCACCGCCGTCGGCATGGCCGCGATGGGGCTGAAGCCGGTCCCCGAGATCCAGTTCTCCGGGTTCGCGTACCCGGGCTTCGACCAGATTGTGAGCCACATGGCTCGGCTGCGCACGCGCTCTCGGAGCCGGTACACGCTCCCGATGGTGCTGCGCATGCCCTACGGCGGCGGCATCCGCGCGCCCGAGCACCACTCGGAGTCGAAGGAGGCGTTCTACACCCACGAGGCCGGGCTGAAGGTGGTCATGCCCTCCACTCCGTACGACACGAAGGGGCTGCTCATCTCGGCGATCCGCGACCCCGACCCCGTCGTCTTCATGGAGCCGAAGCTCATCTACCGCGCGTTCCGCGGCGACGTGCCGGAGGGCGACTACGAGGTGCCGATCGGCGAGGCCGTCACTCGCCGCGAGGGTTCGGACGTGTCCGTCTTCACCTACGGTGCGATGACTCGACCGACCATGGAGGCCGCCGAGGAACTCGCCGAGGAGGGGATCGACGCCGAGGTCGTCGACCTGCGGACCGTCTCCCCGCTCGACCGGGAGTCGATCGTCGAGTCGTTCAAGAAGACCGGCCGCGCGTGCGTGGTCCACGAGGCGCCCAAGACCGGTGGACTCGCCGGGGAGATCACCGCGACGCTGCAGGAGGAGGCCCTCCTCTACCAGGAGGCCCCGATCAAGCGCGTCACCGGCTACGACGTGCCGTACCCGCTGTACGCGCTGGAGGACTACTACCTGCCGAACGCGGCGCGAGTCGCCGACGGTATCAAGGAGGCCGCGGAGTTCTAACCCATGGCCGAAAAGGAGTTCAAACTCCCCGACGTCGGCGAGGGCGTCGCCGAGGGGGAACTCGTCAACTGGCTCGTCGCCCCCGGCGACACGGTCACCGAGGACCAGCCGGTCGCCGAGGTCGAGACGGACAAGGCGCTCGTGGAGGTGCCGTCCCCGTACAACGGGACGGTGAAGCAACTACACGTCGAGGAGGGCCAGATGGTCCCCGTCGGCGACGTGATCGTCACGTACGACGTGCCCGAGGAGGGCGACGACGGGTCCGGCGAGTCCGCCGAGTCCACCGAGGACGAGGTGGAGACGTCCGCCGACGCCGACACCGATGCCGACGCCGGCGCGACGAGCGGTGAGTCGGCGACGACCGACTCGGACGCGGGATCGACGGACGAGGCGCCCGAACCGTCCTCCGGGCGCGTGTTCGCGCCGCCGTCCGCGCGCCGGCTCGCCCGGGAACTCGGCGTCGACATCGCCGCCGTCGAGGGGAGCGGCCCCGGCGGCCGCGTCAGCGAGGGCGACGTTCGCGCACACGCCGAGTCGGGCGAGTCCGGGGACGCCGGTGCCGCCGGCGGCGAGTCCTCCGGCCCGAAGCAGGTCGATATCGGCGGCAAGCAGTCCGCCGTCTCCCGGAAGGATGGGGAGGACGCCGACGGAGCGACCGCCGAGGCCGTCGCCGGTTCCGCCCCCTCGTCGGTCGAGGCCGCGGAGCGCGACCGCACGCTCGCGGTTCCTGCGACCCGGAAGGCCGCCGAGGACGCGGGCGTGGACCTCGACGACGTGCCGACCGACGAGACGCGCGACGGCGAGGCGTTCGTGACGACCGAGCAGGTTCAGGGGTACGCGCAGGCGGTGAAGGAGGCGAAGGCCGCCGAGGCCGAGGAAGCCGCGGCCGGCGACGAGGGGGGCGCGCCCGCCCGGTCCGCCGCGGCGGGCAACGGCGCGGCCGCCTCCCGCGAGCCGGAGTCGGTTCCCTATCGCGGCGTGCGCCGGACCATCGGCCAGCAGATGGAGCACTCGAAGTACACGGCGCCGCACGTCACCCACCACGACACGGCGGTCGTCGACGAGCTGGTCGACGTGCGCGCGGACCTGAAGGAGCGGGCCGCCGAGCGCGACGTGCGGCTCAGCTACATGCCGTTCGTCATGAAGGCGCTCGTGGCCGGACTCAAGGAGTTCCCGTACCTCAACTCCGAGCTCCGCGAGGACGACGAGGAGATCCTCCTGAAGAAGGAGTACAACCTCGGGATCGCCGTCGCGACCGACGCCGGCCTGATGGTTCCCGTCGTGAAACACGTCGACGAGAAGTCGATCGTCGAACTCGCCGCGGAGGTGAACGACCTCGCCTCCCGCGCCCGCGAGCGGAAGGTCTCTCGCGAGGAGATGCAGGGCGGCACCTTCACGATCACCAACTTCGGCGCCATCGGCGGCGAGTACGCCACGCCGATCATCAACTACCCGGAGACGGCGATCATGGGGCTGGGCGCCATCGACGAGCGCCCGGTCGCCGAGGACGGCGAGGTCCGCGCGGCTCACACGCTCCCGCTGTCGCTGTCGATCGACCACCGCGTCATCGACGGCGCGGAGGCGGGCCAGTTCACGAACTTCGTGATGGAGCGGCTGGAGAACCCGAGCCTGCTGCTGCTGGAGTAGCACCGCCCGGCTCGCCGGGTCTCCAACCTGGACCTCCCGACCCGCCGAGGTTGACTTGCGATCCGCGCAACTTTTGCACCGCGCCGGCGACACCGGCAGCAACGAATGGCTTCCTCCGTTACGATCACCGACATCCGACGGGCCCGCGAACGGTTCGACCCCGACATCGTCCGCGAGACGCCCGTCGAGCGGTCCCGCTCGCTCTCGGAGATGAGCGGCGCGGACGTACGCCTCAAGATGGAGCACCTCCAGCGCACGGGCTCGTTCAAGACCCGCGGCGCCTCGAACAAGCTCCACGAGATCGCCGACGCCGGCGACGCGGAGCGCGTCGTCGCCGCCAGCGCCGGGAACCACGCTCAAGGCGTCGCGCTCGCCGCCTCGAACGCCGGCATCCCCGCCGTCGTCGTCATGCCCGAGGACGCCCCCCAGGCGAAGGTCGACGCGACCCGCGGCTACGGCGCGGAGGTCGTCCTCCACGGCCGGGAGTTCCAACAGGCGGTCGCGCACGCCCGCGAGCTCGCCGAGGATCCCGGTTCGATCTTCGTCCACGCCTACGACGACCCCGCCATCGTCGCCGGACAGGGAACGCTCGGCCTCGAAGTCGCCGAACAGGTTCCCGATCTGGACACCGTGATCGTCCCCATCGGCGGCGGCGGGCTCGTCGGAGGGGTCGCCACCGCGCTCGCGTCGGTCGCCCCCGAGGTCCGCGTCGTCGGCGTGCAGGCCGAGGACGCCGCGACGGTGCCCGACAGCCTCGACAAGGGCGAGCCCGTCGACCGGGAGCACACCCGCACCATCGCCGACGGCATCGCCACCGGCGGCGTCGCGGACCTCACCTACGACCTGATCGAGCGACACGTCGACGAGGTCGTCACCGTCAGCGACGACGAGATCGCCCACGCCATTCTCACCCTGCTTCAGCGTGCTAAGCAGCTGGTCGAGGGAGCCGGCGCCGCGAGCGTCGCGGGTCTGCTGTCCGGCCGGGTCGACGTGACCGACGAGACGGTCGTCCCGCTGCTGTGTGGCGGCAACATCGACATGTCGATGCTCGACACCGTGCTCGAACACGCGATGACCGACCGGGACCAGCTCCTCCGCCTGCGCGTCCGCATCGAGGACGAACCCGGCGAGCTCTCGACGCTCTCGACGGTGCTGGCGGATCGCGGCGCGAACGTCCGCCACGTTCGCCACGACCGCGCCGTCGAGGACCTGCGCGTCGGCGAGGCGTACCTCGTCTTCGAGGTCGCGACGTCGGGCCGCGAGCACGCCGGCCAGCTTCTCGATGCGATCCGCGACCGCGGCTACGAGGTCGATCGGATCAACTGAGGGGACGATCGCGACCCGCCACGCGGCCGGATCGAAGGTTTACTCGGTCCGTGGTACTGACTGTCGTTCCAGTCGAAACGAAGGGGTTGTCGCGGCCACGTCCGTCGATTCGTCCGACCTAGTAAACGAATTCTCTGTTTCCAGTTGTCTGACGCCCGGCTGACGCGGAGCCCACAGACGACCCACGCTCGACGGACACCCTCGCGATCGTCCACCGGCCGACCGCCGCCGCGGCGACGGTGGGGGACCGGTTCGAGAGCGGGTGATGGCCGCGTCGCTCCGCGTCCGGGTTCGTCCGATCCGTCACGGCGCGCCCGCAAGCGCGGCGCCGTCCGCCGGGGTCGCGTCCGTCCTGCCCGGGGGTCACTCGGCCTCGCCCGCCTCGTGAGTCGCACGGCTCCCCGCTCGATGCGGTGCGTCGTTCGCTCCGCTCACTCACTCGGCCTCGCCCGCTCACGGGTCGCTCCGCTCCCCGTTCGCTTCGAGGGCTCGCTCACTACGTTCGCTCGCCCTCGCCCGCCCGATGCTCGGAGATGATCTCGTCGACCATCGCCTCGGTCTGCTCGCGCTCGCGGGCGGCCGCCCGCTCCTCCCAGTCGTCGATCACCGCCTCCACGTCGCTCTCGCGGGCGACCGCCAGCTCGTCGACCTCCTGTATCGCCACCCCGTCGGCCGACCCGACGGGGATCTCGTGGTCGAACAGCACCCGCTCGGCGGCGTCGGAGAGTCCCCCGTTCCGCAGGATCACTCGCGGCTCCGTCTCCGCGAGCCGCTCGGCGGTGGCGCGCCCGGCGCCGGAGGCGTCGCGGAGGTACACCACGTCGCCGGCGGCGAGCCCGTACTGCTCGTCGGCGCGCTCGATCGCGCGCTTCGTGAACTGCTCGACCGCCTTCACGGGAACCAGATCCCGCCCCTTCGAGACGTCCGCGAAGTCGTCGTGATCCAGCTTCCACAGCGTCTTCATGCGCGCGAGCTTGTCCTCCAACTCCTCGACCGTCTCTCGGGCCTCGTCGCGCTCGCGCTCCAGGCGACTGTTCTCGCGCCGGATCCGCGTGACCTCGCGGTCGCGCCGGGCCTCCAGTCGCTCCTCGCGCCGGGCGTCCGACAGCTCCTCCTCCAACTCCTCGATCTCGTCGTCCTTCCCGTCGAGTTCGTCCTTGAGGTCGTCGACGTGCGACTGGAGCCGGTCGACCTGCGACTCCAGATCCCGGATGCGCTTCTCCTCGTCGGTGAGTTCGCGGGGTTCCGGGCCGGACTCCTCGGCCTCCTCGCCGTCGTCGTCGCGCAGGTCCGAAAGCGCCCCTTCGACGGACTGCTCGTCGGCGACGACGCGGGCGATCACCTCCGCGCGGTCGATCCCGGCGGGGGTCTGCCGGCCGACGCGCTCGAACTGGTCCTCGTGGCTGTCGAAGGCGAACAGCGCCGCCGCCAGCGCGTCGCGCTCGTGATCGTTGTCGTACGCCTCGTCGCGCGTGCGGTGGAGCTTCTCGTCGACCGGGAGGTCGCTGTCCGGGGTCCACCCGGCGGCGGTGAAGCTCCGTCGGAACGTCTCGACGGTCTCCGGCATCGGGGTCACGTCGGCGGCGACGATGACGGGCCGACCGCGCTCGATGAGCCACTCGATCAGCTCGGCGGTGTCGGCGGTCCGCGTCGAGTGCACGTCGAAGACCGTGCCGTCGAGGCCGACGACGGCGGCGGCGGTCGTCGTCCCCGGATCGATGCCGACGATCACGCGGTCGCGACGTTTCACCAGCGGCTCGAACTCGATGCCGTCGCGCCGCTCGCGTTCGATCTCGACGCGGGTGTCGCCCGAGCGGTGGGCGCTCACGGGGATGTCCTGGGGCCGCGCGGCAACCGAGAAGACGGCGTTCGAGTAGCCGCCGTACTTCTCGGTGATGTCGACCTCGTACTCGAGGCCGGCGTCCTCCAACTCGGACTCCACCTCGCGGGCCTGCCGCCTCACGTTTCCGTGGATCCGGCGCGTGTATCGGTCCTGGCTCCAGCCGCCCTTTCCGGTCGAACGGCCGCGCGACACCTTCACCGTCGTCGTGTCCGTGAAGGCGGTCACCTCGTAACCCACGTTCGCGGCCGCGAGGCGGGCGCTCGCCTCCGCCTCCTGCATCGGCTTCTTGCCGTAGGGGACGCCGTGGCGGGAGGCGACCCGCGAGAGCGGTTCCGGCCGCTCGGCGCCGGTGACCTGCACGAGCGAGGTCCCGTGCGGGAGCGCACGCAGGAACCGGACGAGGTCGTCCTTGTCCGCGGCGAGTTCGTAGGCGTTGTCCGTGGCGACGACGGCGGGCTCGTCGGACTCGATCCGCCGCCGGAGTTTTCGATGGGAGACGACGTCCCGCTCGACCGACTCGCCGTCGAAGACGACGAGCGCGTAGGAGGGGGCGTCGCCCCGGATGTCGCCGCTCTGGATGTCGACCCCGAACACGAGGGAGTCGAGCGCGCTCGTCCGGGCGTTCACGGCCGCGTGTTGGCGGCTGGCGCGTAAAAACTCCGCGCCGGGATCGCGATGGCAACGACACAGACATGCTGTCCGTCGGGTGGCCGACGGTCGCGAGCGAGCGGCGACTCCCGACGAGGAGATTCGATGAGAAGGGAGGGGCGTCAGCGGGGATCGAGTGGCGGGCGGTGCGTCAGCGGGGAGGGGTTACTGGAGCGTGATATCGCCGTCGTCGCTGTGGACCGTCAGGGGGGTCCCGCCGAGGCCCACCTGCCCGATCACGGCGGTTTCAGTCGACGTGTCGACGTTCGCGAGGCCGGTGGCGAGCACGCGTCCGTCGCCGGTGGTCGCCTCGACGTCCGCGTCGAGGTCGTCGCCGAACCGAACGACGATGTCCCCGTCGCCGGTCCGGACGGTCGCCGACGACTCGATCCGAGGCACGTCGGCCATGATATCGCCGTCGTCGGTTCCGATCGTGCCGACCGCGCCGGGGGCACGGACGGTGACGTCGCCGTCCCGGGTCGTCGCGGTCACCCGGCCGTCGACCGAACTCGCCGCGATGTCGCCGTCCCGGGTCCGAATCGTCGCCGATCCGGACAGGTCTCGAACCGTGATATCGCCGTCGTCCGACTCGAACGTCGCGGGACCGCCGACTCCCTCGGCGACGATGTCGCCGTCGGTCGTCGCGGCCGCTTCGACCGCGACGCCGTCCGGAACGTGGAGTTCGAGGTCGATACCCGCCCTCCACGTCCCGAGCGAGTCCGAGCGGTCGGTCGAGACCGAGAGAACGCCGTCGGACAGGTCGGCATCGAGCGTGAGCGCGTCCGTCGAGTCCCGCTTCACGCCGCGTTTCTTCGCGCGGACGCGGACCGACGAGTCCGCCGTTCCGGTCAGCGCGATATCGTCGACGGCGTCCGTGACGCGGAGGCTCGTCACGTCGGACGCGGGGAACGATCGCTCGACGGTTCGCTCGACGCCGTCGACGCGGACGACGGACGCACAGCCCGCGAGGCCGGTCGCGCCGACGGCCGCCGCGCCCGCCAGGAGCCGGCGACGACTGAGGCCGTCCCCGTCGTCCGATTGCGCCCGGTCACGCATCGTCGCCACCCCACGCATCACCGTCGGGCGTTCCGAGCAGCGCGGCGGTGAGGAACCCGCCGAGTCGGGCCAGTCCGTTGAGGAGGTGGAGTCCGATGAACACGCCGATGACGCCGAGGGCGCCCCCGACGACCGCGCGATCGAACGTCTCGACCGGGTACGGACCGAGCGAGTAGGTCACGCCCGCGACGTCGTAGAACGCGGGCATGCTGAGCAGCGCGACGACGACGCTCCCGGCAGTGACGAGCGCCGAGAAGGCGAGCACGCCGAACAGGAACTTGACCCCGACGAGGACGAGGCTCAGCCACGTGCTCGGCGCCGTCAGGAGTTCGGTCGCGGCCCCGACGAGGCCGTCGGTCGTCCCGAGGTCCTCCTCCGCGAGCCTATCCAGCACGGCCGGCGGCGTGACCTCGGTTCCGAGGAGCCACGTCGCCAGTTTCGATTCGACGTTTCCGATGCCCGCGGCGACGACGAGGGTGATGAGGATCAGCGGCACGCCGACGAGGGTCACCGCCATCCCGACGCCCGTGGAGAGGCCGGTCGTCACGCCCACGAAGTACGCGAGCCCGAGGGGGAACGCCAACGCGAGGTACGCCAGATTTCGATACGTCTGTGCTCGGAACGGGACGCCGAAGAACCCGCGGAGCGCGGCGTTCAACCGAGTCCCGTCGGATGCGTGTTCGCTCATGCTTCACTTGACACGTGAACCCGAAAGCTGGTATAAGCGACTCAGCGCTTCTCGCTCGGTAAATCGCCGGAAGGTATATATATCATCATACGACCGACCGGGCGAGGGCGGCGAGTCCGACGAGGTGCGCGACGGTGACGCCGAGCACCGTGACGCCGTCGGAGAGGCCCAGCACCGGCGAGGCGACGTAACTGACGACGTACGGAACGACCGCGATGAACGCGACGCCGACGGCGAGCAGCCGCATCGTCTCGCTGTCGTTGCGTCGCCAGCCGTCGTACGCGAGGAACGCGACGTACGCGCCGACGACGGCCGTCAGGACGCCCGCGGCCGTCGCGGCGACCGCGACCGTCATCTGTACACCACCGCCAGGACGACGAGCAGTCCACAGAGCTTGCTTCCCGTGACGATCAGCGTCCGCTCGGCGGGACCCACGAGCGGGACGTTCCCGAACACCACCCGCAGGAACATCGGGAGCGGCGCGAGCAACAGGAGCCCGACCGTTAACAACAGCAGCGGACGCCGCCGGGTCCGCAGATAGCCCCGCGCGTATCGATACGTGACGAACACCGCGAGCAGGAGCGAGAGGCCGAACGCGACGACCGTCGCGACCGCGACGGCGGTCGACCCGCCGACGCCACGGACCTGAATCGGGCCGGCGACGACGGAAGCGAGGACCGCCGATCCGAGCGTGGTGACGTCCGGAATCATCCCGAGAGTTCCTCGTACAGTTTCGTCAGTCGGTCGGCGGCCGTCTCGTCGATGTAGTCGACCTCGATGTCGAAGCCGTGCGCCGAGAGGTCGATCGTCACCCGGTCCAGTCGCGCGGCGTACACTTCCCTGTGGCCGCCGTTCGGATCGATCCGCTGGACGCTCTCGAGGAGGCCGGCCTCCCTGAGTCTGTCCACCCGCCGATAGACGGTGGCGTCGGACGCGTCACACGCGTCACGAAGCGCGGAGGCCGACCGCGTGTCGCCGTACGTCTCGACGAGGATCCGCCGGGCGTACCGGTCGTCGAGGAGGGCGTACAGCTCGGCCTCGTCGTCGCCGTCGCTCGCGGCCTCGCCGTCCATCACTCCGTGTTCACGGGAGTGCCCACAAAAGCCCGCCGACCGATCGCTTCCCGCTCAGTCCTGATCCGGGCATCGAAGCCCTGAATAGACTGTACAGACCACCGACACGTAATGGGCGCCGACGGTATCGTTCCCGACACCCTCGGAGGACGCCCCGCTGCCTCGACACTGCTCGCGGCCCCGCTTCGGCCACGCACCTACGGGACGCTCGCGTACCTCGCGCTGGCGTTCCCTCTCGGACTCGCGTACTTCGTCGCGACGGTTGTCGGGCTCTCGCTTTCCCTCGGACTGGCGGTGCTTGTCGTCGGCCTCCCGCTGTTCGTTCTCGTGCTCGGGAGCTTCATGCTGGTCGCGGTGGTCGAGCGCCGCTTGGCCACGTACCTCCTCGGAGCCGACATCGGCTCCCCCCGATGGAAGGTAACCGAGTCGACGGGCGTCGCCGGCCGACTGGTCGCGCTCGTGACCGACACGGCGGTGTGGGCGGCCGGGGTGTTCGCGGTCTCCAAGTTCGTCGTCGGGGTGGCCGCGTTCGTCCTCCTGGTAACGCTGTTCTCCACCTCGTTCTCGCTCCTCAGCGCGCCGGTGTACTACGACCGGTCTGGCGTGACGGTCGGCCTCATCGTCCCCGAACCGATCACGCGCGAACTGTCGCTGTTGATCCCGTGGAACGACTTCGTCGTCGGCGTCTCGTTCGTCGTCGAGATCAGCTCTTGGGAGGTCACGACGCTGCCCGGCGCGCTCGCGATGTCCCTGATCGGTGCGGTCCTGCTCGTCGCCAGCCTCAACGTCTTCAACGCCGCGGGATGGCTCTGTGCCCGCTGGGCGGAACTCCTCCTCGATCCGTCGCGTCTCCCGGGCGGCACAGAGTGACCTCGAGCGTCCCCGATCGCTCCGATCAGCGGTCCGGGTACGGGACCTCGACCTCGTCGCCGTCCTCGGGGAGGAACACCTCCCCGTCGAAGGCCTCCCGCGCCTCGCGCTCCAGTCCGCGCTCGCGGCCGGCGTACCGCGAGGAGACGTGGGTGAGCGCCAGCCGTTTCGCGCCGGCGCGCCCGGCGATCTGTGCGGCCTCGACGGCCGTGGAGTGGGCGGTCTGGCGAGCGCGGTCGCCGTCCTCCTCGAGGAAGGTCGCGTCGTGGACGAGCAGGTCCGCGTCCGCGGCGGCGTCGACGGTCGCGTCCGCGGGTCGGGTGTCCCCGGTGTAGACGACCCGACGGCCCGGTCGCGGCGGCCCGACGACCTGTTCGGGCTCGATGACGCGACCGTCGTCCAACTCGACCGACTGGCCCTCGTGGAGTTTCCCGTACGCTGGCCCCGGGGGAATGTCCAGCTCTTCCTCCGCCTTCTCCCGGTCGAAGCGGCCCTTCCGGTCGGCCTCGACGAGCGCGTAGCCGACGGAGGCGGTGCGGTGGTCCGTCTCGAACGCCCGGATCTCGTACTCCTCGCGGTCGAGCGCCACCGACCCGGGGCGAACCTCGTGAACGGTCACGGGGAAGCTCGGGTCGTGGCCGGCAGCGTGGACCAGCTCCGTGAGGTGCCGCTTCGACCCGGGCGGCCCGTGGATCGCCAGCGGCGCCTCGCGGTCGTTGAAATCGAGACTCTGGATCAGCCCCGGGATCCCGAGCACGTGGTCGCCGTGGAGGTGGGTGACGAACAGGTGCGAGAAGCCGAAGCCGGTGCCGAAGCGCATCATCTGCCGCTGGGTTCCCTCCCCGCAGTCGAGGAGGAACTCGTCGCCCTCGCGGTTCAGGTACAGCGCGCTCGGCGCGCGCTGCACG
>Ga0207733_100103_pt1 | contig 85397 bp, 84 predicted proteins | sample A23P3SouthBayCA_FD_187735 | JGI IMG/M metagenome (GOLD analysis project Ga0207733, IMG submission 187735) | Aerobic enrichment media microbial communities from Eden Landing Ponds, California, USA - A23 P3 (SPAdes) | ecosystem: Environmental > Aquatic > Marine > Unclassified | place: Emeryville...
TGGAGGTTGCGCTCGCCCGCGTCTTTGGTGCGGATGCGCTCCTGCCACTTGCGGAGGCGGTGCATCTGCGAGCGTTTTTCGGAGCTCAGCGAGCGCCCGTAGGCGTCCTTGTCCTTCCAGTCGATGGTGGTGGTGAGACCCTTGTCGTGCATGGTCTCGGTGACGGGAGCGCCGACCCGCGACTTCGACTGCCGCTCGGAGTGGTTGAACGCCCGCCACTCCGGCCCTCGGTCGATCTGGCGCTCGTCCAGAACGAGCCCACAGTCCTCACAGACCAACTCCCCCTGGTCCGCGTCCATCACGACGTCGTCGCTGGAACACTCCGGACACGTGAGCTCCTCGTCCGACTGCGTCTCCGACTCGTCCGCTTCACGCTGTCGCTGTCGGCTCGGACCTTCCATTATAAGTTTTCTGTCGCGGCTTGTATTTAAACCTTTTGCCGAGATCGATCGGTGGATTCGTCCCGAAGAGACCCCGAATACGGGTGCATTGGGGGTTTCAGCGGTGGATACGAACCGATAGGTATGTGACCCCGGATCGACGGGTCGAGACGACACCGTCGAAGCCGCCGGTCGCCGGCGGCGGTGTCGGGGCTCGCGCTCGCCCGTAGCCGATCGAGTGATAACTTCAGAGCATACACAAACGCTTTTGTATTACCAGATATACCGATAGAGTATGAGCACCCAGTCGTCCACGCACGTCCGACAGGCCGTCGCGACGGCCGAACCGGTCGACGTCGAGCCGGTCACCATCGACGCCGACGCCCTCCCCTCGACAGCCCCCGGCGACCTCCGGGACCTCCGCGCGGCGCTTGCCGAGGAGGGGTACGTCCCCGCGGGCCTTCGCGTCGAAGCGGAGTTCGGCGCGGACTGTTCCATCGAGACGCAACGGGAGGCCGATCGGCTTCGCTCGCTGCTGCGGGCGGCGAGCCAGCTCGGCGCCGGCGAACTCGTCGTCGAGTCCGGGTCGGTCGTCGACCCCGCGAAGGTCCGTCCCGCGCTGGAGGCGCTGGCCGAGCGCGCCGACCGCGAGGGGGTCTCGCTGACGGTCGAGGGCGACGTGGCCGGCGGACGAGCCGGCGACGACGCCTGAGGCGTGGCCAGTCGTCGCGGGCTGGAGGGCGAGTTGGCCGTCGTCGCCGGCTTCGCCGACCCGACCGCCAGCCTCGAACAGTACCCCACGCCGGCGGACGTGGCCGCCCACGTCGTCCACCTCGCGGACCTCCGCGGTGACGTGGCCGACCGAACCGTCGTCGACCTCGGCGCCGGCACCGGCATGTTCGCGCTCGGGGCGGCGCTCCGTGGCGCCGCCCGCGTCGTCGGCGTCGAACTCGACGGCGGCGCGCTCGCGGTCGCCCGCGAGAACGAGCGCAGGGTCGGCGCCCGAACCGAGGTCCACTGGGTGTGCGCGGACGCGACTCGGCCGCCGCTCTCGCGCGATCGATTCCCCGCCGAGGAACCGATCACCGTGATCATGAACCCGCCGTTCGGCGCCCGGACCGGGAACGAACACGCCGACCGCGCGTTTCTGGAGACGGCGGCCGCCCTCGCGGACGTCTCGTACTCCGTTCACAACGCCGGCAGCCGCGAGTTCGTCGAATCGTTCGCCGCCGACGCCGGCGGCGAGGTGACCGACGCCTTCGCCGCGACGCTCACGCTCGACCGGACGTTCGACCACCAGACGAGCGAGTCCGCGGACGTGGACGCCGAAGTGTTCCGGATCGAGTGGGACCGCCGCGGGAACTGATTCCGGGGGCGTGCTCGCGGGTGTCCCCGTCCGACCGTATCAGCCGTTCCCCCCGCCGTACCGCTCCCTCACGGCCACACGGACGCGGGTCAACGTCGCGTTCCCCGTCGAGGCGTTCGCCTCGTCGCCGAGGGCGTACACCGCCCGTCCGTCGCGCTCGAACGACAGTCCGTTCGCGGTCACCGTCTCGTTCTGCTCGGGGATCGGCGCTCGTACGCTCTCGTTGCCCCCTTCGACGAGGAGCTCGAACCCGGACTCCGTCGGGACGACCGAGACGACGCGCCCCGAGACCCGCGGCTCCGCCCTCGACGCGTTCGACAGGAACGCGAGCGTCGTCTCGCCGTCGTGGGTCAGCGTCACTCGATAGGCGGGGCCACCGCCGCCGACGGTCGTCCATCCCCGTCGGGTGACGGTCACCGTCTCGCGCCAGCCGACGCCCCCGAGCACGACCCGCTGGCTGCCCGCGAAGGCGAGCCGTCCCTTCGACACGGCGGTCGCCCACACCCCTCGGTCGGGGTTGCGGACGACGACGCCGGAGGTGGTGACGCTCGTCGTCTCGCCGAACGCGTCCACGTCGATCACCGACACCATCCCGTTCTCGACGTTCTCGGCGTAGGTGACGGTGTAGCCGCGCACCTCGACCGGGTCCCCGGGGAGCGGTTCGTCGCCGACGGCGACGAGGTTCACCGCGACGGCCGGCCCCGACAGCACCGCGAGGACGACCAGCAGGCCCGCGACCGCTCCGCGCCGCGGGGTGAGGGCCCGCAGCGCCTCGCGGACGGTGTCGGCCGCCGGGGCGTCCCGATCGACGGCCAGCGCCGCGACGAGCACCGCGAGCATCGCCACCGCCGCGAGGCCCACTCCGCGAAACAGGACGTACGTCTCGCCCCCGCGGTACCAGTACACCGCCCACAGCGACTGCTCCACTCCCACGAGCAGCGCCCCCAGCGCGAGCCGTCGCGGGCGCGGGAGGTCGTCGCCGCGGGCGGCCGCGAGCCACGTCGCCGCGAGCACGCCGACGAGCAGCCCGAGCGCGTGGCCCTGGATGGCGATGTCGGCCCACCACGGCGTGATGTACGCCGAGCGGCCGCTGGCCTCGACGACCGGCGAGGAGAGCGCGCGGTAGGCCGTCGAGAGCAGCCCGGACGCCGACAGCGCGACGACCGTCCCCAGCGGGCGGTACACCAACGCGGCGCCGACGAACGCGAAGACGACGCCCGAGAAGCCGATCACGGGGCCGAGCGCGAACGCGCCCGAGACGAGGCCGACGCAGATCGTCGCCCCGGGGAACAGGAGGAACGCGCGGACGTACGGGGTGTCGCGGAGCGACCCGAAGGAGGAACTGCCGCGTCGCCGCGGGAAGTGTCCGACGGCGTACTCCACCAGCGGGGCGACCGCGAGCGTTCCGAGGAGGTTGCCGAGGAGGTGGCCGGGGCCGGAGTGGGCGAACCCGGAGACGGCGACGCCCAGCGGCGCGAGATACGACCACGCACGAAACGGGATCACGACTGGCTGGTACCAGTGGCTCCAGCCGCCTTGGACGAACAGGTACACCGCGAGCACGACCGCCGCCACGGTGATCGTCCCCCACGGGACGCCGAGGACCAGTCGATGGCGGACGGGCGAGTCGCGGTCGGCGGCCGCGAGCCGATCCAGCGCGACCGTCGCGACGACCGCGAGGACCGCCGCGAGCACGACCGCCGCGCGGGAGCCGAACGCGAGGTCGAAATTCACACCGGGAGTCCGCGCCCGCCGCACTTCACCGTGCCGCTCCGACGGATCGCAAAGCGAGGGCGTCGCCGCGGCCCGCCGGGATCAGTCGGCCGCCTGCCCGCCGTCGATCGGGAGCGTGTGTCCGGTGATGTAGGAGGCGTCGTCCGAGCAGAGGAACGCGACCGCGCCGGCCATCTCCTCGGGATCGGCGATGCGGTCCATCGGCACGTCGCGCATCGCCGAGGTGTCGAACGGTGCCCGGATCGTCCGGATCGCCGTCCGGACGAGTTCGATGGCGGCCCGCACCCGGTCAGAAAGCGACGCCGACGACCCGACGACCCCGCCCAGCAGCCCCGACTGGATGTTCGTCCTCGTCGGGCCGGGGGCGATCGCGTTGACCCGGACGCCGCGGTCGGCGTACTCCAGCGCGACGGACTTCGTCAGCCCCACGACGCCGTGTTTGCTGGCCGAGTAGCTCGACAGCCCGCCCATCCCGACCAACCCGGCCTCGGAGGCGGTGTTGACGATCGCACCGCCCCCCTCGCGGATCTCGGGGAGTTCGGCCTTCATGCAGTTCCAGACGCCTTTCAGGTTGACGTCGACGATGCGGTCCCAGTTCGCCTCCGAGATGCCGGTCGTCTCCACGAAGTCGGTGAGGATCCCGGCGTTGTTGTGTGCGAGGTCGAGTCCGCCGTACGTCTCGACGGCGACGTCGACCATCCGCTCGACCGACGCGGCGTCGGACACGTCCACCTCGACGAACGTCGCGTCGCCGCCGGCGTCCGCGATCAGATCGACCGTCCCTGCACCGCCCTCGGCGTCGATGTCGGCGACGACGACGGCACAGCCCTCGGCGGCGAGGCGCCGCGCCGAGGCGCGTCCGATCCCCGATCCCGCTCCCGTCACGACCGCCGTCTTCCCGGATAACCCGTTCATGTGTTCGATCTTCGATACGATCGGCGGGCTGACGTGATAGCACTTGCGGGTCCGGCGGCCCGCTCGGTCGGTACCACGTCGGGGCTACAGCGACCGCAACGCGGTCTGGGGTGGAACCACCCACTCGGTGTCCGAGTCGGTGACGCGCACCATCTCCTCCTGGCCGACGTACCCCCACTCGGTCGCGACGCCCAACTCCATCGTGTACACCTCGCCCGGCCGCACCTCGTGGCGCGGTGCCTCGCCGTAGCGCTCCCACTCCGGCCCCAGCAGGGTGCCTCCGTCGTGGGCCGCGCGTCCGACCTGATGGCCGAAGGCGTGCTCGAACGCCGGCCACCCCCGCGAGGTGAGTTCCTCGCGCGCGGCCGTGTCGACCTCGTGGCCGATGGCACCCGCTCCGAGCGCGTCGTGGCCGGCGTCGATGGCCGCCCGCACGTCACGGAACGCCTCGCGGAGGCCCTCGTTCGCCTCGCCGCGGACCCAGAGGCGTTGGATGTCCGAGGCGTAGCCGTCGCGCCTGATCCCGAAGTCGACGTGGAGCAGTTCGCCCTCGTCGACGGTGTGATCGGCGGGGAGCGTGTGGCCGACCTCGCGGTCGCCCATGTGGACGGTCGGGCAGTAGTCCCACGCCCACGCGGAGTCCAGTCCGCGCTCGGCCATCCGCTCGTGGAGGTACTCGGCGAACTCGGCCTCGGTCGTCTCCGGGGTCCACGTCGCCGTCGCGGTCTGAAGCAGTTCCTCGGTCTCGGCGGCGGCCGTGCGAACGCGCTCGTGCTCCGTCTCGGATTTCACGCCTCGGAGCCGCCGGATCAGGTCGCTCGCGCTCGTGAACTCGCGATCGGGGAGGTACTCCCGAAGCTGGAGGTAGAGGCCGTGTGAGAGCCCGTCCGCGATCACGTCGTCGCGGTCGAAGTTGAGCGCGACGCGCTCGGCGCCCATGCCGTCCAGTACCTCCCGCAGCGGATCGGCGATCGACTCGTCGTACGCCCGGACGTCGTGAACGCCCAGGTCGCGGGCGGTCGGCGCGTCGTGGCGGCCGAGCACGACCGCCGACGACTCCGGCCCGACGACGACCGCCGTCGGCCACACCACGTCGAACCCGAGCAGGTACGGGAAGCACGGCTCCGGGCTCACGTCCGTCTCGCGGCCGATGGAGAGCCACGCGTCCGCCTCGTCGCTGGCGGCGACCGCCTCGCGCGCGGCGGCCACCTTCTCCGCGACGACCGCCGCGTCGACTCCCTCGACCTCGCCTGCGTCGCTCATGCCGGCGGCTCGCGGCGACGGCTGTTAGTCGTTTGGCAGGCGGACGACGTCGCCGGCGGCCGTGGAGGCGAGGCGACCGGAACGAGTCGGGAGGGCGGTCACCAGCCGTCGTCAGTCGTCGCGCTCCAGTTCGTCCATGATCGGCCGCACCTTCGGCTGGAGTTCGTCCCACTCGTCGTCGGGGTCGGAGTCGCCGACGATGCCGTTGCCCGCGAACAGCGTCGCCTCCCGGCCGCCGGCGACGCCCGAGCGGATCCCGACCGCGAACTCGCCGTCGCCGGCGGCGTCGAACCAGCCGACGGGCGAGGCGTACCAGCCGCGGTCCCACGTCTCCGTCTCGCGGATGGTCTCGAGCGCCGGATCGAGCGGCAGGCCGCCGACGGCGGGCGTCGGGTGCAGCGCCTCGACGAGCTCGAGCACGTGCGTGTCGCCGTCGAGGACGGCGTTGATCGGCGTCTGGAGGTGTTGGATGTTGGTGAGTTTGCGAACGCCCTGATCGCCCTCGCCGACCGTGCCGAACGCGGCAAGCTGCTCGCAGATGGTGTCGACGACGAGGCGCTGTTCGTGTTGGAGCTTCTCCGACTCCAGCAGCGACCGGGCGTGCTCGGCGTCCGCCTCGGGCGTGTCGCCGCGTGGCATCGACCCCGCCAGCGCCTCGGTCTCGACGATCTCGCCCTCACGACGGACCAGCCGCTCCGGCGGCGGGCCGAAGAAGCCCTTGCCGTCGGTCGGCTGGACGAGGAACCGGTAGCACTCGGGGTAGGTGCGCCGCAGGCGACCCAGCGTGTCTGGGATGTCGACCTCGGCGCCGAGGTCGACGCGAAGTGCCGTCGCCAGCACCGCCTTCCGGAGGTCGCCGGCGCGGATGCGGTCGATAACGGTCGCCACCTGTGCGGTCCAGCCCGCGCGGTCGACGAGCCACTCCGTGCCGACGACGCCCGGTTTCTCGCTGCGGGCGCGCATCATCGGCAGGTCGTCGAGACGGTCACGGACGGCCGAGAGCGCGTCCGACACCCCCTCCGCGTCGACGTCGGGGCCGTACCGGGTCACGGTGAGGTACGTCCCGTCGTCGACGCGGGTGAGCTGGACGGCCGGGAGGGTGAACGCGGCCGCGGGGAAGCCCTCCCAGACGCCCGACGGGTCGTGGTCGGGCCCGAACGAGAGCCCGCCGAACACGCGCGGCCGCGTCGCGGCGGGACCCTCGTGGTCGACCGCCGAGAACAGCGTTTCCGCGTCGCGCCGAAGCGACTCGAAGCGATCCGGACCGTCGGCAGTGAGGCGAGCGGTCGCGCCGCCGCCGACGACTTCGAGACCGTCGGGCGCGGCCCAGTGGACCCGGTGGCGGTCCCCGGCCGCGAGAAACGACCCGAAGGAGACGTCCGACACCTCGCAACTCCGGCTCACCAGCGCCGCGTCCGCGTCGGGCACGGGGGCGGCGTCGGCCTCGCCGTCCGGCGGGTTCATTACCCGCGATAGGGGCGGGGCGTCCTTTACGCCGTTGGTTCTGGCGGCTCCCGCCGGCCGGGTCGACGGCGTCTGCTCGAGACGCTCGCTTCCCTCCCGGGTCGCTCCATTCGCCGTTCGCCGAGGCCTCGTTCGCTCCGCTCACTCGGCCTCGCGCTAGCTGTACCGCTCCTCCTCCCAGGGGTTCGCGGTGTCGGAGTACCCCCGCTTCTCCCAGTACCCCCGCTCGGCCTCGGTGAGGAACTCCACGCCGGTCACCCACTTGGCGCCCTTGTACGCGTACTTATGGGGTGTGACGACCCGAAGCGGCCCGCCGTGGTCGTCGGGCAACCGTTCCCCGTCGTAGTCGTAGACGAACATGACCTCCTCGCGGTCGCACTCCGACAGCGGCAGGTCGGTGGTGTAGCCGTCGAGCGCGTGGAACATAACCCACTCCGCGTCGTCGCGGACGCCCGCGAGCTCGGCCAGCTGCGGGAAGGTGACGCCGGCGAACTCGCAGTCGAACTTCGACCAGCCGGTGACGCAGTGGAAGTCCTGTCGCTGCGTCTCCGCGGGCAGATCGCGGAACTCGTCGTACGTGTACGTCAGCTCCTCGTCGACGGCGCCCCAGACCTCGAAGCGCCAATCGTCGCGGTGCCAGTTCGGGGTCCCCGACTTCGAGAGGACGGGGAACCTGTCGGTCTTCCGCTGGCCGGGCGGGAGCCGCTCGTCGGAGAACTCCTCGTAGAGGTCCGTGTGGTCGGTGACCTCGCTGCTCATACACGCAACACCCGGCGCGCGCACCTGAGGCTGTCGGCTCCGGACGGTCCCGACGGTGTGCCGTGTTCGCGCCCGGGATCGAACGACGAGATGTCGCACTGGACAAAGTTATCCTTTGTGAGGAAAAACTATTCAGAGATATACCCAAATATCGATTTTCACAGACGTAAGCAGCCCCCGCTGGTTTTAAATACCACGTCCGTCAAGCCCCCCGTAGATGCCGAAAGTCGAGATCACGGTCCCGGAGCACCTCGAGATGCAGATCGCCCAGATGGTCGAGCAGGGGGAGTTCGTCAATCGGGAGGAGGCGATCGAGGAGCTGATCTCAACCGGGATGAAGGCGTACAAGACGAGCGGTCCGCAGGACAACGACGCGGAGCCGGGCTTCGAGGACGACGGGATGATGGGGCACGAGGACGAGTACGTGTTCTGAGGCGGGCCGCCGACGGAGGCGCTCCGTCCGTGTGCCGGCGTCCGTCGCGTTCGCCCCCATGCCGTGCGACCTCCCCACGAACAACGCTTAACTCGCACAACGGCCAATCGACGGCCATGCACAAGGACGAACTCCTCGAACTCCACGAACAGATGGTGACGATCATGGAGCACTTCTCCGAGCGCGAGGAGGTCGACGAGACGCTGTTCGAGCCGTACCACGAGCTGAGCGTCGACCCCTCCCACGTTCACAAGTCCAAGAGCGAGCACAAACACGCCGTGTTCGTGCTCGGCAACGCGCTCGCGTCGGCGATGTCCGAGGACGAGTTCTCCAACGCCGGCCGCGTCGGCAAGCGCATGAAGGAGCTGGCCGACGACGCCGAGTCCAAGCTCTGATGGCGTCCGTCGACGCCGTCGGGTCGGACGGCGGGAATCGCTCGCTCGCGGACCGGTCGGCGGAGTCGCTGACGTCGACGCCTGCGGACGCCCGGCGCCTCGGGCGCGTCAGGCGCGTGGCGCACCTCCTCGACGACGCGATCCGTCTCCCCGTCGTCGGCTACCGCGTCGGCATCGACGCGCTCGCGGGCGTCGTTCCCGTCCTCGGCGACACCCTGGCGGCGCTGCTCGCGCTGGTCGTCGTCTGGGAGGCGTTTCGCCTCGGCGCCCGCAAGCGGACGCTCGCGCGGATGCTGCTGTACGTCGGCCTCGACCTGCTCGTGGGCTCCGTCCCGATCGTTGGCGACGCCCTCGACGCGGTGATGAAGCTCAACCGCCGCAACGTCCGACTCCTCGAACGGGACCTGGCACGGCGTGACTGACTCCCTCGCTCAGCCCGTCCACTCCTCGAAGTCCCGGTAGACGCCCTTCGAGAGATACCGCTCACTGGAGTCACAGAACACCGTGACCACCGTGTCGTGGGGAGCGGCCACGTCGCCGTCGCGGATCTCCTCGGCCACCTCGATCGCCGCCAGCGAGTTCGCGGCCGCGCTGGAGGCGACCAACTGCCCCTCCTCGCTCGCCAGCCGTGCCATCTCCTCGTGGACCGCGCGGTCGGGGATCGTCTTCAGGTCGTCGAGTTTCTCGGGGTCGACGAGTTCGTTGGTGCTCACGTCGTGGGTGCCGATCCCCTCGGTCTTGTACTCGCCCTCCTCGGCGTCCTCGCCGAACAGGTCGCCGTACGTCGATCCCTCCGGCTGGACCCCGACGATCCGCGCCTCCGAACCCCGCTCGCGAGCGTAGTCGGCCAGTCCCATCAGCGTCCCGCCGGTGCCCATGCCGGCGACGACGGCGCCGACCTCGCCGTCGAGCGCGTCGAACACCTCCGGACCGGTCGTCGCGTAGTGAGCCTCGGCGTTGAGGGGGTTCGAGAACTGCTGGGGAACGACCGCGTCGTCGAGTTCCTCGGCGAGTTCGTGTGCGCGTTCGATGGCCCGGCCCATCCCGTCCTCCGAGGGCGTGTTGACGACCTCGGCGCCGAGCGCGCGCATGAGCTGCTGCTTCTCGACGCTGAAGCGCTCGGGGACGACGAACACCGCGTTCACGTCGAGTTGCTCGGCGGCGACGGCGAACCCGATCCCCGTGTTGCCCGCCGTCGGCTCGATGACGGTGCTGCCCGGGGAGATGGTTCCCTCCTCGAGCATCCGTTCGAGCATGTACGTCCCGATGCGGTCCTTCACCGAGGCCCCTGGGTTGAACGACTCCAGCTTCGCGTACACCGGCACCTCGTCGGGCGCGGCGTGCACCCGGACGAGCGGCGTCTCGCCGACCGTCTCCAACACGGAGTCGAGGGGTTCGCGGTGGGTGGTCATACGCTGGCAACGATTGCCGACGAACACGTATCTTTCTATCCCGACGTGACCGCCGGCGGGCTCGTGGCGGGTCGACGTTCGTCCGTCAACGGCGCCGGTCGGCGGGAGCCTCGTTCGTCCGTCGACGAACCGGAGCCTGACGCCCGCTTCAGTCGTCGTTCCCTGCCTCCGCCGGGTCGCCGACGCCGTCGGTTCCGGCGTCGTCGCCCGCCCCGTTCTCCCCGCCGTCGTCGGCCTCGCCGCCGTCGTGGGCGTCGAGGTCGTCGAGAACGGCGTCGACGTCGATTCCCTCCGCCTCGGCCAGCGCCTCGACGATGGCGCGCTGCTCGGCGAGGTCGCGCTCGAGCGTCTCGACGCGTTCCTCGGTGCTCTGAACCGCGCCCTGCATCGCCTCCACACGCTCGCGGATCTCGTTGACCTTCGCGTACAGCTTCTCGGCGATGTCGGCGACCGTCTGGAGCTTCTTGGCCGTGCTTCCGAGTCCCATACCGACGGGTGTCGCGCGGCGCCCCTGTGCGTTGTGGTCCGCGGTCGGGACGCCGGGGGATTTACGCTCCCGCCTCCGTACCGCCGAGGGTGTACCGACGAACGGTTCTCGCGGCCGCGACGGCGACGCTCGCCGGCTGCGGCCTCGCGCCCTCGCCGCCCTCCGCCGACGGCTACCCGGAGACGCCCCCGAACGTGTTCCTCGAGTTCGACTGGAACCCCGAGGCGTCCGCGTACGTCGTCGAGTTCCTCCGGGGGAACCGCCTCACCGCCGACAACACCGGCGCGCTTCGGGTCCGCGTCGCCGACGCGACTCCCGACGGCGACGCCGTGACGACGCCGTGGGTCGGCGTCGGGGACGACGACGCCGGCGACCCCCGCGCGGGGTTCCCGCTGTCGCCGGGGGCGACGCTCCGCGTCCCGGTCGAGTCCCCCGGGTCGGTCCGCGTGATCTGGGTCGCCCCCGGCGGAGGGCGCTCGCGGGCGGTCGGCCGCTGGCGTCGGGAGAGCCAGCCGGCGGCGACGCCCGAGGACGAGGGATCGTGAACCGACGACGCCTCCTCGCGGGCGTCGGCGCGGCGGCCGCGACGGCGACGGGATACGGCGCCGTCCGCGTCGCCGACCTCCGTCCGTACGATCCGGCCGTCCCGGCCGCCGATCGTCGCTCCACGCCGACGCCGCGCGGGCGAGTCCTCGCGGCGGTCCGCCACCTGTTCGAGGCCGACCACCGGTCGGTCACTCGCGTGACCGTCGAGTCCGACTGGACGGGGTCGGCGCCGTACCGACTCACGCGCCACCGTGAACTCCACGAGCACTCCCGTCGGCGACACACCCACGTGCTCACCACCCTCGGGAACGGGGTGGTGCGCCTCGACCGCGAGCGGGACGGCGTCGAAGCGCGGACGCTCAGCCCGTACGCGACGATCAACGCGCACATCCACTTCGCCGATGCGACCTTCGCGGACCCGCCGACGCTGCCCGAGCGGTTCGTGTTCCACGTCGACGACGGTCGCATCGTCTACGACCGCGACGCGCCGGCCCAGGCCGTCGGCGACCCCGTGGCGGTCGACGGCGGCTACGCCGGGACGACGCCGGTCGACGACTTCGAGCACCCGATGTTCGGCGAACCGGTCCGCCCGCATCGAGCCCCGTGGACCGAACACGAGCGCTCCGACGCGACCGTCACGTACCGCCTGTCCGGCGCCGACGCGTACGCGCGGGCGGTGCCGCTGCCGTTCGTCGCCGTCGACGCGATCCACGACGACGCCGCGGTCCGGGCGACGCTCGACCGCGACACCGGCCGGCTCACGCGGCTCGTCGACGACCGTCACCTCGACGTGGACGTCGGCGTCGACCGTCGCGACGTGCGCACCGTCCGGATGCGCCTCGTCACCGAGATCGACCGCTACGGCGACGCCTCGGCCCCCCGTCCGCGCGGCGAGTCGGACGACGGCTCGAACGGGGGGTTCCTCGGCGGCGCCGACCCCGTCGATCGCCTCACCGCCTTGGCGTTCGATCTCGCGACGTACTGACGGTCCGGCGAAGCCGACCGCGCTCCCGCCAGTGCCTGAGAAGAGGTTAAGTTACCGGGTACGAAGAACGGATCGTCATGCCATCCGACACCACGCCCGTGACGGACCTCGCGAGCAAGGAGGTGTTCACGGCGGACGGCGCACGCGTCGGCCGAGTGACCGACGTGCTCGTCGATCTGGAGGGGGACGCGCCGGTCGCGCTCGCGCTGTCGGACGTCGCCGAGGGGACCGTCGGCGGGCTGCCCGCCGGCGCCGCCGGGGTACGGGTCCCGTTCCGCCTCGTTCGGGGGGTCGGCGACGTGATCGTCCTCCGGAGCGCCGCGCGCGAGGCGGCGCTCCCGCTTCCCGGCGGCCGCGGCGTCGGATCCGGCGCCGGCGACGCCGACCGCGGCTCCCACGACGGCCGCGCCGCCGGGGACGGGCACGCGCAGGCCGACGACGACCCGATCGTCTGAGGCGGCGTGCTTTTGCCGACGCCGACCGACCCGACCACAATGAGCGCCAGCGACGACCCGCAGATCCTCCTGACGAACGACGACGGCATCGAGAGCCCCGGCTTTCGCGCCCTGTACGACGCCCTCTCGGAGATCGGCGAGGTCGTCGCGGTCGCGCCCGCGGACGACCAGTCGGCCGTCGGCCGGACGCTCTCGCGGCGCGTCGAGGTACACGAACACGAACTCGGCTACGCCATCGCCGGCACGCCCGCCGACTGCGCGGTCGCGGGGCTGGAGTCGCTGTGCCCGAGCGCCGACATGGTCGTCGCCGGCTGCAACAAGGGCGCAAACATCGGCGCGTACGTCCTCGGGCGCTCGGGCACCGTCTCGGCGGCCGTCGAGTCGGCGTTCTTCGGCGTGCCCGCGGTGGCCGTCTCGCTGTACGTTCCCGGCGGCAGCGGCGACGACTGGCGGCGGAAGGCCTCCGATATCGAGGACTACCGGGGGGCGGCCGCCGCCACGCGCTACCTCGTCGAGCGCGCTCCCGACGCGGGCGTGTTCGACGAGGCGGACTACCTGAACGTGAACGCGCCGTGGACCCCGGAGGGACGCGCGACCCGCATGGAGGTCACCCGACCCTCGACCCTGTACGACATGACCGCCGAGCGCGACGGCGACCACGTCGACCTGATCGACCGAACGTGGGACCGGATGGAGTCGGGCGACATCCCCGACCCGGTCGGCACCGACCGCCGCGCGGTCGTCGAGGGCCGGGTCTCGGTGTCGCCGCTGACGGCGCCGCACACGACGCGCCACCACGAGGGGCTCGACGGGCTCGCCGACGGCTACGATCCGGAGGCGCCCGCGCCCTCGGTCGAGGACTGATCTCCCCTCGCCGTCAGGTGCCGCTCGCTGCCCGGGATATACACGTTTATACGGCGTTCGGTCCCACTCCCGCCCATGAGTCCGCTGCCGCTCGTCGCCGAGTCCGGCTCCGAGGTCGCGCTTCCCACGACGCTCACCGCGTCGGTCGTCCTGATCGTCAGCATCGTCGCCGTCGTCGTCTGGCTCGCGTATCTGTATCGTTGAGCGGCCCCCGAGCGACGCCGCGTTCCGCCGAGCGATCCCCTCCCCGCCCCGCGCTCAGTCCTCGGTCGTCGGGGTCGACTCCGGCACCTCGACGCGCTCGCGGAACCACGCGGCCGCCTCCCGAACGAGGGTCTCGTCGGTGCTCGTGAACTTCACGCGGACGTTCTCCCCCGGATACGAACCCACCACCACGTCGTAGCGCCGTCGGACCTCGGCGAGGCGGTCGAGCAGGCGCGACTCGGGCTCGCTCGTCTCGACGGTCGCGGTGTGGGGTTCGTCGCCGGCGAACTCGTCGGCGACGGACTCGAACATCGCCTGCATCTCCGGGGGGACGCCCGGGAACACGTACACCGACTCGATCACACAGCCCGGAGCGACGCCGACCTCGTTGTGGATAACTCGGGCGCCGGTCGGGAGGTGTGTGGTCCCCTCGGTGAGGTCGTCGGCCGCGTACCCCCCCTGATCGGTGAGGTACGCCAGCGCCTCGTCGTTGGCCGCCAACTCGACGCCGACGGCGGCGGCGACGCCGTCCATCGTCACGTCGTCGTGCGTGGGACCGACGCCGCCGGTGACGAGCACGGCGTCGTAGGCGTCGCGGTACTCGCGGACCACGCGGGCGATGTCGTCGACGCGGTCCGGAACCGTCGTCACGCGTTCCACGACGACCCCTCGGGCCGTCAGCCGGCCGGCGAGCCACGAGGCGTTGGTGTTCACCGTGTCGCCCGCGAGGAGTTCGTCGCCGACGGTGACAAGTGCGGCCTTCATCGACCAGTGAGAGGCGACTCGCGGTGAAAAGGTCGGCGGCGCGGCGGGTTACTCGGCCCCGGTCACGTCGGCGTCAGCGGGCGAGCGCGCGTCGAACTCCGCCACCAGCCGGTCGAGTCGCTCCGGGTCGCCGGCGGCGACGAGCCGTTCCTCCGCGGTGCGGCAGTCCGCCTCCACCCCGAGCCGGTCGCAGACCCGGTCGGCGACAGCCGCCGCCATCGCTCGATGGGTCGTCAGCTTCCCTCCAACGATCGAGTAGAACCCGGCGACGCCGTCGGCCTCGTGATCCAGCAGCGTGAAGTCCCGGGAGATCCCTCGGGCCTCGCCGGTCCCGGTTCCGTCCCCCTCGACCGCGTCTCGGCGCGACTCCGCCGGGGCGTAGAGCGGCCGAACGCCCCAGTAGGCGTCGAGTACGCCGGCGTCGAGGAATCCCGGGACCATCTCGGCGCACTCGGCGACGACCCGGTCGATCTCCGCCTCGGCGCGCTCGTACTCGTCGGGGTCGTCGACGACGACGCTCGTCGTCCCGAGAACCGTCCGACCCGCGTGCGGCACCGCGATGTCGCCGTCCGCGGGGGAGCGAGCCCGGTTGAGCACCGGCCCGATCCCGTCGTGGTCGACGCCGACCATGACGCCGGCCGTGGGCCGCATCTCCACCTCGACGCCCGCGAGCGCCGCGCACTCGCCGGCCCACGCGCCCGCGGCGTTCACGACCGCGTCGACCGCGAGGTCGTCCCCGCCGATCGTCGCGCGCGTCACCGCGCCCTCCTCGACGGTCACGCCCGTGAGCGGCGCGTTCGTCTCGATCCGGGCGCCGCGGTCGCGGGCGTCCGCCGCGGTCGCGGCGACGAGCCTGGACGGGTAGATCACGCCGTCCGGAACGCGCATGACGCGTTCGACGTCCTCGGCGAGGCCGGGCACGGTCTCGCGGGTGACCTCGGGTTCGACCTCCTCGGCGTCGATGCCGACCTCCCGACAGGCGTCGCGCTTCCGTGCGAAGTAGTCGGGGTCGTCGTCGGCCAGCGAGACGAACAGGCCGCCGGTGTCGGCGACGCAGGCGCCGGCGATCTCCCGAACGATCGCGTTCTCCTCGACGCACTCGCGCGCGCCGGCCGGGTCGTCCTCCGCGTAGCGCGCGCCCGAGTGGAGCACGCCGTGCGAGCGGCCGGTCGCGCCCGCCGAGAGCCCGCCGCGTTCGGCCAGCACGACCGAGACGCCTCGCATCGTCAGATCCCGTGCGACGCCGGTGCCGGTCGCGCCGCCGCCGACGACCAGCACCGTCGGACCGCCGTCACGGCTCCCGCCTGTCCGTGTCACACCCCACCTTCGACTGCACAGGGGTATCGTTGTCGCCGTTCCGCCCACTCTCGACCGACGAACCGACTACCGGGTCGAGGTGAGCGGCCGGGCGTCCCTTCGCGTCCGACGGCGATAAAAAGGCTCGTGCTGGACCGCACCGCGTCGCCTCTGACCGCACGGGCGCCGTCCGACACCGTGCGGTTGGCCGATGGCCTCAGAGGTACCCGGCGTTGGGAAGCACACCGAGGATCGACAGCACCCCGACCACCAGCATCGCGATGGCGATCGCCATCGCGGGCGGGTCGACGTGCGTCCCCGAGTGCGAGTACATGATCCGCTGGGTCACCTCGCCCAGCAGGCCGCTGATCGCGCCGAAGGCACCGGCGGCCAGCAGCGCGACCACGCCCCCGGCGACCGGGTCGACGACGACGGCGCCGACGGCGCCGATGAGCGTGATGTGATGCGTGACCGGGATCTTCTCGACGCCGAGGTTGAGGAACAGCAGGCTCATCGCCGAGATGGCGTAGCCGAGGAAGATGCTCCCGGTCTTCAGCCAGATGAAGCCGCCGAGGATGCCGCCGACGACGCCGATGGCGGCGACGCCGCTCCACTTGTACTGGTGGGGCAGCCACGGCTCGGTGGCGAGGCGTCCCTCGTGTTCCATGGCGACCTCACCGCCGTCGGCGGCCGCGTGCGGCTCCTCGCGCTCGAACGGCGACATGTCGAGGATACCCTTCCCGGCGGGACGACCGACGAGCGGGTAGCCGAAGACGACCCGCGCGATCACCGCGGTGAGCACGACCGACAGCGCGATCGTGTCCGTCGGCGTCCCGATCGCGGCGCCGATCTGGTTGATGAACATCCCGAGGACCCCGAAGACGGCGCCGACCGCGAGGATGTCCGGCTTCGTGCCGAACGCGTACAGGATGTTCTTCCCGAAGTGGTAGTCCCAGCCGTCGGGCTCCATCTCGGGGTACTTCTTGCCCGCGTACGCCGAGGCGGCGACGCCGCCGGCGAAGGCGATGTGCGGGCCGGTGACGGCACCGAAGCCGATGACGCCGGTCACGCCCGCCGCGAGCTCACCGGGGTTGACGCTGGCGACGGTCCCCCCGACCTCCCGCTGGAGGATCGCGAGCCCCTCGCCGAGGAAGACGACGAACCCGGTGAAGACGAACGCCGGCAGGGCGCCAAGCGCGGCCCCGAACGCCCCGCCCGCGAGCGCGGCGATGAGCAGCAGCAGGAACGGTTCCCACTCCATTCCGAGCAGCGGCACCTGAAGTAGTAGGTCGTACATGGATCACTCCTCCGTCGCCCAGTCCAGGGAGCGTTCGATCGCGTCGTCCCACCGGTCGTACTTCGCGTCGGCCTCCGTGCCGTCCATCTCGGGAGCGAACTCGCGGTCGACCTGCCAGTTCTCGCGCAGCTCGTCCACGGTGTCCCAGTAGCCGACCGCGAGGCCGGCGGCGTAGGCGGACCCGAGGGCGGTGGTCTCGTCGACCTCCGGCCTGGCGATGTCCGTCTGGATGATGTCCGACTGGAGCTGACACAGGAAGTTGTTCTTCACTGCGCCGCCGTCGACGCGCAGCGAGGTGGTCTCGACGCCGGAGTCGGCCTCCATCGCCTCGGCCACGTCGCGGGTCTGGTAGGCGATCGACTCGAGCGTCGCTCGGACGACGTGTTCCTTTCGCGTCCCGCGGGTCATCCCGACGATGGTGCCGCGCGCGCGCCCGTCCCAGTGGGGGGCGCCCAGCCCCGTGAACGCCGGGACCATGTAGACGCCGTCGGTCGAGTCGACCGACCGGGCCAGCTCCGCCGTCTGTGCGGCGTTGTTGATGAGGTCGACGTCCTCGAGCCACTCGATCGCGGCGCCGGTGACGAAGATGGAGCCCTCCAGCGCGTACTGGACGGGCTCGCCCGACAGCTGGAACCCGATGGTCGTGAGCAGCCCGTGGTCGGACTCGACGGCGTCGGTGCCGGTGTTCATCAGATAGAACGACCCCGTGCCGTAGGTGTTCTTCGCGTCGCCCTCGTCGAAGCAGGTCTGCCCGAACATCGCGGCCTGCTGGTCGCCGAGCGCGCCCGCGACGGGGACCTCGGCGCCGAGGAAGCCGTCGGGGTCCGTGTACCCGTAGTACGACTCGTCGGACGACGGCCGGACCTCCGGCACCATCGACTCGGGGACGCCGAACTCGTCGAGCAGCTCGTCGTCCCACTCCAGCTCGCGGATGTCGTACAGCATCGTCCGCGAGGCGTTCGTCACGTCAGTGATGTGGTTGCCGGTGAGGTTGTAGATCAGCCAGCTGTCGATGGTTCCCATCAGCAGCTCGCCCGCCTCCGCGCGGTTGCGGAGGTCGTCTCCACGGGACGACTGCAGCTTCAGCGGCTCGGCGTTGTCGAGGATCCACTCGGTCTTCGTGGCCGAGAAGTACGCGTCCGCCTCGAGGCCGGTCTTCTCCCGGATCCACTCGACTTTGTCCTCGGCCTGCAGTTCCTCGACGCGGTCCGTGGTGCGACGGTCCTGCCAGACGAGCGCGTTGTGTACCGGACGGCCGCTGTCGGCGTCCCATACCACGGTCGTCTCGCGCTGGTTCGTGATCCCGATCGCCGCCAGTTGACTCGCCTCCAGCCCCGCGTCGGCGAGCCCGTCCGTGACGACCGACTCCGTGTTCTCCCAGATCTCCGTCGGGTCGTGTTCCACCCACCCCGGCTCCGGATAGATCTGCTCGTGTTTCTCGTACGCGTTGGCGACGACCTGTCCGGAGTGGTCGAACACCATGAATCGCGTCCCGGTCGTTCCCTGATCGATAGCGCCGACATACGTGTCTGCCATTCGTGTGTCCTCCGTTCCGGGTCTCGCTCCCACGAGATCCCTTGCGCCCAACCAACATAGTGAACTATTATAAACGTTACTGACGCATGGGGTACCAGTGGTAAACAATGGACCAACCACACCCGCCGACCGTCACCGACCCGGTGCTCCCGGGCGTGCCGTCGGGACAGCGACCCCGAGACGGCCGCCCGGAAACCGGGTCGAGTAAAAACCCGGACCTCGTAGCAAGCGCACGAACTGCCCCGGATCGCCGACTCCGCCGACCGACACGCACGACCCATGGACATCGAGAACCGAATCGCACGCCGCCAACGAACCGGTGACCGACGGCGCCTCGTGCTCGACGAGGAGGCGTTGAGCCCGGTGTGGCACCCCGAGGAACCGATCGGGCGGGGATCCCTGATCGAGCGACTGCTCGATCACCTCGATCCGGTGTTCGACGGCCGGGCGCCGCCGAACGGATACCTGTACGGCCCCGGCGGAACCGGCAAATCCGCCGTGACCACGTCGCTCGTCGACCGACTCGCGGAGACGCTCCCCTCGACGGGCGACGCGCTGTATACGACCACCCGCGGGGCGAGCGCGCCCGGCGTTTCGTTCGTTCGGGTCGATCTCCGAACGGCCGACTCGGCGTTCGAGTTCCTTCACGCGGTGTTGAACACACTGACGACCGACTCCGTGCCGCGACGCGGCGTCGGCACCGACGAACTCCACGAACGCCTGGAGCGGCGCGTGCGCGGCGCGGGTCCGGTCGTGGTCGTCGCCGACCACGTGGGCGAGCCGGAGACCGTGGACGTGCCGACGGTGGCCGAGCGCCTCGAGGCGGTCGAGGGAACCTTCGCGTGGCTCGCCGTCGGCCGCACCGACCCGGAGGAGGTCGGGGTACCCGACGACGCGGCGGCCATCGAGGTGGAGCCGTACTCGCACGCGACGCTCACCGATCTGGTCGCGGCCCGCACCGACGCCGGCCTCGGGCAGGGCGCGCTCGCGCACGGGGCGGTCCGACGCCTCGCGGAGTGGGCCGACGGCGACGCCGGGGTCGCCCTCTCGGCGCTCCTCGGGGCGGTCGAGACGGCGTCCGCGGACGACGACGCGACGATCGACGACGAGGCCGTCGAGGCGGGCATGGCGGCGGTTCCGTGGCCGTGCGTCCCGCTCGGGCGGGTGCTCGCGCTCCCGACGAACCGGGTGCGGACGCTGGTGTGCCTGGTCGACCTCGACCCGGCCGAGCGCGCGCCGGTGGGCGACTGCGCCGCCCGGATCGCCGACCGGATCGATCTGACGGACTCCACCGTCGAGCGGTTCCTCTACGAGCTCGCGGAGGCAGGGATCGTGGAACGCGTCCGTCTCGACGACGCCAAGGGGCCCGGACGTCCCCCGAGCCGTGTTGACCCTCGGTTCCCGACGCTGGCGTTCCGCCGGCTCGTCGGCCGCCGCGTGGACGATATCTCCGTCTGACAGCGCCCCGGACGTATAGCCGGACTGTTATCTACGTTTACTAGGGGGTGATCGATAATGTAATGTCCGGCGGGTCCGTGTGTGTGGCACACGGAGTCATACTATGAGCGAACGGACGGAGGTGCTCGTGATCGGCGGCGGGTCGACCGGCTGCGGCGTGGCGCGCGATCTCGCCACCCGGGGGGTCGACGTGACGCTCGTCGAGCAGGGCAACCTCACGCACGGGACGACGGGGCGGATGCACGGCCTTCTCCACAGCGGCGGCCGGTACGCGGTCTCTGACCAAGCCAGCGCCCGCGAGTGCATCGAGGAGAACCGGGTGCTTCGCGACATCGCGAGCCACTGCGTCGAGCTGACCGGCGGGCTGTTCGTGAAGCGTCCCGAGGACACCGAGGAGTACTTTCAGGAGAAGCTGGAGGGGTGTCGCGAGTGTGGCATCCCGGCCGAGGTGCTCACCGCCGAGGAGGCCCGGGAGGTCGAGCCCTTCCTCGCGGGCGACATCGACAAGGCGATCCGGGTGCCCGACGGGGCGGTCGACCCGTTCCGCCTCTGTGTCGCCAACGCCGCCGACGCGGAGGCCCACGGCGCGCGCATCGAGACGCACTCGCCCGTCACCGACGTGCTCGTCGAGGACGGCGAAGTGGTCGGCGTCGAGGTGACCCACGAGTCCGGGGCGGGCGAGCGCGTCCACGGCCGCGAGGGCGGCACCGAGGAGATCTACGCGGACCACGTCGTCAACGCGACTGGCGCGTGGGCCGGCCGGATCGGCGACATGGCCGGCGTCGACGTGGAGGTCCGCCCGAGCAAGGGCGTGATGACCGTGATGAACGTCCGCGAGGTCGACACGGTGATCAACCGCTGCAAGCCGAAGGGCGACGCCGACATCGTCGTCCCCCACGAGACCACCTGCATCCTCGGCACCACCGACGAGGAGGTCGACGACCCCGAGGACTACCCCGAGGAGGCGTGGGAGGTCGACCTGATGATCGAGGAGCTGTCGAAGCTCGTCCCGATCCTCGACGGCGCGCGCACCATCCGTTCGTACTGGGGCGTGCGCCCGCTGTACGAGCCGCCGGGCACCGGCACCGAGGACCCGACCGACATCACGCGGGACTTCTTCCTGCTCGATCACGACGAGCGCGACGACCTGCCGGGGATGACCTCCATCGTCGGCGGGAAGTTCACCACCTACCGGCTGATGGCCGAGCAGATCACGGACCACGTCTGTGATCTCCTCGGCGTCGACGCGGCGTGCACGACCGCCGAGGAGCCGCTCCCCGGTAGCGAGGACTTCTCCGTGCTGCGGGACTACATGGACGAGTTCGGCCTGCGCTCGCCGATCGGTCGCCGGAGCGTCCAGCGGCTCGGCAGCCGGGCGGACGAGGTGTTGCAGACCGGCGAGGCGAACCCCGTCGTCTGCCAGTGCGAGGCGGTCACCCGCGCCGAACTCCGGGACGCGATCGGCCAGTCCGGCTCGGACCTCAACGCCGTCCGCCTGCGCACCCGCGCCTCGATGGGCAACTGTCAGGGCGGCCTCTGTGCCCATCGGATGGCGAACGAACTCCACGCGGGCGGCGAGTTCGACCGGGCGACGGTCGACGCGGCCCTCGACGAACTGTGGCAGGAGCGATGGAAGGGGCAGCGCCACGCGCTGTGGGGCGAACAGCTCTCGCAGGCGATGCTCAACCACCTCCTGCACGCGACGACGTTCAACCGCGACGGCGCCGCCCCCGACGACTTCGCGGCGTTCGACGCCGGGGAGCGCGGCGAGGGGACGGACGGAGCCGATAGCGACGGGGCGGGTGGCGCGACAGAGGGGACCGCCGCCGCCGACGGCGGCGTCCCCGCGACCGACGGCGTCGCGCCCGACGGAACCGCCGACGGAGGTGACGCGGGTGGCGATTGAGTCGGACGTGGTCGTCGTCGGCGGCGGCCTCGCGGGCGCGACGGCCGCGCTGTCGGCCGCCCGCGAGGGCGCGCACGTCCACCTGATCTCCGCCAACGAGAGCACCCTCCGGCAGGCGAGCGGGCTGATCGACGCGCTGGGGTATCCCGATCCCGACGCCGACGGTGGATCTACCGCGCGGGGGCTGCTCGCTGACCCGTTCGCCGGGGTCGACGACCTCCCCGAGAACCACCCCTACCGCGTCGCCGGCGCGGACGCGCTCCGAGAGGGGTTGGCACTGTTCGACGACGCCGCCGGCGACCTGTATCGGGGCGGCCACACCGATCGCAACGCGCTCGTCGCGACCACGGCCGGGCGCGCGAAGCCGACCGCTCGGTACCCGCGGAGCATGGCCCCCGGCGTCGTTAGCGACGAGCGCCCGATGCTCCTGGTTGGGTTCGAGGCCGACACCGAGTACGACGCCCCGCTCGCGGCCGAGCGCCTCGAGGCCGCGGGCGTCCCGTTCGACGTCGCGGGCGCGACGATCGCGTTCCCGGGCGACCACCGCGCGGACGCGGCGGTGACGCGGCTGGCGCACGCGCTGGAGCGCGACGAGCGCGTGGCCGGAGGCCACGGAGGAACCGCCGGCGAGGGACGGACGACCCGACAGCGGCTCGCGGACCGGATCCGTCCGCACCTCGGTGACGCCGAGCGCGTGGGCCTCCCGGCGATGCTGGGCGACGCTCGCATCGAGGAGGTACGCGCGGACCTCTCCGAGCGCCTCGACGCGGCGGTGTTCGAGGTGCCGACCGGCCCGCCGAGCCTGCCGGGGATCCGGCTGTCGGACCGGCTGTTCGACGCACTCGACGAGGCGGGCGTCTCGATGACGACGGGGACGCCGGTCGTCGACTTCGCGTCGACGGGCGGCGCCGGCGGCGACCGGATCGACCGGGTGGTGATCGACCGCAACGGCGCGAGGATACCCTACTCGGCCGAGCAGTACGTGCTCGCCACGGGCGGGCTCGTCGGGAAGGGGCTGGACTCGACGCGGGAGCGCGCGACCGAGGCGGTGTTCGGCTGTCACGTCCCACAGCCCGACGACCGGACGGACTGGTCGGGGGAGGGCGCGTTCGCGGACCACGCGTTCGCGCGATTCGGGGTCGACCCCGACGGGACGATGCGACCGCTCGGGACCGACGGCGAACCGGAGTACGAGAACCTGCGCGCGGCCGGCGGCGTCGTCGGCGGCGCGGACGTGGCGCGGGAGAAGTCGGCGAGCGGCGTCTCGCTCGCCACGGGACTTGTCGCGGGCCGGACCGCGGCGGAGGAGACATGAGCGACACACACGACACACACGGGGACTGCGGCTGTGACGGCGGCGACGAGACGAAACCACCCGCGGCTGCCGACGGGGGTTCGGAGATCCCTGCGGGCGCCGCCACCGACGGCGGCGCGGTCACCGAGTCGTCGGCGGGAGCCGGGGGCGAGTTCGAGCCGGTCGACGTGTTCGAGGGCTCCGAGATGGACCTGCGCCCGGGCGCCGACTCCTGTTACAAGTGCACGTCCTGCGACACCTCCTGCCCGGTCGCGGAGGTGGACGACTCCTTCCCGGGGCCGAAGTTCCAGGGGCCCGAGCAGTGGCGCCTCAAGCGCAAGGAGGACACCGAGGTCGACGACTCGATCACCGGCTGCTCGAACTGCATGCGCTGTGACGGGGCCTGCCCCTCGGACGTGCCGCTGTCGCAGATGCACAACACCGCCCGGGCGGAGTACGTCGAGAACCAGCAACCGAAGCTGTCGCGGGAGTACATCCGCAACCGGATCCTCGCGAACTACGGCACGCTCGCCGGGCTGGGGTCGAAGGTCCCCCGCCTCACGAACGCGATCATGGGGAACTCGCTGGTCCAGAAGGTGAACGAGAAGGTGCTGGGCATCACGGCCGAGCGCGACTTCCCGGAGTTCGCCGACCAGACGTTCCGCTCGTGGTGGAAGGCGCGCGGCGGGCCGAAGGTCGAGAGCGAGGAGAAGCGGATCGCGTACTTCCACGGCGACTACGCCAACTACAACACCGTCGAGGTCGCGAAGGCCCTCGTCCGGGTGTACGAGGCGTTCGGCTACGAGATCCTCGTCCCCGACCAGCGCTGTTCGGGCACGCCGATGTTCGCGAACGGGATGCTCGACGACGCCCGTCGCTCGGCCGCCGTCAACGTCGAGAACCTCGGCGACGCCATCGAGCAGGGGTACGACGTGGTCGCCTCCTGCACGTCCTGTTCGATGGCGCTCCGACAGGAGTACCCCGAGCTGTTCGACTTCGAGGGGACCGAGACCGTCGCGGCCAACACCTACGACGCGCTGGAGTACCTCCTGATCAACGAGAACGTGATCGACCCGTTGAGCGAGGTCGACGGCGACGACCACGACATCCCCGACTTCGCGTACCACGCGCCGTGCCACTCCCGGAACCAGGGGCTCGACCGGCAGGCGGTGGAGCTGTTCCGCCACCTCGACGGCGTCGACGTCGAGGACGTTGGCGACTCCTGTTCGGGTATCTCGGGGACGTACGGCTGGAAGGAGGAGAAGTACGAGTACTCGATGGAGATCGGCGAGGAGATGTTCGACCACATGGAGCACGCCGACGGACAGACGGGCATGACCGAGTGTCCGACCTGCTCGATGCAGATGGAGCACGGCACCGGCTACGAGATCGACCACCCGTTGCAGGTGCTGGAGAACGCGCTCGTCGACACCGACGTCGAGATCTGAACGCACCCCGGACCCGATCTCTCTTCGCTCCGCGAGTTCTGCCGAGCGGGATCCACGCCGCCGCCGGCGAACGCCGCAGGCAGGAGTTCGACCGCGAAGCGCTCCGCGAGCGGGACTACCCGTCGGCCCCGTCGACCTCGCGCTCCCCGAAGAGCTCGTCGAACAACCCGACGACCTTCGACTCGATCTCGTCGCGGATCGCCGCGACCTCCTCGGGCGACTTCCCGTCCGGGTCGGCGAGCGCCCAGTCGCGCGCCTGCACCGAGTCCGCCAGCGACAGCGTCGAACAGCCCATCGTCGCGACGTAGTCGCACTCGTTCAGCTCCTCGTCGGTCAGCTTCCGGGGCGACCGCTCGGACACGTCGAGGCCGAGTTCGGCCATCGCGTCGACCACTTCCTCGTGGACGTGGTCGGCCGGGCGGGTGCCGCCGGTGAGCAGCTCGACGCGGTCGCCGAGGCCGCGGCGCTCGACCTCCCGTCTCGCGAGGGCGTACGACATCTGCGAGCGCCCGGCGTTCTGCACGCAGACGAACGCGAGCCGCACGGGGTCCCGGTCGGTCGTCGTCATACGAACGAATGCACGGACGGTCGATTGAAGCTGTCGACACCGCTGGTGGGAACCGACGCCGCGACCGCCCCGGCGGGCGGCGACGCCTCAGTCGTCGGCGGTCGGCTCCGCCTCGACGCGCGCGACCCCGATGGTGACGGCGACCCCCTCGACGGTCCACTCCTCGACGAGGTCGAAGTCCGCGTCCTCGCCGTCGACGAACGCGTCGGCGCGCGTCTCCTCGGCGACGTACTCACGGTGGTCGTCGACGAAGCCGGCGACGCGGTCGTCGGCCACGTCAAGCGAGACGCGGATGCGCTCGTCGACGTCGAGGTCGAGCTCCTTGCGCATCTCCTGGATCCGGCGGACCACGTCGCGGGCGTACCCCTCGGACTCGACGTCCTCGGTGAGCTCGGTGTCGACGTAGACGGTCCCGGCGTCGAACTCGGCGCTGACGACGCCCTCGGGCGCCTGCGAGTGGAAGGTGACCATGTCGTCGTCGAGCTCGTACACCTCGTCGTCGACCTCGACCGCGAGGCGGCCGGTCGTCTCCAGGTCGGAGCGGGTCGAGCCCCGGATGGCGGCCATGACCTCCTGGGCGTCCCCGCCGAAGGCGGGACCCAGTTTCGACATCTCCGGCTCGGCCACCTCGACGAGTTCGCCGTAGGACTCGACCACCTCGACCGACCGGCTGTTGACGCGCTCGGCGAGCAGACCCCGAAGGTTCGACACCGACTCCCGGGTCGCCTCGTCGCCGCTCCCGACGACGACGCGCGTGACGGGCCAGCGGAGCTTCCGCTCGGCGCGCTGGCGGGCGTTCGCGGCAGCCTCCTCCACGTCGCGAAGGACCGCCATGTCCGTCTCCAGCTGTTCGTCTCGGAGGTCGTCGTCGACCTCGGGAGACGCGAGCTGGTGGACCGTCGTCGCCTCGCCGTCGAGGTGCTGATACATCCGCTCGGTGAGGTACGGCGCGTACGGGGCGAGCAGCCGCGTTACCTCCCCGAGCACCGTCGCCATCGTGTCGTAGGCGGCACGCTTGGAGGCGCTGTCCTCGTCCTCCCACATCCGCTCGCGGATCGCCTTCACGTAGAAGCGCGACACGTCGCCCGTGACGAACTCCAGCAGGGCGTTGAGCGCGTCGTCGACCTCGTAGTCATCCCACGCCGCCTCCATCTCGGCTTTGACGGTCTGGAGCCGCGAGAGCACCCACTCGTCCACGACCTCGAGGTCCGCGTCGTGTACGTCGGGGTCGGCCGGGTCGTACCCGTCCAGTTCCATGTACGGCAGCGGGAAGCGGAACACGTTCCACAGGATGTTGAGCGTCGACTGCATCTCGTGGAGGCCGTCCCACTCGAACGCGAGGTTCTTCTCCTGTTGCTCGTGGCTCAGGAGGTAACAGCGGAGCGGGTCGCGGCCGGCGGCGTCGATCGCCTCCTCGGGTTCGACGATGTTGCCCTTGGACTTGGACATCTTCGAGCCGTCGCCCATCGTCGTGAAGCCGTGCATCAGCACCTCGTCGTACGGCGACTCGCCGAGGGCGGCGGTCCCCATCCCGAGTTGCGACCAGAACCAGCCGCGGGTCTGGTCGTGCGCCTCGATGATGAGGTCCGCGGGCCACAGCTCCTCGAAGTCCTCCTCGTCGCTCGGGTAGCCGATGGTGCCGAGGCTGGCGACCGAGGAGTCGAACCACACGTCGAACACGTCCGGCACGCGCTCGTAGGTGGTCCCGCCCTCGGTGATGGTCAGGTCGTCGACCGACGGCCGGTGGAGGTCGATGCTCGCGGGATCGATCTCCTGGTCGACGCGCTCGGCGAGTTCCTCGCGCGTGCCGATCACGATCAGGTCGTCCGCGTCGTACGTCTCGGCGTCCTCGGGCACCCAGATCGGGAGCGGGATCCCCCAGTAACGCTGCCGGGAGACGTTCCAGTCGGGCGCCTCCTCGACGAAGTTGCGGAAGCGGCCCTCGCGGGCGGAGTGGGGGTGCCACTCGGCGTCGTCGATGTTGTCCAGCAGCTCGTCTTTGATCTCGGTGATCCGAATGAACCACTGGTCGGTCGCGAGGAAGACGATGGGCGTGTCACACCGCCAGCAGTGGCCGTAGCTGTGTTCGTGGGTTTCCGACGCCAGCAGCAGGCCCTTCTCGTCGAGGTCCGCGATGATGTCGTCGTTGGCGTCGCGGACGAACTCGTCCGCGTACTTGCCGCCCGCCTCGGTGTAGACGCCGTCGCCGCCGACGGGGCAGAACGGCTCCAGACCCAGTTCCTCGCCGCGCTCGAAGTCCTCCTGCCCGTGGCCGGGCGCGGAGTGAACGAGCCCGGTGCGGTCGGCCTCGACGTACTCGGCGGTGTACACCTCGCCGGCGCCCTCGAAGCTCGGGTGTTCGGGGACCTCCTCCGCGAGCGGGTGGTCGTACTCCCAGCCGACCAGCTCCTCGCCCGCGTACTCGTCGACGACCTCGTAGTCCTCGTAGCGGCCGCGCGAGAGGGCGTCCTCGACGGTGGATTCGGCGAGGAACAGCGTGTCCGTCTTCCCGTCCTTCGTGGCCTCGACCTCCTGATAGGTGAGGTCGGCGCCGACGGCGATGAAGGTGTTCGCGGGGATGGTCCACGGGGTCGTCGTCCAGATGACGAGGCTCCCCTCGCGGTCCCTGAGGGGGAACCGCACGTAGATGGAGGGGGACTCGATCTCCTCGTACTCGACCTCGTTGTTGGCGATGGCGGTCTCACACCGCGGGCACTGGGAGATGGAGCGTTTGCCCTGCTCGACGAGGCCGCGCTCGTGGACCCGCTGGAGCGCCCACCACGCCGACTCCATGTACTCCGGCTCGACGGTCTGGTACGGGTCGTCCCAGTCCATCCAGGCGCCGATGGACTGGAAGTCCTCGTCCATGTTCTCACGGTTGCGGACGGCGAACTCCCGGCACTCCTCGATGAAGTTCTCCATGCCGAACTCCTCGATGTCCCGCTTGGTTTCGAAGCCGAGCTCCTGCTCGACCTTCGTCTCGATGGGGAGCCCGTGCATGTCGTAGCCGGGGCGGTCCGTCACGTCGTGGCCCTTCATCCGCGTGTGGCGGATGACGGTGTCCTTGAGGGTCTTGTTCCAGGCCGTCCCCAGGTGCATCTGGCCGGTCGTGTACGGCGGGCCGTCGACGAAGAAGAAGGACGGATCGTCCGCGTGCGCCTCCTTCGTCGCCTCGTAGGCGTTCGTCTCGTCCCAGCGCTCGGAGACGGCGGCCTCGACCGCCTCCGGCGTGTACTGGTCCGAGATGTCGCTGTCGTCCATGTTCGATGTGAACCGGCGGGAGGTTATAAAAACAAGGAGAACACCCGCGGCTTCAGGCGCGGGATGAATCCGACACTCTAACCGGCAAACAACCGACGGCACTTCGTCCGGATATTCAATCCCAGTCGTTGCGTTTAATCATTATTCATAATGCATTATGACCACAGTCGGATGCTGGAGACAACCCGCACCTACGTTGCACGCATCACGAACCACCGGCAGGTTCGTGACGACATCGACCAGTGTGGGTTCGCAGCATCCAAACTGTGGAACGGCGGTCGCTACTACATCCAACAACGGTGGGACGATGACGGAGAGATACCCGGCGAAGCAGAGCTGAAATCGGAATTGAAAGACCACGAACGCTACAGTGACCTGCATTCACAGTCAAGTCAGCGAGTTCTCGAAGAACTTGCTGAGGCGTTCACCGGCTGGTACAACTCCGACGACGGCAACAACCCGCCGGGCTATCGGAAACGCGGCGGCGATCACCCGCGCTCCACCGTTACGTGGAAGAACCGAGCTATCAAGCACGACGACAAGCACGGACATCTCCGGCTCTCGAAAGGGTTCAACCTGAAAGACGGGCGGTCTGACTTCATCCTCGCGGAATACGAAACCCGCCCCGACGTGGAAGTTGAGAACATCCAGCAGGTGCGTGCCGTCTGGAACGGAGACGAGTGGGAACTCCACCTCGTCTGTAAGAAAGAGATTCCAGTCGAAGACGCCCCGGGCGACAAGACGGCGGGTATCGACCTCGGAATCAGTAACTACGTCGCCATCGACTACGAGGGCAGCTCTCCGGAGTTGTATCCGGGAAACGTGCTGAAAGAAGACAAGCACTACTTCACCCGCGAAGAGTATCGGACCGAAGGTGAGAACGGTCCGTCGAAGCGTGCGCAGAAAGCTCGCCGAAAACTTTCCCGACGCAAAGATCACTTCCTCCACACCCTCAGCAAACACATCGTCCAGCGGTGTGTCGAAGAAGATGTGGAGAAGATCGCGGTTGGTGACCTCAGTGATATCCGTGAAGACGAAGACGGCAACTCGCAGAACTGGGGTGCGTCAGGAAACAAGAAACTCCACGGCTGGGCGTTTGACCGATTCGCCCGTCTCCTCGAATACAAGGCGGAGGAACACGGGATCCTCGTTGATCGCGTCGGCGAGGAGAACACGAGTGAGACGTGTTCCTGTTGCGGGCAGATTCGGGATAGTAACCGTGTGGAGCGCGGGTTGTACGTGTGTTCGTCGTGCGAGACGACGATGAACGCGGACGTGAACGGTGCGGTGAACACTCGGAGAAAGATAACTCAGAGTCCCCCGTTGGAGGATATGAGTAACGGCTGGTTGGCACAGCCCGGAGTCTTCCTGTTCGACCGCGAGAGCGGACGGTTCACACCGAGAGAACACGGAGTCTGTAAACCGTAATATCCCAACGCTCGGGATTCCCTCGGCTTTAGCCGGAGGAGGATGTCAACAAGTCGGTGGTCCACTGTCGCCAGTTCACAGGGGCTCGCGCGGTCGTCCTCGCGTCGTTCCGCTCGATGTGTCGCTCTCACCGCTGAGAACCGCGGCGGTGTGTTCATACGGACGCCACGGGAACGGACGGACGATGAGCGACGCCGACGACTCCGGGGAACCCGACGACGAGGGGCCGGCTCGGGACGTGGTCCGCGTCGACGGACCGGAGTCGCCCGAGGAGGACGCCGGGGACGACGAGGGGCCCCCGGTCGGTCGGGAGGGCGTGATGGACCCCGACGAACTCGACATCCGCGGACGCGACGGCGTCGACGAGACGGACGACGGGCGATACGTCATCTCCACCGGCGGCGAGGCGGACCTCGACCCCCGCGACGACGGCCGCGACGATGGTACCGACGGCGGACACGGCGATGGCACTGAGGACGGACGAGAGGCCGATCCGGGGGGGGTGGCCGACGGCTCCACGCGGGCCGCCTCGGTCGCGTCCGCGAGCCACGACGCCGACGGCGATCCGCTTGACGCCGTCGCCGCGGAGTTGGACGCGCTCTCGGCGTCGCACGGGTTCGCGCTCGCGCTCGCCGCGGGCGGCGAGACGGACACGCTGCGAGTCGCCTCGGGCGACCCGACGGACACGCTGGCGACGGCGCTGCGGTGGTACGCCCGCCGTGTCAACCCCGATGAACCGGCCGAGGAAACGATCGCCGCGCTGCTCGCGTCGTCGAACCTCGACGTCGGGTAGCCCGGTTCGACCGGGGTCGCCGCCGCCGACCCGCGGGACCCGCGGTCGGTCTTCGCTCGGGACAACCACCCTACGGCACGCTCGTGGCTCCGTCACGGTTCGACCGCCCCGAAGCTTATGCGACGAGCGGCTGTCGTGGACGTATGATAGAACGCGTCCTCGTCCCGATGGACGAGTCCGAGACGGCCGAGCGAGCGCTCCGACACGCGCTCGAGGCCCATCCGGGGGCGGAGATCGTCGTTCTCCACGTCGTGGGCGAACCGTCCGGGATGATGGGCGCGGCGGCGGGGCTGGCGCTTCAGGATAACGCCGAGGAGGCGGCGAGAGACGCCGCGAGCGAGCTCTTCTCCCGGGCCGAGGAGATCGCCGCGGAGTACGACGCGACGGTCGCGACCGAGGTAGGCTGGGGGGCTCCCGCCAAGGAGATCGTCAGGCTGGCCGAGGGGGTCGACCTGCTCGTGATCGGCGCCCACACGGGCGGGGTGGCCGAGCGACTGTTCGTCGGCAACGTCGCGAGGAGCATCGTCCAGAACTCCCCGGTTCCGGTGACCGTCGTACACTGACGGACCGTCTGGGGAGTCGTCGGTCACGTCGGCGACGCGGCTGCTCGGGATGCAGCGGACGTGGAAACGTGACTGCTCCGGGTTCACCTCGCGGTCGTGAACGCTCGAGGGAACGGACGTGGAAAGCCGTAAGCCCCCGCCCTCCGAAGCCGGTGACATGAGCGACGACGAGGGGCTCGCGCTGACGGTCCGCGGCGCGGCCAAGCGCGACGCCGGGCGCGGTATCGCGCGCCTGTCCGACGCGACGATGAGCGATCTCGGGGTGTTGTCCGGAGAGACGGTGGTCATCGCCGGCGACCGCGAGACCGCCGCGAAAGTATGGCCCGCGGGGACGGACGCCGGGGACGGAGCGGTCCTCGTCGACGGTGAGACGCGTGCCAACGCCGGCGCCAAGATCGGCGAGCAGGTTCGCGTGCACAAGGAACGCGTCGGCGAGGCGGACGCCGTCACGCTGACCGCGCCCGCGGCGCTCGACGGCGTCGACATCGACGACGACACGCTCTCGCGCGCGGCGAAGCGCGACCTCGACGGCCGCCCGGTCAGTGCCGGCGAGCAGGTCCGCATCCCGCACCTCGGCGGCAACGTGTTCGTCGTCGAGTCGACTCACCCGGAGGGACCGGTGCGGATCCACGACGGGACCCGCGTCGCCGTCGAACGACGCGACTCCGCGGGGACGACCGTCGCGGGCGACGACGGGAACGGCGTGAACGCCTCCTCGTCCGGCACGGGCGCGTCGGTCGACCTCCCGACGCGCGACCGTCGAGCGAACGAGGGGGACGGACGGTCCGGCGAGCGGGGGACCGACAACACTTCGCGGTCCGGTACTGGTGGCGGCGCCGGCCCGCCGGCGTCGACGCCGCCGGCCGGTGGCATCACCTACGAGGACATCGGCGGCCTCGACGAGGAACTCGATCTGGTACGCGAGACGATCGAGCTCCCGCTGTCGGAGCCGGAGGTGTTCGCCCGACTCGGCATCGACCCGCCGAAGGGTGTCCTCCTGCACGGCCCGCCCGGCACCGGGAAGACGCTGATCGCGAAGGCCGTCGCCAACGAGGTCGACGCCACGTTCAAAAACGTGTCCGGTCCCGAGATCACCTCGAAGTACAAGGGGGAAAGCGAGGAGAAGCTCCGGGAGATATTCGCGGAGGCGGACGAGTCGGCGCCCAGCATCGTCTTCTTCGACGAGATCGACTCCATCGCCGGGCAACGCGAGGACGGCGGCGACATGGAGAACCGGATCGTCGGCCAGCTCCTCTCGTTGATGGACGGGCTCGACGCCCGGGAGGACGTGATCGTCATCGGCGCGACCAACCGGGTGGACTCGATCGATCCCGCGCTCCGCCGCGGCGGCCGCTTCGACCGCGAGATCGAGATCGGCGTCCCCGGCGAGGCGGGCCGCCGCGAGATCCTGGACGTGCACACCCGTCGGATGCCCCTCGCGGACGACGTGGACCTCGAGCGTCTCGCCGGTCGGACGTACGGCTTCGTCGGCGCCGACATCGACTCGCTGACGACCGAGGCCGCGCTGACGGCGCTGCGCCGCGCCCGCCGCGACGACAGCGCGGTCGACCTCGCAACGGTGGAGGTGACCCGGGCGGACTTCGAGTCGGCGCTGGCGGCGGTCGAGCCGTCCGCGATGCGCGAGTACGTCGCCGAACAGCCCGACACCACGTTCGACGACGTGGGCGGGCTCACCGAGGCGAAGGAGACACTCGAACGCGCGGTCACGTGGCCGCTCACCTACGCACCGCTGTTCGACGCCGCCGGCGCCGACCCGCCGACGGGGGTGCTCCTGTACGGCCCGCCGGGAACCGGGAAGACGCTGCTCGCGCGGGCCATCGCGGGCGAGTCGGAGGTGAACTTCATCGAGGTCGCCGGCCCGGAGCTGCTCGACCGCTACGTCGGCGAGTCGGAGAAGGCAGTTCGGGAGGTGTTCGAACGGGCCCGGCAGGCGGCGCCCAGCATCGTCTTCTTCGACGAGATCGACGCCATCGCGACCGATCGCGGCGGCATGGGCGACTCCTCGGGCGTCGGCGAGCGCGTCGTCTCCCAGTTGCTCACCGAGTTGGACCGCGCCAGCAGCAACCCGAACCTCGCGGTCATCGCGGCGACGAACCGTCGCGAGGCGCTCGACGACGCGCTCGTCCGTCCCGGCAGGCTGGAGAGCCACGTCGAGGTGCCGCTGCCGGACGTGGAGGGCCGCCGGAAGATCCTCGCGGTCCACACCGAGCGCACGCCGCTCGCGGAGGACGTGGACTTGGACGACGTGGCCGACCACACCGAGGGGTACTCCGGCGCGGAACTCACGGCGGTCGTCCGCGAGGCGACGATGCGGGCCGTCGAGCGCGTCGCCGACGAGTTCGGCGACGAGGCGAACGACCACGCCGACGCGCTGTCGGTGACGATGGCCGACTTCGAGGCGGCGTTGGAGCGCGTTGCGCCGGCCGAGTCACTGGAGTGAGGTGGATCGCGTCGGGCGTGCCAGCAGTTATCCAACAGGGGTTCGCGTTTTCATGCCGTCCGTCTCTGTCAAAACGTTTGACCGCAATCCCTAGAAACGTGGGGTGGACTGGGGCGTAAGTGAGTCGAGTTCTACAGACGTGCTATCTCTGTAAAACCGAGTCTCACCACCAGAGCCAATAGATGCGCATCAGATCGATGACGGGGATGCCGTGGGAATGTTCAAGGTGCCGAACAGTTCACAACAATAACGTCGGCCGATGCAGGAGCTGTGGGCATAGCGTTCTGTCCCCGGTTTCTTCTCAAGAACTCGCAGAACGCACCGAGGGAATCGATTCGCCCGAATCGATGGATCCTGAATCGATTGGGTCGACTGGCGGCTCAGGAGATACCGACTTCTCGGATTCCGGTTCCCCCGATGTCGCTATGGACGGCTCGATCAAGACTGGTGAAGAACCAGATACAGAGAATGACGGTACGGGGAACTCGAGTGGATTTCTTGGAAAGATCCGGACCGCACTACAGTCTCTATTCTAAGAGCGATTTGACGGACTCCTATCTCTGTAAAACCGCAGCGGTTGCAGAATACAGAGTACAGAGTCGGCGAACATTTATTTCTTTAACTCTCATTGACGTGACTATGGAGAAGTCAAAATTCAGGACAATACTCGTACCCCTCAGCTTGCTCGTTCTCTCGGCTGGAGCGTACTGGTCGGTCCTAATGGGTATCGTTCCGTTCGACCTCGATTCGCCACTCACCTTCGCGGCCATTGCAGGGGTGACTGCGCTCGGTGCTGTGAAGATTGGAGCAAGGGCACCAGCCCTTACAGCAGGGGTGGCAACTTTCGGATTCTCTCTTGCCGCCGTCAGTGTGAACGGGGTTTTCAGTATAGGTGACTCAGCGCTCTTCTTGGGGGCAGCACTCGCTACTCTCGGTGTACTGAGCTACGCGGCTAGTATGGTCTACCACATCGGAACGCGCGTCTCCAGCGTGAGTCCAGCCTGATCTGCACGGGCTCGCACATATTGACTCGATACAGATGCAGTAGTTATCTACGAGAGTTTTCCAGATCTCTATCTATATGGAATCTCTCGCAACTGAATACTTCTGTTCTAAGGGTCTACACCTCGGCACGTCTCTGTCCTTCACGTTGACCGTATATGCACTCCTCAGTTCTTAGGGCCGACAGATGGCAGATACAGACGCGTCTCTCACGTCACACGAAATATCGAAAGACGGCTGGAAGTCGTCGGAGCCCTACAGAACACTCCCTCTGATACTATACCTTGTCTTCGAGCCACGCAACGGCTTTGTCGGTCTCTTCGAACGTACCGACAGTCACCTGCGAAGCGTCGAACGACTGCTTGATCGCAAGCCCTTGTAGCCCGCTAGCAACGATCGCACAGTATTCCAGTCCTGCTGTTTCTGCTGCTTCAGTCCACCCTTCGGAGATGAAATCCTGCAGTTCACCGTCCGCAACGACGTGTTCTGGAAGGACGGTGATCGTTCCGACCTTCGATGGCTCTGAATGGTGATCCATCCACGCCTCGTTGATTCGCTTGAAGACATCGAGATCGCCGTCCCACTCGCACAGATCCCAAACGTAGAACTTCTCGTGTTCGGTCGGTTCGACTGGGAGGTTGGACCCTCTAGGTGCCATGTGACATGAGGGGTAACTCTTGGAATTAACAATTGTCCTCCAGTTTCACATATCGATAACAGATCAACAGCCAATCACACTCATTTCGATTGGCCAGGGTTGGAAGAATATATTAAATGAACAATCCGGAGACACATTTCGGATTGAGTTGGATTGTTCCTACTCGGCTGACTCTGGCAGTTCATGGGTGGCTGTCGGTTAGCTAAGCTGTCCTGTCGATCTCCTTGATAGGCACCGTGGCCTGCTCGCCCCACTCCTCGTGACTCGATAGACCCCAGCCGACGGTGTCCTCGACGCCATTGCTCGTGCAGGGAGTGATCGAAGCGATGCTGGGTGCCGTCTTCATGCCGAACGACACCGTGACGAAAGCAGCAACTCACTTGCATCGCAGGCCCACCACATTCGGGACAGGAGAACTCCGGTTCTATATCGGAGGCTTGCTCAATCTCGGGCCGGTCGTTGAGTGTGCGTTTGCATTGCGAACAGGTGTTGTAATGACTCGAGAGTAGTTGGCACGCGCGGTCTGTGAGCTGATCGACAGGAACCAACTGGTCCTCGTTTGGTGGCGTCACGCGATGACTACACGCTGTCTTCCCGTTGCCATCTTCCTCAGTGAAGTAGACGTTGTCTCGATTGGAGGGGCGATAGTAGACGAAGGTTGTCTCCGGGATAAGTTCTGTTTGTCTGAGGGAAAAATGGTGTATAAAATCATTGAATATAATATATAGTGGCTCAAAGTCCGCTCTTTTTGTATTTATCCGGCGCTGAAAATCCTTTCTGTCGATGGGATTGTGATCTCATCAACCCATCATTAGGATGAACCGCAGTACGTGGACGACCCGAGCACCCTGATCGACTGAAGACTCGATGAGGGGGGTAGGGGTGTTCTTTAAAAAGAACACACCCCCGTCTCCGGGTTAGTGAGAAGTCGCACAGGGAATGGGGTCGGAGGGATTTGAACCCCCGATCGACTGATATCTCCGGTCGGCACCTCGGTACTCCAGAGGGTCGTCGTCGCGTCCGATGATCAGTCGGACGCTCGGTATATCAGTCTGGAGTTCGTCACCGGGCGCGTTGCCTCTGGAGTCAGTCGCCATACCGGGCTTGGCCACGACCCCGTGCACCAGTGCATATCCCGGAGCCGCGTAAAGGGATTTCGATCGGATCCGCTACTCGCGGTCGGTCTCGCCCCACGGACAGTCCTGGCACTTGTACGCCGTCACGAACTCCATCACGCTCGGCATGTAGCCCACCGAGATCACGTCGCCGCCGCACTCGGGACAGTCCCGGTCGGCGTCCTCGATCGGCTCGGCGTCCATCACCGACTCTCCCTCGACCAACTCGGCGAGCTTCTCGGGCGTGACCATCCGTCCCTCGACGACGCGATTGCTCATGCTCCGGTGTCGGCGGTCGATCGGGTAAAAACTCGCGGTCCGACCGGGACCGAACGGGTCGACCGTCGGCCGGTCAGCCGACGCCGCGCCGACTCACAGCCAGGGTTCGCGTGAGGGCTCCTCGTCGGGGTCGTCGGACGCGTCGTCGGCCTCGTCGGCGTCGCCCGCGGAGTCGACGGGGTCGATCCCCGCCGTCGGCACCGTCGGCGAACTGCCGAAGGCGACGCCGTTGTCGAACCCGGGGCGACCGTCGTCGGCCGCGTCCTCGACGGCGTCGCCGGCGATCTCGTCGCCGCCGTCGGTGGTGACCGCACCCCCACCGGCCGGCTCCCGGGCGGAGTCGACCGCGGCGGCGCCGGCATTGAGCCCGTCGTCGTCGCCGGCGACGCCGTCGGCGTCGGTGTTCGGGTCGTACGCGAACAGCGCCGTGACGACGAGCACGCCGAGCGCGACCGGTTGCTCCGTCGGGAGCAGCCCCAGCACCGACAGCGAGAGGATCCCGAGGGCCACCGACGAGCCGAAGCGGAACCGGTCGATGTCGACGCGGCCCCGCAGGCGGTCGCCGGCCACCGCGATCGAGAGGGCGAACGCGACGCCGACGCCCGCGGCCGCTCCGGCACGAACGAGCAGGTCGGGGTTGAGCGAGACCGCCAACTTCGCGCCCGCCGGCTGGAACGACGCGATCAGGCCGAGGCCGATGATCGCGCCGGGGCTGGGGAGGTACTCTCCGATCTCGGCGCTGGCGGTCTTGGCCGCCACCGCGAGGATCACGAGCCCGGCGAAGCGGTGAAACACGTCGGGGTTCAGCAAGCTCTGGATCGTCTCCGCCAGCGCCGCCTCCGCCATCGCCACCGGGACGAGCACGACGCCGAGCAGGAGGACGGAAACGGCCTTCTCGCGGGGCGTTCCCTCCATCTCGGCGAGCACGACGGCCACGGTCGCCGAGCCGCCGAAGATGAGAAGGCCGGTCTCGATGATGCCGAACGGCACCGTGAGCGCGCCCGCGATGACGAGCGCCGGAAAGATACCGTCGATCAGCGGCAGTCCCATGACGGTCGCGAGCAGTCGGGTCGCGCCGCCGACGCGCCGCTCCAGGCGGAGCGCGATCGGGTGTGCTGAGCTGCTCACGGCTCAGCGAGACGGCCCGGCATAACCCGAGACCGGACGGGAGTCTGGTGACGAACCGGAGTCGACGGACGCCCGGGCGGAGCAACACGGGAGGCGTTCTCCGGTACACCAGTCGAGCCCGCGTTTGAACGGAATAAATGTCGGGAGTGCAGCGTTGTCGCTCACTCGGCCGACGATACCCGTTACAGTGCGGGACTCGAAGTCCATACTCCTACCGTATCGCAGGTGAGACTTAATGGTTGCGTGGGACGTGCCCACACGGTACGAGTGAATCCTCGGCGCCATTTAAATACCAATGCTACGGTTCAACGAGACAATTCGTCTCACTCCGTCATACCGTCGATATCCGACGGCGGATCGAGCAAGTATTGCTTCCCGAGTCCGGCACCGATCCCGAACCCGATACCGCCGCCCCCCTCTCGCCACACCGACCTCGCTGGCGCTCTCCCAACTCTCCCGGTCAACGATCCACGCCGACGGTCGGGCGCGGCCTCATCGCCGGGTGTGCCGTCGCTTCCGATCCTCGTCAGCGGCCACTTCGGTCCCCACCTCGGTCAGTGTGCACCTCGATGTACCACGACCGCCCTGGCGCGCGGAAACCACCTCGGATCTGTACACGTCCGTGTGTTACTTACTGTCCAAGCGACCCGGTTCTCGCAACGCTTTTGCGGTGCCCCCGAGCACCGTTGATATGGCGAACGACGGATCCGACGGAACTCCGTTCTCAGGGAAGCTCGAGGTACCGGAAGCGCTGACGTTCGACGACGTCCTGTTACGCCCCAAGGAGAGCCGGGTCGAGCCCGACGAGGCCGACGTCTCCACGCGCGTCTCGTCCAACGTCGAGTTGACGATCCCGGTGCTGTCGGCGGCGATGGACACCGTCACCGAGTCCGAACTGGCGATCGCGATGGCCCGCGAGGGCGGCCTCGGCGTGCTCCATCGCAACATGGACGTCGAGGAGATGGTCGCGGAGATCGAGCGCGTCAAGCGAGCCGACGAACTCGTGATCCGACGCGAGAACGTCGTCACCGCCTCGCCGGACCATCCCGTTCGCGAGGTCGACGCGATGATGGAACGCGAGGGAGTCTCCGGCGCGCCCGTCGTCGACGACGACGACACCGTGCTCGGCATCATCTCGGGCACGGACATCCGCCCGTACCTGGAGGTCGGCGAGTCCGACGCCGTCTCGGAGGCGATGACCGACGAGGTCATCACCGCCCCCGAGGACGTCGACGCCCGCGAGGCGCTCGAACTCATGTACGACCACAAGATCGAGCGCGTCCCCGTCGTCGACGGCGACGAGCGCCTCGTCGGCCTCGTGACGATGCAGGGCGTGCTCGCGCGCCGCGAGCACACCGACGCCGCCCGCGCCGAGGACGGCTCGCTGCGCATCGGCGCCGCCGTCGGCCCGTTCGAGGAGGAGCGCGCCGTCGCCGCCGACGAGGCCGGCGCTGACGTCCTCTTCATCGACTGTGCCCACGCGCACAACCTCAGCGTCCTCGACTCCGCGCGAGCGATCAAGGCGGAGGTCGACGCCGACGTGGTCGTCGGCAACATCGGCACCCGGGAGGCCGCCGAGGCGGCCGTCGACTTCGCGGACGGGCTGAAGGTCGGCATCGGCCCGGGATCGATCTGTACCACGCGCGTCGTCAGCGGTGCGGGAATGCCCCAGATCACCGCCGTCGCGCAGGTGGCCGACGTAGCCCAGCGCGAGGACGTGCCCGTCATCGCCGACGGGGGGATCCGCTACTCCGGCGACGCGATCAAGGCGATCGCCGCCGGCGCCGACGCCGTCATGCTCGGCTCGTACTTCGCGGGCACCGACGAGGCACCGGGTCGCGTCATCACGATGAACGGCAAGCGCTACAAGCAGTACCGCGGCATGGGCTCGGTCGGCGCCATGTCCGAGGGCGGCGGCGAGCGCTACCTCAAGGACGTCGAGGAGGACGAGGAGTTCGTCCCCGAGGGCGTCGAGGCCGCGACGCCGTACAAGGGACCGCTGTCGGGGGAACTCCACCAGCTCGTCGGCGGCATGCGCTCGGGAATGGGCTACGTCGGCGCCGAGACCATCCCCGGGTTCAAGCAGCGCGCGGAGTTCGTCCGCGTCTCCCAGGCCGGCCAGACCGAGGGCCACCCGCACGACGTGACGATCACCGACGAGGCCCCGAACTACAGCCCCGAGTGAGGACGACGAGTCTCGGCTTCCTCGGCCGGTAGGCTTTCGACGGCGGTGTTCTATCGGTGATCGGTGGCCACCGCGGATCGATGACCACGGCGGGCTCGACGCGGGCTCGTCACCCGACCCACGTCCGTTCTCCGGGCGGACCGTCCGTATCGCATACGGTTAAGTACCCGGCGACGACAACATCAGTCGATGGCCGGACGGCGTCGGTACGCTCGGACGTTCGCTCGACGCGGAGTGACCCGACCGGCATGCGGCAAGGGGAAACTTGTTGTCGGTTCGTCTATCAAGGACGGGCAGACAGGGGGAATGCAACATCATGAGTGAGGACACGGACGCCGCGAATTCGAAGTCGACCGCCGAGCGGCCGGTCGTTCTCGTGGTCGAGGACGAACCCGACCTCGCCGACCTGTACGCGGCATGGCTCGGGGGAGAGTACGACGTCCGAACCGCCTACGGCGGGGAGGAAGCTCTCGAGCAACTCGACGACGACGTGGACGTGATCCTCCTCGACAGACGGATGCCCGGACTGTCGGGCGACGAGGTGCTCGACGAGGTGCGCGACCGCGGCAGCGACGCCCGCGTCGCGATGGTCACCGCCGTCGAGCCGGACTTCGACATCATCGAGATGGGCTTCGACGACTACCTCGTCAAGCCGGTCACGCGTGAGTCCCTGCTGGAGACGGCGGACGGGCTTTACTCCCGGTCCACGTACGACTCTCGGGTCCAGGAGTTCTTCGCGGTCTCCTCGAAGATGGCCGTCCTCGAGTCGGAGAAGGGACGCGCCGCGCTCGAGGAGTCCGCGGAGTACGCGTCCCTCGAGGAGCGTGCCCGCGAACTCCGCGAGGGGCTCGACGAGGACGTCTCCGGCTTCGGCGGCGGAGACTTCGAACGGGCGTTCCGCCATCTCGACGCCGACGGCGACGACGCGGACGACGACCTGTTCGACGAGGGGTTCGACGACGAGTTCGAGGACCTCTGACCGGCGCCGGACCGTCGCGGTTGCGAGCGGTCGCGTTCTCAGGCCGGCGACGCCGACTCCGGAACCGACACGGCGTGCGTCAGACCGGCTACGAGAGGAACCGTTCGAGCCGCGTCATCGCCTCCTTGAGGTCGTCCAGTCCGGTCGCGTACGAGATCCGGATGTGTCCCTCGCCGCCGGCGCCGAAGGCGGTGCCGGGGACGGCCGCGACGCCCTCGGCCTCCAGCAGCTCGGTCGCGAACGCTCGGGCGTCCCCGTCGGGCGCGATCGGCGCGACCCGCGGGAACGCGTAGAACGCGCCGCCGGGCTCCGACACCTCGATGCCGAGCTCTCGCAGTCGAGAGACGACGTAGCGTCGCCGCCGGTCGTACTCTCGGCGCATCCGCTCGACCTCGTCGTCGCACCGCTCGATGGCCGCCAGCGCGGCGTTCTGTGCGGTCGTCGGCGCCGACAGCATCGCGTACTGGTGGACCTTCGTCATCGCGTCGATCGCCGCCTCGGGGCCCATCGCGTACCCCAGGCGGAGACCGGTCATCGCGTACGCCTTCGAGAAGCCGTTGATGACGACCGTCCGCTCGCGCATCCCCGGCCGCGTCGCGACCGACTCGTGATCGCCCTCGTAGGTGAGCGCGGCGTAGATCTCGTCGGCGACGACCAGCAGGTCGTGTTCGCGACAGAACGCGGCGACGGCGTCCATCTCGTCGGCGTCCATCGTCGCGCCCGTGGGGTTGTTCGGGTAGCACAACACGAGCACGTCCGCCTCGTCGGCGCCCGCCTCCAGAAGCGACTCGGGCGTGAGCGCCCAGTCGTCCTCGTGGCGGGTGTGGACCGGGAGCGGTTCGCCGCCGGCGAAGCGCACGGCCGGCTCGTAGGAGACGTACGTCGGCGTCGGCAGCGCGACCGTGTCACCCGGGTTCAGGAACGCCCGAAACGTCAGGTCGACCGCCTCGGAGGCGCCGGTCGTGACGAGCACCTCCGTCTCCGCGTCGTACGACTGGCCGTAGCGCGCGACTCGCTTCGCGATCGCGCGCCGAAGCTCGGGCATCCCCCGGTTGGCGGTGTAGCTGGTTCGGCCGCGCTCCAGCGAGTCGATCGCCGCCGAGCGTGCGGGCCAGGGCGCGGTGAAGTCCGGCTCGCCGACGCCCAGCGAGATCACGTCGTCGCGGTTCTCCGCGACCTCGAAGAACTCGCGGATCCCCGACGGCGGCACCGACTCGACTCTGTCGGCGGGCGCGAACCGTGCGGGCCCGCTCTCCGTCGGCGCGGACTCTTCGGCGGCGCCGCCGTCGGTCGCGGGTCGGTCGGCGTCGTCGGCGCGGTCGTCGGTCCCCGTCCGTTCGTCGTCCGCGGGCCCGTTCCCGCTCATGGCGTCACGGAGAGCCGGTCGTCGTCGTCGTGGTCGACGAAGCGGATGCCCCGCTCCTTGAACGTCTCCATCACGTAGTGGGTGACCGTCTTCGTCACCGCCGGCAGCGGCGCCACCTCCTCGGAGACGAACCGCGACACGTCGCCCATCGACGAGCCGGAGACGTTGACCGCGAAGTCGTAATCGCCCGACATCAGCCGCAGGGAGTCGACCGCCGGCGACTCCGCGATCCGGCGGGCGATGTCGTCGTAGTCGGTCTCGCGGTCCAACTCGACGTTCACCTCGACGACGGCGCTGACGCGCTCCTCGTCGGTGGCGTCCCAGTCGACGATCGCGGTGTAGCCGCGGAGAGCCCCCGACTCCTCCAACTCGGCGAGCCGCTCCTCGACGGTCGCCTCGTCCAGACCGGTCTGGCGGGCGAGGTCGGCGGTGGACTCGCGGGCGTCCGCGACGAGCGCGTCAATCAGGGATCGGGTAGCCTCGTCCATACGTCTCGACTCGTTCGCCCGGGCAAAGCGGTTTCGCCCGGTGCGATATCAGCGAACACGGCACACGATCCACGCCGAGGCTCGAACGGCCCCGTCCGGATCCGAACCGCTCAAAGCTGAGAGCCACTCACCGACAGCCATGAACTACATTGCCTGGTCGGTGCTGGCGCTGGCGGCGTACTCGTTCGTCGCGCCGCTGATGCGGCTGGCGACCGCCGGGGAGGGCGCGATCCCGAGCACGGTCGCCGCGTTCGTCGCGAACTCGGTGTTGGTCATCGCGACCCTCGCGGTCATCGGCCTGACCGGGGACGGCGTCGTCGAGCATCTCACGGACCCGCGGATGCGGTACGTGCTCGCGGCGGGCGCGTGTCTCGCGGTCGGCATCCTCGCGTACTACCGCGCGCTGGCGGTCGGCCGCGTGTCGATCGTGGCCCCGATCTTCGCCATGTTCTTCGTCGTCTCCTCGGCTGTCGGCGTCGTGCTGCTCGACGAACCCGTCACCGCCCGGAAGCTCCTCGGCGTCGGGTTCGCCATGGTCGCCGTCGTCCTCGTCGCCGGGGAGTGATGACCGTGGGGTCCGATGGCCCGTCCACGGCGACGCCGCGTTCGCCCCACCTCCGTCACCGTCCCCGTCGGGGCCGCGAACGTTTATCGCCGATAGCGACACAGCCTCCCCCGAATGTCCGAGTCGGAACGGCGCCAGGGACGGGTGGACGGGACGGACGAGCGAACACGTCGACGGTCGGTGCGGTGTCGACGGGCCGCCGCCCACGTTCCCGATCCACCGCCCGGAACCCGCCAAGGAACGGGGGAGGTCGGGGACGACCCCCGGTCGGTCGGGGCGGTCAGCGTCGCTGTCGTGGTCGTCGTCGCTGCAGTCGTCGTCGCGGCCGTCGCGGGGGCGGTCGCCGCGGGCGCCGACGCGACCGTCGCCGCGTTCGCCCCGACGACGCTGGGGTCGCTCGGCGTCCGTGACTGGCTCGAACGGGTCGCCACGGCGGGGACGGCGACGGCGGTCGCGAGCGGGCTGGTCGCCGCCGCGGTCGCCGCGTACGGCGTCGCACTGGCGGTCGTCCGGGTCGCCGTCGCGTAGCCTTTCAGCGACCTTTTGTACGGCCGCGCCAATGTCGGGATATGACCGACTTCGAGAAAGACGACAGCGTCGTGCTGCACGACGAGCACAGCGAGTTCGACGGCGAGACCGGCACCGTGACGCAGGTGATGGAGACGATGTTCGGCGACGCCACCTACACGATCAGCTTCGAGGAGGGCCAGGAGCAGGGCGTCCCCGCCGATGCGCTGGATGCCGCCGCCGGCGACGCGGACGACGACGACGAGGAGTAACCGACGCCCTCCGCGGTCGCGTTCTCATCGACGGCGCGGACACCTTCACTCGGCAGCGACGCCGGTCTCGCGACCGGCCGGCGGGACCGGCTCGCGCCAGCGGAGGACCGCAAGCGACCCGACCGCGAGGACGACGCCCGCGGCCGCGAGCGCGACGCCGGGCGAGAAGCGGTCCGAGAGGCCGCCGCTCGCGAGCTGGAACGGCACGACCGTGAGCCCGGACACCATCGCCATCGTCGACAGCGTCGTCGCCCGACCCAGCGACGCGACGCGGTCGTTCACGTAGTTCGCCGCGAACACCGCGGTCGCCTCCGCGAGGCCGCGGACGACCACGAACGCCGGGAGCACGAGCAGCGGGAGCGCCCACTGGCCCACGAGCAGCCCGGCGACGACGAACGGCACCGCGAGGAACCACGCCCGGAGGCCGACGTGCTCGCGGAGCCACCCCGCTCGGCCGGTGAGGAGCGCGCCGACGAGACTGATCCCCGCGTAGTACCAGCCGAGCAGCGGTTCCACGCCGCCGGCGACGCCGACGAGCGCCGCTCCCGATCCCCGGGCGCTGACGACCTCGATCCGCGGCTGGAGAAAGATGAACACGAGGTAGGTGACCGCCGAGAACAGCACGTAGTAGTACGGGAGGAACGAGCGCAGGTGCGGATCCGCGAGCGCGGATCGGACCGCATCGAGGGCTCCGCTCGGCGTGAGCGGGTCGAACTCGGGCGCGTCCGCGGGCTCCTCGACCGTGAGCAGGACGACGGCACCGACCCCGGTGACGGCGCTCGCGACGAGGAACGGGTACGCGAGGTCGACGCCGGCGAGCCACCCGCCGCCGACCGCGCCGGCGACGCCGACCGCGAGCGCCACCGACTCGCCGCGACCGCGGACGGCCGCGAACTCCGCCTCGCCGACGAGGGAGTCGTACAGCCACGCGTCCTCGCTGCCCGAGCGGAAGGCGTACCCGACCGACCACAGCACGTACAACGCCAACAGCGTGGGAAACGTCTCGGCCACCGCGATCCCCGCCAGCGTGAGCGAGATGATCGCGGTGCCGACCACGAGGCTCGCCCGGCGGCCGAGCCGGTCGCCGACGTAGCCGGTCGGCACCTCCGCGAGGACGGTCGTGACGTTGTAGGCCGCCTCGAGCACCGTTATCTGGGTGAACGACAGCCCGACCGAGAGGAAGTAGAGGTACATGATCGGGCGGTACAGCTCCACCGCCCGCGTGGCCTTGTAGAGGTAGTACCGGAGGACGGCGGGGCGCATCGACGGGAGATGCCGGCCGGGGAGCCGAAAACGTCCCGATCCCGTCCACGGGCACGCCGACACGGGAGTCCAACCCTTTTCACCCCGACCCGCTTATCGTGAGTATGAGCTCCGTTCCCTTCCACTACGTCGATCTGCGGGCCTTCTGTTACGCCACGGAGGACGAGAAACGCGTGACGGACGCGCTGCGGACGTTCCTCCCCGAGGAGTTCGAGATCGAGCGGGTGGTCAACGCCGGCCACCACGGCGACCGCATCGTCGTGCTCTCGGCGCGCGTCGAGCGCGCCGACGACGTTCGCCACGTGCTCTCGAAGCTGTCCGACCTGGCGGAGTGGGACCGCGTGCTCGCCGAGATCGACGAGCGGGTCGACGACAACAACTCGCTGTTCCTCCGCCTCGACAAGCAGGCCGCGTTCACGGGCCGCGCCGAACTCGGGCAGGGGATCACCCTCCGCGCGAAGGTGGAGGCGTACCCCGCCAAACACGAGAAGGCCGTCGAGAACGCCCGAGAGACGTTCGCGGAGTTGGCCGATGAGGCCGGCGACGCGGACGATTCCGGCGGGTCCGGCGGCGAGGCGGCCTGATCGGGCACGCCGGAGGAGTCGGATCGCCGGCCGATCGCCCGCTCAGGGCCACTTGATCGAACAGCCGCGGCTCGGGCCCGGGTCGACAGGCACCTCCTCGCCGGCGAGCACGGCGTCGATCGCGTCCTCGATGTAGTACTCGGTCGCCTCGTCGTCGGGACCGAGCGCGTCGTCGAGGCGGCCGTGGTACGCGAGGGAGAACTCGCCGTCGCCGTCGTTACGAAGCAGGAAGGGGTCGGGCGTGCACACCGCGCCGTACGCCTCGGCCACCTCCGCGGTCTCGTCGCGGAGATACGCGTCGTAGGCGACCTCGCCCGAGTCGACGTACTCCCGCATCCTCTCGAGGGAGTCCTCCGGGTACTCCCCGTCGTCGTTGGGGTTGATCCCGACGACCGCGCAGTCGTCGTGCTCGGCGGCGATGCGGTTCAGGAGGTCGAACTTCGCCTGCGCGTACGGGCAGTGGTTGCAGGTGAACACGACCAGCACCGCGGAGTCGTCGGCGAAGTCCGCGAGCGCGTGCGTCCCGCCGTCGACGCCCGGGAGTTCGAAGTCGGGCGCGGCGTCGCCGCGGGCGAGTTCGGAGTCGGAGTCGGTCCGGACCATGTCGGTGGTTGGTGTGGATCCGAAAAAGCCGTTGGGTCGAATGAACGGGGCAAGCCGCGGCTCGTGGACGAGTCGGGGACGACGTGGGGTCACGTTCGCGGTGTCGACGGCGGTACGCCGGTCGACGTGTGTCCGATGCGTGTGCGGATGGCGCGCGACATCGTCCACCACACAATTGTAAATACTACAACGGAATTACGAAGTCGGACGGGTTCATACGAAACCCAATGCCCGATCCAGCGGTTCAGGAGGCCGTCCTCGGCGAACTGATGGAACGATTCAACGAGAGCCGTGGAGCGGTCGCGGTGGATGTTCGCGAACTGGTCGACGAACTCGAACAGAAAGGTGTCAGCGAGGAGGCGGTGAGAGACGGCCTTGAACGGCTCGATGAACGAGGTTCCGTCGATCTCACCATACCAACTAACGGCGCGCGAAGAGTACGTCTGGAGCCCCGAGGAGTTCAAACGTACGTGGAACTGAACGGAGAGACGGTCGTTCCCAATAAACACTTCAGAGAGTTGGCGGGCGAGATCGCGGAATTCGGGGAAAGCGCCGAGACGATGCTGAACGAGTTCGAGGACTCCGATGTGGATGCTTCCTGAATCCCAGAGCGTCCCCAGTGGACGCGACCTCTGGCCCCGAAGAAAACGGAGGCCGTACGAACTCAGCCATGGTGTCTCTGTCTCGAACGTGGTGACGCTGTCTGCCGTATCGAGCGGGTGTGAGTCTCCGGATCCATCGCCGGGAGCGGCCACACAGAGATCGCAGACCGTACCGCTACGACCGAGCCAACAACCCTGCGTACATCCGTCTCGTCCTCAATCCGCCGCCGACGGCGCCGTGTGGAACGGCTGTGCGGCGATCGACTCCCGGAGCCGCGGCAGCGCGTCGCGACCGTGCTCGTGGGCCGCCGTCACCACGGCGAACACCTCCTCGCGGCTCACCTTCACACCCTCGCCGGTGACGGCGCGTTCGGGATGCTCGGACAGTTCCCGGAGCGTCCCGACCGCCAGCAGGTACGGGATGGTCCACGCCGCGAGGGTGTTGCCCTCGACCAGCGGAACGTGTTCGAGGTACGTCTGTGCGCCGTCGAGGAAGCCGCGGGCGTAGCCCGCGGTCCGGGAGACGACGGTCGCGGTGTCCTCGCGGTGCTCGGGCGCGACGACCTCCTCCTGGGGAACGTCCTCCTCCGCGAGCCACTCGGCCGGGAGGTAGACGTTGTTCTCCTCGGTGTAGTCGTCGTGGACGTCCTTCGCGACGTTCACGAGCTGCAGGAGGAGGCCGAACTCCTCGGCGACCTCGTACAGGCGCTCCGTCCGCTCGTCGTCGACGGTCCCCAGCGTCGTGACGAGGTTCGTGATGAGGGTTCCCACGGTGCCGGCGACGTAGTAGCAGTACTCCTCCAGTTCGCCGCGGGTCTCGATTCGGAGGCCCCCCTCGTCGGCGTAGCGCTCGACGAAGTCGGCCATCCCGGTGGCCATCTCGCGGGCGGGCGGGACGACCGCGCGGCGGACCTCCGGCGGAAGCCCCTCGAAGGTGGCGAACACGCGCTCCACCTCCGCGACGACCTCCCAGTCGGCCGATCGCTCGTCGGCCGGCGGGAGATGCCGGTCGACCGCGGCCCGGAACTCGCCCGCGTCGCCGTCGTCGTCGGGGTCGAGGGCGGCGTCGAACGTCCGAAGGAGGGCAGCCTGTTCGTCGGGGGCGATGTGGTCGGCGTCCTCGACGGTGTCGGCGATCCGGCAGACGAGGTAGCCGAGACAGATGTACGACGACATCGGCTCGTCGAGGGTGTCGACAGTCAACGCGAAGGTGCGCGACACCCCCTGCACGGCCTCGTGGCACCAGGCGAGGTCGGCGTCGGGGCGTGTCGCGTCGGGGCGTTCGGCGTCGGGCATTCGATTGGAGTTGCCTATGGTAGGAGGGTTAAAAAGTACTGTGTGGTGGCTGTCGCGGAGTTGTCACGCTCGCGCCCGGGTCACGTCGCCGACTCCGCCGCCGACTCTGTCATCCATCCCGTCCCGAACAGGTCCGGGGGTCCCGCCATCCGCCCTCGTCGACGCCGGCGAGACCGCAAAGATTGAGGCCGCACAACGCACAGGATCGACCATGGACTTCGGGCTGACCACCGAGCAACGACAGATCCGCGACATGGTCGCGGAGTTCGTCGACGAGGAGATCGTGCCGCGGGCCGCCGAGATCGACGAGGAGGACGAGTTCCCCCGCGACATCGTCGACCAGATGGCCGAGCTCGGCCTGATGGGGATGCCGTTCCCCGAGGAGTACGGCGGCGCGGACCTCGACTACCACAGTTACGCGCTCGGGCTCTCGGAGATCGCCCGCGGCTCGGGCGGCCTCGGCACCGTCGTCGCCGCACACATCTCGCTGGCGGGCAACATGCTGTACGCCTTCGGCGACGAGGACCAGAAACGCGAGTACCTCACGCCGCTCGCGGAGGGCGAGGACATCGGCGCGTTCGCGCTCTCGGAGGCGGGCGCCGGCTCAGACGTGCCCGCGATGGAGACCACCGCGGAGCAAGACGGCGACGGCTACGTCGTCAACGGCGGGAAGCTGTGGATCTCGAACGGCTCCGTCGCCGACACGGTCACGCTGTTCGCGAAGACCGATCCCGACGCCGGCAACAAGGGGATCTCCTCGTTCGTCGTGCGTCCCGAGGAGGACGACGGCTTCATCGTCGAGGGCACCGAGCACAAGCTCGGCGACAAGGGCTGTCCGACCGCGGAACTCCGGTTCGACGACATGTACCTCCCCGAGGACCGCCTGCTCGGCGAGGAGGGGGACGGCTTCGTACAGGCGCTGAAGACGCTCAACGGCGGCCGGATCACCATCGCCGCCCGTGGCGTCGGGATCGCCCGCGCCGCCCTCGAGGAGGCCGCGGAGTACGCCACCGAGCGCGACCAGTTCGGCGGTCCCATCTCGCAGTTCCAGGCGATCCAGCACAAGATCGCGGACATGGACACGAAGCTGCAGGCCGCGGAGCTACTGATGCACAAGGCCGCCGACCTGAAGATCAAGGGCGAGCCGTTCATCAAGGAGGCCGCGCAGGCGAAGCTGTACGCCAGCGAGATCAGCCGGGAGGTGGCCAACGAGGCGATCCAGATCCACGGCGGCTACGGCTACACGAAGGACTTCCCCGTCGAGCGCTACTACCGCGACGCGAAGCTCAACGAGATCTACGAGGGGACCAGCGAGGTTCTCCGCAACACGATCGCACAGCAGGTCCTCGACGAGTAACGCTCACTCGAGCGGTCCGACGTCCGCGGGCGGACTGCGGGCGTCCACGCACCGCTCGACCCCGGACGCGAGCTCGAACAGGCGAGGCTCGGCGAACGCCCGACCGAGCAGTTCGACGCCGACCGGCAGCCCCTCGTCGGTGGTGCCGGCGGGCATGACGATCGACGGCAGGCCGGTGTGAGCCGACAGCTCGCAGTTCAGTTCCTCGAACGGTTGGTGGGCCGGGATCTCGACCGGCGGGACACGCGACGGAGGGTACAGCAGCGCGTCGAGGTCGTGCTCGGCCATCGTCGCGAGCGTCGCCTCGCGCACCTCCTCCCGGCGGCGAAGCCGACGGAGGTAGTCGGGATCGCCGTCGACTGTCCCGGGGTCGACGTCGAGCACGCCGGACTCCTCGATCCGCGAGGCGATCGGCTCGGCGATCGCCCCCGTCTCGACCACCTCGGCGAGGGAGTCGTACGGGGTCGCGTCGCCGATCTCCTCGAGGTAGCGGGCGAAGTCACGCGCCCACTCGTACGTCAGCACCCGCGCGCTCTCCAGTTTCCCGAGGTCGACGACCTCGACGGGGTCGACGAGCGTCGCGCCCGCCGACTCGACCGCCGCGATCGCGTCGTCGACGACCGTAGTCACGGCCGCCGCGTCCGCCGTCCGGGCCTCCGCCTCGTCGTCCGACCCCCCACGGGGTCCGAAGAACTGCCGCGCGACGCCGACCCGCGCCCCGGAGAGCCCGTCGGGATCGACGTGGGAGACGTAGCCGCCGTCGGGAATGGCGTCGGCCCCGCGAGCCGTGACCGGATCGGCGGGGTCGTAGCCAGCTATCGCGTCCAGCATCTGGGCGGCGTCGCCGACCGTCCGCGTGATCGGGCCGGCGGTGTCCTGGGTCAGGCTCAGCGGGACGATCCCGGTCCGGCTGACCAGCCCCCGCGTCGGGCGGACGCCGACGCAGGCGTTGAACGCCGGCGGCGAACGGACCGACGAGCAGGTGTCCGATCCGGTGGCGAGCGTCGACAGGTTCGCGGCGACCGCGACCGCAGAGCCGCCGCTGGAGCCGGACGGTCTGTGCGAGCGGCTGTAGGCGTTGCGCGTCTCGCCGCCGAGGGAACTGATCGTGTCGACGCCGAACGACAGCTCCTGTAAGTTCGTCTTGCCGAGGATCACCGCTCCGGCGTCCCGGAGCCGCTCCACGACGACCGCATCGCGCGCCGGACGGGACTCGGCGAGCGCGGCACACCCGGCCGTGGTCGGCATGTCGGCGGTGTCGTGGTTGTCCTTCACGAGCGTCGGCACGCCGTGGAGCGGGCCGACGGGCCCGTCCGCCTCGTACCGGCGGTCGAGGTCGCGGGCGCGCTCGCGAGCGTCGGGGTTCAGCGTCAGCACGGCGTTCAGTTCGTCGTCGTAGCGGTCGATCCGGTCGAGGTAGCGCTCGACGAGCGCCTCGGCGGTCACCTCGCCCGCCTCCATCGCGGCGTGGACGTCGGGGACCGTCGCTTCGAGGAGATCGAACGAGTCCGGCGTCGCCGCCGTCATCGGCGTGCGGCGGGAGCGGTGCCGGTGATCGTCGCGTTCATGTCACACGTCGGCACGCGAACGAGCACCCTGAATCTGTCGGCTGTCGCGCGCCGGACGGCGAACCGAGCCACGGGACCACGCGTCCGTCCCCGTCAGTCGTCGCCCAGCGCCGCCCCGCCTTCCGCGGGGGTGTTGAGCTCGACGCCGCCCGACAGGTCCCGCTGCGGGAACGGGATCTCGATGCCCTCCTCGTCGAAGCGCCGCTTCACGTTCGTCACGTACTCGCCGCGGATCTTGACGAAGTCGGCGCGCGAGGGGTTCTCGATCCAGATGCGGCTCTTGAGACCGACGTAGCTGTCGGCGAGTTCCGTCAGGCGGACCGACGGCGCCGGCTCGGAGAGGATCTCGGGGTGGCGCTCGGCCTCCTCGACGATGATCTCGGTGGCGTGCTCGATGTCGTCGTCGTAGCCGATGCCGAAGAGGAACTGCAGCCGGAGGGTCTCCTTCGCGACGGGGTTCTTGATGACGCCGTCGGTGAGCTGGGAGTTCGGGACCGTCAACAGTTCGTTGTCGAAGGTCCGCACCCGCGACACCCGGAAGGAGATGTCCTCGACGACGCCGGAGTGGCCGTCCCACTCGATCCAGTCGCCGATGCGGAACGGCTTGTCGGTGAAGATGAAGATGCCCGCGACGAAGTTCTTGATCACGTCCTGCATCGCGAAGCCGATGGCGAGCGTCGCCGCGGCGGCGATCGTCGCCAGCGACTGGAGGAAGTCGCCGTAGCCGGCGAACCCGAAGGCGACGGCGATCCCGACGAAGACCACGATCACGGTGGTCAACTTCTTCAGCGGCCGCTTCGCGTGCGTGTCGAGGCCCTGCGCGTCGAGGATGCGGCTCACGAGCGGAACGACGAGCGCGCGCGCGGCGGCCACGAACACCGCCAGCACGACGAGGAACGTGATCGCGGCGCCCGCCGGGTCGGCGAACGTCGGGGGCACGCCGATCCCCTCCAGAAGGTCGGCGACGAACGTCGCGGGGGTCCCCGTCTCGCCGCCGGTCTGGAGGACGGGCCACGCGACGAGGGACGCGCTCCCGGGCGTCATCGATGCAGCACGGCCGTGTGTCCGCGCGTCTCGACCAGGTCGGCCGACACACGTTCCGACAGGTCGGCGGCGAGTTCGTCCACGTCGGTCCCGGCCTGCGCCGAGCGGTGGAACTTCACCTTCACGAGGTCCCGCTCCGCCAGTTGGTCGTCGAGCTCGTCGACGACCGCCGAGACGCCCTTCTTCCCGACCCAGACGGTCACGTCGAGGTCGTGGGCCTGTTTTCGTAGGTCTTGGTCCGTCATACGCCTCGCTAGCCGTGGACGCGGTTTGAAGGTTCCCGTTCGTCACCCGGATATCGGCGTTCCAGCCGCGTCGCCGGCGCGTTCGCCGTCTCCGGGCGGAGGTCACTCCCGGTACGGATACCGCTCGGTCGCCCCGCAGTCACAGCGGATCACCACGTGACTCCCCTCCTGCAACCTGACCCGCGCGGTGCGACCGGGAAGGAGGTACGCGTCGCACGCGTCGCAGGTGAAGCGGTCGAACCGCCGGGGGAGCCCGCAGCGGTGTCGCTCCGCGATCCGTCGGGCGAGTCTGACGGCCTCTCGCGCCCGCTCGTCGTCGCCCGCGCGGGCCAGCCGGCGAGCGAACTCCGCGAGGCGGTCGATCCGCTCCTCGGCGATCGATGCGTCGTTCATCGGGACCCGTGGCGGATCGTCGACGACGCCCGCGGATAGCGGTTTCGGGAGCGCCGTCTCGGGCGTGTTCCCGCGGGCGAGGCGTCCCCGGCGAACGCTGGCGGGCCAGCCGTCAACCGTCGCTCGCGGACTCGGCCCCGCCCTCCGTCGCGTCGCCGCGAGCGCCGTTCTCGGCCGGATCGATCGACCGTTCGAGCCACAGCAACGCCACGACGACGAGTCCGCACACCGCGACGAGCGTCGGCCACAGCAGGCCCGACAGCCCGAGATCGAAGAACAGCCCGCCGGCGAACGAGCCGAGCCCGATGCCGAGGCGCTTGGCGACCTCGAGCATCGACAGCTGCGTCCCGCGCTCGGCCGCGCTCCCGAGATCCGACATCAGTGCGGACGCCAGCGGCGAGTGGAGGATCTCCCCGACCGTCCGGAGGAAGAGGTGGCCGCCGACGAGGGCGACGCCCAGCAGCACCGGCGGCGCGGCGAGCCCGGCGCCGTCGGGCGCGGGGAGGAGATCCGCCCCCCACGCCGCGAGCATCGCGACGGCCCAGAAGCACGCCGAGACGGCGAGCCCCCGGGTGCGGCGCCAGCCGCCGACGGCGTCGACCAGCGGGATCTGTAGGAGCACGATGGTGGCCGGGTTCACGACGTACAGCGTACCGAGTTGGGCGGCCGTGAGTCCCAGTCCCTCCTTGGCGACGACGGGGACGGTCGTCTGCATCTGGGCGTACATGACCGCGAAGCCGACGTTGACGCCGGCCAGCGCGAGCACCCGGGGCCGGGTCGCCGCCCGCCACCAGGCCCCGAGCACTCCGGGGCTCACGGCGGCGTCGCCGTCCGACGCGGCCGGCCGCTCCGCGTCGTCGTCGTCCCCGCCCGCGCTGCGCGGCACGAACAGGAGGATCACCAGCGCGACGACCGCGGAGGTGGCGCCGTCGGCGACGAAGACGGCGACCGAGGCGACCGAGTAGAGGGCGCCGCCGACGACGAAGCCGGCGCCGAAGCCGACGTTGTTCGCGACCTTCAGCAGGGCGTACCCGCGGTCGCGCTCGGCCGCATCGGTGAGGTCCGCCGTCATCGCGTGACTCGCCGGCGTGTACAGCCCGCGGACGAACCCCGAGGCGACACAGACGCCGACGAACGCGACGCCGAGCGCGGAGACCCCGGTCGCGGCCGGGACCGACGCGGGCACGACGCCGGCGATCTCGGGAACGAACGCGAACGCCGCGAGCGCGACCGCCGACAGCGCCATCGACGCGACCATCACGGGCTTGCGGCCGACAACGTCCGCGAGGAGTCCGCCCGCGGCCGTTCCCCCGGCCGTCGTCACGCTCTTGGCGCCGAGCCCGAGCCCGACGACCGACAGCGAGATCCCGACCTGTAGGTGGAAGTGAACCGTCGCGAACGGGTAGACGAGCCCGCCGCCGAAGACGTTGATCAGCTGCCCCAACGCGACGACGTAGACGGCGCGGTCGAAGCCGCGGACGGCGTCGAGCGACGGACGGTGCACGCCCGGGCGTTCGACGAACGGACAGGTGAACCGTACGGTTCGATCCGGGGTATTGAATGTCGTCTCTACGTATCAAACTCAGAATTCGCTGGGTATGAGGATTCTACGGCCCGATCTCCGGATCGAGTCTGTCAAGTGACCAAAAGACTCTATACGGTTCGGCATAAGTCCCCCACGAAGGAGGAACTCGGAATGGCCAAAGACACCGTTCGGTATCCGGACGAGGTCGTCGACGAGATCGACACGCTCGTCGACGACGGCGTCTTCGAGAGCAAGTCCGAGTTCTACCGCTTCTCCGCGGAGTACGTGCTCGCGATCGTCAGCGACGACTGGGAGCCGGAGACGTTCAACTACGGCGAGATCCGCGACGAGCTCGACCTCCAGGAGGAGCCCGTGCTCATCGGCGCCGACGGCGGTCGCGACTTCCTCAACGCGGTCATCACCGTCCGCCAACTCGGCCTGCGAAACGACTTCGCGGAGGCCGAGCAGTTCATCGACGAGAACTACGAGACGACCGACCGCTCGGGGATGGTGCTCGAGGAACTGCTCCGCGTCTACCGCGACCGCGCCGAGAACGGCTCGACGACCGGCGTCTGAGGCCGGATCGGCCGCCACTCTCCCTCGCCGCTCCCGATCATCCCGCCCAGTCGCCCGTCGGTCGACCGGTACCGTCTACATCCCTCCGTTCTCACGGGCCCGTATGCGACTGGAACAGTACTGGGGCGTCGGGCCGAAGACCGCGGAGACGCTCCGTGACTCCCTCGGCGAGGAGGCCGCGATCGCCGCCATCGAGTCCGCGGACGTGCGCACGCTCGTCGACGCCGGCGTTCCCCGCGGTCGCGCGACCCGCGTGCTCCGCCGGGCCAACGGCAAGGAGGCGATGGACCTCTTCGGGACACGCGACGCCCGCGAGGTGTACGACGACCTGCTCGACATCGCCGCGGGCTACGCCCTCACCGAACACGCCGCCGACCGCGTCCGCGTGCTCACGCCGCTCACGAGCGACGAACGCCGCGAGGACCGTCTCGACGACGTGTCGGAGGCCCGGGACGCGTGGGCCGACCTGAGCGAGGCCGACCGCGAGGCGGTCCTGTCGGCGTTCGCCGAGTACGACGAGGCGGGGGGGACCGACCGCGCGGCCGTGGAGTGCGCGCTCGCGCTCCGGGAGGCGGGGCTGCGCGGGGGGACCTTCGCCGCGCTCGACGGCGTCGACGAGGACGGGCTACGCGAGGCCGCCGACGCGCTGGCCGCGCTCACCGAGGACGGCGTCGCCGCCGGCGCCGACGACCGGCTCGACCGCCTGCGAGAGCGCGCGGCCGCCGCTCGCGACCTCGCGGACTCGGCGTTCGACGTCGTCGAGACGGTCCGCGAGCGCGGCGCACGCGACGCCGACGCGTTCCGCTCCGCGGTCGTCGAGTACGTCGCCGAGGAGACGGGCCTCACGCGCGGTCGTGTCGAGTCCGCCGGACCCGAGGGCGCCGTCGACGGCGCGGACTTCGTCGGGGCGACGCTGCGAACGCTCGCGGACGAACTGGAGAGCGAGGCCGCCGAGCGCGCCGCCGAGGTGCGCGCGGAGCTGGAGGCGGACGTCGAGGCCGGCGGTGCCGACGTCGACGCCGTCGCCTCGGCCGTCGGCACCATCGCGTTCCTGCTCTCGCTGGCACGGTTCGCCGTCGCCCACGACCTCGCCCGACCCGTCCTCGGGGGCGACGGCGTCGCAGTGCGGAACGCCCGGAACCTGTTCCTCTCGGGCGAGGTCCAGCCGGTCACCTACGCCGTCGGCGACCACGACCTCGGTATCGAGGCCCCCCACGGGAACCGTGTCGCCGTCCTGACGGGCGCGAACTCCGGGGGGAAGACGACGCTGTTGGAGACGGTCTGCCAGGTCGTGGTCCTCGCCTCGATGGGGCTGCCCGTCCCCGCCGACGCCGCCGAGGTCGGCCGGTTCGACACCGTCGTGTTTCACCGCCGGCACGCCTCGTTCAACGCCGGCGTGCTGGAGTCGACGCTGAAGTCGGTCGTCCCGCCGCTGGTGAGCGAGGGTCGGACCCTGATGCTCGTCGACGAGTTCGAGGCGATCACCGAGCCCGGCCGCGCGGCCGACCTGCTCAACGGGCTCGTGGAGCTCACGGTCGACCGCGGGGCCGTCGGGGTGTACGTCACCCACCTCGCGGAGGACCTCTCGCCGCTGCCCGAGGCCGCCCGGGTGGACGGCATCTTCGCCGAGGGGCTGACCAACGACCTGGGGCTGCTCGTCGACTACCAGCCCCGCTTCGGGGTCGTCGGCAAGTCCACGCCGGAGTTCATCGTCTCGCGGCTCGTCGCCAACGCCTCCGACCGCGCGGTTCGCCAGGGGTTCGAGGAGCTGGCGTCCGCCGTCGGCGAGGAGGCCGTCCAGCGGACGCTCTCGGACGCGGAGTGGGCTCCGGGAGAACGGTAGTCCGACGGCGATCGGTCGCCGCCGAGCGGACCGGCCGCGTCAGTCCGCCGACGCGACGGGACCGTCAGTCGGTGACTCCCCGTCCGACCCGGCGGCGACATCGCCGTCGCCGCCGGCGCCGACGTATTCGGCCAGCTGCGTCTCGCCGAACACGCCCCGGTGTTCGTAGACGACCCACGTGTACGGCACCTTCGAGGCCACGTCGAGGAACGTGAACAGCATCACGGTTCCCAGGGTCGACACCAGCCCGAAGCCGGTGCCGCTGGCGAGCCAGACGACCGGATAGACGAGCCAGATGACGCTGCTTTGGTTTCGCAGCCTGAGGAACAGCCGCTCGCGCTCCGGGGTCATTTCGCCTGCGCTTCGCGGGTACACCTGGAACAGCACGTACATCGTGGCCACGAACGCGAGACAGGCGCCCCCGAAGGCCGTCCACTTCACGGTCCCCTCCGTCATCGTCGCGACCCACCCGCCCGCGATGAACAGCCCGTCGAAGGTGGCGGCTACCAGCATCCACCGTCGATCCACGTCGACGACGTAGCCGACGTACCACACCATCACCGCGGTCGTGACGAACCAGTCGAGGTACCGCGCGATCTCCGCCTCGACGCCGCCGACGGTGAGTCGGCCGACCCCGAACGTCATCGCCGCGTACGCCAGCACGGCGAACGCGGGGACGACCAGCAGGTACCGGAACTTCCCGGCCTCCGAATCGAGCGCGTCGTCGCGCAGCAGCCACCCCACGACCAGGACGCCGACGAACATGCCGAGGGCGCCGCTCCCGTACACGAGCGCCTCGATCGTCGCCGCGTCGACTCCGCCGATCATCGGCGGTCACCCCCGTCGTCTTCCTCGGCGGGCCCCCGTGGGTCGCCGCCGTCGCTCATCGCTGCCCGCGCCGGGTCCGCGGTTCCGAAGGTAGTCGTCCCGTCGCCGGCGGCCGTCCCTCCAGCCGGGGAGTCGCCCACGTCGAACTCCGCGAGCACGTCGAGCAGGTCGTCCGAGCGCGCGCGGAACGTCTCCGACTCCTCGACGACCGCGTCGACCGCGGCCGACTGCTCGCTGGCGGCGGCGTCCGCCTGGGCCGCGCGGTCGGCCGTCCGGTCGCTGTTCTCGGCGAGGTCGTCGATCGTCTCGGAGACGCCGGCGGCGGCCGACGCCTGCTCGCCGGTCGCGTCGCTGATCTCGCGAACGCCCTGATCGAGGTCCTCGACGGCCTCCGCGATGTCGTCGAGGCGGTCGACGGCCTCGGCCACGGTCGTCGAGCCGTCGCTCACCTGCTCGCTGGTCCGTCGGATCGCCTCGACCGCGCGCTCGGTCTCGGTGCGAACCTCGTCGATCATCTCCGCGATCGCGTCGGCCCGGTCGCCGGTGTCCTCGGCGAGTCCCTTGACCTCCTCGGCGACGACCGCGAAGCCGTCGCCGGCGTTGCCGGCGTCGCTGCCGGCGCGGGCGGCCTCGATGCTCGCGTTCAACGCGAGCATGTTCGTCTGCTCGGCGATGTCGCGGATGAGCTCGGCCGCCTCCGTGATCTCGGCGGTCGCGTCGTCGAGCGTCTCGATCCGGTCGACCGCCTCGCCCATCGTCTCGTCCACGTCGCTCATCGTCTCGATGGCGTCGCCGGCGGCCGTGCGGGCCTCCTCGGAGGCGTCCGCAGCCTCGTCGGTCGTCTCGACGAGCGACTCGGTCGTCGCCGCAACCTCCTCGGCGGTCGCCGAGAGGTCCGCCGTCTCCTCGGCGCCCCTCCGGGCGGTCGAGCGCTGCTCGTCGGTCGCGGCGTCGATGTCGTCGGTCGCCGCGAGCACGTCGTCGGTCCGGTCGTCGATCTGTTCGGCGGCCGCGCGGACGTCGGCGGCCCCGTCGGCCACGTCGCCGGCGAACGTGTCGACGCGTGCGAGCGCGGTTTCCAGCTCGTCGACGGCGTCGTTGAACGCCGTCCCGACCGTCTCCATCGCCTCGTGCTCGTGGTCGACGTCGACCCGGCGGCGCAGGTCGCCGTCCGCGACCGCGCGCATCGTCCCGGCGTAGTCGGTCGCCGTCCGCTGGTAGTCCTCGGCGAGCGACTGGGCGCGCGCCTCCGCGGCCTCCGCCTCCGTCCGCGCCTCGTCGGCCTCCTCGATCCGCTCGGCCAGCGAGCGACGCATCCGGTCGACGGAGCTGTACACGCGGCCGAGCTCGTCGACGCGGGACGTCCGGACCTCCACGTCGAGGTCGCCGTCCGCGATCGCCTCGGTCTGTTCCTCCAGCGTCCGCATGGAGACGACGGTGTTGGTGCCCAGATACGCCCCCAACACCACCTGCCCCGCGGTCGCCATCAGTATCGTCCCTACGACGTTTCGTGTCACGAGCCCGTAGCCGACGGTCGCGCCCGTGGTGAGCGCGAACCCGACCAGGAGCTTCACCGCGAAACTCCGTCGGAGTAGTTGTGCCATTCTGTTCGCGTGCTCGCGCTGATGATATATCAAGCCGTTCCGCCAAGTATCGAATGTGAATCCTCCATCGGGAACGACGGGTGGGTGGCGCCGCGTTCCGGAGCGTCGATCGCCGTCGCTACCCGAACGAGCCCAGACTCGACTGGCGTGCGGGTTCGCTGTCGCCCTCGACGACCTCGTACCCGACGAGGTCGCGAACGTCGACGGCGTACGTCGTGCCGCCGTTCTCCAGCACGAGGACCCGGCCCTTGGTGCCGACGACGGTGCCCGAAGCGAGCGTCTCGGCGACCGGCCGCCCGACGAGGTCGAGGCCGTAGTCGAACGCGAACGACGCCTCGTAGTCGACGCCGGCGAGCAGCGCCGACCAGGCGTCCTCGTCGACGGCCGCCCCGAGGCCGTCGACCTTCGTCGGCACGCGGACGCGATCGGGGAGGCCGTCGGTGTCCGGGGAGCCGTCCCTGGTGCCCGCGGCGCCGTCGTCCACACGGTCACCGTCGACACGCTCGAGCCCGTGTGCGGCGATCCCGGCCTCGATCTCGCGGGCGATCCGTCCGTTCTCGACGGTCCGCAGGTGAACCGCCCGGTCGGCCCCCTGCTCGCGGAGGCGGGTGTCGAGTCGCCAGTCCCTCGTCACGCCCACCTTGAACGTGTCCGGGGCGAACGCGGCGACGTAGATCGCGTGGTCGTCGAAGCAGTCCATCTCGTCTTTGAGACACGTCCCGGTACACCGCGCGCACACCCACGTCGACCGGTGGTCCGCACAGTACGGCGCGGCCTCGTTCCCGCAGGCGACGTGTCCCCCGTCGTGGACGGTGCCCGCACAGCGGCGGTCGCCGAGGCGCCACGACAGCTCCGTTCCGGGGTCGAGGGGGACGCGGTCGACCTCGCCGGTCGCGGTTCCGGGCGGGGCGTCCGGATCCGGGGCGCCGTCGCTGACGAACAGCGCGCCCGCCGGCGTCTCGTAGCCCACGATCTGCACACCGTGGATCAGTCCCCGGTCTGGTAAAGCGATGTCCTCTCCGGACGCATCGCGAGGGCGGGTCGTCGCGGGCCGGCCGTTCGGGTACGTGGAGTCGGAGCCGGTGATCCCGCGGCTTGGCGATCGCGGATTGTCGCTGTGCAACGAACAGGCCGCCGACCCGGCCGGGCGTTCGACGCGGTCGTGTCGCTCACCGCGGAGCCACGGGCGCTCACGACCCACCATCGACCGCTGGTCGACGGGCCCGAAGTCGACCCCGGAGCGTTCGCGGCCGCTGTCGTCGACGTGCGGCGGCTCCGCCGCGAGGTCGACTCCGTGCTGGTACACTGCACCGCCGGCGTCTCCCGGAGCCCGGCGCTGTCGGCCGCGACACTCGCGCTCGAGGAGGGGATGTCGCTTCGCGGAGGACTGGCGGTCGTCCGGCCGGTCCGTCCCGTCGCGACGCCGCATCCGGCGGTGTTCGAGGCGGCGCTCGCGGCGGTGTTCGCGGGTCGCTGACGGCGGATCGCCCGCGACGGTCAGGGAACGGGCGAGCCGCGTCGCGGTCGCCGTCGGATCCGGACGTTTCGGGACCCGTGGATCGAGTCCCCGACCCGCCCGACGGTCACTCGTCGGTGTCGATCCGTGCCCGCGCCTGCGACCGACGACGTGAACCGACCCGTCTCCCGTCGAGTCGATCCTCCTTCCGGCCCTCCGTGATCCCGTGTCCCTCGGTGTCAGGTCAGCTCCGCGAGCAGGTCCCGCGTCGCCGTGCGGACGGCGTCGTCGCTGGAGGCGGGCGGCTCCCACCCGAGGGCGGCGAGCTTCTCGACGGAGAGGCGCATCTTGGGCACGTCGCCGGTCCAGCCGCGGTCGCCGCCGGTGTAGCTGTACTCGGGGTCCACCCCCATCTCCTCGGCGACGATGTCGGCGATGCGGTTCACCGAGGTGGTCGTGCGCGAGCCGAGGTTGTACGTGTTGAGGTCGCGCTCGCCGTGTTCGACGACGTGGCACATCGCGTCGACGCAGTCGGTGACGTGGAGGTACGACTTCTCCTGGCGGCCGTCGCCGAGGATCTCCAGTTCGTCGGGGTCGGCCTGCAGCTTCTGGATGAAGTCGGGAACGACGTTGCCGCGCTGGTACGGGCCGACGATGTTCGCGAAGCGGTACACCCACGCGGTGAGCCCGTAGCTCTTCGCGTACGTCGAGATGAGCGCCTCGTCTGCGAGCTTCGATGAGCCGTAGATGCTGATCGGCTCCAGCGGGGCGTAGTCCTCCGGGGTGGGACGGGGCGCCTCGCCGTAGACGGTCGAGGAGGAGGTGAACGCGAGGTTCGAAACCCCGACGTCCGCCATCGCCTCCAGAACGTTGTACGTCATCTCGGTGTTCTCCTCGAACAGCGTCCGGTCGTCGTCGAAGTTCGTGTCGGTGTACGCCGCGAGGTGGAACACGACGTCGAGGTCGGCCGTCACCGCCTCGCGCGTCTCCGCCTCGTCGGTCAGGTCGGCCTCGATCACGTCGACGCCGTCGGGGATCCGGTCGCGCTCGCCCTTCGAGAAGTCGTCGGCGACTCGGACGTCCGCGCCGTACTCGGACTGGAGGTGTCCCGCGAGATGCGAACCGATCAGGCCGCCGCCGCCGGTGACGAGCGCGGCGGTTCCGGTCAAGTCCATGACGTTCTCGGGGCGAGCGCGCTGAAAAGGTCTTGCGGTCCGCGAGCCCGACCGCCGTCGGGCGGACGGTTCGACCTCCCGTGCGGCCGGTCAGATTTCGTCGGCCGCGAGGTCGGCCAGCGGCTCGTCGATCCCGAGCAACTCGGCGCTGCGTTCCCACAGGCGGCGCTGTGCGCGCGGGTTCTGCGCCTCCGTGGAGGGCTTCTTCTCGCGACAGTCGGCGAAGTACCGCCCCGTCGTCTCCGCGACCTCGTCGGCGACCGCCAGGTACATCATCGTCGCGGCGCCCTCCGCGGGAGTCGTCGTGAAGGGGAGCCGACCGAGCGCGCCGGCGACCCGCGAGAGCGGCCCGGGGAGGTCACGGAGGAAGCCCGACCCGGGGATCGCGCCCGGGTGGAAGCTGTTCGAGGTGACCTCCCGATCGTCGGCTCGGAGGCGGTCGGCGAGTTCGGCGGCGAACTGCGCGTTCGCCAGCTTCGAGCGCTGGTAGGCGCTCCACGAGGAGAAGCCGTCGACCGACTCGACCGCGTCGAGGTCGATCGGGTCCCCGCGGTGCGCCTCGGAGGAGGTGGTGATAACCCGGGCGTCGTCGGTCAGATCGTCGAGCAGTTCGGCGGTGAGCTGGTACGGCGCGAGGTGGTTCACGTGGAACGTGTACTCGACGCCGAGGTCGGTGAGCCGCGCGTCGCGGAAGTAGCCGCCCGCGTTGTTGCACAGGAGGTCGAGCCCGTCGTCGCCCGCCGCGCGCCGCGTCGCGTCCGCGAGCGCGCTCACCTCCTCGGGCTCCGCGAAGTCGGCGCCGACGAACTCGGCGGTGCCCTCGTTGACGCCGGCCTCGATCTCGTCGACCACCGCCGACCCGGCCTCCTCGTCGCGGCCGTGAACGATCACGTGCGCCCCGAGTCGCCCCAGCGACAGCGCCGCCTCCTTTCCGATCCCGCTGGTCGACCCGGTCACCAGCGCCGTCCTCCCCACCAGCCGTTCGTTGCCGACGCCGGCGATGTCCTCGGGGTAGTTACGCATGGACGTCTGAAGGGGCTCGGATCGGAAAGCGCCATCGGCGACGGCGACGTCGGGGGATCGACGGGAGACGACCGGCAGCGTCGGCGCGTTCGGCCATCACGTCGCCGACCAAAGCGAACTGCCCTTACGCGGGCGCGTTGTTCCCCACGTATGAACGAAGACGTCGTCGTCCTCCGGTACGGCCACCGTCCCGGGCGTGACGACCGGATGACGACCCACGTGGGGCTCACGGCGCGCGCGCTCGGCGCCGAGCGCGTGATCCTCCCGGACAACGCGGGACAGGCCGCCGAGACGATCCGCGACATCACCGACCGCTTCGGCGGCCCCTTCGCCGTCGAGTTGCGCGACGACCAGCGCGCGTTCACGCGCGACTGGGAGGGGACGGTCGTCCACCTCACGATGTACGGGGAGCGCGTGCAGGACGTCGAGGCGGAGGTCCGCGCGGACTCCGTCGGGAGCGGGACACCCCTCCTCGTCGTCGTCGGCGGCGAGAAGGTCCCGTTCGACTTCTACGAGGAGGCCGACTACAACGTGGGCGTGACGAACCAGCCCCACTCGGAGGTCGCGGGCCTCGCGGTGTTCCTGGACCGCCTGTTCGAGGGCGGGGAACTGGACCGGGACTGGGAGAACGCCGAACAGGTCGTGGTCCCGCAGGAGACCGGGAAGAAAGTCGTCGACCCAGAGGAAGCAGCCACCGAGCGCGTCGACGATCGCGAGTGAGGCGGCGACGTCGGCCGGTCGCGCGACGGGACGCGATCGGAACGCCGACGCCGCCGCGCGGACCGCGCGGTCAGTGGTCGTCCTCGCGCCACTTGTGGTCGCACTCGGTGCACGTGAAGAAGCGCGTCTCGGACTCGTCGGCCGCGCGGATCTGCTTCAGCTCGTAGCGCACGGTCTGCACCTCGTCGCACTGGGGACACTTCTGATCGACCGTCGGCCCGATCTCGGACTGGTCCATCTCGGAGACGTCGACCACGGTGCTGCCCTGCTGGCCCTGTGTCGTCGTCATTCCGGCCTCGGTCGCCTCGTCGCGAAGCTGCTCGTGTTCGCACGACCCGCACACCCACGTGTCGCCGTCCGCTTTCATCATCGATCCGCACTCGTCGCAGAATTGCATGTCTCCGTGGTCCGCCGTCTTCGTACTTAAGCCTCGGGTTCTCCGCGGTCCCGGTTCGGACGCGACGACCGCGCCCGGAGGGAAGGCGGCGTCGTCTCGGCCGACCGGGCGACCGTTGCCGTCGACGGTTCAGGCGTCGCCTTCGGACTGTCCGGGCTCGCCGACGGCCTCCACCGGGAGGACGTTGTTGAGGTCGGCGTACAGGTCGTCGGGCGAGTCGAACGTCTCGCTGGGGCAGTCAGCGACGTACTCGCCGAGGTTGCCTTCGCCGTCCGCGAAACGGAGCGTCACGTCGGCGAACCGCTCGGCCGCGTGGTCGCGGGCAACAGGGTACGTTAACTCCTCGAACACTGACTCCACTCGTGAGAGTTTGACTGTGGTCATGTACGTCGACCCTACGTCGCCGAGGGGTATCACCGTACTGGCGGATCCGGGCCGTTCCGCGATCGATCGGGGTCGAGCCGGCCGAGAGGTCGCGCTCGTTCTCGGTTCGCACGACAGGGAGGCGATAGGAGGCGACCCGCCTGCGTGCCGGCACGAGGACCCCTCCGCCGATCGCTCGTCGTCTCCGTCGTTCACTTCGCTCACTCCCTCGACGACGCCTCACTCGAACTCGGGGTCCCGCTTGTTCACGAACGCGTCCATCCCCTCGCGCTGGTCCGGCGTCCCGAACAGCCCCGAGAAGACGCGCTGCTCGTACTCCAGCCCCGCGCTCAGCTCCGTCTCGTACGACTGGTTGATCGCCTCCTTCGCCGCCGCGACGGCGAACTTCGGCTGCGCCGCGAGATCCGCGGTCAGGTCGTCGATCCGCGACTCCAGTTGGTCGTGGGCGACCACCTCGCCGACCATGCCGTACTCGTGGGCGTCGGTCGCGTCGATGCGGTCGCCGAAGAGGATCAGCCGCCGGGCGACCTCGTCGTTGACGAGCCGCGGGAGTCGCTGGGTGCCGCCCCACCCGGGCACGATCCCCAGGTCGATCTCGGTCTGGCCGAAGACCGCGTTCTCGGCCGCGACGCGGAGGTCGCACGCGAGCGCGAGCTCGCAGCCGCCGCCGAAGGCGTAGCCGTTGACAGCGGCGATGCTGGGCGCCGGGAACGTCTCCAGCGAGCGCGCGATGTCGTGGCCCAACTCCGCGTACGCCTGCGCCTCGGGCGTGCCGAGGTCCTTCATGTAGGAGATGTCGGCGCCGGCGATGAACGCCTCCTCGCCCGCGCCGGTGAGCACGAGCGCGCGCACGTCGGCGGCCTCCGCCTCGGCGACGGCGGACTGGAGCGCCTCCAGCGTCTCGACGTTCAGCGCGTTGAGCGTGTCCGGGCGGTCGATCGTGATCGTGGCTATCTCGTCGTCGATGTCGAGGATGACGGTGTCGGACTCGGGCACGCCAAGTTCGTCGCGGCGTCGCGACCTAATCGTTTCCCCGGCGGCACTTCGCGGGGTCGCGGGCGCCGCAACCGGGAGGCCCAAATACTCCCGCTGGGAACCCCTCGGCGATGAGTGACCTCACCGACGAGGAACTGGAGCGGCTCGCCGACGTGGTTCGGCTCCAGCCGACGAAGAACAGCGAACTCGGCGACCGGTGGGGGATGGACAGCGGCAGCGACGTACACGGCTATCTGGAGGGCCACCTGACGGACTACTACTACCGCGACGACAACAGCCTCATTCGCGCGACCGACGAGGCGGCCGACCTCACCGGCGCCGAACCCGGCGTCGTCGACGACGAGGACGACCCGAACGCGGTCCCCGAGCGGATCACGGTCCCCCCACTCCACGAGCAAGTGTTCCGCGTCGTCGCCGACCACGACGAGCGCTCGGAGTCGGTCGTCTCCGTGCTGAACAAGGTCCGCGAGGAGTACGGCGTCGACCCCGAGGCCGGCGACGTGCGCCGCGCGCTCCAGAGCCTCCGCCGCAAGAACGTCGTCGAGGTGATCTATCGAACGGTGCCGACGTTCAGGCTGGCGGTGCCGCGCGAGGAGATCGAGGTCGTCGTGGCCGCCGACGCCTGACGCGACTCGCCGTCGTCGACCGGCCGCCACACGGCGCCTCGACCTCTCACTCGTCCCTCCTCCCCGCTCGCTCGTGTTCCCGCGCTCGGCGCCGTTCCAACAGCGTCCGGATCCCCCTCCCCGGACCGCCCTCGATCGGCCATCCCCTCGTCCGCCACTGCGGCGGCTCCGGCGAGAACTGGGGACAGTCCCCCTTGCACTCGGCGGCCGTCGGCACCCGTTCCTTCGCGGCGCAGCGCGGGACGAGTGCGCGTCCCTCTCGACGCAACTCGAAGTGTCGGCAGTCGGGCCGCATCGTCTCCCGGAACGAGCGCCACCCCTTGCCGTAGGCGCGCTCGGCCAACAGCAGCCGAGTTCGTGAGTCGCCCTCGACATCGAGCGCGGTCGGGTGCCAGACGACTTCCCCGGCGTCGGCCTCGACGCCCGCGGAGAAGTCGAACTCGAGGACGCCGGCCTCCACGGGCATGTCCTCCAACAGCGCCGGCGACACTCGATCCCCGGTCGCGGAGGTGGCGACCCACACCTCGTCGGCGAGGCCCGACTCCACGTCGTGGCGAAGCTGCCCCGACAGGGCGGCCGCGGCGCTGGCGTCCAGATCCGGCTTGTTCTCGATCGCGATCACTCGCTCGACCCACTCGGGGTACTCGCGCAGGCGACGGAACTCGATCCGGCCGTTCGTCCCGCGTCGCTTCTCGATCAGGTCGCGGCCGGCCGCGCGGTGGACGGCCTCACGCACGTAGCGCCACGGGAACCCCGGATCGTCGAGGGCGTCGCGGTACCACGCGTACTCCCGGGGCGCCCCACGGACGACCCGCAGGAGGTCCGAATCGAGCGTCCGGTCGCCGAACGCGCGTCGCGCCGCCAGCGCGTCGGGGGCGACCTCCAGCACGACGGTGTCCCAGCGACGCTCGCGGGTGCCGAGCTGCCGCGCGACGATGACGGACCGGTTCCTCTCTGCGGGATGCCAGGCGAGTTCGGCCCATCGGCTGACGAGCAGCTCGAAGGCGAACTCGCTGTCGCCGGCGCCCCGAAACACATCCGCAGGTGGCGCGGACGCGAACTAACCGGTTTCGGTGTCCCCGGCGGACTGCTGTGCGGTCAGCTCTCGGGTCCGAGGAGGTAGCCGTCGGCCTCGGTCGCCTCGAGCTCGTCCAGGTAGTCGTGGGCCTCCTCGAGGATCTCGCGGGGACCGTCCTGCGTGATCGTGTTGAGCGCCTGCTCGTAGTCGCGCCACTGCAGGTCGCGGTGTTCGGTCGACAGCTCCGCGGAGGCCTCGAACGAGTGGGCGATGAACAGGTGCACCGTCTTGTGGATGGTGTTGCCGCCCGCCTCGAACACGTAGTCGTACTCCTTGCGGAAGCCGTCGATGAGGCGAAAGTCCTCGACCCCCGCCTCCTCGGTCACTTCCCTGATCGCCGTCTGCTGGAGCTCCTCCTCCCCTTCGACCCCGCCCTTGGGAAACTCCCAGTCCCCGGGTCGGCTCTTCAGGAGCAAGTACTCCCTGCAGCCGCGGGTGTCGCGGAAGAGAATGGCTCCAGCGCTAGTCGCTTCGACCGGCATTGGCGAACGGTAAGCCACCCCGGTTCAAGAGTATGTCGGAGCCGAGGCCGCTCCATCGACCGGAACGACACTTATGCGGCGCCCAGCGACGGCGAAGCCGATTTCGGTCCCCCCCGGGAACGTCCTGACGGCGTCTTCGGCGGCTCGGCCGCGTCCGTGAGATCCCCACGCGTGCCGGTCCGCGGGTGGATGCGCTTTTGTCGCTTCGGTGAGTCGTGGTGGGTAGACCCCAACTCATGACCTTCGTAACCAAGCTCCGGTTCCAGAGCGGGGACCGAGCCGCGCTCGACGACACCGTGAACGGGATCCGCGAGATGCTGGAACGAAAGGGCGCCGAGTGCAAGGGCCCACATACGGAACCCTCCGAACGGATCCGCGTGCCGCTGTACGGAGGTCTCTCCTCCGGCGACGAGCTCGGCGACTGGACGTTCGAGGTGTTCGCGCGCCGCCTCGAGATCCACGGGAACGACCACATCGCCCGCGAGGTCGGTCACATGGACTTCCCGGACTCGGTCCACGTCGAGATCGAACTCGAACAGAAGAAGCCGCTCGGCCACCGACAGAACTGAGACGGCTACGACGGATCCCCGCTCCCGTGTACGTCCACGTCAACGCCGCCGTCTCCGTCGACGGGAAGCTCTCCTCGCGTCGCCGCGAACAGGTCGCGATCAGCGGCGCGGACGACTTCGACCGCGTCGACCGGATCCGCGCGGCCGCCGACGCCGTGCTCGTCGGTGTCGGCACCGTCCTCGCGGACGACCCGCACCTCACGCTCGACGAGGAGGACCGACGGGTCCAGCGCCTTCGGGACGGCCGTCCCGGAAACCCCGCCCGCGTCGTCGCCGACTCCCGCGCTCGGACCCCGACGGACGCTCGGGTCCTCGACGACGAGGCGACGACGTACCTGCTCGTGAGCGACGAGGCTGACTCGGGCCGGCTGGCCGACCTCCGCGACGCCGGCGCGGAGGTCATCGCCGCCGGTGGGGACGACGGTCGCGTCGACCTCCGGACGGCCCTCGACGCGCTTGAACGTGCGGGGATCGAGCGAGTCATGGTGGAGGGCGGCGGCGAGGTGATCGCCTCGCTGTTCGACGAGGGCCTGGTCGACGAACTCACCCTCTACGTCGGCTCGCTCGTGATCGGCGGCCGCGACGCGCCGACGCTCGCGGACGGCGAGGGGTTCGTCGAGGACTTCCCGCGGCTGGACCTGGTCGACGTCGCGCGCGTCGACGACGGCGTGTTGCTCTCGTACGAGACTTGAAATACGGTGACACGGCCATCCCGCCCGTGCGCTGATCCCTCACCGTCCGTCGCTCTGCGGGTGCGCGACTCACCGACGGACGCGATCGTGTCCCGAGTCGCCTGTTCGCTTCACTCGACAGCGACGGCGTTTGCGATGACGAGGGACGTTCTTCAGGGCACGTCCCGCGGGTTCGCGGTCGTGCGCGACGTCGACATTCGAGTGGAACGGTTAACACGCCAACTCGCCATTCAGCTAGTATGAGCAGCAAGACTGCCGCCGGAGAACCCGTTCACGTCGAGAGCGAGAACCAGTTCGCGGAGCTGACGGGCGAGGGGCTCGTGCTCGTCGACTACCACGCCGACTGGTGTGGCCCGTGTAAGATGCTGGAGCCGACGGTCGAGGAGCTTGCGGCCGAGGTCGACGGGCTGACGGTGCTCAAGGTCGACGTGGACGAGTTCCAGGGGCTCGCCGCCGACGCCGGGGTACGCGGCATTCCCGCGCTGCAGTTCTACGCCGACGGCGAGGAGGCCGAACGTCTCGTCGGCGTGCAGGAGAAGGACTCGCTCCTGCAGGTCATCGACCGACTGCAGTAGGCGATTCCGAGGACGCGGATCGGAGCCATCGTCTCGCACCCGACTGCATTCTCTGGCGCCTCGATCACTCCGTCGACTCGAACGCGCCGACGAGCGCGTCGTGAGCCTCGCCGTTCGAGGCGATCAGTCCCTGCGCCCCCGGGCGCCAGCGATCGCCGTTCACGTCGGTCGCGCGGCCGCCCGCCTGCCGTATCAGGTGGACGCCCGCGGCGGTGTCCCACGGATTGAGTTCGACCGTCGAGACGACGGCATCGAGTTCGCCGGTCGCGACGCCTGACAGCGCCGCCTGCGCGCAACCGAAGCGTCGCAGGTCGCCGAACTCCGCGAGGACGGTGTCGACGGCGTCCGTCAGGCTCCGCCGGTGGGATCGGGACACGCCGAACACCGGGTTGACGAGGAACGCCTTCGGGTCGTCGGTATCGCTCACCGTCACGGGGTCGTCGTTCCGGCGTGCCGCATCGTCGCCGGCGACGTATCGGTCGCCGGTCGCCGGGGCGTAGTTCGCCGCCGCGACGGGTTCTCCGTCGCGACAGACGGCGACGCTCGTCATCCAGACGCGGTTCCCCTTCGCGTAGTTGACGGTCCCGTCGATGGGGTCGACGACCCAGGCGACGCCCGTCGACGGAACCGTCTTCAGCGCGTCGTCCTCCTCGCCGACGACCGCGTCGTCGGGGTACGACTCGCCGACGTACTCGATGACGCGTTCCTGGACCGCGCGGTCGACTGCGGTGACGGCGTCCATCGGCCCGTCCGCCTTCGTCTCCACCTCGTGCGCCGAGCGAAACGCGTCGAGCGCGACGCGTCCGCCGCGTTCGGCCGCGGCGACGGCGGTCTCGACGCGGTCGTCGGTCACGGCCGGCGCGGACGACTGATCGGTCATACGTGTCGGTCGGGGCCCGGGTACAAGCCTCGGTCGATTCGGACGGACCGGCCGGACGCCCGTCCATCACCCCCGCGGTCGGTCCCGCGACCCGCGATCAGTCCACGCGGCCAACCGCCACGTCGAAACCCGCGGCGTTCTCGTGACCGGCGGCGAGACGGGTCGCGTCGCGCTCGGTGTCGCTCGGGTGTTCGGTGGGGCAGTCGTGGCAGCCGACGTGGAACGTGTGCTGGCGCAGCTCGGCAGCGGAGTCGGCCGAGATCGTTCGGTGTCCGCGGGCTACCGGCGCTGAAGGAGCGGAAAACGGGTCTCCCGGCGTGTGTTCACTGCCCCAGCGACGCCTACGGGGACTCGACCGACTCCGGCGGTCCCTCTCGGTCGAGGTCGGCCGCGCGTGATCGAACCTGTTCGACGACGGACGGCGGGGCCTCGAACTCCAGGTCGACCTGTGTGGCGTCGTACTCCTCGCGCTCGACGTGCCCGTTGTCGTGCACCCAGGAGACGAGGCTCATCGCGTCGTCGGACAGGGGGAGCAGCAGCCGCTCGCGTTTCCAGTCGGGGAGCTCCGCCTCGACCCGCTCGCGAAGTTCGTCGACCCTGTCTCCGGTCAGCCCCGAGACACACACGGGGGTCGGCGCCAGCGCGGACAGCGCCTCGCGCTTGCGACGGAGTTCGTCGTCGTCGAGGCGGTCGACCTTGTTGAACACCGTGACGATGGGCGCCTCGTTGCGCTCGTACAGCGTGTCGTGGGAGGTGACCAGCTTCTCGCGCATCTCCTCGACGGGCTCGCTCGCGTCGACGACGAGGAGCACGAGGTCCGCGTGATACACGGACTGCAGGGTCGACTCGAACGACTCGACCAGCCAGTGGGGTAGATCGGAGATGAACCCGACCGTGTCGGTGAGCAGCACCTCGCGCTTGCCCGTGTTCGCACGGCGGGTCGTCGTCCCGAGCGTTGTGAACAGCTGGTTCTGTGACTCCGCCGTCGAATCGATGTCCGGGTGTCTCTCCGCGTTCTCATCGACGTCGAGGTCGTCGGCGAGGCGGCGAAGCAGCGTCGACTTGCCCGCGTTGGTGTATCCCGCCAGCGCGACCAGATCGAAGCCGGACTCGCGGCGCTGCTCGCGGCGCTTCTCCTCGGTTTCCGCGATGGAGTCGAGTTCGTCCCTGATCCGACTGATCTGGGCCTTGATGTCGCGCTCGCGCGACTCGTCGTACTCGCCGAGGCCCATGAACCCGGGGCGCTCGTCGCGCTTGGCGAGGCTCGCTTTCACCTCGGCGCGCGGCAGCTCGTAGCGCAGCTCCGCGAGCTCGACCTGGAGCTGCGCCTTCCGCGTCTGCGCGCGCTGGCCGAAGATGTCGAGGATGAGCGTGAAGCGGTCGATCACCTCGGCCCCCTCGGGCAGCTTCGACCCGATATTGAACGTCTGGTACGGGCCGACCTCGTTGTCGATGATGACCACGTCGGCGTCCTCGCGCGCGACGAGGCGCGCGAGCTCGTCCGCCTTTCCCTCCCCGAAGTGGTAGGCGGCATCCTGATCTCGGGTCTGCGTCAGCGATCCGATTACCTCATACCCCGCGGCGGCCGCGAGGTCGGTGATCTCGGTCAGGTCGGCGCGTCCGCGGTCGACGCGCTTCGCGACGATCGCCGTCGGCGCCTCCCCGGTGTGGCGGTCAGGGATGGCTGTCCCCCACCTCGCGGTTCGGACGGTGCGGCTGACTGTGCATACGCGCGAGTACGCGGTCGGCGGACTTCAATTCCGCGCCGGTTCCGTCCGGCGACCACCGATCGCGTCGTGCGATCGCCACGGCGACCGATCCGTGGTCGTCGCGCTCGCCGGTATCGGCGTCGCCGTGGCTGTCGGTGTTGGTACCGGCGTGGCCGTCGTGTCGCCGGAGGTGAGCCGTCGTCGAGGCGAGGTGATTTGATCGCGTGCATGCAGCTGTCCGGCCCACAAACGACTTAACTGGGGACGGCGCAAACCCGGTATGCCAGTACCGGAACTGCTCGTACAGTTGGACATCAACCCCCGACAGCTCGGGTTCGAACTCGGGACGGGGGCCGTCATCGGGGGAATCATCGGGTTCGCGGCGAAGAAGGTCGCGAAGCTGATCGCGGTGATCGTCGGGCTGGAACTCGCACTGTTCAAGTTCCTCGAATCGCGGGGGGTGTTGACAGTGAACTGGGACAAGCTCGGCGGGACGTTCGAGTCGCTCGGGTCGACCGCGACCGCCTCGACCCCCCCGACGTGGGTCGAGACGATCCTCTCGACGCTGTCGGTGTCCGCCGGGTTCACCGGCGGCTTCTTCGTCGGGTTCAAGCGGGGATAACCGTCCCGGGGTCGGTTCGTCCCGGGTCGCACCGAGCCGCTACCGGCGGCTGATCTCGTCTTGCTCCTTCACGACGCGCGTTTCCGCCTCCCCACTGGACACCTCGTTCGCGAGGTCGTAGAAGTCGTTCTGCAGCCCCGCGGGGAACGTGACGACGCCGACCCACGATCCGTCGCTTTGCCACTCTTCGCGCTCCAGATCGCCGAACTCGCGTATCTTCGCCTGCCCGGAGCCGGCGTAGTCGGCCGGGAGCTGGACGGCGATCGTCACCTCGTCGAACCGGATCGGAATGACGGGCCGGAGCGCCTCCAGCGCCTCGTCGATCTGGTTCTCAACCGGCTCCATCGGATCGACCGTGAACCCCGCCTCCTCCAGCGCCCGCTCGATCCGCTCGGGCGGGTGGGGCGCGTCGTCCATCTGCGGGTTCACCGCGTTGCGGGTGATCCGGTTGACCAGTTGGTTGTGCTTCTGCTCCAGCATCTCCTTGCGCTGTTCGGCGGTGATCTGGATCTCCCCACGCTCGACGACCTCGGGAATGATCTCCAGCGGATCGGTCGTGCCGAAGACTTCCTCGACGTCCTCCTCGGGCGGTCGGTCGCCGCGGGAGGCGTTCTCGAACACGTCCTCGGCGGCGATCACGTCCTCCAACTCGCCGTCGAACTCGCCGCGCTTGATATCGAGGGCGGCGTCCGGGTCGATGAGCACTTCGAAGCGCGTACCGTGGGATTCCAGCCGGGCGGTGACGGCTTCGTCGAGTGATATCATAGGTGGTGGTTCCGCGGCCGTGATTAAAAGGTATCCGGCGGACGCAATCGGGCCGGCGCGAACCCCGTCGTCAGATCACCCCAGCACGGTCTTCTCCTTCGTCACGACCTCCACGTCCGTGATCCGGGTGCTCGGATACCCGCCCGTCGCGTCCTTCTCGGCGGCCTTCACCATGTCCCAGACGACGTTCAGGCCGGTCGTGACGCCCTCCAACGCCTCCATCTCACAGCCCGTCTTCCCGGTCGTCTCGACGGCGACCTTCAGGTCGATTCGGTCCTCGGACACCGAGAAGTCGGTGTCGACGTTCGTGATCGGGATCTGATGGCACATCGGGATCGTTTCCCAGGTGTGTTTCACCGCCTGCACCGCGCCGACCCGGGCGGTCGCGAGCACGTCGCCCTTCTTGACCTCGTTGCCGCGGACGGCCTCGATCGTCGACTCGGTGAGGTGGATCGTGCCCCGCGCGACCGCCCGGCGGGAGGAATCGGGCTTGTCGCCGACGTTCACCATCTGTACGTCGCCGGCGTCGTCGGTGTGAGTGAGGTCGTCGTCCTCGTCGCGGTCGTCATGGGCGTCGTCAGCGGCGCGGTCGCCGTGGGCGTCGTGGTCGCTCATGTCATACTCCTTCGTCGCGGAGGGCTTGTGGGATCCGGTCCGGGAGATCCGACGCCGCGAGACCGTCGCCGAACTCGTCGGCTGCGGCGTCGCCGGCGCGACCGTTCGCCCACGCCGCGAGCGCGGCCGCCTGTAACGACGACTCGATCTGGCCGCCGAGCGCGCCCGCCGTCCCCGCGAGCACGTCGCCGGTGCCGCCGACGGTCATCCCGGGGTTGCCCGTCCGGCCGATCCGGGTGTCGGACCCGTCGCTGATCACGTCGTAGCGGCCCTTCACGAGGAGCGTGTGGCCCGACTCCCTCGCGAACGCCGTCACGAGGTCGGCGCGCTCGCGCCAGTCGTCGGCCGTCTCGCCGCCCATCCTCAGCAGTTCGCCCTGGTGGGGTGTGCAGATCAGGTCGGCGTCGGTGTCGACCTCGGGCACCGCCTGGAGCGCGTCGGCGTCCACGACCGCCCGGCCGTCGTAGCCGGCGAGGAACTCGACGACGGCCTCCAGCGTCGCGTCGTCGCTGCCGAGCCCGGGTCCGAGGACCACGGCGTCCTGGTCGGCCGCGCGATCGAGCAGATCGTCGACGTGCCGCGGGGCGAGATGGTCGCCGTCGAACCCCCGAACGATGAGGTCGGGACCGTACCCCTGGACCTCGCGGGCGACGGGTTCGGGACAGGCGACTCGAACGAGATCGGCGCCGGCGCGGAGCGCGGCCCGGGCGGCCAGCGCGGGCGCGCCGGTGTAGGGCCCCCCGCCGACGACGAGCACCTCGCCGTTGTCGCCCTTGTGGGAGTCGGCGTCGCGGCCAAGCGTCAGCAGGTCGCCCGGGCCGACGAACGTCTCTGCGGCGTCGGGGATGCCGATGTCCGCGACGGCCACGTCGGCGTCGAGGCCCCCGAGGCCCGGCTTGTCATCGTGGAAGGTGACGACCGCGTCGGCGTCGACGGCGGCGCCGACGGCCGTCCCCGTATCGGCATCGACGCCGGACGGCACGTCGACCGAGAGCACCGGCACGTCGGCGGCGTTGAGCCGGCGTGTGACGGTCGCCTCCGGCTCGCGGAGCGCGCCCGTCACGCCCGTTCCGAGCATCGCGTCGACGACGAGGTCGGGATCGATCTCGGCGAGGTCGACCCCGCGGGAGTCGGCGACGCATCGCGTCGGGAGGTCGCTCGCGACGAGCGCGTCCCAGTTCTCGCGGGCGATGTCGGTGCGGATCGTCTCCGGTCGGCCAAGCAGGAGGGTCTCGACCTCGAACTCGTCGAGGAATCGCGCGGCGACCATCGCGTCGCCGCCGTTGTTCCCGCGGCCGCAGATCAGGAGGACTCGGTCGCCGTCGTCGACCCGCTCGCGAACAGCGCGGGCGACGGCGTTGCCCGACGACTCCATCAGCTGTTTCGTCGAGACGCCGAGCGCCGCGGCGTTGCGGTCGACCATCGCCATCCGCTCGGAGGAGATCATGTGTCGACTCCGAGTTCGGCGGGGAGGGGGTAAAACGCGAGGGTCAGTCCGGACCGCGACCACGGAGTCGTCCGAACGGCGACCGCGGGGTCGTCGTCAGGTCGTCTACTGCGACTGCCGGTACACGAGGTTGCGCTGCACCTCGCTTGCGCCCTCGTAGATCACCGGGATGCGCACGTCACGGTAGACGCGGGCGATGCGGCGCTCCGTCAGGATCGACCGCCCGCCGTGGAGTTGCATCCCGCGCTCGGCGCAGTCGACGGCCGTCTCCGTCGACTTGAGCTTCGCCATGGCGGCCCACAGCCCGGCGTTCTCGCCCTCGTGGAGCTTCTCGGCGGCGCGCCAGTTGAGCGACCGCGCGGCCTCGAACTCGGTGCGCATGTCGGCCAGATCGTGTTGCACCGACTGGAACTCCGAGATGTTGCGGTCGAACGCCTCGCGGTCGTGGACGAACTCCCACGCCTCCTCGATGGCCGCGGCGGCGAGGCCGATGCCGTGGCCGCCGACGACGACCCGACCGTGGTTGAAGAAGTCCGCGAGCATGTAGAAGCCGCCACCCTCGGCGCCGACGAGGTTCTCCTCGGGAACGAAGCAGTCCTCCATGACGATGTGGCCCTGCTTGGAGCCGCGCATGCCCATCTTCTCGGGGATGTGTTCGGCCTCGTAGCCGTCGCGGTCCGTCTCGACGATGAACAGCGAGTAGTTGCCGTAGCGGTCGTCGGAGTCGCCCGTCTTGGCGTACACCGTGAGCCAGTCGCCCTCGACGGCGTTGCCGACCCAGTACTTCTCGCCGGTGATCTCGTAGCCGCCCTCGACGTTCTCCGCCTTGGTCGTCATCCCCGCGAGGTCGGACCCCGTCTGCGGCTCCGACACCGCGAGCCCGGAGATCTGTTCGCCCTCGGCGACGGGGCGCACGTACTCCTCGCACTGCTCGTCGGTGCCGTAGTCGTAGACGAGTTCGTTGCCGAACGACGCGAGCATCATCGTCAGCCCGATGCCCGCGTCAGCGCGGTAGAACTCCTCGGCCATCGCGAGCATCTGGTAGATGTCGAACCCGCGACCGCCGTACTCCTCGGGGATGTCCTGCCCGACCAACCCCGCCTCCTGGCCGGCCTCAAGCACCTCCCAGGGGTAGTCGTCGGCCTCGAAGTGCTCCTGTGCGACCGGCGCGATGTGTTCCGCCGCGAACTCGCGTGCCTCGCGTTTCACGTCGCGCGCGTGTTCCGGAACCAGCGACTCGTCCAGCAGACCGAGATCCGTGTTCATGTGTAGTTCACGGGAACGCCCGACCATAACGTCGGTGGAACTTCGGACCCGGGGTTCCGCGTTTACCGGGCGGGGATCACTCCTCGTCGTCGAGATCCCCGACCTCGTCTTTCCCTTCCGCAGTGTCAACAGCGGCAGGATCGCCGGTATCCTCTTCACCGTCGGAGCCATCAGAGCTGTCTCCACCGCCCGCGTCGTCCCCGCTGTCCGCACCGTCCCCTGCGCCTTCGGATCGGGCTGTCCGCTCCTCGGCGTCGGCGACGTCGTCCCGGCCGACCGCCCCGCGGTCGGCGTCGCGGGCGCGTTCGAGCCGGTCCCGCACGGCCGGTCGCTCGACGGTGCCGGAGACGGTTCGGGGGAGCTCCTCGACGAACGCGATCGTACGCGGGATCTTGAACCCCGCCAGGCGCTCGCGGCAGAACGACTCGACCGCCGCGGCCGTCAGCGGGTCCTCGGCCGTCGCGGCCCGCTCGGCGGGGACGACGAGCGCGGCGACGCGCTCGCCCCACTCGTCGTCCGGCAGGCCCGAGACCGCCACGTCGTCGACGCCGGGGTGCTCGCGGATCGCCGCCGCGACCTCGCCGGGATCGACGTTCTCGCCCCCGGAGATGATTCGGTCGTCGAGGCGGTTGAGCACGTACACGTAGCCGTCCTCGTCGCGGTAGCCCACGTCGCCGGTCCGGAGCGCGCCGTCCCCGGTCAACGCCGCGTCGGTCGCGTCCGCGTCGCCGTAGTACCCCGCGGCGATCGACGGCCCGGAGACGACGAGCTCTCCCGTTTCGCCCGCCGGGAGCCTCGTCCCGTCCTCGTCGCGGACGGTCACGTCGGCCCACAGTAACGGCCGCCCCACGGTGCCGGGGCGGTCGAACGCTTCCCGAGGGCGCGCGGTCGCGATCTGGGAGGCGGCCTCGGTCATCCCCCACGTCGGGTGGACCGGAACCGAGAAGTCGCGACAGCGCTCGACCAGCGAGTCCGGCGCCGGCGCGCCCCCCAGCAGCACCGCGCGCAGCGAGTCGGGAAGGGTGCCGCGCGCGTCGAGCATCCGCGAGAGCATCGTCGGGACGAGCGAGACGCCGGTCACGTCGTAGCGTCGGATGTCGTCGACGGCGCCGCCGGCGTCGAACGTCTCCCGGAGGACGACGCTCGTGCCGTACAGTGTCGCCCGGTACAGCGGCATGATCCCGCCGGTGTGGTGCAGCGACAGCGTCGCGAGATAGCGGTCGTCGGGAAGCACGCCCAGACGGAACGCCGAGGCGGTCGCCGACGCCAGCACGTTCCCCATCGACAGCGGCACGAGCTTCGGCTTCCCGGTCGACCCGGACGTGAACAGCATGAGCAGGACGTCGCCGCGACCCCACCGAACCGCCGGCACGTCCCCCTCGGGTGCGGCGTCGATATCGACGACGCGGTCGTCGTCGGGGTCGTCGACGGAGACGACCGGGAGCGGCGACGCGGTCGCTCCCTCCGCGCCCGGAGCGTCCGCACGAGCCTCCTCGGACACGTCGGTCACGGTCTCCGTGTCCGCCCCGTCGCCGTCCCCGCCGGGAGTGTCGGCGTCGATGTCGGCGGGCTCGAAGCCGGCGACGGACCGCCAGCCCGTCGCCGTCGTGGTGCCGCCCTCGCCGTCTTCGCCGTCTTCGCCGTCGTCGCCGTCGTCGCTCCCGTCGCCGAGCGCCGCCGCGACGGCGACGGACTCGGTGTCGGCCCCGCAGACGAGCGCCGTCGCGTCGGCGACGGCGAGTTTGGGTTCGAGTTCCGCGGCGGTGAGGCGATCCGAGCAGGGGACGAGCCGCACGCCGAGCCGCATCGCGGCGTGGACGAGCGCAACGTACTCCGTCCGGTTGCCGAGGACGACCGCGAGGTGGTCGCCCGGTTCGATTCCCAGCCCGGAAAGCCGGGCCGCCAGCGCCGCTGCGCGGGCGTCGAGACCCGCGTACGTCAGCGACTCCCCCGAGGCCGCCGGCACGAGCGCTTCCGCGTCGGGGGTGGCGGCGACTCGGTGGGAGAGCCAATCGCGCATGGAGTCGGGATGACCCCGGTCCCACTACGCTCTTTCTATCGACGCGAGGGCGACACGACGACGGATCGACTCGCCCCCGGGCGCTCCTGGGCGGGCCGAATCCGGGTCAGTCTAACAGGGCCTCCGCCAGCGAACCGGCCTCGTCGTCCTCGCCGCGACCGCGCCCGCGGCCGCCGGCTCCCCGTCGCCGCCGAGAAGGCTCGCCGTCGAATCAAAGACGAGTTCGTCCACCCGATCGCTGTCCGTCGACTCCGCGCGTGCGCCGGTCGTGCTGACAGCGAGCGCCCCAGCGCTCGCGCCGACGCCGGCGAGGAAGGAACGTCGTCGCACGGGGTGATCCCACGACACGCGGACTATAATTCCACCTGACGAATTGAACAAATAATACCGGAGCGCTACTGTGAGAACGATCCACGTGGTAGTCGCTCAGTGCTCAACGAACTCCACGAGCACGCCGCCCGTGTCCCGCGGGTGCAGGAATGCGACCTCGTGGCCCCACGCCCCCGGCCGCGGCTCCTCGTCGATGGCTTCGACGCCGAGGTCGCGGGCGCGGTCGAGCGCGCCCGAGACGTCGTCGGTCGCGAACGCGAGGTGGTGGATCCCCGGCCCGTTGCTGTCGAGGTAGCCGGCGATGGTCCCCTCGTCGTCGAGGGGTTCGAGGAGTTCGATGAACGAGTCGCCCAGTTCGAGGAAGCAGACGGCCATCCCGTCGAACTGCTCCTCGTGGACGATCTCGCAGTCGAGCAGGTCCGCGTACAGCGCGGCGAGTTCGGCCGCGTCGTCGGTCGCGATCCCGGCGTGGTCGAGATGCATGCGCGGTCGGTACAGCGCCGGGAGAATAAATCCGCCCGAACCCGGCGTCGACGGCGGACAGCTCCCGGCGCTACTGTCCGGGCTTGTACTCGCCGAACTCCTCGCGCATCACGTCGGCGATCTCGCCGACCGTCGCGTACGCCTTCACCGCGTCGACGATGTGCGGCATCACGTTCGCGTCGCCCCGACAGGCGTCGCGAAGCCCCGCCAGCGCGTCCTCGACGACCTCGGCGTCGCGGTCCTCCCTGAGCGCCTGCACGCGGTCGATCTGTGCCTGTTCCTCCTCCTCGGACACGTCCTCGAGGTCGACGTGGCGGTCCTCCTCCTCGACCTCGAACTCGTTGACGCCGACGATGACCCGCTCGCCCTCCTCGATCTCGCGCTGGCGCTCGAAGGCGGTGTCCTGGATCTGGCGCTGGACCCACTGGCTCTTCACCGCGTCGAGCATCCCGCCGCGGCGGTCGACCTCCTCGAGGATCTCGAACGCCTCCTCCTCGATGCCGTCGGTGAGGTTCTCGACGTAGTAGCTGCCCGCGAGCGGGTCGATGGTGTCGGCGGCGCCCGACTCGTGGGCGAGGATCTGCTGGGTCCGGAGCGCGGTCCGAACGGACTCCTCGGTCGGCAGCGACAGCGCCTCGTCCTTCCCGTTGGTGTGGAGGCTCTGGGTGCCGCCCAACACCGCCGCCAGCGCTTGGTAGCCGACGCGGACGACGTTGTTCTCGATCTGCTGGGCGGTGAGCGTCGATCCGGCCGTCTGCGTGTGGAACTTCAGCTGCTTCGACTTGGGGTTCTCCGCGCCGAAGCGCTCCTCCATGATCTCCGCCCACATCCGGCGGGCCGCGCGGAACTTCGCCACCTCCTCGAAGATGTTGTTGTGGGCGTTGAAGAAGAAGGAGAGCTGCGGCGCGAACTCGTCCACGTCGAGTCCCGCGTCGACGGCCGCCTGCACGTATTCGATGCCGTCGCCGAGGGTGAACGCGATCTCCTGGGCGGCGGTCGAGCCCGCCTCGCGGATGTGGTACCCCGAGATGGAGATGGTGTTGAAGCTGGGGACCTCCTCGGCACAGAACTCGAAGATGTCCGTGATCAGCCGCATCGACGGCTCCGGCGGGTAGATGTAGAGGTTGCGCGCGATGTACTCCTTCATGATGTCGTTCTGGATGGTGCCGCGCAGTTCCTCGCGGTCCACCCCCTGTCGGTCGCCGACGGCGATGTACATCGCCAGCAGGACGGCGGCGGGCGCGTTGATCGTCATCGAGGTGGACACCTCGTCCAGCGGGATGCCGTCGAAGACGCGCTCGAAGTCCGCCAGCGAGTCGATGGCGACGCCGGACTTCCCCACCTCGCCGGCGGCCATGGAGGCGTCGGAGTCGTACCCCATCTGCGTCGGCAGGTCGAACGCCATCGACAGCCCGGAGGACCCCTGATCGATCAGGTACTGGAAGCGCTCGTTCGTCTCGGCGGCCGTGCCCATCCCGGCGTACTGGCGCATGGTCCACAGGCGGCCGCGGTGCATCGTCGGGTAGACGCCGCGGGTGTACGGCTCCTCGCCGGGGTAGCCCACGTCGTCCTCGTAGTCGAGGTCCGCCACGTCCGCGGGCGTGTACAGCCGCTTCACGTCCTGCCCGCCGGTGTCGGTGGTGAACGCCTCCTCGCGCTCCCCGAAGCGGTCGAGGGTCGGGGAGAGGGTCTCCGCCTCCCACTCCCGCTTGCCCTCGCGGATGGCCTCGAGATCGTCGGGGTCGAACATGACCGATACATCACGCGCCCGCGGCTTAAGCGGACTGGACCCCACCCCGTCGGGACGGTCGTGCCGGAGACGCCCGCGTCCACGTTCGCGGTCGGGGCGACGCGCCATCGACCGTGACTGCGCACCGGCGACCACGACGGACGCATCGCCGTGTCGTGTCGGGATTTATGTGTGCTCCGTCGCTGGAACTGTCCATGCAAGTCGCTCCGATGCAGGCCGCGCTCACCGCGGCGTACGTGTTCCACACCTTGTTCGCCGGCCTCTGGGTCGGCGCGGTCGTCCTCACCGCCTGGAAGGTGATCCCCCTCGCGAGGGACGGCGACGCGAGTTCGGAACTCCTCGGCGGCGTCGTCTCGGGGGTGTCGACGATAACGCGGATCGGCGCGCTCGTGTTCCTCGCGACGGGCGGCCACATGGCCGCGACGGTGTACGGGGCCGAGGGGCTGTTCGCCCCGCCGCGCGGGCACGTCGTGCTCACGATGCTGGCGCTGTGGGTCGTCATGACGGGCCTCGTCGAGGTCGGCGGGAGCAGGGCCCGCTCGGCGCTCGAACAGAACAAGGTCCGAACCGCCGCCCGCGACGCCGGTACCTTCTACAACGCCGCCGCCGCGATCGGCTTCGTGCTGCTCGTGCTCGGCGGCTACCTCGCCGCCTGACGCGGTCACCGACCCCGTTCGTTCTCGAACACCAGACAGTACGAGTGATCGAACCCGTAGCCGTAACGCCCCGGCGTGTCCTCGTACCCGTCGCCCTCCCACTCGATCACGATCTCCCCGTCGAACCCCAGCACCTCGCTCACGCGGTCGGCCACGTCGAACGCCAGCGGCGTGACGTGCCCGCCCGCCCGGACGTTCACCACGTCGACGACGACGGTTCCGCCGGGCGCCATCGCCGACGCGACGCCGCGGAACGCCGCCTCGACGTCGTCGAGGTAGTCGGCGTACGTGCTCTCGCCCTCGTAGTTCTCGAAGGGGTTCAGGTCGATGTTGTGGGTCATGAACGGCGGCGACGTGAAACAGCAGTCACACGGCGGGAACCACGACCCGTCCAGATCGAGGGCGTTCCCGTGCCGCACCTCGCCGCCGTGGTCGTCGCCGAGGCGGTCGCGGATCGTGGCGACGCGGTCCGCCTCGTACTCGACGCCGAACGGCACCCTCCCGAGGCGGTCGGCCGCACACAGCGTCGTACCGAACCCCGCGAACGGGTCGAGCACGCGGTCGCCGGGGTCGGTGTACTCCCGGAGGAACCGCTCGACCAGCACGTCTGGGGTTCGGACCTCGTCCGCGTGGCCGTCGGGGAGCGGGTCGCGGTGGCCGAACTCCAGCGTGAGGTGGGTGTCCATCGCGTCCCGAACCGGCGCGAGGGAGCCGGATAAATCCCGGCGGCCCGGGGGTGACCCGTCTCCGTGACCGTTCCGGGCCACTCCGGCGTCGGGATACAAGTCTCCCGCCCCCGATCCGTCCCCATGGTACTCACAGACGACGTCGCCAGGTTTCTGCGTGCGACCGGCCCCGAACACACCGACGTACAGGCGGAGATGGCCGCGTTCGCTGACGAACACGACTTCCCGAACATCGGTCCGGAGTCGGGTGCCGTTCTCCGCCTGCTCGCACGTCTCGCGGACGCGAACACCGTCTTCGAGTTCGGCTCCGGGTTCGGCTACTCCGCCTCGTGGTTCCTCCGCGGCGGCGCCGAGCGGGTGATCCTCACGGAGTTCGACGCCGACGAACTCGATCAGGGGCGCGAGTTCATGCGTGAGGCCGGCCTCGCGGACCGCTGCGTCTTCGAGGACGGGGACGCCATGGAGACGATCGGACGTTACGACGGCCCCTTCGACGTGGTGCTCGTCGATCACCAGAAGGAGCGCTACGCCGACGCGTTCCACGCCGTCCGCGACAAGCTCGCGCCCGGCGGCGTCGTCGCCGCGGACAACGTGATGCGCGGCCCGATCGATTTCGACGCGCTACTCGCGCACGCCGAGGGGGACATCGTGGACGCGCTCGCGTCTGCGAACGACCAGACCCGCGGGATAGCCGACTACCTCGACGCCGTCCGCGACGATCCCGACTTCGAGACGGCGGCCCTTCCGATCGGCTCGGGGCTCGCCGTGAGCACGAAGCTCGACTAGCGGGACGCTCCTGTCGACGGCGAGCGTTCAAGTACGAATCCGGAACCAGCCCCGGTATGCACTGAGTATGGACCCGTCGCGGACAGCGGGTGTGCGACACACCGCGACGGGAACACGGCTCGGACCGTCGATCGGACGTTCGAGGGTCCGGGAGACGTCTCGGAGGACGGACCGGGCCGCGGGTGTCGCCTGTTCGCCTACGAAACTCGGAGCTCGACGCTCCCGAGCGACGTGAACGCTGCCGTCGCGGTTTCTCCGGACGTCACGGGTACCGGCTCCGTCAGCGATCCGGTCGTGACGAGCGTGCCGGCCGGGAGTCCGTCGACGGCCTCCGCCAGCCACGCCAGCGCCGCAAGCGGGTGCCCCAGTACGTCCGCACCGACGCCCGAGTCGACGCGCTCTCCGTCGACTCGAAGCGTCACGGCCTCCTCATCCAGCGGGCGGTCGTCGATGGCGGTTCCCGATCCGAGCACGAGCCCGGCGTCGAGGCAGTTGTCCGCCACTGCCAGCGGCGCGTCGAACGTCCACCCCGTTCGGCTGTCGACCAGTTCGACCGCGGGGTGCACCGTCGCCACCGCGTCACGAGTTCGAACGCGCGACGGGTCCGCGGGAAGGTCCTCGCCGATCCGGAACGCGATCTCCGGCTCGATCCGGAGGCCGACGTACTCCGCGGCGCTGACGGTCGCGGGCGGGTCGACGACCGTCGCCTCGAGGAGTCGGCCGTATCCGGGTTCCTCGACGCCGAGGTCGGTTCGAACGCGCTCGTTGGTGAACCCGATCTTGTACCCGGCCGGGTCGCCGCGGTCGGCGGCGAGCCGGTCGACGAGGCGCGCCTGTACGCGGTAGGCGTCGTGGATCGATCCCGGGGCGCCGGGGGCCGAGCCGTCCGTGGGATCGACCGGCGATGCGGTCCGGTGGGCCGCCGCGAGCGCTGCCGCCAGGGCGTCGTCGTCGGTCATCGCCGGCTTCCGGGCTGCGGATCGACGTGCGGCTCGGGCATGAGGTCCGCGAACGGCTGGGCGTCGATCCACTCCAGGAGGTGCACGAGCTGGTCGGTCGCCGCCTCGAACAGCTCCTCGCCCGTCTCGGGGGTCGCGTCGGTCTGGTCGCCGAAGACGCCGTTGCCGGAGTTGTCAGCGGCGTCGTAGAACGTACGGGCACCGAACTCCCGCGGGTCCGCGTCCGAGAGGTCGACGATGCCGCCGTCGCGAGCGGACTCCAGCCGGTCGGTCCGAACCAGCTCCTCGGCGATGTGCATGACCATCGCCGTCTCCTTCGGGCCGCCGTGCGGGCCGTTGTGCTCGAAGGCGTCCGAGACGAGATCCGGGATCGACTCGTCCCACATCCACTCGACTGCATAGGCCGTCTCGTCGCGTCGAAGCCGCCGGCCGACCTCGCGGAGGTGCTGGGCGTTGCCGCCGTGGGCGTTCACGTACACGATGCGGTCGATCCCGTGGTACGCGAGGTTACGAGAGAAGCTCTCGACGTAGTCCCGGAAGACAGCCGGCTCGACCCACATCGTTCCGTGGAACTGTCGGTGGTGCTCGGAGACGGCGATCCGAACCGGCGGGGGACACAGGAAGTCCGTCCGCTCGCTC
>Ga0207733_100104_pt1 | contig 84481 bp, 82 predicted proteins | sample A23P3SouthBayCA_FD_187735 | JGI IMG/M metagenome (GOLD analysis project Ga0207733, IMG submission 187735) | Aerobic enrichment media microbial communities from Eden Landing Ponds, California, USA - A23 P3 (SPAdes) | ecosystem: Environmental > Aquatic > Marine > Unclassified | place: Emeryville...
ACTGCCGGACAGAACTACGTGAAGATCGGTCGCTCTGCTGCGGCCGTCACCGGTGGAGACGGCCGCGAATCCGCGACCGACTTCGTATTGACTTCTGTCTGACAGTATCAGGGTGGGATCAACCGGCCCGCCGACGGAATCGTTATCAACGAAGTCTGTGAGACACCGCCGGTGCAAGTGAAACGGGGTGCTAGCGTCGTCTCACCACGACTCGCGTCGGACCGACCGTCGTTCACTCGCAAGAGTGGTGTGGGGAGCCATAACCTGTCTGACACTGACCCGACGCCTCAAACGACGCTGTTCATGCGGGCGATGTCGCGGATCGTCTCGATCTCCGCGTCGAGATAGAGGACGTCGGCCATCGCGTCGACGGCGCTCGTAAACGGGACATCGAGTTCGTAACTGTAGTAGTTGCCCCGAGAGCCGCTGCGGTTTTCCTTTGCCGAGAGGATTCCGAGCATCCGGAGATCGGAGAGGTGGTTGTGCACCGATCGCTGGGCGAGGGAGTCGGTTCCTGCCGACTCGCACAGCGCCTCGTACTCCTGATAGAGTTCCCGCGTCCGGCAGGGCGTCGATTCCTTGGCGGCTTTCGAGACGACCGCCAGCAACGCGAGTCGGCCGTGGGTCGTCAGTTCCCGCATTCCCTCTTCGACGCGTTCCTGCTCGAGTTTCGAGCGCGCCTGGTCGACGTGGCGTTCCTGAATCTCGTCGTCGTCGTTGTTCTCCGCGACTTCTCCGGCAAGTCGAAGCAAATCGAGCGCCTGCCTCGCGCTCCCGCTATCGCGTGCGGCGAGTGCCGCACAGAGATTGAGCACGCCGTCGTCACAGCTGTCGTCTGCGATCGCAACCTCGGCCCGTGACTCGAGGATGTTCGTCAGTTCGGACGCCTCGTAGGGTGGGAACTGGAGTTCGCGCTCACAGAGCGTATCCTGCACCCGAGGATCGAGCTGTTCGCGGAATTTGAAGTCGTTACTGATGCCGATGAGGCCGACTTTCGTCGCCTCGAGATAGCCGTTCGAGCGCGCTCGCGGGAGTTCGTACAGCAGTTCGTCGCGGTCGCCGATCGAGTCGATCTCGTCGAGAACGATGACGACCGTGCCGCCGAGTGCCTCGAGTTCGCTGTAGAGTTTCTTGAAGACGGTCTGCTGGGGGTAGCCGGTCGTGCTGATCTCGGCACCGGCAGGCCGGAGCGTATTGACCAGTTCGACAGCGACCTGATACGACGAGTTGAGCGTCTTGCAGTTGACGCCGAGGACGGAGAGGTCGACATCGTCGTACTCGGTGACGTCTTTCTGGAGGACGTCGAGGAGGTAGTCGGTGACGGCGGTCTTCCCGACGCCCGTATTCCCGTAGAGAAAGATGTTGTTCGGCTCCCAGCCGTCGATAATCGGCTGGAGAGCGTCCATATACGCCTCGATCTCGTCGTCGCGCTCTTCGATCCGTTCGGGCTGGTACGACTCCCCCAGAGCGTCTTTGTTCCGGAAGATGTTCTGCTTCCGCTCGAACCGAGGCATATCCGTACCAAGCGACATACACTACTTAAAGCCACTTGTTCATCTGATGCAAGTGAACTCACCCACACCACTCTTTCATGTGAAGACTAGTCTAGTAGCAGTGCTAGAGAGAACAGTCCACGTTTTCATCTAAAGCAGTTATATGTTTGGTGGGTGATCTATACCCCGCACAGAAGGTGACCGACTGTCGTCGTTCACGTGTAACTATCGTTCGCTTCCGACAGCTCGTCGCCATCGAAGACTCGAGTCGCTGTGCGACGACGACCACCCTCACCACGTCCTGGGGCTTCACTTGCAACGGTGGTGTGTCTCTGTCGATAGCGATCCGTCCTCACCGTTCGTGGTATCGTAGCCACTGACCGTCACTGCACACCCGATCGCACGATGGAGCGCGATTCAGAGCGAGCACCGCGGACAATGCGATCGGTGTGTAACTCGTTTCAGTTGTTACTATCGCTCGCTGCCCAGCATTGACATACAGGTGTCTGTATCAGAGGTGGCCGCACTCGAGTGCAAACATGAGTAGGTGGGTCGCTGGCTGGCTCGATCGCTGCCACGTCTCCCGTCCGTTGCATCGGCGTCTTTTCTGCCCAACACTTCGAATTAGGTGGCGTCACGCTCGAGGTAGTCACATGACGGGCCGGATCCGCGTGCAAAGAATGGTTGAACCCACACATGCGCGAGGCCGTAATGAGATACACACCCCGACGCTGTCAGTTGTAAGTTGTATTTCCGTCAAGAACTCGCTGTACGGGCGCGGAGGGATTTGAACCCCCGACATCTTGGTCCGGAACCAAGGACTCTGTCCACTGAGCTACGCGCCCTCGAGCAACACTAGCCACAACGGAGACATAACGGTTCCCTTTTTGGACACTGGCTCGGGCTACGACTCTTACGTCGACGATTCGGTATCCGCAGCGACGCCGCCCGAGCCATCGGCTGAGATGTCCGGGTCCACGAGCGAGACCACGATTCCGTCGTCGCTGTCTGTAACGCGAACAGTGTGGCCGTGATAGGTAAACTCGAGATTGGAAAAGCCGTTCGCGTCGGGCAGCGAATTGAGGAAGTCGGGATCGATCGCGTCGTACAGCGGCTCGAGGGAGAGCGGATCGGTCTCCTCTGCGCGGGCGACGACCTCAATGACAGTCATACTGAGCGGGGAACCGGCTGTGGAGGTAGGCGGCTGAGACGATTTCACGACTGCTGGTCAGTGGCCGGGAGTAAAGAAAATGACCCAAGATTTCTGCCGGCTGCTGTCGAAGAAAACCTCGGGTCAATCGTCGCGTCAGTAGTGCAGTGGTCCACCCGTGTTGCTGGGAGATAGATAGCGGGTACCCCGTCGCGATTACTCTCGACGTGGGACCTCGTGACGACCGAAGCCGTACCGGAGCCGGTTCGCGAGTCGTCGCGAGAACCGGCCGTCGTCGGCCCGCGAGCCGAACCGTTCGGCAAGGGCCGTGTAGATCAGCGGCAGGGGCACTTCCTGCTCGAGGCCCTCCTGGACCGTCCACGTGCCGGTCGAGCCGCCCTCGACACGGTCGGCCACCGTTCCGAGGTCGTTGCCCTCCTCGCGGAAGGCTTCTTCGCAGAGTTCGAGCAGCCAGGAGCGAATGACTGCGCCGTTGTTCCAGACCGAGGCGACGTTCTCGAGGTCAAGGTCGAACCGGCCCTCATGGAGTAACTCGAAGCCCTCGCCGTAGGCCTGCATGAGCGCGTACTCGACGCCGTTGTGGATCATCTTGACGTAGTGGCCCGATCCCGAAGGTCCCATCCGCTCGTGGCCGTCGGGCCCGGTCGCGACGGCGTCGAAGACCGGCTCGAGTTCGTCGTAGGCCCACTGGGGGCCACCGACCATCAGCGAGAAGCCGAGTTCGGCACCCGCAGGGCCGCCGGAGGTGCCACAGTCGAGATACGCCGCAGGACAGGACTCGGCGCGGCGCACCGAATCCTCGAAGTAGGAGTTGCCGCCGTCGACGACGACGTCGTCTCCGTCGAGATGATCTTCGAGTTCCTCGAGCGTGACGTCGACCGCTTCACCGGCGGGAACCATCAGCCAGATGCGTTTCTCCGATCCGAGCTGGTCGACGAAGTCCGCGAGTGAGTCGGCGGGGTCGGCACCGGCGTCGGCCGCCGTCGCGACGGCATCGTCATCGAGGTCGAAGGCGACGACTTCGTGGCCCGCCGCGAGGGTTCGGTCGACGACGATCTGTCCCATCCGTCCGAGTCCGATCAGGCCCAGTTGCATGGATGGGGCTCTGGTGGCCGCGGTGGTAGTGGTTGCGATTCGGGGCGGTGGACGGCCGCCGACAGTGCCGAGCGCAGCGCGGCGGCTCGTAACGATCGACGACTGTCCGAGAAACGAAGCCCGTGACGGACCATCCGGAGATACCGGTGTCGACTACTGGATCGGCTCCTCGAGCCGGGCCCAGCCGATTGCATCGAGGACGACGATGTGGTCGTTGTACCGGACGTAGACGCCGTTGTAGGCGTCGGTGTCGGACTCGTAGTAGGGAAGGGACTCGCGAATCCGGTCGACGATCGACCAGGCACCGTCGCGATCGAGCGTGATATGTTCCCATTCATCGCGCGCACCGTTGCGGACTGCCCGATCCAGTGCGCGGCGCGCACCGGGGATTTCACCGAGTCGTCGTGCGGACGCGTCGACGACCGTTGCGTCAGCCGGCACCTCGGTTGGGCTGACGACCCGGGCACCTAGGTCGGCCTTCGATCGCGACGCGGGGGTCCGTGATCGCTCGGAACGGAGGACGTAGCCGGCTACGGCAGCCGTTCCCACTGCGAGCAGCGAGAAGACCATCTCTTTACCCCTGATCATTAGCAAGTACCTTACAGTAACTAACTAAGTATCTTTCGTAAGAACGTCCGCATACAAGTGTCAGCGCCTCGAATGCTACAGAAGCCGTGCGACGTTGGCCGAGAGCAGTCCCGCCACGACCAGTAGTCCGACGGCGGCGACGGCGGCAGCCCAGAACACCGGCAGCGCCTCGCGTGCCGGCTCGCGGATCTTCTTTCCAGTGAGGCCGGCCTCAAACCGCTTCGCACCGATTTCGACGAGCGCAGTCAGGACCAGCCAGAGTCCGACCATCGCGAGTACCAGCCATCCGTTGATCGAGCCGAAGAGACTCTCGGCGGTGTAGGTGGTTCCCGCTAGGTGGCTTCCCGAGAGAAACAGGACGAGCGAACTCACCCGCGAAACGGTGGTAAGCCTGCCCGAGATCACCTCGAGCGGACGGGTCGTGTTGAACGCGCCGTCGCGTGCCAGCGGTAAGACGACGGCGGCGACGAAACTGACGCTGCCGGCCCAGAGGGCCGCAAAGACCAGATGTGTCGTTCTGGCGGCGAGCTGGTCGACCATACTGAGCCGCTCGGCCAGCGCGCGTATCAGCGTTCCGACTTCGGCTCGTGAGACAGTCCTCGAGTCTAACGAGTCACTCGAGCCAGTCGGGCGTCCACGCGACGAGTCGCCGTCGGAGCAGCGCATAGCACAGCGAGACGGCCACGCCACCGGCGATCACGGGGGTAAGCCAGCCGTCGAAGACGACCAGCGCCGGGATCGCGAGCGCGACGGCGACTGCGGCGTCTTCTGGCGCGCCGTCGTAGCGGATCCAGCGCCGCGGTCGAATCCACCGGCTGCGGACGTGATCGTACACCGCCCGCTCGGTGCGGTCGTTCCACGGGTCCATCTCCAGGCCGCCGCCGATCGCGTCGCTTGCGGCGTGGAGCCAGGCCGTGACGGCAAACGCGGCGACCGCGACGGTCAGACTCGAGGGGGAAATTGCCGCGAGCGCGATGGCTGGAACGGCGACGGCGAGTCCGGTGACGGGGAAGTGCAGCGTCCGTCGATGAGCGAAGACGAGATCGAAATCGGGTGTGATGCCACCGAGGAGCGCGCCGACGGCGAGCGCGGCCGCGAACTCGGGGAGGGCGTAGGCGAGCGGCGCGACGATCGCGAGGCCGGTAAACGCGTGGGTGGTCGCCATCATCGTCGTTCACTCGAGCGTACGGCAGGCAGCGACAAAACGGTACGCGAACCGGTGGTCGACCGGTCCTTACTCGAGGTGCTCGCCCTGATAACTGCCGTCGTAGACGTCCTCGTGGTCGGCTTCGGCGAAGACCAGTTGGGCGATTCTGGCACCGCGCTCGAGTTCGATATCGTGGTGGACCTGCAGCAAGCCTTCTCCGCGACCCTCGTAGCCGGCGTCCCACACCGCCGTATTGAGCATACAGGAGTTGCGCATGAGCGACGACCGGGGATAGACGAAACCGACGTGACCCTCGGGGATCGCGATCCGCTCGCCGTAGCGGACCACATAGGCACCCTTCGGCAGGTAGTAGGTGTCGGGATCTTTCTGCTCGAGTTCCTCGAGTGGGCGGGCGATCCGCTCGCCGATCTCCTTGCCGTCCGTGCCGATGCGGCCCGGCTCGAGTTGCTCGAAGACGACGTCGGCGGTGAGGTCCACGCCGTTGGGCTGGATCTGCGCGTCGGTCGTCGGCGAGACGTGGTCGGCGACGAACACACCGGAACGGAACATACCTGTGCTAACGCCGCGGCGACGAGAAAAGTATGTTCGTTCACGACCTCTCGAGGTGTCGGTACCACTCGACACGCCACTCCGGTGATTGTGCTGGCCGGTCACTCACCACACGAGATACGTTCATGCTACCCGATGAGATACTCTCATGATGGTTGCGTTTCGTAGAAACACGCTGGTTTTATCAGGATAGACGGCCCAGTTCGGTGTGCTATGGGACAGACACTCACCGAGAAGATTCTCGACGACCACCTCGTCGAGGGCGAACTCGAGACCGGCGAGGAGATCGGTATCGAGATCGACCAGGTCCTCACGCAGGACACGACTGGGACCATGGTTTGGCTCCAGTTCGAAGCGATGGGACTGGACGAAGTCCAGACCGAAATCGCCGCACAGTACTGTGATCACCAGACCTACCAGTTCGACTTTAAGAACACTGACGACCACCGTTTCCTCCGCTCTGCGGCCGGTACCTACGGCGCCTATTTCTCTCGCCCCGGTAACGGCATCTGCCACAACGTCCACCGCGAGAACTTCGCGGCCCCCGGCAAGACCCTGCTGGGCTCGGACAGCCACACGCCGACTCCCGGCGGCCTCGGCGAACTCGCCATCGGCGCTGGCGGGATCGACGTTACCGTCGCCATGGGCGGCGCACCCTACTATATCGAGATGCCCGAAGTCGTCAACGTCCGCCTCGAGGGCGAACTCCCCGAGTGGGCCACCGCGAAAGACGTCATCCTCGAACTCCTGCGACGGCTGACCGTCAAGGGCGGCGTCGGCAAGATCCTCGAGTACACGGGCCCCGGTGTCGAGTCGCTCACCGCCCCCGAGCGGATGACCATCACCAACATGGGCACCGAGCTCGGTGCAACGACGTCGATCTTCCCGACCGACGAGCAGACCCAGGACTACCTCGAGCGGCTCAACCGCGGCGACGAGTACGTCGAACTCCAGCCCGACGACGACGCCGAGTACGACGACGAGATCGTCGTCGACCTCTCGGACCTCGAGCCGCTGATCGCCCAGCCCTCGATGCCCGACAAGGTCGTACCCGTCAGCGAGGTCGCTGGCGAGTCCGTCGAGCAGGTCATCGTCGGCTCCTGTACGAACGGCGGCTACGAGGACGTCCTCCCCGCCGCGAAGATGCTCGAGGGTCGTGAGGTCAACCCGACCACCGAGATGATCGTCGCGCCCGGCTCCAAGCAGGCCTCCGAGATGCTCGCCCGTGAGGGCTGGGTCGCGGAGATGATGGCCGCTGGCGTCAACTTCTCCGAGGCGACGTGTGGTGCCTGTATCGGCATCGGCCACGTTCCCTCCTCGGATTCGGTCTCGCTTCGGACGTTCAACCGCAACTTCGAGGGCCGCTCGGGCATCGAAGACGACAACGTCTTCCTCTGTTCGCCGGAGGTCGCCGCCGCCGCGGCGATCAAAGGCGAGATCATCGACCCGCGCGACCTCGCCGACGAACTCGGCGACCTCGAGGCACCCGGTATCGAGCTGCCCGACGAGTACGACGGCTCGAAGACCGATCTCATCACGCCCGAGGAAGCCCCCGACGACGAGCTCGTCAAGGGCCCGAACATCGGTGACGTCCCGCTGAAAGATCAGCTGGGATCGGACATCGAGGGCGATGCCCTCCTCAAGATGGAGGACAACATCACGACCGACCACATCATCCCTGCAACGCAGGACATCCTGATGTACCGGTCGAACATCGACAAGCTCTCGGAGTTCACCCTGAGCCGCGTCGACGAGACCTTCGCCGAGCGCGCCGCTGACGCCGACGGCGGCTTCCTCGTCGCCGGTGAGAACTACGGCCAGGGCTCCTCGCGTGAGCACGCCGCCATGTGTCCGATGTACCTCGGTATCGAGGGCGTCCTCGCACAGAGCTTCGCACGCATCCACCGTGCGAACCTCTTTAACTTCGGTATCGTCCCGCTGACGATCGACGAGGACACCTACGAGAACATCGAGCAGGGCGACGAGATCGAGATCGTCGACGACGTCTACGACGCCGTCACCTCCGGTCAGGAAGAGTTCACCGTCCGCGTCAACGACGAGGAGTACACGGCGACGCTCGACGCCTCCGAGCGCGAACGTGCAATCCTCGCGGCTGGCGGCAAGCTCTCCTGGACCAAAGAGCAGGCCCAGGACGGCTCCGGCGCTGCACCCGCCGACGACTGATCGGCATACCTGACGACTCGGCTGCCGACTCGAATTTTCACCTTTTTCGCGGCGTCCGAGTGGCAACACAGGCAGTCCGGCTCGAGTGACGGAGTATCTGGCAAGCGGTGGCCCGACAACGACCGTCGGACAACGCCATCGTCATACCGCTTCGCCCGATAGCACGAGCGAATGCACCCCGGAGGACACGCAAACGCTGGCTACCGGCGCCTGTTCGACCACGACGGGCTGACCTTCGGTGCCGGCTTCCCGCTGACGGGCACGAATCGCTCGCAGCCTGCCATCCAGGACGAACTGCGACTCGCCGAACACGCCGAGGCGGTCGGCTTCGACGGTCTCTGGGCGCGTGACGTCCCGACCTACTGGCCGAAGTTCGGCGACGCCGGCCAGACGTTCGACACCTGGCCGTGGCTTTCACACGTCGCGGCCCACACCGACGATATCGCGCTGGGCACCTCGAGTGTCGTCCTCACGCTCCGCCATCCGCTCCACGTCGCCAAATCCGCAGCGACGGTCGACCAGCTCTCGGACGGGCGACTCGTCCTCGGGATCGCCTCCGGCGACCGCGACCCCGAGTATCCCGCCTTCGACATCGACCCCGACGACCGCGGGCAGCTGTTTCGCGAGTCCGTCGACGCCGTCCGGACGGTCTGGCGCGAGGGCTTTCCGGATCTCGAGGGGCAATGGGGGTCGCTCGAGGGCGACCTCGACGTGGTCCCGAAACCGACGACGGAGACGATTCCGCTGCTCCCGACCGGCCACGCCCGCCAGTCCAAGGAGTGGATCGCCGACCACGGCGACGGCTGGCTGTTCTATCACCTGCCCGAGCGCACGCTCGAGAGCTACCTCCACGAGTGGCGCGACCGTGCCGGCGAGAAACCCTTTGGCATCGCGGTTCGCGTCGAGTTGGCTGACGACCGAACGGCCGAACCTGAGCCGCTGCATCTCGGCTTCCGGGCTGGCGTCGAGTGGTTCCGCGAGTACTTCGGTCGGCTCGAGGAACTGAGTCTCGATCACGCCATCATCGGGATCCAGAATGACGATCGAGAGGCGGCGCTGTCGACGTTCGCTGACGAGGTCATCGACAAGCTATAGCGTCTCATACGGTCTGCTGTAACGATTTACCGGCGCAACCGCAGGACGGCTCGCGGTTGCGCCGGCAATGACTGACAGGAGTCCGTATCAGTCCGTGACCGATTCTCACAACTGGCCGTTCGTTTCCGCCGGTTCTCAGCAGTTTATCCGGCTGCCGCCCCTACCTGTGGTATGAAAGCGATCGAGGTAACAGAATACGGCGACAGCGATCGACTCGAGACCATCGACGCCGAGCGACCGGACCCGGGACCGGGCGAGGTCCGCATCGCCGTCGAAGCGGCGGGGATCAACTTCGCGGATATCATGCAGCGTCGCGGCCACTATCCCGGCGGCCCCGAGCCGACCTACCGCCCGGGGATGGAAGCCGCGGGTCGGGTCGACGCGGTCGGTGACGGCGTCACGGACGTTTCGGAGGGCGACCGCGTCGTCGCGATGGTCGAAGCCGGCGGCTACGCCGAATACGCCGTCGCGAACGCCGAGATGCTCTTTCCGGTTCCAGAGGCGATGAGCCTCGAGGAAGCCGCCGGCTTCCCGGTCCAGTTTCTCACTGCTCATAGCTGTCTGTTCGCGTGGGGCGGGCTCGAGGCCGGCGAGTCGGTCCTGATCCAGGCCGCTGCGGGCGGGGTCGGCACGGCCGCCGTCCAACTGGCGTCGAACGCCGGCGCGGAGGTCTTCGGCACTGCGAGCACACAGGAAAAGCTCGACCTCGCGGCCGAACTGGGCTGTGACCATCCGATCAACTACACCGAGACGGACTTCCGCGAGGTTATCGAGAAGGAAACCAACGGTGAGGGCGTCGACCTCGTCTTAGAGAGCGTCGGCGACGACGTCTTCGAGCGCAGTCTCGACGCGATGGCCCACTTCGGTCGGATGGTCACCTACGGCGTCGCGAGCGGCGTCCCCGCTGAGGTCAGCAACCAGCGGCTGCTCTTCGAGAACAAGACCGTCACAGGGTTCCACCTCGGACAGGCTGCGGCTCACGACCCGGGCCGCGTCATGCAGGCAATGCCCGAACTCACCAAAGGACTCGCAAGCGGTGATCTCGAGGTCGTCCTGGGTGAGTCGTTCGCGCTCGAAGACGCCGCCGACGCCCACCAGTACATCGAGGACCGGAAGAGTTCGGGCAAGGTCGTCTTGAAACCCTAATTCGACACTCCCAGCCGCTCGGGCGATCAAAACGAGCGGTCCCACTCGAGGTCGTGCCCGACGAACTCGGCCTCGTCGAGGGGCTCGCCGCCCTCGAATCGGAACTCACCGACGACCGTCTGGCCCTCGAGCACGCCGGGGAGCCACAGGTGATCGTCGTCCCACATCCGGTCGTAGGGGACGTCCGCGACGGGGACCCATTCCGGGTGGGCCTCGTCCGAGACGGTCGGCTCGCCGGTAAATGACCGCGTGCGAAAAACGTGACAGACCGAGTGGACGTCGCCGTCGAGCAGAAAGGTGAGTTCACCGGCCTTCTCGAGGTCACTGACCTCGAGGCCGACCTCTTCTTGCGTTTCGCGGACGGCACACTCCCGCGGCGTCTCGCCGGGTTCGCACTTCCCACCGGGACCGTTGTACCAGCCCTCGCCAAGCCCGCGGCGTTTCTCGATGAGGAGCACTTCGCGACCCGTTTCGGGACTACCGTCCTGGAGCGGGAAACACAGCGTCGTCTCGAGCATATCGGACGGTTCGTTCGGAGTGAGAAAAGTCTGCGCTCTCGCTCGGCCGTCCTCGAGTCCGACGGTTACGCCTCGGCCTCGAGGCTGTTGGCGTGGGAAAAGACGAACTCCCGGACGAGTTTGGCCGCTAAGGCGGCCGCCTGTCCGTCGTCGCGGTCGTTGACTTCGACAACGTCGAAGCCGTCGGCGTGGGGTGCGACTGTACGGACGACGTCGCGGAGTTCGCGGGGCTCGAGGCCGAACGGTTCGGTCGTCCCGGTGCCGGGCGCGAAGCCGGGATCGGCGGCGTCGATGTCGACGCTCAGGTAGACGTCGCGCTCGGCGAGTCGGTCGCTGGGGTCCCACCCTGCGACCTCTTCAGGCGGGACGACGGTCACGTCGTCCGCCGCTGCCCGTTCCCACTCGGCTTCGCTGCCGGTGCGCGCGCCGAGGATGATCGCCTCCTCGACGCTATCGACATCCTCGATGATCCGCCGGGTGACGGCGGCGTGCGAGAGCGGGTTACCGTCGTAGGCACCGTACAGATCGAGGTGGGCGTCGAGACAGACGAACACCTCGGGTTCGACCGCGCGTGCGCCTGCGAGCGAAACGGTATGTTCGCCCCCCAACGTCAGGGGGACGGCGTCGTTCCAGACGGCCTCGCGCAGCGTGCTCGTCAGGTACTCGAGGTACTCCTGCACGTCGTCCCACGCGCGGACGTCTCCGTGGTCGACGACGCCTAACTCGGAGAAATGCTGGTCTGTCCGGTGGTCGTAATCGTCGAACGGTTCGGCAAAAGTGCGGATCCGCTGGGGCCCGAATCGGGTCCCCGGCTGAAAGGTCGTCGTGGCGTCCAGGGGCGCACCGACGACCACGAAGCTCGCGTCTCCACGGTCGGCATCGGCCGCCGCGTCGATCCCCTCGCGTTCGTCAGTCGCCCCGGGAAACATTAGACGATCTTTCGCTGGTCTTCCATCTCGAGGTACTCGATGTTCTCGTCGGGCGAGACATCGATGTCCTCTGGGACGCGCATCGTGATCGTCTCGTAAGTCTCGAGGTCCATGACCTGCATGTCGTCGCCGTCTACCGAGACGACCTGCCCGTTTTTGCGCTCGATGATCGGGACCCAGATCTTCGCGTCGACGGGCTGGGAGAGCGAGCGCTTCTTGCCGTCGAAGACGCCTTCGGCCTCGACGCGAGCCTTGGCGCTACCGTGTTTGCCTGGCTTGGCCGTCGAGTAGGCGTTGATCTTACACGGCGTATCGTCGATCATCACGTAGCTGCCTTCCTGGAGATCGCGAACTTCGGTCTGCTGTTTCGCCATGTCCCGGCGTAATCAACCGACGGGCATAAACCGTTTGGAATGGACGCTCGAGCCTGTTCGGTATGCTAACAGGACTATCTCCGTCACTGCGAGCGAGGATCCAGCCGACTCGAGCCCACAGCGAGCTGCTCGGTGAGTGACGAACCCCCAGCTATTTTACAGCGGACTCGAAACCCGTGGAATGTCCGGGGAAAAACTCACATCCAGGCTGGACTACCACACTCACATCCATCCAGTCCACCCCGGACTTCTCAATCTTGTCACCATCACGTAAAGTGTTGGTGGCCAAGCAGACTACTCAGCCGACAGGTGCAGGTAGCCGCCGGCTCACACCCGAGTGCCGAGTGCCGACGAGAGCGCGCTGAGGGTGATATGAGTGTGTCACCGGTCGGCGTGACTGCCGAAGCCAGTGGGATCGGTCGGTGCCGTGAGCGGACTCTGCGGTAATCCCTCACCGACTGTGGGATCGTTATACGCCCGCGGCGCGACGTCATTGGGGCCGTCGGGATAGAACAGCGAGGCAAGCGTCTGAATCTGCCCGCGGCCGACGCCGAGTTCGAACTGGCCGCCGCCGTACAACTGAATCCCGCGCTCGTTGCAGTAGGCGATCGTCTCGAGCAGCGACTCGACGGAGCCAAACCGCGACGGTTTGACGTTCAGCCAGTCGGGTTCCCACGGCAACGCCTCGACGTCTTCGAGGCCGTGAATCGGCGCGTCCCACGAGACGCGCGATCGAACGTTGGGGTCTTCGAACAGCGGTCGCGTCTCATCGGTTAGCGCCGGGTCCTCGATGATGGCATCGGGGACCCCCTCGAGAACGAGTTCATATAGTTCGGGATCAGCCGGTACGTCGACCTCGGTGCCTTCGTACTGGCCTTTCAGATCGAGAATGCGGACCGCCTCGGTGCCGACCGTCTCGTCGATCGCCGCGATGAGGTCGGCGTCCCACTCGGGCGTCGGATCGAGTTTGAACGCAATGTCGGGCACGTGCTCGCGCAAGGCCTCGAGTCGGTCGGTCGTCGGCGGCTCGCCGAGGCGGGTGCTCGCGACGAATCGCACGGGTTCGAGCGACCGCTCGAGAACGCCCGCGAGGTTCGTCTCGGCCTGTCGCAGAGCGAGATCGAGCGCCGCGCTTTCGACGCCCCACCGCCGGTAGTTGCGAAAGACCTCGCGGGCGGGCACACCGCCCGGAAAAAGGTCGAGTTCACTGAGCCGCTCGGAGAAGGACCCGAATGTGTACTCGCCGGTGAGATCCGGGAGACCGGTCTCCGCCAGCCGGTCGTGATCTTCGGTTTCGTAGGTGACGTCCTCGCCGCGTCCCGTGACGGTTCCACCGTCCGGTCCCGGCCCTGAAAGCGCGAATTCGGTCGTTACACGGGTAAAGTCGCTCGAGGTCTCACGCTCGCGGCGCTCGCTCGTGACTGACTCGATCGTCAGCGACAGGTCGGCGATCCGCTCGTCGTCCATACTCGGTTTTCAACCCGGAGCGGGAAGAAACGTCGCCCGACCTGACACTCGGACTGTGTTACTCCTCGTCGCGGCGCTGGCGGAGGTTCTGCCGGGTGAACTGCGGGCGCGCGCCGATCGACTTCGGCGAGCGAAACGACCGGTAGAGCTGGATCAGCACGACCACCGAAAAGACTGCCGCGACGATCGATCCGACAGGAGCCTCGAGCGCGTAGAGTACGCCGGTCGAGAACAGCGACATCGTCAGCAGCATGCCGTAGATCAGGCGCTTGGCGAACTTCTCGAAGACCTCGTCCGAATCTTCGACGCCGATGCGGACGTAGAGGTCGTCGCGGTCGAGTCGGTCGAGTGCGCGCTCGGTCTTGGGCGCGAGTCGGGTCAGCGACTCGCCGCTGCGGCGGAGCTGTTGGCCCGTCTCGTCGATGTAATTTCGGATGGTCTCCTCGCGATACCCCTCTTCGGTCAGGAAGTCGGTCGCCGTCGCGATGAAGTCGAAGTCCTCATCGAGGGTGACACAGACACCCTCGACGACGGTCGCAACACGGAGGACGAGCGCGAGGTTTTTCGGAAGCCGGAACGGGAACTCGTAGATCGAATCTTCGATCTGGCCGACGATCTGGTTGACCCGGTACTGCTCGACGTCCTCGCCGCGAGCGTCCTGGATAGCGATTTCCATCACTTCGGCCATCACGCCGCGGTCGGCGTCGGGGGACAGCGTCCCGATCTCGATCAGCGCGTCTAAGATGCCGTCGATGTCCTGGTTGGCGACGGCGACGTAGAAGTCGACGATTTTGTCCTGAATGAACGAATCGACCCGTCCCGACATCCCGAAGTCGTAGAAGACGATTTTGCCCTCGTCGGTCACCGCGAGGTTGCCGGGGTGGGGATCAGCGTGGAAGACCCCATCGTCGATGATCATCTGGAGGTACGACCGCTCTAGGTTCTCCGCAATGCGAGTTCGGTCGATCCCCTTGCGCTCGAGTTCCTCGAGATCGTTAATCTTCGTTCCCTCGACGTACTCCATCGTAAGCACGCGCGTGTCGGAGTGGCTCTCGATTACGTCGGGAATGCGAAACCGATCGTCGTCCGCGAAGTTCGCCCTGATCTCGGTGAGCATCTCGGCTTCGCGCTCGTAATCCATCTCCTCGCGGATCGTCTTCGCGAACTCGTCGGCCAGGTTCTCGAGCGAGAAGGCGCGCGCTTCGCCGACGAAATACAGCAGGATGGGTAGCGACCACTTGATGACCCGCAGATCGGCGTTGACGAGCGGTTCGATGTTCGGGCGGCGGATCTTTACCGCGACCTCGCGACTGGCTCCGGCGGGCGGTTCGGTCCGCGTCCGCTCGGTCTCGGGATCGAGTCGCGCCCGGTAGACCTGTCCCAGACTCGCGCCGCTGATCGGGTCGGTGTCGAACGCCGCGAAGCGCTCGTCGACGGGGCCGAGTTCGTCCTCGAGTACCTCTTTCGCCTCGGGCCACGGTGCCGGTGGCACGGCGTCTTGCAGCGACGCGAGGGTGTCGATGTACGCCGGCGGGAGGATGTCGGGACGGGTCGACAGCAACTGCCCGAGTTTGATAAACGTCGGTCCCAGCGTCAACAGCGACTCGAGCAACCGTTCGGCCCGGCGGCTGTGGGTTTCGTGGTCGACCTGCCTGGGGCGGCCAAACAGGAGAAACCGCCGCCGGTCACGGGCGTAGGCAAGCAACAGCGGCAGGAACTGCCACGCGACGATAACGAAGCGCTTGTATGCGCGAAGAGAGGCCAGTCTCGTTCACCCCGTGTTAGGCGTCCTCGTCGACGATCTCGATCGCCGTCTCGTCGCTGGCACCTCGTTTCGGCAGGACTAGCTCGAGGACGCCCCGATCGACCGTCGCCTCGGCGTTGGTGTCGGATGCGTCGTCAGGCAGTGGGAGGTCGACATCGAGAAAGAGTGAGCGGTTCTCCTCGATGTAGCGGTAGTCGTCGGTCGGCTCCTTCTCGCGGTGGGCATCGATCGAGATACGGCCGTCCTCGATAGCGAGGTCGAGCGACTCGGCGGTGACGCCGGGGACGTCGAGTACGAGCAGGTAGGCGTCCTCACTCTCGAGCAGATCGAAAAAGACGTCCTCGGAGAGATCCCGCAACGCGTCGCGGAGCGCTGACATGGATGCAGGTTCGAACGCCGCGACGAAAAACCCCGCGGTCGCGGCGATTTCCCCTCCGTAGGCCCCCACGCTTTTGGCGTCCGGCGACTCGAGTCACCGTATGGAAGGAGCGGATCGCGAGCGCACGGAGGCCGGGTTCAAGGTACGAACACCGGTCGACGAGGCGCGCCGGATTCTTAGAGAGGCTGTCGCAGACCGTGGGGACGCCGACGTACCGTGTGGGACCGAAACCATCGACATCGCGCGTGCGGACGGCCGTGTCCTCGCCGCGCCCGTCACGGCCGCCCGAAACGTCCCCCACTATCGGCGGGCGGCGATGGACGGCTACGCCGTCCGGGCCGCGGACACCTTCGGGGCCAGCGGGCGCTCGCCCGAAGTGTTGCGGATCGTCGAACCCGACGCGTCCGACGAGGAACACGCCACCGCCGACCGCATCGAACCGGGGACGGCCGCACGGGTCCATACCGGCAGTGCCCTCCCCGAAGGTGCCGACGCCGTCGTCATGATCGAACGCGTCACCGAACGCGCATCGGTCGGCGACCTCGAGGTCGAAGACGCCGTTGCGGAGGGCGAAAACATCGCCCCGATCGGCGAGGACGTCGAAGAAGGGCAGGCCCTCTACGAAGCAGGCCACCGGCTCCGGCCGTCGGATCTGGGACTGTTGCGGTCGGCGGGATATGGTCAGGTTGCGGTCGCCCAGCAACCAACGGTGGGTGTGATTCCGACGGGCGAAGAACTGGTCGCGGGCGATCCCGATCCCGGCGAGGTGGTCGAGACCAACGGGCTCACCGTCTCGCGACTGGCCCAGCGCTGGGGCGCTCGCGCCACCTACCGCGACGTGGTCACCGACGATCCCGAGTCGCTGCGTGTGGCCATCCAGCGCGACCTGACGAAGGACGTGGTCGTCACGACCGGGGGCTCCTCGGTCGGCGAGCGGGACCTATTGCCGGAGGTGATCGACGACCTGGGCGAGGTGTTGGTCCACGGCGTCGGACTCAAACCCGGCCACCCTGTCTGTCTCGGGATCGTCGAAGACACGCCCGTGCTCGCGCTGCCGGGGTATCCGGTCGCGTGCATCATCAACGCCGTCCAGTTCCTGCGGCCGACGCTGCGCTGGCTCGAGGGCACGACGCCCGATCCCCATCCGATGACGCAGGCCCGACTCGAGCGCAAGATCCCGAGCGAACCCGGTACACGGACGTTCGCACGGGTACGCCTCGAGGCCCGCGACGAGGACGACCTGGACCGGGACGAACCCGCGTACACGGCGATCCCGACCCGGGCGAGCGGCTCGGGCGTACTCTCGAGCGTCGCGCTGGCCGATGGCTGGGTCGTCGTCGACGACGACCGCGAGGGGATTCCGGCCGGTGAGACGGTGGCCGTCGAGAACTGGGAAGTCAATCCGTAACGATCCTCGAGAGCGGGCTGTGCGTCCACAACCTTCATATCGATATGTGTTGCCAATTCTCATTGAGGAATTCCAAATGACGACGACTGACGACGTACTCGACCACCACCTGACGGCCTTCGGCGAGCAGGATCTCGAGGAAACCATGGTCGACTACACCGACGAGTCGGTGATCGTGACGAACATGGGGACGTTCCGCGGCCTCGATGAGATCGAGGGGCTCTTCGAGAACCTCTTCGCGGAGTTCTCTCAGGAGGGGGCGACGATCGACGTCGACCAGGAGACCGTCGAGGACGAGTTCGCCTACATCGTCTGGCACGCCGAGTCGCCGGAGAACGTCTACGAGTTCGCGACGGACACGTTCTATATCCCCGACGACGAGATCCTGTTCCAGACCTTCGCCGGGAAGATCTCGCCAAAAGAGTAACTCACCGCAGTGCGAGTCGAACGGCGTCGGCCAGCGCGTTCACGCGGGCGACGTGTTCGTAGGTGCCGTCGCGGACCCCGTTGGTGACGTACGCGAAGCCGACGTTCTCCTCGGGGTCAGCCCAGCCGACGCTGCTCCCGAGGCCGGCGTGGCCGAAGACGTGCTCGGGGGAGAGCGTGCCGTAGGGTGCAACCGCCGTCCCGCCCTTCCAGAAGCCGAGCGCGAACCGCGCCTCGCGGTCGAGCGTCCCGTCGGACGCCGTTTCGGCCTCGAGCCGGGTCATCCGGTCGACGGTCTCGGACTCGAGGAGGCGGGTCCCTTCGAGTTCGCCGTCGTTGGCCAGACAGGCATAAAAGCGGGCCATGTCCCGCGCGGTGCCGATCCCGGTGGCTGCGGGAACCACCGCCCGGTGGACCTGTTCGGCGTTGAACGGGGCTGCGACCGCGGCGTTGTCGCCGAGTCCCTCGCCGGGGTCCCGACAGCGGTCGAACGGGTCGAAGCCGACCACCGTCGCCACGTCGTCGTCCTCGTCCTCACGGAGGCCGATGCCAGTGTGCTCCATGCCCAGCGGCTCGAAGACGCGTTCGGCGGCGGCTTCCTCAATCGGCGTGCCGGAGACGCGGCGGACGAGTTCGCCGACCAGCCAGCCGAAGGTCAACGCGTGATAGGCCGGTTGCTCGCCCGGTGGCGAGAGCGGGTCCTGTTCCTCGAGCGTCTCGATAACGGTCTCCCAGTCGCTCCAGACGGTCGGCCGATCGTCGAGTTTGCTCTTTTGCAGTCCCGCCGTGTGGCTGAGCACCTGCCGAACGGTGATGTCGGCCTTGTCGGTGCCTGCGTCGGCGAATTCCGGCCAGTAGTCGACCACGCGATCGTCATACGCGAGTGCGCCCTCCTCGACCAGCGAGTGCAGCGTCACCGCGGCGTAGGGTTTCGTACACGAGAACAGCACGTGGCGCGTCTCCCGGGTCTCCGCGTTGCCGTCGGGTCCCGTCGTGCCACCCGCGAGGTCGATCACGAGGTCGCCGTCGACGAAGACGGCCAGCTGTGCCCCGTGGTGAAGCCCGACCTCGAGATGGCGCTCGAAGAGGGCGGCGATGCGCTCGCGATCGGTGTCGACAAGTCGTGACATACCACGTGCAACCAGCAGTGGGACTGTAATCGTTCCGCCGAACCAGTCAGCCAGCGACAGGCGCGCGACTAGTCGCTCGCCGACGAGTCGGGCCGATACGCACGGCTGATGGCCTTCCAGTGGCCGGTCGCGAACCGGTAGTACGTGACCGCAGCGGGCACGAACGTCTCGAGGATCAACGCGGCATACAGCGCGCCGATTCCGAGCGGCGTCACGGCCTCGAGGAACGGAACCGGGATCGAGACGGCACCGACGAGAGCGACGGGAAGCGCGAAGCCATACAGCCCGAGTACCTGCCCGTAGAACGGCCAGCGGGTGTCGCCGCTGGCGCGAAGCGGCCCGGTCGCGCCGCCGCTGACACCGCGGAAGACGACGCTGACACAGGCGACGGCGATGAACGCAGTCACGAGCGGCAGGATCGATGGATCGGACACGAACAGGCGACCGACCTGTTCAGCGAAGACGAGGACGAGTGACCCGCTGACGAGGTAGACGCCGGTGCCGAACCAGAGGACATCGTGGCCGTAGGCGTCGGCATCCCCTTCGTCACCGGTGCCCAGTTCCTGGCCGACCAGACTGCTCGAGGCCAGCGAAAAGCCCCAGCCGGGCGTATCCATCAGGTCCCGGACGCGGCGGGCGACGACGTAGGCGGCGAGGACGTTCGGGCCGAAGAGCGCGACGATCGCGAGCATCGGGAACTGGGCGGCCCGCCGTGCGACGTTGGTGAACACGAGCGGCGTCCCGATGCTGAGCACGTCGCTGATTTCGCCGATCGTCGCGAATGGCCACGCGATGCGAATCGTGACGGGGAACGCGCCGACCAGCGGCAGTCGCCCGACCGTGAAGCCGACCACGAACGCCGCCAGGACGAGGCTGTTTGCGACGACCGTTCCGATCGCCGCGCCGACGACGCCCAACTCGAGGACGAAGAGTAACACCCCGTTGAGCACCACGTTGACGACTGCGCCGCCCGCTCGAAGGACCATGGGCGTCCACGCGTCGTCGGCACCGACGAGTGTCCGACTGCCGATGAGGTTCAGCCCCGCCACCGGGACGCCGACGGCGACGACGCGGAGATAGTCCGCGCCGAAGGCGATCGCGGCGGCGTCGTCGCCGATGAGTGCGATCAGCCGCTCAGCTCCCATCCCGTAGACGGCAGCGAGCGGCAGTAAGAGTGCGGCGACGATGACGCCACTCGTTGTCACCGCGAGCGAGAGTCCCGAAACGGTCCCGCCGCTGTATCGCTGGGAGACCAGACTGATGGTCGCACCGGCGACACCACCACCGACCGCAAAGGCGAGACCCCAGTACGGCGTCGCGAGGCCGACGCCGGCGATCGCCGCCGGGCCGAGCGCGATCCCGACCATCGCGACGTCCGCCGCGGATTTGGACATCCGCGCGATCCCCGTGACGATCCGGGGCCAGGCGAGGTCGGTCGTCCGCTCGGCCCGCCGCAGGTCGATCACGCCGATCCGTGCGAGCAGGTAGCCGACCGCGAGCAGGAGCCACCGGACGGGATTTGGGACATCACTCGAGCGAAAAGCCACGACGGGTCGTTCGTGGCCCGACGCTAAAACCCTTCATATCACGGCGGGTTTCGGGACAAACTCGCATATTCAGCGACTATTATAACACGATCGTTCATTGTTGTTGCCGCTCGGCTCGAACGGCCGCCCCATGTCGTATGGGCACGGTCGACTGACGTTTTTAGCCCCGGCACCCGAAAGGCCGCTATGAACCGCAAGGAATTTCGCGATCTCGCCACGCCCGCAGAGGCACGCGAGGCGATCAACTCGCTAGCGCTCGAGGCCGGCATCGAACGCGTCCCGCTTGCAGAGGCGCGGGGCCGGGTGCTGGTGGCGCGACTCGACGCCGAACTCGACGTCCCGGGATTCGACCGGGCGAGCCTCGACGGCTACGCCCTCCGGGCGCGAGACACGTTTGGTGCTGACGAGGCCGATCCCGCCCGGCTCGAGCTTGTCGGCGAGGTCCACGCTGGTGAGGAGCCCGACGTGACGCTCGAGGAAGGGCAAGCAGTCGAAATCTCGACCGGGGCGGTGATGCCCGACGGTGCCGACGCGATGGTCCCGGTCGAGCGAACGGATCGCGTCGACGGAACGTCGACGGAACGAGCGAGCGTTGACACCGCGAGCACGGATTCCGAGGGTGACGATGTGCTGGTCCGAACATCGGTCGCCCCCGGCGACAACGTCATGTTCGCGGGCGCGGACGTCGCCGCGGGCGAGCGCGCGCTCGGGCCCGGCACGACGATCACACCCCGGGATATTGGCCTGCTGTCGGCGCTGGGGATCGACGAGGTGCCGGTTCGAGCCAGGCCACGCGTTGGTATCGTCTCGACCGGTGACGAACTCGTCCGGCCGGGCGAGCCCCTCGAGAGCGAGCGCGGGGAGATCTACGATGTCAACAGCTACACGATCGCCGCGGGGGTCGAAGATGCCGGTGGCGAGGCCGTCTTGTATCCTCACGCTGGCGACGACCAAGACGAAATGGAGCGGCTCCTCCGCGAGGCCGCCGACGAGTGTGATCTGGTGCTCTCCTCGGGGTCGACCAGCGCCAGCGCGGTCGACGTCATCTACCGCGTCATCGAAGAGCAAGGCGAGTTGTTGCTCCACGGGGTAAGCGTCAAACCAGGGAAACCGATGCTGGTCGGCCGATTAAACGACTCTGCGTACGTCGGCCTCCCCGGCTACCCGGTCTCCGCGATGATGGTTTTCCGAACCTTCGTCGCGCCCGCGATCCGTGAGGCCGCCGGACTGCCGGAACCCGAATCGGCGACCGTCTCCGGCCGCCTTGCCCGACAGGAACGCTACGAGGAGGGTCGCCATCGGCTCATGCCCGTCGGGCTCGTGACCGATGGCGACGGCGAGACGCTCGTCTACCCCGTCGACAAGGGCAGCGGCGCGACGACCACGCTCGCCGACGCCGACGGCGTCGTCGAAGTCGGCCCCGAGACCGACTATCTCGAGGCGGGCGAACCCGTCACCGTCACGCTGTTCTCGCCGGACGTTCGGCCGCCGACCCTCTTTGCCGTTGGCGAGGACGATCCGACGGTCTCGCGGGTGCTCGACGGCCTCGCAAATCCGCGCTATCTCTCGGTCGGCACCCGACCCGGCCTGCGACGGCTCCGCGAGGGGGTGCCAGACGTGGCTGTGGCCGCGGGCCCGCTCGAGGCAGATTTCGAGACGATCGAACTCGGTCGCTGGGAGCGCGAGTGGGGGCTGGTCGTCCGCCCTGGCAATCCCGACGAGGTCGAAGGACTCGCCGACCTGGTCGATCGCGACCTGCGTTTTATCAATCGGACGACCGACTCGGGACTGCGCTCGAGTCTCGACGCGGCGGTCGCCGACCTCGCTGACGACCGGGCGGCGAGTCGCCACGACCTCGTGGACGCGATCGACGGCTACGACCTCGGTCTGCGGGCCCACGAGAGCCCCGCCCGAAAAGTCATCGCGGGCGACGCCGACGCCGGCCTCGGCCTGCGCGAAACCGCCGATCGGCTCGATCTGGGCTTCGTCCCAATTGGAGAGCAGCCCGTCCGGGTGCTGGCGAATCCCGACCGGACGGCAAAGGAGGGGGTTCGGGAACTCGAGGCGGCACTCGCGGATGTCCCATCACGATAGTGCCGATCGTCCCGTCCGACAGTGTCCGGGTCACTGACGGGATGCAACTGTCACGAACCCGGCACACCCATGATCGTCCGGATGCACCGGGACCCAGCGAGCGCAACCCGTACTCGCAGTTAGTCACTGCAGCTGACTGGAGCCGATCGAGGCCGCTGTTTTTGCGTGCCCGCTCCCTACCAGCAACCATGCAAATCGTCACGACGCTCCCGTCGGCGACCGAGATGGTGGCTGCACTGGGACTCGAGCCGGTCGGCGTCTCCCACGAGTGCGACTACCCGCCGAGTGCTACGGCCGCTCCCGCCATTACTCGGTCGCGAATCGACGCCAATGAGTCGGCCTCGAGCGCCGAGATCGACCAGCAAGTCCTCGACATCGCCGAAACCGAGGACGGCGTCTACGACATCGACATCGAGACGCTCGCGGACCTCGAGCCGGACGTGATCGTCACGCAAGGGATGTGTGACGTCTGTGCGGTCGACGAAACTGTCGTCGACGACGCCGTCGACCAGATTTCCGCCGATCCCGACATCGTTCCCACCGACCCGCACAGCGTCGATGATGTCCTCGATGATCTCGAGCGGATCGGCCGCGCAGTCGGCCGCGAGGACAGCGCGGCCGAGGTCCGTGCCGAGCTCGAGTCCCGAATCGACGCCGTCCGCGAGCGTACTGTCGATATCGACGCCGCTGACCGCCCGCGCGTGGTGATCTTCGACTGGACCGAGCCCGCGATGATCGCGGGCCACTGGACGGCTGAACTCGTCGACTGGGCCGGCGGCGAATACGGATTGGCCGATGTCGGCGCACGCTCGCGGCCACGCGAGTGGGACGAGATTCGGGCGTACGATCCCGAACTCGTGATCGTCGCGCCCTGTGGCTTCGGCCTCGAGCAGATCGCACGGAACCGAACCGACCTCACCGACCGCGACGGTTGGGACGAGCTGACAGCAGTCAGGGAGGGCCGCGTCTGGGCGATGGACGGCGACCACTACCTCAATCGGCCCGGGCCGCGGCTTGTAGACACGCTCGAGGCACTCGCAGGGATCGTCCAGCCCGACCGATTCGACGGGCCCGATTCGGCTGTTGCAGTTCCGTTCGACGACCTCGCAGGACTTGAGTCGGTGTCGGACGCGTCGGCCGCTGGCTCACGCTCGTGATCGTCCTGCCGTCAGCCATCCGCGAGACGATCCGCGAGCGAGCCCGCGAGGGACAGCCAAACGAGATCTGTGGCGTCCTCGGCGGCGCGTACGAGCCCGAGGAGACGAGCTACGTCCGGTCGCAGTATCCGGCCGACAACGTCGCCGAGAATCCGCGAACGCGCTACGAGATCGACCCCGAACAGCAGCTAGTGATCTTCGACTGCCTCGAGGATCGCGACGAGGAGATCGTCGGCTTCTATCACTCCCATCCCCGCGGCCCGCCGCGACCGAGCGAGACCGACGCCCAATTGGCAACGTGGCCCAATCGCTCGTATCTGATCGTCTCGCTCGAGCCTCCCGAAATCGGCTCGTGGCGCTGGCGGGACGATACCGAGCGCGACGGGGACGAACCCGGAGCCGACGGGCGATTCGAACGCGAACGACTCGTCGTCGACTGATCGGGCTCAGTCGTCCGTGTCGGCCTCGAGTTCGTCGGCCCGCTCTCGCGCCTCGGCGGCGTGCTCGCGGAACTCCTCGATCCGCTGGCGCAGTTTCTTCCCGGCGATGTATTTGAACTCGTCGGGCATCATCCCGTACTCGATATCGAGCGTGATCATCGTATCACAGCCCTCGACGATCTCGGGAGCCCAGCTTCCCTGTGCCAGCTTCGACTCGTCGGTGACGACCGCCTCGCCGTCCTCGACATCGATGAAGGCGGTCACGATGTTCCAGATGTTCGGATTGCTCGAGCTTGCCTCGTCGAACAGTCCCTCGAGTCGCGACCCCTTGAGCTCCTCGTCGCGGAGCTCTTCGAGGAGGTCCTCGAGGGCGTCGGCCACGTCCTCGTGTTCGGCGGCTTCCTCGCGAAGCTCGGCCGGTGACTCGTCCGAACTGTGCTCCGTCATCGGCTCTCCCCCACCACGTTGCTGTCCACGATCATAAACGAGGGTACCCGCTTCGAGACCGTAAACGTACGCTTCCGTTACGACGCATCCTCGAGCGCGTCAGTCACCCACACACGGTTCGGATCTTCTGTTCTATCCATCCATTTAATAAGTCGTTGTCTCATCTCCCGTCGCACAGCATCGTATTCGGGATGGTCAATCAAATTCTGTAACTCGGCAGGGTCGGCCTCGAGGTCGTACAACTCATCGATATCGGGGCCGTTGTAGACGTACTTGTACTGTTCTGTGCGGACCATCCGCTGGCTGTAGAGGCCGAACTCGTCGCCGTGGTACTGGCCGAAGATCGACCGGGGCCAGTAGCCCGACTTCCCGCACTTCCCGTTAGTTATATCAATTTCTGTGGGAGATCCTTGCTCGGGATCGAGAAACGGCATAAGGCTCCGGGAATCGAACGTCTCTGGTACGTCGACGCGGCCGATCTCGAGGAACGTCGCGGCGAGATCGTGTACGTAAACCGGGGACTCACAGGACGACTGGGTTTTGAAGTCGGGCCCGCGGATCTGAAGAGGAATCCGGTAGGTATCGTCGTACATTATCGGCCCCTTATTGAACTGGCGATGATGCCCGGTAAAGTCGCCGTGGTCCGAGGCGTGGACGACGGCCGTGTCGTCGGCCAGCCCATGGGTGTCGAGCGCGTCGAGAATCCGCTCGAGTTGGTGCTCGATCAGCGTGATAAAGCCCCAGTACTTCGCGATCGCCTCCGCCCACAGGTCCCAGTCGAAGCCGTCGACACCGCGATAGGCGAGGTAGTTCTCGTGGACGCGGGGCTTCCCGTCGTAGGTCTCGGCGTAGCTGTCGGGTGGCTCGATGTCGCCGGGATCGTACAGCGAGGCGTAGGGTTCCGGGACGACATAGGGATGGTGAGGGCCATAAAAGTCCGTCCGGTGGAAGAACGGCGCGTCTCGACTCCCGTCGGCGTATTCTTCGATCCTCTCGATGGTCCGTTGGGCAATAAACCAGGCCCGGGTATCCTCGACATCGATCGGTGCCGTGGCGGCGACGAGCGTCCCCTCGCTGGCATCTCGTGGATCCTCACCGGTGTAGATTTGATCCTTGAGGGAGGGCTTGCCGAGGGGGACGCCGCGTTCCGTCCGATACTCACGGAACGCCGCGTCAATATTGTCGTGATGTTTGTCACTGCCACCGAGATACGAGAATCCGAAGTCCTTTGGTGTCTGGTCTCGACCCACATGCCATTTCCCGATATAACTGAGATCGTAGCCGGCATCAGCCAACTTCTCTGAAAACGTCGACAGATCGGTCGGCAGATTCGGCCGGAGCGCGTCCGGTTCGTGGCAGTTGTTCAGCATCCCGTGGTGGTGGGGGAACCGTCCGGTTAGCAGCGACGCGCGGGCACTTGAGCAGATGCTGATCGGTGTGAACGCTTGCTCGAAGCGGATGCCTTCACGCGAGAGTCGGTCGCTTCCTGGGGTTTCGACCAGCGGGTCGCCGGGTGCGCTGGCGTCGTATCGCTCCTGGTCAGTCAGGATGAGCAAGACGTTCGGTCGCCTATCAGCGTCAGCGTCGGCCATCGAGCGTCGTACACTGACTCTGTAGTTAATGGTGTAACCTGCATGTCAGTCGAGAGGGACCATAAGACGCCGCCGTGTGAACCCAACCGTTGATTTATCTCCTGTTCGATGGGCAAAGCGTGCCGAGCGCGTACTGTGATGAGTGTGGGTGGCAGTATCGGACTGAGGGAGACGACGCGGCTGCGCTCAGCCGCGCGATGATCGACCACTTCGTCGAGACGGGTCATTCGCCGGTCGAGCGGTGTGACGCTGCGGACCGCTCCTCAACCGACGACCCTCTCGAGTCATCGGATCGGACAGCGACGCGGATACACGATTGCTGACTGCTCGTCTCATGGGGTCGCTGAAAGAAATCAGTTACCAGACACCACTGGGTAAATCTCACATGATGTGACTGATTGTCAATCACTGTCGGTCAACAACGTCGCATAACTGACTGTTTGTCCACTTCAATTCGGAAACATACTTTACTCTCGAGTGAAAAGGAGATGCCAGCCAGCGATTTTGCGTGCTATCATCCGACACCGACCAAACGATAATACTTTTCCATTAGGGTCCGAAATCCCTGAGTATGTCTGACGACCTCAAGAAAGGGCTCGAGGGTGTGTTAGTCGCTGAATCGGGACTCAGCTCGATCGACGGCGATGCGGGCCGACTGATCTATCGTGGCTACACGATTGAGGATCTCGCGCGCGGTGCGAGCTACGAGGAAGTTCTGTACCTGCTCTGGAACGGTCACCTCCCGACCGAAGACGAGCTCGGACCGTTTACGGACGCGCTCATGGAGGAACGCGAGGTCAGTGAGGACGTCCTCGCGACGATGGAGCGACTCGCTGCGGCCGACGAGCGACCGATGGCGGCGCTGCGGACTGCGGTCTCGATGTTCTCGGCGTCCGAACCCGAGGACGACGCCGATCCCGAGAATCTCGAGGCGACGCTCCGGAAGGGCCGTCGCATCACGGCCAAGATCCCGACTGCGCTCGCGGCCTTCGAGCGCTACCGACTCGGCGAGGAGCCGGTCGATCCCCACCCCGATCTTGGGCTCGCGGCGAACTTCCTCTACATGCTGACCGGCGAGGTGCCCGACGATGTCGCCGCCGAGACGTTCGACCAGGCGCTGATCCTCCACGCCGACCACGGGCTAAACGCCTCGACGTTTACGTCGATGGTCATCGGCTCGACGATGGCCGACATCTACAGCGCCGTCACCGGCGGCATCAGCGCCCTTTCCGGACCGCTCCACGGCGGTGCGAACCAGGACGTCATGGAGGTCTTGATCGAGATCGACGAGAGCGACCTCGACCACCGCGAGTGGGTCGAGCAAGCCACTGAAGAGGGACGGCGCATCCCCGGCTTCGGCCACCGCGTCTACAACGTCAAAGACCCCCGTGCGAAGATCCTCCAGGAACGCAGTGAGGAACTCGCGAACAACGGCGAAAGTAAGTGGTACAAGTACACCACCACCATCGAACAGTACCTCTCCGAGGAGAAGGGCCTCACCGAGAAGGGCATCGCCCCGAACGTCGACTTCTACTCGGGGTCGGTCTACTACCAGCTCGGCATCCCGATCGACATGTACACGCCCATCTTCGCCATGAGCCGCGCTGGCGGCTGGATCGCCCACGTCCTCGAGTACCAGGAGGACAACCGCCTCATCCGCCCGCGCGCCCGCTACACCGGCCCGGAGGACCAAGAGTTCGTTCCGCTCGGGGACCGGTAACCGCCGTTTCCGTCGCGTTTTCTGCTTTCGATTTTCGAACGTACTGATCGAGAGCGCCGCCGCTCGTTGCAAGTGACGCAACAACAGGACGGTTCGACTCCCGCTTGCAGCTTACTTCAGTTCGCGAACGAGCAGCGAGATGCCGATCAGTGACGTCAGGAGGACAACGAGGTTGAACGCGGCGCGGATCGGCGGCTGGAACTTGGGATCGATCCAGAGCTCGATAGTGCTGGTAACGCTGCCGTAGAACTGCGACAGGGCGAATACAGCCACCAGCGAGCAAACGGCGAGCGCTCCCCAGGCGAGATAGCGGTGGATCTCGTTAGAGCGCGGATCGAACCCACTAGTGGCGTCCGATTCGGCTGTCGATCGAGCGTTATCGCGGTGATTGGTCTGCTGATCGGTCGGCTGATCGGCGTCGGCCGTCGGCTGTGTTGGTGTGTCAGTCATTGGAACCTCCGTGCGAGCGCGATCGTAGCGAGGACTGCGACAGCGGTGACGGTGATCCCGAACCCTGGTGTGCCGTCCCCACTCGATTCACTCGCATCCATGTTCTCTCCGTCTTCGTTAGATTCGGTACGGCTGTCGGCTGCTCCAGCGTCGGAACTGCTGGCAAAGTCGCTCACTTCGAGCCCGGTTTCACTGGCTGTTTCGTTGACGGACAGCGACCCCGGACCGAGGTTGGCAGCCGCGCGGTCCGTCCCGACGATCGTGCCGTCCCGCCAGAGGATGGCATCGAGGTAGTAATCGTATTCCTGCGGTACGTCGAGTGTAACGGAGGGCGACGCGGTTTTCCCGGGTTTGACCATCGACAGATCGACGGTCGCGGAGTCGGCGATGACGTTCGACTCCGCCTGGCGAGCGGTCACCTCGAGTTTGAGGTCACTTTCGGTATCGTCACCGGTGTTGGTGAGGTAACTCCTGACCGCCAGGGTGGCCGTGTCGGCTGTCGTCGAGTCGATCGAGTAGCCGATCGCGGGGACATCCGCGAGGCTCCCGCCGGCGTCGCCGCCGAAGCGGTGAAACTCGATGTCGGTATCGGCGTAGGCAGGCGTTAGCGCGTCGACCCCGTTGACGGTATGACTGGTCGACTCGGTCCGGGTGCCGTTCCGGTAGACGAACGTCTCGATCTCGTAGCTGCTCTTGCGGGGGACCGACACCGTGTCCGAGACGACGACTTCAGAGCCGTCGGCCAGCGTCTCGACGTCCCGCTCGGTGGTGGACTCGACGAGACCGGTCTTCGTGTCGGTCGCACGGTGGACGACGGTGACGTTCGTGACGGGATCGCCACGGTGCTCGAGGTACGTGTCGACGGCCAAGGTGGCGGTGCCGCCGGTGACCTCGTCGGCGCTGATCGTGAGTTCGGCCAGCGACACGTGGCCGGCGGACTCGACATCGGCAGCCGTCTCGGACTCGCCGGGATCGGACACCGCGCCAGCGAGCGCGAGGGTCGTGACTGCCCCGGTCACGACCACGAGTGTCGCAACGGCCAGGAGGGACTCGCGATTCATATCAGCGTGGTTAGGTCAGTTGTATAAGTGCTTTGTGTAGTCTCGAGAAACTGACTCTCGTAGGGCACCCCGGAGCAATACGAAAAAATGGTCTGGAGCCGAAACAGCCGAGCGTGCACGTCTTCGTCTACGGCACCCTAACTGATCCCGAGCGGGTCGCAACCGTCCTCGGTGGCGGATCACAGTTCGAGTTCGTCGGGCGCGCGACCCTCGAGGGGTGTCACCAGGTCGACGGCCGGTATCCAACACTCGCACCGGGCGGCAGCGTCGACGGACGGCTGCTCGCGGTCGACGACGCGGATCTCGAGCGTCTCGACCGGTACGAGGGTGTCGACAGCGGGCTCTACGTGCGCGTCGTGGTGCCAGCCGACACTGGCAGGGACGACCGCTGCTGGGTGTACGTCGGTGACCCTGCCCGACTCGACGCCGACGTGACGTGGCCGGGGTCCGGATCGTTCCGCGACTGCGTCCGTGACGTCGTTTCGAACCGCGGTATCGTGGTTCGGCGTACCGAATGACATACGTCTGCCCTCCGTCTGACGAACTCTGAAACCCGCCGCAGGCTTGCGGTTTCACTTTCGCCGTGGGTGCATGAGATTTATATACTCTGCGACCCCTTCTCCATTCGCACGTCACACGCCGTGCATTCCCTGTATTCCCTGTCGTGCTACACTGCTGTAGCACATCCCTGTTGGGGGACGACGGTGGGCCCGGAACGGCTCCCCGCTCTCCGACAGTAATCCTTACACCCGACGCCGAGTAGACAGGTGTATGCTCGAACTCGCGGATATTCTCGAGGCGCGCGAGCGGGTCCGGGAGACCTCTCGACAGACACCCCTCGAGCATTCACACACCTATTCGGCGATGACTGGTGCCGAGATCTACCTCAAACTAGAGAACTTCCAGCGGACGGGGGCGTTCAAGATCCGCGGCGCGACAAACCGGATCGCGACGCTCTCCGAGGCACAAAAGGAAGCCGGCGTCGTCACTGCGAGCGCTGGCAACCACGCCCAGGGGGTCGCGCTCGCAGCGACGCGGGCAGGTGTCGACTCGAAGATCGTCATGCCCGAACACGCGCCGATCTCGAAGGTCAAAGCGACCAAAAGCTACGGGGCCGAGGTCGTCCTCGCCGGTCGGGACTACGACGCGGCCGCCGAACGCGCCCACGAAATCGAACGCGAGGAGGGCCGGACCTACGTCCACGCCTTCGACGACGAGTACGTAATGGCCGGACAGGGGACGATCGGCCTCGAGATCATAGAGGACTGCCCCGACGTCGAGACAGTCGTTGTCCCCATCGGTGGCGGCGGCCTCATCAGCGGTATCGCGACCGCGATCAAAGAACAGAAACCGGACACACGTGTCATCGGGGTACAGGCCGACGGTGCCTCGAGCGCAGCGCCGTCGCTCGAGAAAGGCGAACGCGTCGCGATCGACGAGGTCGACACGATCGCCGACGGGATCGCGACCCGTAGTATCGGCGAGCAGACCTTTCCCCACATTCAGGAGTACGTCGACGAGATCGTCACCGTCTCCGACTCCGAAATCGCAGTCGCCCTTGTCTACCTGCTCGAGCGCTCGAAGACCCTCGTCGAGGGCGCAGGTGCGGTTCCGCTCGCGGCTGTCCTCTTCGAGACGTTCGACTATGACGAGGACGAAGTCATCGTCCCCGCACTCTGTGGTGGAAACATCGACCTCAACACGCTTACCAACGTTATCGTCCGCGGGCTGGTCGAAACCGGTCGCTATCTGAAGATCCGGACCGTCCTCAAGGATCGACCGGGCGCGCTCGAGGACTTGCTCGACATCTTTACTGCCCACCGGGCGAACATCTACGCGATCCACCACGACCGCACCTCCCGCGAGGTCGAGATGAGCGACACCGAAGTCGAGATCGAACTCGAGATGCGCGGCCCCGACCACGTCGACGCGTTCCTCGCTGATCTCCGCGATGCGGGCTACGAAGTCGACGTGCTGGCCTGACCACGGTCCTCGTTCCACCCCGTTTTAAGCCGGCGCCGGCCGAGACGTAGGATATGAAACGCATCATCGAGACCGACGACGCTCCCGCTGCGGTCGGTGCCTACAGTCAGGCGACCAGTAACGGCTCGCTGCTGTTTACCGCCGGCCAGATCCCCCTGACGGCCGACGGCGAATTGCTCGACGACGAGCCGATCGCGGCCCAGACCGAACAGGCGCTTTACAACCTCGACGCTATTCTCGACGAAGCCGGTGCGTCGTCCGAGGACATCCTCAAAGTTACCGTGTTCCTCGCGGACATCGACGACTTCGAAGCGATGAACGAGGCCTATGCCAACTACTTCGACGACGAGCCGCCGGCCAGAAGCGCCGTCGAAGCCGGCGCGCTCCCGAAAGGCGTCGACGTCGAGATCGAAGCCGTCGCCTCCCTCGAGTGAGGCGGTGAGCGTCCCGTGAGCACGTCGCCGTTGAAGCTGCTCGGACTCGAGGCACGCGCCACGTCGGCCCTGCTGTGGGGACTCGTCGGCTGTCTGTCGGTGCTGGTCGGCGTCCAGAGCTACACGCTGCTCGTCGACCCCCTCGTGACGATCACGCAGGCGCTAGCGTTGGCGCTGGTGGTCGGTCTCGTCGTGGCTGGTGGGGCGTACGTCCTCGAGCCACGACTCGCTGCGTGGGCGGCCAACCGTACGACGGAGTGACCGTATCTCGTAAGGGTTAAACCACGGACGCGGTTAGGATAACGTGAGCCAGGATGGCCGAACGGTAAGGCGCACGCCTGGAAAGCGTGTTCCCTTTGGGATTCAGGGTTCAAATCCCTGTCCTGGCGTTTCTGTCGCGAACAACGCCGTGAGCGACAGATACCTAATGACTGGATTTGAATCAGGGAGGTCGCGCACAGCGAGCGACGCGAGCGAGCACGTCCGACCGTGGTTCAAATCCCTGTCCTGGCGTTTTTCGAATCCAACACTCGCAAGCGGCGCGTAGCGACGCGAGCAATCCGGATTCGAAAAACGACACACGCGGGATTTGAACGAGAGAAGTCGTGGTTCGGAAGGTGCAAGCGGCACCTTCTGTCATCCCGAGACGGCGGAGCCGTCTCGAACGACAGCGATCGAACGAAGTGAGATCGACCGTCTTCGCGTGGTTCAAATCCCTGTCCTGGCGGTTTCGTGATTCAACACCTGCGAGCGACGCGGAATCACGGAACGGCACATACGGGATTCGCTCTTGCGACGTAGATCGTTGGTCGTTCACAAGAGCGGAGGACGGTCGTTGCATCTCGAGTCGCGTGTGGGATGATCGACAGTACAGTCCAGAAGACTTTCATGGCTGGTTCCACCAGCGCGTCACGGATGCGACGAGTACTGCTCGCCGTGACGCTGGCGCTGCTCGTATCGATTGCTGGATGCTCGGGGCTCGGCGGTGAAACGGCCGATCCCTCATCGGCTAACGAGACCCAACTCGAGAACGGGAGTACGCTCGAGTCCGAGGACCCGACCACCAACGCGACCGACACCAATCAGTCGGTCCAAATCGAGGCCAACGAGTCGGTCGCCGGAAGCGAGTTGGAGTCACTCTCGGTGACGTATCCGCGCGAGAACTTCACCGTCGACAGCGCCCAGCACGACGAGATCGTGCTCGGCGTCGATACGAACGGTGACGGCGCGGTCGACCGGGAGTTCAACGAGACACACGTTAGCGGCGTCAACAACAACGACTACTCCGCGACCATCGAACTCGACACGGCGTACACGCTCGAGGCTGGCGACGTGATCGTCGCGGCGTATCCGTCGGTGGACAACCCGGCCGAGCCGGGAGAGTACACGGTCGAGGTGACGCTCAACGAGGCCCAGACCGCAACCGGCACAGTCACCATTACAGACACTGAGGCCGCCTGATACTGTCGGTCGCTGACGAACGCGCTGACGAAGGGTAGGGGTACGCGAAGGAGGCGCTGGATTACTGCTCGAGTTCCACGGGGGAATCGGTCGCGATCCAGCAGTGGGGGTCATCCGGATCTCTGAGTTTCAGCTTGCCGCTTTGACACACCACCATTTCGTATTGGTTGTCCATGATGACCCCGATGACGACTGCATTGTGATCGGTTATCGTAACGGGGCCCGTACCGTCCGGTTTCACGACGGTAGGGACTGCATACCGCCTGTGTCCTAACGTGTCAGTGCGCTCCTCGCCGACGCGGCTCGAGCGGATGGGCTTTGGCCTCACGGCCCGATGGACTGGCTATGTGTGGTCGCTACACGCTCGTCGTCGAGCAAGACGAGCTCGAGGCGCGGTTCGACGCCCGGTTTCGCGAGGACGGGGCTGCGTCGAGCTTCAGCCCGCGCTACAATATGACTCCTGGACAGGAACTGCCGGTAATCACGAACGAGCAGCCGGAGACGATTCGACGCCTTGAGTGGGGGCTGGTACCGTCGTGGGCCGACGACGACAGCGGCGGGCTGATCAACGCACGGGCCGAGTCGGTTGCCGAGAAACCGAGTTTTCGAGGTGCCTACGAGCAACGGCGGTGTCTCGTTCCCGCGGACGGCTTCTACGAGTGGGTCGAGACTGAGAACGGGAAACAGCCCTACCGAGTCACCTTCGAAGACGATCGGGTGTTCGCGATGGCCGGCCTCTGGGAGCGCTGGGAGCCGGAAACGACCCAGACCGGCCTCGACGCCTTCGGTGGCGGTGTCGACGATGAGACTGATACTGGCCCACTCGAGACGTTTACTATCGTGACGACGGAGCCGAACGACCTCGTTGCGGATCTCCATCATCGGATGGCGGTGATCCTCGACCCCGACGCCGAGCGGCGGTGGCTGACGGGCAAGGCCGGGCACAACGGGCTCGAGCCGTATCCGGCCGACGGGATGCGGGCCGATCCGGTCTCGACGGCAGTGAACGATCCGGCGACGGACGAGCCGTCGCTGATCGAGCCGGTCGAGACGACTTGAGTGACTCCGTCGGCGACGACCGTTCCGTTCCAACGAATATATGGTTTAGGCCCACCTAATCCTTGCCAATGAAGTTGACCAGGCGAGACGCGGTCGCCGCGCTGGCCGCCCTCGGTATCGGTGGGACGCTGTCGGGCTGTGTGGCCCCGCCCGGATCCGAGCCGATCGACGTCGATCGGCTCCGTGAGACGCTGGTCGCGGCCGCCGACGTCGTCTACCCGAGCGAGGTCTCCGGCACGGCGACGTTCGTCGAGACGTTCCTCGAGGGCCGACTCGAGGACCCGACACACGTCGCTGGACTGGACGAGACGGTCACGGAACTGGACGACAACGCGACGTTCTGGTACGACGAGCGGTTTGCGGCGCTGTCCGTGACGGACCGCGAGCAGGTATTCCGGAACATCGGTGTGGACACTGCCGACGAGGATCCCGACGGACGAGCCAGCGAGCGAATCCGGTACTACGTCGTCAACGACCTCCTGCTGGCGCTGTATGCCTCGCCGACGGGCGGGGAACTGGTCGGCATCGAGAACCCGCAGGGTCACGCCGGCGGCCTCGAGAGCTATCAGCGGGGGCCGAGTGCGTGAGCTGGGACCGTCCGCCCGCCGAGTCGGCGGGGCCAGCATCTGACACAGACATCGACCGCACTCCCGTCGGGGACGCCGACGTCTGCGTGATCGGCGCGGGGCCCGCGGGCGGACTCGTCGCCGATCGCCTCGCTGAGGCCGGCCATGAGGTCGTCGTGCTCGAGGCTGGCCCGCGATTCGACCCGACCGACAGACTCGCTAGACAGGAGCGGGCGATCCGGCCGGCGTACGACCGGCCGGACGTCTGGGACAGCGATCCGGAGCGCGACGCCTACGAGGCGTCGGGGGAGTGGTTCTACCCGCTGAACCACGCCCGCGCGAGGGGTGTCGGCGGCTCGACGCTGCACTGGCAGGGGATGGTGATGCGTCTCCACGAGGCCGACTTCAACTCGGCCAGCGTCCGCGGCGTCGGGACCGACTGGCCGATCGACTACCCGGATCTGCGGCCGTACTACGCCGCTGCCGAGCGGGAACTCGGCGTGGCGGGTGCCGACGACAACCCGTTTGCGCCGCCCCGCGAGCAGCCCCATCCGATGCCCGCCTTTCGGCCGTCCTACAGCGACTCGCTGTTCGCCGAGGCCTGTAACGACCTCGAAATCGCGATGCATTCTGTGCCCAACGCCCGCAACTCGGAGGCCTACGACGATCGGAGTGCGTGTGTCGGCTACGGCACCTGCCAGCCGGTCTGTCCCTCGGGCGCGAAGTACGACGCGACCGTCCATGTCGAACGCGCCGAGCGGAAGGGTGCGACGGTGATCGACCGCGCGCCGGTCCAGCGCCTCGAGCATACAGCCGACGCGATCGAAGCAGCCATCTACGCGACGCCCGACGACGAGGAACACCGACAGGAGGCCGACGCCTTCGTGATCGCCTGTGGTGGCGTCGAGACGCCGCGCCTCCTCTTGCTCTCCGAATCGAGCCACTATCCCGACGGGCTGGCCAACTCGAGTGGCCTCGTCGGCAACTTCTTTATGGACCACCTCTTTGCGGGCACGGGCGGCATCCTCGACGAACCCACCCGACAGAACCACGTCGGCTTCCTCACGAGCGAGTCCCACCAGTTCTACGACGAGGCCGACGACGAGTACGCACCGTTCAAACTCGAGTTCTTCAACTACGACGGCCCCTCGCCCGCGGAACTGGCACTGACCGGCGACGACTGGGGCGACGACTTGCTCGCACGGCTCCGGTCGGAGTATGGCACTCACATCGGGATGGGCGGACTCGTCGAGCAGCTTCCCCGCGAGGACAGCTACGTCGGGCTCGACCCGTCGACGACCGATGACCACGGCAATCCGGTTCCGGACGTCCACTGGAACGTAGGTGACCGAGCGCTGCGAACGATCGAGCACGTCAACGAGATACAGGAACGGATTCTCGACGAGCTCGGCGCAGAGATCACCTGGCAGGTCGGCCCCGAGAATACGGGCCCGGCCTACCACCACATGGGGACGACTAGAATGGGTTCGGATCCCGCCGAGAGCGTCGTCGGCCCCGACCTGCGGACCCACGACCTCGCGAACTGCTGGATCGCCTCGAGCAGCGTCTTCCCGACCGCCGGGGCGATGAATCCGACGCTGACGATCGCAGCGCTGGCGCTGAAGGCCGCGGATCACGTCCTCGAGCGACTGTAACTACCGACCCTCGGCGTTTTAGGTAAACCTAAAACTATAAATGTGACCGGCGGCGAGTACCGCCAATGAGTACCGGGGAGCAGCCCGAGACGATGGATGGAACCGACGACACCGACGACCGATACACCTTCGACGATGTCAGCGTCGTCATGGGTACCTACAACGAGGAGGCAGCGATCGGCAAAGTACTCGCGGATATCGAGGACGTTACCGACGGCAAGGCCGAGGTCGTCTGCATCGACGGCTCGTCCGATCGAACGCCCGAAATCGCCCGCGATCACGGCGCGACGGTAATCGAGCAGGAGCCACAGGGGTACGGCGTCGCCGTCCATGCGGCGATCACGGAACCCGATCGACCGATCGTCGTCACCACCGACTGCGACGACACCTATCCGATGGAGCAGTTGCCCGAGTTCCTCGAGTTGATCAACCAGGGCTACGACGTCGTCAGCGGCGATCGACTTTACCACGGTGCCGACGCGATGCCGGCGTTCAACCGCTTTGGCAACCACGCCTTCGCCGCACTCGCGAGTCTCCTGATGGGGACTCGCGTCCACGACACCACGACCGGGATGCGCGCCTACCGACGCGAGGTCGTCGAGTCGATCGAGTGGACGGAAAACACTGGCCTCTCGGCCGAACTCCTGATCCGGCCGCTGATGCGAGGCTACGACATCCGCGAACACCCCATCGAGTACCGCGAACGTGCCGGTGAGACGAAGCTGGATCCGTTGCAAGGCGGTGCCGAGATCGCACGATCGATCGTCAAAGTCTCGCTCGAGGAACGCCTCCGAGAACTCCCTCACGAGCCGACACAGCAGTAGTCGACGATCGTCTTTCGTTTTCGACGGGTGGCGGACAGCTCACCGCGTCCCCGCTGAGCCGCCGATCGAGTCCGATCCGTTCGCGTCCGGAACGGTGAGTTCGGTTCGGACGAACAGGCCGTCCGGGGAGCGATCGGGAATGTACGCCGCTTCGCCGCCACAATCCCGAATCGAACTGCACCGTTCGACGCTGGGTGTTAGTGCCCGGACGGTGTCTTCCTCCGTGCGAACCGGCAGCTCGAGTCGGTAGCTGAAACTGCTGCCAGGCCCTTGATCGACGAACACGGTTACAACGATATCGTCCCGATCGTCGATGGGCAGCGACCCGGTGCTATCCCAGTTGTCGCCGCGGACGCGCACGGCCTCGTCGGTGACGGTCAGTCGAACGGGCGTCCGTTCCGAGACGTTCGCAGCAACGGCGGTGGCGCTGGCGTCGTCAGTCGTGACGGTCATCGTGACTCCCGTGGCTGTCGGCGGGACGCCGACCGTGGTGTTCAGATCGACCGTGGTGCCGGCGACGTGGTCGACCTGCTGGAGCCGCGACGCCTGTGGTGAGTCGGCGTGAGGGGCCCAGGCACCGCGATAGGCGAGGCGGTACAGCGACCGGTCGGGATACGCGTCGACGACGGCGAACGGCCGCTCGTCGAGGGCGTACACCCGTTGGCCGTCGACATTCGGATCGTTGCGAAGCGCCTGGAACGGGTGGGCGAGCCAGTCGCCGTACGGCGTCGGGAGGAAGACGACCGATCGCTCGGACGGGCCGTCCTCGAGTGGCGCATAGACTTCCTCGTATGTGTCGGTCACAGCTGCGTTCCGATCGACTTTCTCGTCGAGGCTCGTCGCCGTTACGCCGCCGATCGCGAGCGTACTTACGAGTAGCGCCGCGACAAGTGCTACGCGTGCGGCCTCGGGTGTCAGCTTTCGGTCGGCCAGCCGGCGAGCCCCGGCGGCCAGTGCCAGCGCGCCGACGGCGCCAAAGGCCGCGACCGGGACCAGCAGATCGAAGTGGTAGTACGGGCCGTGGGTGGCGATCAGGCCATCGCCAGCGCGCTCGAGGTTCCCGAGGATGTTGAAATTCCCCCAGAAGAAGACGTTGCCGACGGGGACGGTGACGAACAGTCCGGCGAGGATGCCCTCGCGAGGCGAGAGCCCGTGCCGGACGGTGACGCCGACCCCGACGGCGGCGATGGCTGCACCGAGAATACCGCCTGTGATCCAGTCGGTAACGAACTGCGCGAGCACTCGTGCGTTCGCGCGCAGCGCCAGGTCGATCGTATAGTCGATCTCATGGGCGAGGATCTGGCGCTGCCCGAAGCCGAGCCCGTCCAGCGGCGCGAACGCCTCGTAGGGAAACACCAGCGGCGAGCCGGTCACGATTGCGTTGTAGGCCAGCGCGAGCCCGACGCCCGCCAGCCCGAGCGTCGCCGTCGCGAGCTGTCTGGGCAGGGCGGCTCGCGGCTCTTGAACGAGCGTCCAGCACGCGTGGACGATAAACGGCGTTGCGAACAACACCGCAGTGTACGGCCGTGCGAAAAAGGCCAGACCGACCGCCGCGCCGGCCGCCCCGGCAACGCGCCAGTCGCCGGTCCGGTCGGCCCGGAGGTAGCCGTAGGCAAACGCCAGGTTGAGCATCGTCGTCGGCGCGTACGGCAGGAAGACGGCCGAGTCGATCACAAAGAGCGGCGAGCAGAGCACGATTACGGCGGCCGCGATGCCGGTTCGGCGATCGAACACCTCGCGAACGACCAAGGCGACGAGCGCGAGCGTCACAGCAGCGACGCCAGCGAGTGCGAGTCGAGGGCTGCCGACGAGCTTCCCGAGCGCGAAGATCGCCGCGGGGACGGGCGCGTATTTCGGATAGAGTCGACCGCCGTCGTCGACGAAGAACCAGGGACGAAAACTCTCCTCGACGGGCGGACGGATGAACAACTGTCCCTCGAGCAGCATCGCTGCCTGCTGCAGATAGACTCCCTCGTCGTGATTGAGCGAGTGATACGGAAACGTTCGCGTCGCGAGCAGCCAGACCGCAAGGGCGCCGGCGAGGGCGAGGGCGACGACCGCCGCCTGCCACGGTCGTCGTCTCATGGGTCGGTATCGGTCGTCACGGTCGGCTCACCGGCCATCCTGTGCGAGCATGACGGCCATCGACAGGCCCGAGATGGCGACCAAGACGAGCGCTGGAACCGCTGCCTGCCCGTACAGGCCGGCCTCCTCGACCTCCCAGATGTAGGTCACGAGCGTCTCGAAGCCAAGCGGGCGCAGCATCAGCGTCGCGGGCAGTTCCTTCATCGTCGTGAGAAAGACGAGCGCGGCCCCTGCTGCCACACCCGGCAGGATCAGCGGCAGCGTCACCTTTTTGAACGTCCCCAGCCGTGACCGCCCCAGCGTCCGGGACGCTTCGACGAGCTCTTGGTCTACCTGCAACGTCGAGGTCTTGATCGAGCCGATCGCCTGGGGCATGAAGCGAACGACGTACGCAAAGACCAGCAACGGCACCGTCTTGTAGATCGCCGGCAGGACGTCGAGGCTAAAGCTGAGCAACGCGATCGCCAGCACGATCCCGGGCGTCGCATAGCCAATATAGGGCGCGCGGTCGGCCAGCGCTGCCAGCCGCGAATCCGATGTCGCAGACGCGAGCGCGATCGGCAGCGCCACGAGGATCGAGACGCCAGCAGCAAGCACGGCGACGTACGCCGAATTGAAGCCGTACTCCCAGCTGAACGTCAGTCCACCGCCCTGATAGCCCGGCCCGCCCGCCGTCAGCCACGTCCCGAAGATCGCGATCGGGAGGACGATCGCCAGCAACGCGATGGCGGCCGGCAACAGCAACACTACGTATCGCCAGCTCCCGAGCTCGAGGTTGGCGTTCCCACGATGGCCACTGCTTTCGTACGCTCCCGACTCGTCGACGCCGATCCGTGACTCGAGTGCGAGGACGATCGCCGTCACCGTCAGTAACTGCAGCGAGAGCAACGCCGCGTAGTCACGGGCGAAGGCGTTGTATCGGGCATAGATGAACTGTGTGAACACCTCGACCCGCATGATGTTTGGCGTACCGAAGTCCGCAAGGGCGTACAGTGCCACGAGCAACGCCCCGGCAGTGATTCCCGGGAGAATCTGCGGGAGGGTGATCCGGCGAAACGCCGTCCAGCGGCCGGCGTTGAGCGTCCGCGCTGCCTCCACGAGCGAGCCGTCGAGTGACAGCAGCGACGCTCGCGTCGTCAGAAACACGTACGGATACGTATACAGCGTCAGGACGAACGCCGCGCCAGCGAACCCGTAGACCGACGGGATCGACTCGATGCCAAGCGGCGCGAGGAGATCGGCGAGTTCGCCCTGCGGCCCGAACGCCGACACGAACGCGAACGCACCGAGATAGCTCGGCACCGCAAGCGGCAGCGCCGCAAGGACGGTCCAGAACCGGGGGAACGGAATCGATCCCTGAACCGTGATCACCGCGAGCGGAACGCCGACGAGGACGCTCGCCCCGGTGACGATCGCCACGAGGGCAACGCTTCTCACTAGTACCTCGAGCGTCTGGGGGGCGACGGCGAGCTCGAGCGCTCGATCGCCGAGTCCGACGGCGTCGACGGCCAGCCAGAGCAGTGGCAGTACCAGCACGGCTGCGATGGACGCAGCAAGCAGGGTGAGCCCGACATCGGTTGCCCCGCTGTCGTCACCAGTTGCGCGCCCCACAGTCCGTGCGACCAAGCCGCGGATCGTCATCCTGAGACGCCAGCGTCGTCCATCAGGTCAAGCGTCGGTTCCAGGTTCGCGAGCTCCGCGAGGTCGATGTCCGGTGGACTCAGTTCGTCGATCGTCGGGAGCCCGCCAACCGGAGCGACGCCGCTGATCATCGGGTAGGCAAAGCTGACTGTCGCGAAGAACTCCTGTGCCTCGGCGGAGAGCAGGTGACGGACGAAGTTGTCGACCAACTCACCCCGCTGGGTTCCCTTGACTTTCAGCGCGCCGGCGACGTTGATCACCGCGCCGGCGTCGCCTTCGGTAAAGGCCAGATCGATCGGCGCGTCCGGTCGCCCGTTTTTGACACGCATCGCGTAGTAGTGGTTGGCGAATCCGGCTGCCTGCGCTCCGTCGGCAACCGCCTGCGAGACGTCGAATTCGTTGCTGTAGCGCTCGGTGCCGGCCTCTCGCATGTCGACGAGCCACTGGCGAGTCGTCTCTTCGCCTTCGGTCAGCCGCATGGCCGTCACGAACGATTTGAACGCCCCATAGGTGGGAGCCCAGCCCATGGTTCCCTGAAGGGCGCTGGTCTCGGGGAACTCCTGGACGGTCGACGGAATGTCCGACGCACTCAACTCGTTCGTATTGTACGGGACGGCACGTGCACGCCCGGCGACGCCGGCCCATGCGCTGTCGTCGCCGACGAACTGACTGTTCCCTACTGGCTCGGTTGCTGCATCGGAGAGCGGTTCGTAGGCGTCATTTTCCGCGACGAACCCGAGCGAGCTGGCGTCGATCGACCAGAACACGTCCGCCTGCGTCGCACCGGAATCGACCTCCTCGACGATGGTCTGGGCCAGCGACGACGACGAGTTGGAGTTGGAGTGGACGGTGAAATCGGGATAGATGTTCTGGAGCATCTCCACGAAGTCGTAGTAGATGCCACCCTCACCGCCGCCGATATAGAGGGCGAGGTCTCCGGAGAGATCCGGAAGCTCCTCGATGGATGTCCCACTCGGTGCGGGACGCCCTTCGACCAGCGCGCCCGACCCTCGAAACTCCGACAGCGACGGAACCTCGACGTTCTGCCCGTTGTCGAACAGTCCCAAACAGCCCGCAAACGAGGCGACACCGAGTACAGACCCTGCTCGCAGCGCGTTCCGGCGTGAAACCACGCGGTTTCCGTTATCGTCTCTATCGTCCATCATGGTGGGTTTAGGCTAACCTAAAACCTTATAGCTGACGGTTCAATCGTCGGCGACAACGTGTGCGCGGTCGGCCTCGAGGCCGACTTCCGACCGGAGCGTCGACAGACACTCGAGCCACTCGAGCATGTATTCGCCGACGTAATTGAAGAACGCACCGTTGTTGTAGTCGGACCAGTCGCCGTCGGCGAGTTCGTGGGCCATCGCCTCGAAGACGGCAGCGTAGGAGTCGGCGTCCGCGCCCGCTTCGTCGATCATGCGCCAGAGATGCTCGTTGAGTTCGAGTCCCGGCACTTCGTTATTGAGATCGTCGAAGGTGCTTCGGGGTGCCTTGTTGTGCTCACACAGCGGCCCGCCGTTGTAGATGCGCTTGCCGAGGACGTCGCAGGCGCGCTTGAGGAAGACGCCCGACCAGATGTCGTCGAACCGGCCCACGTCCCACTCGTTGTCGTCCATCGGGAGCTGGTAGAACGCGGGGATCACCTCGCGGCGGAAGGCGAGGTTCATCGAACAGACGGTGAGGTAGTTGTTCCGCGCCGCGACGAAATTGTCGCCGAAGTCCTCGCGCGTGGTGCGAGTCTGTGCCTGGCCCTCGAGATCGCCGTCCATGAGGATGCGAACGGCATCCAGGTCGGGGACGTTGGTCCACAGACCTTGCGAGGCGACGACCGAGCCGCCCTCGAGTTCGGCCGTGTCGGTTTCGACGGTCTCGTCCATCGCCGAGTAGGGGTAGCCACGCGGATAGAGGCCGTGCTCGTCGGCGTTCTGGTAGAGGACGTTGACCCACTGCTCGTCCGAGGAGACTTCCTCGATCTCGCCCGCAAAGGCGAGGTTCTCCATGTGCGTGCCGAAGAAGTCCTCGTCGTCGTGAGGAAGGGTATCGTCGTCGATGAAGAAGCCGTAGTCGAACTCGTCGTGGACCCACATGTAGAGCAGCCCGAAGCTCGTCTCGGCGTGGCTCGCTGCTGGCACGACGTGGCTGTACTCGGCGACGCCGTGGTCCTCGTACCACTCCTCGCGCCGAGAGCCGTCGAAGACCTCGCCGGAGATGCCTTCCTCCTCGAGCATCGCTTCCATTTTATCGGTCTCACAGAAGTCCTCGGTGACGAGCACGACGTGCAGCCGCGAGAGGTCGAAGCCGTGCTCGCGGGCGTTTTCGAAGTACGAGCGCATGCACTCGTATTCCCGGATCGTCGGAACGATGACACAGATGTCCTGACTCATTGCCACATTATCTTTTAGGCTCGCCTAAAATACTGCCGGTTTCTCGCGTCGACTCCGGCCCCGCTGTCGCGTCCGACAGCGAGAGTCCAAGCCAGGCACCCGCGCCCACACCGCCGAGCAGCGTCACGCCGTTTTTCAGCGCGTGATCGACGATCGCCGCGGCCAGGGCCACACTCGCGCCGACCGGCGTCAGCCCGACGACGAGCGCCGTAAACGCCGCTTCGTAGAGCCCGACGCCACCCTGGGAGAGCGGCAACACCTTCGCGAGGTTGCCCACGCTGACCGCCAGCGTCCCGACCGAGAGCAACGCTCCGATCGAGAGCCCGCTGTCGAGCGCCCCAAGAACCAGCACCGCCGTAAGCACGTCGAGCAACCACACCAGCAGACTCCCGGCACCGATCATGGCCAGCGCTCGCGGCTGGCGGGCGACGACTTGCACGTCTCCTGCAAACTGGACGGCGGCCTCGAGCACCCTCTCGAGCCACGGCCGAGCCCGCCCCTGCGCGCGGAGCCACGCGCCGAGCCCGTGGTCGGCCCGCGCGGACGTGACGACGACGACACCGATGCCGACGGTCGCCGTACTCACGGCTGCCGCGGCCAGCAGGGGGGTTCGCGCGCCGCCGGCCGCGGTGACGAGTTCGAGCGGGCCGGTCTCGCCGCCGATCGCGAGCCACGCGGTTGCGAGTACCGCGAGCGTCGCGATCGTCGCCAGGTCGAACAGTCGTTCGACGGTCAGCGAGGCGAATCCGGCGGCGTAGGGCACCGCTCGCTGGCGGTTCATCACGTACGCACGCACCGCGTCACCCGCCCGGGCCGGAATCGCGAGGTTGGCCGTCTGGCTGACGAAAACGGCGGTCGTCGCAACGACGGTATCGCTGCGGTGCTCCATCGCTGCGAGCACGTCGCTGTACCGTCGCCCGCGAAGCGGCCACGAGACGACGTAGACGACGACTGCAGCCCCGAGGACGAGCGGATCGGCACTCGTAATCTCGGCGGCGACGGTCGAGACATCGAGTTCACGGAGAGCGACGACCAGTCCAAGCACTACCAGCACCGTCCCGGCGATCGTCAGTCGGCGGCGGGTCAGGACGCTGGTGATCCCGCGCCTGTCGGCACCGCCGGCCGCCTCCGTCGACGCCGATTCGTCGCCCTCGTCGGTCATGTACGATCACTCGCAGCCACAGATATTTAAGCCCACCTAAAACTCGAGCGTGCTGGATTGCTGACCGCTCTCGAGGAGACTTTCGCCAGCCGGAATCGGGAACCTGTCCTGCTCAGCGCAGTTCGTCGATGAGTTCGCGCGTCGACTGGCGCACCGCCTCGTCGCTCGAGAGCCGTGGCTCCCAGCCAAGCGCCGACAGCTTCTCGATCGAGAGGCGCATCTTCGGGACATCGCCGGTCCAGCCGCGTTCGCCGCCGGTGTACTCGAACTCGGGCTCGAGCCCCAACTCGTCGGCGACGATCGCGGCGATCCGGTCGACCGAGGTCGTCGTCCGCGTGCCGAGATTGTAGGTGTTCATCGCGTCGTCGGCGTGTTCGACGACGTGGCACATCGCACCCAGACAGTCCTCGATGTGCAGGTAGGACTTCTCCTGGCGGCCGTTGCCGAGGATCGTCAGCGTCTCGGGATCGTCCGACAACTTCTCGATGAAGTCGGGGATCACCGCTCCGCGCAGGCGCGGGCCGACGACGTTCGCAAAGCGGAAGTTCCAGACGGTGAGGTCGTGGCTGTGGGCCCGCGCCGAGAGCAGCCCCTCGTCGGCCAGTTTGCTCGCGCCGTAGGCGCTGATCGGCTCGAGGGGCGCGTAGTCCTCCGGCGTCGGCCGCGGCGCTTCGCCGTAGACTGTCGACGAGGAGGTGTAGGCAATCTCGGTCACGTCGGCGTCCGCCATCGCCTCCAAAATGTTCCGGGTCATCCGCGTGTTGTCGTCGAACTGGCCGTGTGGCCGATCGGTGTCGACGTGTTTCGACGCCGCGAGGTGGAAGACGAGGTCGATGTCCTCGAGTTGTCCTTCGAGGGCGTCAGGATCGGTGAGGTCGGCCTCGAGGAAGTCAGCGTCGTCCGGGATGCGATCGCAGTTGCCGTTCGAGAGATCGTCGACGATGGTGACATCCGCCCCGTTGGCGAGCAGCCGCTCAGTCAGGTGCGACCCGATGAATCCGGCACCGCCCGTGACGAGTACGCGTCGGCTCGAGAGTGACATGATCGGTGGTTTATCGACGCGATGTTAATCCTGTTGGGTTTCGGCTGAGTCGGAATCAGACTCGAACACGGGCGGGAATCCACCGTCTGTGGTGTGGTTCTGTCCAGATCTGCCCCGCCCAAGATAGCCTTTAACACACCACTGATCGAAGTGAACACGGGGCGTTCGACACGGAGAGCGGGCGTTAGCTGATGGGGAGGTCGCGACGGACGCCACCAGAGGTGACCGAACTATGGCGACCAGCAAAGCGGAGACCGAGATCGCTGAGGGCGTCCATCGATGCGGGAGCACCCACGTTAACTGGTACCTTATCGAGGAAGACGACGCACTCACCGTGGTCGACACGGGATTTCCCACCCACTGGCAGCAGTTGTTCGACTGGCTCGCCGCGATGAACTATGGGCTCGCCGATATCGAGGCGTGTCTGTTGACCCACGCTCATCCCGATCACATCGGGTTCGCTGAGCGGCTGCGCGAACAGGGTGACGTATCGGTATGGCTTCACCCGGCGGGGAGACAGCGGGCTCGAGATGGCGGCGATCCACCGCTCGGCGGATTCGCAAAGAATCTCTGGCGGCCAGCGATCGTGCGATATTTCATCGAGATCGTCCGATCAGGGGGCACTTCGATTCCGCCGGTAACGGTGGTTGAACCGGTCGCTGACGGGAGCGAACTCGACGTGCCGGGACACCCACGGGCGATTCACGTCCCTGGCCACACGGACGGCGAACTGGCGTTCTATCTCCCCGATCGCGACGTGCTCCTCTGTGGGGACGTATTTGCCACGGTCGACTTCGAGACGTGGCGAGGCAACATCCCGAAACTCCTCCCACCGTGGCTAAACGTCGATCACGAGCAAGCGCGAGAGTCCATCACTCGCCTCGACTCCCTCGGTGAGATCGTCCTGCTACCAGGCCATGGCGATCCGTGGACCGGCGACATGACTGACGCTATCGAACTGGCCCGACGTGGATAAAGAGCGGCGGCGCTTGACGACCGCGGTGGACTACATCCCACCGCGGTCGAGTTCCGTACGCACGTCACTGAACGACACTGTACCCGCGCTTTGAATCTGCATCGGGTCGAGTGCATCCGTGTCGAGTACCTCCTGTGGCGTCAGCCACACCCACTCTGCGTTCGCGTTTCGGTCGCTGAACGCAGTGAGTTCTTCCTCGAGCATCTCACGACTGTACGGGGCCAGCAGTGGTGGATCCTCGGCTCCCTCGAAGGTCGCTTCGTACTCCGGAATCGCCTCCTCGGTGAGGTCGCCGACGACAATCCGCCCAACCATGCCGAAAGCGTGGTGAGGGCCGCAGTACACGTCGTACACGCCGGGTTGGTCGAAGCGATAGAGCCACGCCCCGCCCCCGTTCACGGATGGTGACGAAAACGGGGGGACGTTCTCGGGAACCCGCTGTTGGAACCCGGTGGCCGGATGGTACGCGGTGACGGTGTGGTCGGGCGTGGTGAACGTAAACTGGACGATGTCGCCGCTGCTTACGTGCAGGCCGGTCGGTTCGAAGAAGAAAGATGGCGGTGTACCCGTTTCAGGATCCGGTGGTTCGACGAGGAGTTGGACTTCGTGGGCCGGTTGCAGGCGCGCCGGAATTTCGTCGGTGGCCGCCGCCACGTAGCCATACCGCGGATCGATCTGAGCGCTATCTTCTTCGGCGGCAGCGGTATGGCCACTGCCGAGTAAGAGCGCAGTACTGATCCCGAGTGTTTTCAACACGGGTCGTCGCCCGATGCCAGGGATCGTGACCGCCGCAGCTGTCGATTCATCACGGTTTCCGTCCTCGTGTGTTGATACGGGTTGCCGGTTGGTGTCTCCAGTGAGGGTTTCTCGTGACATTGTATCCCTGCGATCGGATTACTTGTGTGCCGGTGTCTCGCCTCGGGAGAGGGATTGCTCACCTCTTTGACGCAGGCGGTGGAACGGACTCCTACGAGCCGTCCTCCGCAATTCGTGCTATCCTCTAACACGGTAAAAAGACATCTCGGCCTCTGCCAGGGACGACCGACTGATCGGTTCGTAAGTCAGAACGACGACCCTTCTGAATCCGCCTACACGCCTGAGCGGTCGGCAGATATAGTGCCTGTGGCGAGGAGAAGCTTAGAGCCCGTGATCTCTTGAACGACGGCCTCAGACGCCGGTCGAGTACCGCAGAATGCCGGCAAAGCCGCCGAAGGCGTTGAGGAGTTGTTCGCCCTTTTCGAAGTCCGTCGAAATAAACTTCGTCTCGGTGCCGCGCTGCTCGGCGATCTCGATGAGGTGGTCGATAGCGTCCTCGCGGTCCTCGTCGGTCGCCTCGACTTCGGTGCCACACTCGCTGCAGGTGTGATCGGGCGTCGACTTGCGCCGATCGAGCACCTCGCGGTCGGTGTTGCCACACTCGGGACACTCGTAGGTGACGACGTCCTTTCGGAGATCTTCGCTGATCAGCAGGCGGTCGACCGCGCCCATCATCAGGTTTCGGCGGGTCTGCTCGAAGCCGTAGGTTGCGAGGTCGCCGGCGTTGAGTTCCTTGAAGAACTCCTCCATCACCTTCTTGTCCTTCATCACCTCGGCGTCGGCCAGCGCGTCCTCGGCGTTGTCGACGAGGTCTTTTAGGCCGGACTCGTCGGTGTAGGCAACGTCGAACTTCCCGATGACGTTGTCCTGAATCTCGTGGTGGAGGTAGTCGCCGTCCAGGAACTCGTCTTTGGTCGGCGAGGGACCGCCGACGAGAATGCCGTCGAGTTCGTGGCGTTTGGGGACGAACAGGTCGTTTGCCATCCCCGCGACCTCCTGATAGAAGTTGTCGATGGCCTCGAGGCGCAGACGGGCGAATCGCTGGGCGGACTGGCCACCTTTGCGCTGCTTGCCGGGGACAAGCGAGGAGGCTGATTTGACCGGTTCGATGCGTTTGCCTTTCAGCCAGCCGACGTTGGCCTCGCGGCGGTCGAGGACGATGAGGCCGTACAGCCCCTTGTCGGCGAGCATCTCCTCGAGCGGTTCGGTGAGAAACTCCGAGTCGCAGTGATACCGAAAGGACTCGATCGGCTGGGGCGGACTCTCGAGGACCTTGGTGATCATGTCGGTGCGGCCGCCACCGGAGTCGACGGCGCCGGAAAACAGCACGATCCCGTTCTCTGGCGGGTAGGTATCGAAGTATCGCAGCCGGTCTTTGATACTGGTCAGCGCGTCTTGGACGGCCGTTCGGGTCTGTTTGGACTTGATGTTGGCCGCTTCGCTGTGTTCTTGGGTGACGTGTTGGACCACGTCACTGATCTGTCTATCGTCGGGGACGTAGATCGTCACGAGTTGCGTTCCGGAGCCATCGTAGTCTTTGAGATCTTCGATGACCTTCCGGAACTCGTATTTCTTCCGGTCGGATTGCTCCTGCTCGCCCTCCTGGCTCATTACCCGTATAAAACAGTGCTGTGGGTAAGAATCCTTTGACACACCTGCCGACTGACACCGAGTGCCGCTCGCTGCCGTCAGTGTCGTCGTGTCGGACTCGTGTAACGATGTGGGAGGTGTGGTCACGATTTAAGGTGGTGCCGTTCTAGAATCCGAACAGTATCCGACTATGTCTAATGAGACGGTCTACGCCATCGCGAGTGGAAAGGGCGGCGTCGGGAAGACGACGACGACGGTGAACCTCGGGACGGCTCTCGCGGAGGCCGGTGAGCGCGTCGCCATCGTCGACACAGATCTCGGCATGGCGAACCTCGCCGGGTTCGTCAGCCTTTCTCCCAATCCGACCACCCTTCACGACGTGTTAGCCGGGACTGCATCGACCGACGACGCCACCTACCGACTGGCGGACAACATCGTCGCTATCCCGAGTGGCACGAGCCTCAACGACTACGCCGAAACGTCACCCGAGCGGCTGCGCGAGGTCGTCGGCGACCTCCGAGACCAGTTCGACTACGTCTTCCTCGACGTCGGAGCGGGCATCAGTCACGAGACGGTTCTGCCGCTGGGCCTTGCCGACGCCGTCGTCCTCGTCTCGACGCCCGAACCCGCTGCCGTCCACGACACGAAGAAAACGATCGAGTTGACCGAACGGTCCGGCGGCGACGTCGCCGGGCTGGTTCTGACCCGCACACGTGCGGAGAGCGACATCTCCCACGGCGACCTCGCCGACCGCCTCGAGGTCCCGCTCCTCGGGACGATCCCCGAAGACCCCGCGGCCCGCGAGAGCGTCTACGCCGGGACGCCGCTGGTCGTCTACGATCCCGAGGGCCCCGCTGCGGTCGCCTATCGCCAGCTCGCGGCAACGTTGACCGGCGTCGAGATTTCGGCCCCGGAGGCGAGCAACGGTGGAGAGTCGGCCAGCGACGCACCGACCACACAGGCCGTCGTCGATACCGTCTCGAGGGGCACCGAGTCTGACGACAGTGACGACGGACGGGAGGCAGCACACGACGACGTCTCGAGTGCGATCACGGAAGCCGAATCGGATACCTGATACCGTCTCGGCCCCCTCTGAGCATAGCACGCAACGGTCACGGGGAGACGGAGCTGTTGTGTGATGTCAGTCGGCAGCCGCCGGTACCCGTCACGGCGACCGTTCGCCGTCGGTAGGTGGCACCTACCGTTCCTTCACCGGTCGTGATACCTGCTCTCACGATTGTTCTTCCGTCGTGTCGTCCCGATCCGAGTACCACCAGTTCCCGCTTTTCCTCTAGAGTCGGCCCCGCTGTCGGTTGACCGGGGCCGCCGACGTTCACGCGCTGATTACTAATCACGTCGGTTATCGATACCCTCGCGTATGGAGCGACGACAGATCCTCCTCGGCAGTGGCGCTGCACTTGCGACCGTTCTCGCTGGTTGTTCCAGCGACGAAACCGACGACGGCTCAAACTCGAACGGAGACGGCGACCCATCCGCCGGCAACGGCCCTGATGGGGGCGACGGCGCCGACAGTACGGATGGCACCAAGGACGATAACAAGGGCGACGATGAGGGCGACGGCAAGGGCGACGACAAGGACAAAAGCGATGATAACATCCCGGGGGTCGACGAAGACAAGCTGACGATCGACAGCGGGAAGATCTCGATCGCGGACATCATCAGAAGCGGCGACGAAGTCACTGTCGTCGCGACGACGACCACGACCGATTCCGAGGGGCTGCAGGACGAACTCGAGTCGCTCGGAAGCGACGTTTCCGACGCGGTCACCGATCCCGAGGCGTTTACGGACGCCATCAACACGGTCAATTGGGTGCTCAAACACGGCGGCTCCACGATCATGACGTTCTACGTCGAGGTCAAGTGGGTACGCGAGTACATCAACGGGGAGCTCAGCGAGGGCGCGTTCACCGATCGCATCCTCGAGACCGTCGAACAGCCACAGTAACACGCCGTCACGGTGTGTCGGCGGCTCTCTCGAGCCCTGCTGGGTATCATTGGTATACTGTCGGAAACAGTCCGTGATTGTCCGACAGTATACTCGAGAGCCACCGCAGCCCAGCGCATGCTCCATCGCGGTCGCATGCGGGCTCGAACCGTCGCTTCCGCCGAAAAGTGCGTCGTTCGATGAGGCGTGCAGAACAGCGGTCCGATGACCGGTGCAGGGTCGTGCAGTGTCCCCGCGTCTACATCGACCGCGGCGCGGCCACGCCCAGGATCGACAGGGCGTTCGCGACCGCGTGTTTCGAGGCCGCAACCAGCGCCAGCCGCGCCTCACGGACGTCGGGATCGACGTCGTCTGCAAGCACCGGACACTCACGGTAGAAGGCGTTGAACCGGTCGGCGAACTCGCGCGTGTAGGTCGCGATCTGATGGGGCTCTAAGTCGTCGGCCGCCTCGTCGACGACCGCCGGGAACCGTGCGATCGTCTCGAGGAGGTCGCGTTCGGCCTCGGTCGCGAGCAGGTCGGCGTCGACGGCGGTCTCGACGTCGTCCATGCCCGTTTCGGGGTCGATTCCGGCTTCCTCCAAGATGCCACAGCAGCGTGCGTGGACGTACTGGACGTACGGCGCGGACTGGGCCTCGAAGTCGAGCGCGCGGTCCCACTCGAAGGTGATCGCCTTCGTCGGCTGCTTGGAGACGATGTCGTAGCGGACCGCACCGATCCCGACCTGATGGGCGATGCGCTCGATGTCGTCCTCGTCGAGTTCGTCGTCGCGGATACGGTCGTCGAGTCGATCCTCGACTTCCTGTCGGGCGCGGTCGATCGCCTCATCGAGCAGGTCGTCGAGATCGACGCCGGTCCCGCGGCGGGTGCTCATCTTCCCCTCGGGGAGGTTGACGTAGGAGTACAGCACCTGCTGGAGCCCGTCGGTGTCGTTGTCCAGCAACTCGAGCGTCGTCCGGAGCTGTTTGGCCTGCAGTTTGTGGTCCTCGCCGAGCACCGTCACGGCGCTGTCGTAGTTGTCGAACTTCCACTCGTGGTGGGCCAGGTCGCGGGTCGCGTACAACGAGGTGCCATCCGAGCGCAGGAAGACGAGGTTCTTGTCGATCCCGTGGTCCTCGAGTTCGAGCTGCCAGGCGTCTTCCTCGTAGACGGCCTCGTCGAGTTCTTTCAGGCGGGCGACGAGGTCGTCGGTGTCGCCGTTGCGCATGAACCGCGTTTCCTTGACGAACTCGTCGAACTCGGCGGGCAGGCGCGCGAGACACTCCGTCATGCCGCCGAGTACCTGATCGACGACCTCGCTGACGCGCTCGTAGGCCTCCTCGTCGCCGGCCTCGAGCCCCTGCATGATCGACTCGATCTCCGCTTCGGCCGCCTCGACCTCGCTCTCGGACGCGTTCTCGAGGTAGGCGTTGCCCTTGCGGTAGTACCGGACGAGATCGTACTCGATGCGGTCGCGTTCGGGCTCTTCCTCGAGTTCCTCCTCGTCGAAGGTCTCGTAGGCCCAAGTGAAGACGGCCATCTGTCGACCGGCGTCGTTGACGTAGTAGTGGCGATCGACGTCGTAGCCGGCGAAATCAAGGAGATTCGAGACGGCGTCGCCGATGATCGGGTTCCGTGCGCGACCGACGTGGACCGGGCCGGTCGGGTTCGCGCTCGTGTGCTCGACGACGACTGACTCCTCGCGGTCCGGCAGGGTGCCGTAGTCGTCGTCGGTCGCGTCGGCGAGGGTGTCGGCGAGATACGCGTCGCTCGGCAGGAAGTTGAGATACGGCCCCTGCGTCTGGATCTCGGACACGTAGGTCAGGTCATCAGCGTCGATCTCGTCGGCGATCTGGCCGGCGACCTGTGGCGGCGCTGCGCCGGCCTCGCCGGCCAGCCGGAACGCCACGCTCGAGGCGAGGACGCTCGCAACGTCGTCCGGCGGTTCTTCGAGACCCAGATCGTCCGTCGGGAAGTCGAGTGCGGCAAGCGCCCCCTCGAGGGCGTCCTCGACCTCCGCGCGTAGGGAGAGGAACATACCCGCCCGTATTCAGGGCTCGAGTAAAGGAATGTCGGGTTTCGTCTCTCGAACGGAGACGACGAGTCGAACTGGTGAGGAGTACGCTTCGTTCTGTGCCATCCCACGAAACCCGTGGTCAGTACAGGAAACCAGATATCAGTCAAAACTCGCCCAGTCACTATCGTATCTCGAACATTACTCTGCCATGTCAGTGTGACACTCTGCGGTACGAATCGGACAGTCGGAACTATGCGTCACAAATGACGGTCTTTCTTTGCGTATCTCGGCTAGAATTCCTAAACAGTCTTCATAGTCCGTGGTAGCGAGGGTATTCTGTTCACCATCCACATGCCCGACCATCACCGTCAAGGGTGCATCCGGCCAGACGCAATCGATCGTAAGCATATTTGGGTCCGTCAGGATTTCATGGGTTTCCAGATAGACTACTTCACCGGCGTCATCTCGTTCTATTCTAACGTCGACCGTTACAGGGTCGCTGAGGTAATTTATCAAATCGAGACGCTGCAACGTAGCATATGTATCCCCAGCAGGGGAAAGACAGCCTTCTGTGGCACCAATTCCACCACCCACAGCAAGGCAAAGAAACTGGCGTCGCTTCATATTACCACTTAACTATAATATTATAAACATCTTCTCTGACCAGTGGACTTGATATCGCATAGATACGTACGACCTCGAGTCTCTCGAGTTGGTCGATAAAACATTTCCTAGTCGAACAGCGCGGCGGCCTCCCGAAACCGCTCGTGATGGACCGGCCGGAAGGTCTCGCCGGAGGCGTCGAACGCCGCCGGCGTCCAGAATCGGGCATCCGTCGCGTCGCTGCCAGCGATCGGTTCGCCGTCGGCGTCGGCCCAGTCGGCCACGTAGTGGACCGTTACGACGTGCTTGCCAGATCGGGGCGGCATCGCCGACGCAGCCAGGATCTCGAGGTCGGCGGGATCGACAACGACGCCGGTCTCCTCTGCGAGTTCGCGGGCGGCCGCCTCGGGCGGTTCCTCGCCGGTTTCGATATGGCCGCCGGGAATCGTCCACTCCCCGACGCCCGGCGGAATCCCGCGTTCGACACAGAGGACGGACGGGTCGGGCCGAGAGCGGTCGACGACCGCGACGCCGGCACAGGGCACGGGGTTGTGCCAGACGATCGACTCGCAATGCGGACAGCGCATACGCTCGCGGTCGTCGGCTACTGTCGACTCGAGGCGGCTTCCGCAGTCGGGACAGAACGTCGGCGGTCGGCTGACCATCTATGAACTCGTCAGCACTGACGGATCATAGGGTTTTCAATCCGCTGCCGGTCAGCGGGACGACGACGTCAGCGTCTTCGTCGAGGATGCCGCGTTCGCGGTAGCGCTCGAGGGCCGCCGGCGCGACCGCACAGGTCGGCTCGACGTAGAACCCGTTGCGGTGGAGGCGATCCAGCGCGGACTCGATCGGATCGTCGCCGAGTGCGATCGCGTCGCCGTCGGTCGCCTCGATGGCCTCGAGGATTTCGGTCCCGCGTGCGGGCTCGGTGACTCGAATGCCGTCGGCGATCGTCGTCCGCTCGCCGTTTTCGTTGGTGGTTTCACCGCCGAGTGCGCCGACGATCGGCGCGTAGCCGACTGCCTGTGCACCGAGCAAGCGGGGCATCTCGTCGACGATGCCCGCCTCGTTGAGCAGCGAAAAGCCTCTGTACGCGCCCAGAAAGAGTGTCCCGTGGCCGATCGGCAGAACGACGGCGTCGGGGATAGTCCAGTCTCGCTGGGCTGCCACCTCGAACGCGAAGGTCATCGTCCCGGCGTAGAAGGCTGGGTTCCAGGCGTGGCTGGCGTACCAGCCCTCGCCGGTCTGGAACGGCGCGTCGCGCTCGTCGGCCTCGCCCTCGGTGTCGCCCGCGTCGCCCTCAACGGCCTCGAGACAGGCCGCCGTCACGTCTTCTCTGGTCCCCTCGATGCGAACTGGCCGAGCGTCGGCTCGCTGGATCGCCATCAGCTTGGACTGTTTGACGTCCGCCGGGACGTAGATGTCCGCCTCGAGGCCGGCGCGGGCCGCGTAGGTCGCGATCGACGCGCCGGCGTTGCCCGAGGAGTCCTCGATGACCTTCTCGACGCCGAGTTCGACGGCCCGCGAGAGCGTCGTCGTCGCGCCGCGGTCTTTGAACGACCCTGTCGGGAACACGTACTCGAGTTTGAACTCCGCGTCCCACTCGGGGGCATCGACCAGCGGGGTAAACCCCTCGTAGAAGGTGACGTGCTGTTCGATCGGGAGGAACTCGAAGAACGTCCACAGCCCCTCGCTGGTGTCGAGGTTGTGCAACGGCAGTGGCTCGCCCTGCGGGTGTGGTCGTTCGGTAAACTCGAGCGCATGGCCACAGCCACAGCGCCACGGCTCGTCCGGGCCGGCCGCGTAGACGGCACCGCAGCCGGGACAGGTCAGATCGGCGGCCATCTCAGTACTGACCGATGTCGGTGCCGACTGAACAGACGTACTCGCCGGTCGCGACCTGCGGGAGCCGTCGCGCACGCCAGAAGATCCCGCTGCTGTCGGCCGTCACTTCGGCTTTCGGTTCACCGAAGGGAGTCGTTACCTCGAAGATCGTCTCGCCGGGGCGGACGCTGTCGCCGAGTTCCTTGTGCATCGTCACCAACCCGCCCGCGGGCGCGCCGTACTGTTCGAAGCCGCTGGCGCGAGTCTGGGTCTCGAGCGACTGCTCGCCATCGAGGAAGCCGTAGTACCGCAGGACGTTGAAGACACCCTCGACGCCTTTCTGAATGCTGTTCTCGTCCCAGCCGACGGCTCCGCCGAGTTCGGGGTCGATGGTCGGGATGCCCTCGTCGGGACCAGTTCGGGCGAGCTGGCCGTCCGGCCCCTTCTGATCTAAGACGTAGCCACAGCCGAAGGCCTTCGCCAGCTCGAGACACTGGTCGTGGAGCCGGTGGCGTTTCCCACAGCGCACGCGGACCTCGTCTAGCATCTGGCTGGTCGACCCCTGGTGAAGGTCGAGGATCAGATCGGCCCGGGTCGCGGCGTCGAAAGTTGCGGCAGCGATCCGCTCGCTCGAGGTGCCGTTTTCGTTGCCCGGGTAGGCGCGGTTCATCTTCGTATCGTCGATCGGATTGCGGTGTTCGGCGACCTGAAACGCGTGGTAGTTGACGATCCCGACGATCAGGATCGTCCCCGAAATCTCGGCGGGATCCAGGCGCGGCACGACGCGCTGGATGACGCCGACGCCGTTGAGTTCGTCGCCGTCGCTTGCCGCCTGCATGTAGAGCGTCTTCCCCGAGGACGCGCCGTTTACCACGGCGACGGGCAGTCCAACCGAACTCCCGTCTCTGGTCTCGCCGACCTCGAGACGGCCCGTGTCTCTCTCGCCGGGCCCTGCGCTCGCCGTTCCGAGCGTCGTCGTCATATGTTCCAGACGTTGAACCCGTTGGCCTTTATACTATCTGTTGTTCTCGCGGCGTTCACAACCGGCGAATCGAAATACGGGGCCGTCGTCGGCAGAGTCGGGACCGCATCCCCAACGCGGAATCTTATCCACTCAAAACGGCCCGAAGCGCGAATCCGAGGTTCGCTTTCCGTTCTGCGACCCGCCGGTAGAAGTACGACAGCCAGCGATCGCCATAGGGAACGTACTGCCAGACCTCGTACTCGTCGGTCAGGTCGTACTGGGCGTCTTCGCGGACGCCCATGAGCATCTGGATCTCGAAGTCGGTGCCATATCGGTCGTGGAGGGCCATGGCGTGCTCGAGCATCGCCGGATCGTGACTGCCTACCGCGATACCGCCGTCGTAGTGTTCGAACGCATCCTCGAGCAGGCTCCGGTACTCCTGATCGACTCGCGCCCCGTCGGTGTAGGCGACATCGGCTGGCGGATCGTAGGCCCCCTTGACGAAGCGGACCTTGCCGGGCACGTCCGCGAGTCGTCTGACGTCCGCACGCGTGCGACGGAGGTTCGCCTGCACGCAGACGCCGACGCCACCGCCGTGCTCGCGGGCGACGGTCTCGAAGGCCTCGAGCGTCGCGTCAGTCGTCGTGTGGTCTTCCATGTCGATCCAGACGAAGACGCCGCGCTCGGCAGCCGCGTCGACGACGGCTGCCAGTTCCGATCGGAACACGTCCTCGTCGAGGTCCAGTCCCAGCTGTGAGGGTTTGACGGAGATGCAGGCTGCGAGCCCCGAGCCCGAGATGTCGGCGACGAGTTGCCGGTACTCGGCGGCGTCGGCGGCGACGGCGTCGCGATCGTCGTAGTGCTCGCCCAGCAGGTTGACGATCGCCTTGACGTCGTCGTCGTTCAGTCGACGGACGTGCTCGAGCGCTTCCGCAGGAGATTCACCCGCGACGAACCGGTCGGCGATCGGCGGGATCATATCAGATATACTGGTCGCCACGCGTAAGGGTGTTCCTCCGGTTCTCGCACGGCTAGCTGTGTGCGCGTCGGAAACGGGGAGAACGGGATTATTCGTCTTTGCTGAGGCCGAGTAGGCGCTCGCGAAGCGTCCGCGTGCGGGCGCGTTCGGCGAGCAACACCGAGCACTCGACGTCGTTGAGGACATCGAGCACCAGCGAGCCGCGGACGAGCCGCGAGAGCAGCCCCGTCTCGGTCGCGCCGATCACCAGCAGCGTCGCATCCGTGGCTGCATCTTCGATGGCGGTCTCGACATCGCGATCGTCGATAACCAGCTCGGCGTCGGCTAAGCCGTTCTCGCCGGCCCACTTCTCGAGGAACCGCTCGCCCTCTTCGCGGGACTCGTCGTCGTGAAGGGCGTGCAACAGCGTCACGCGGGAGCCGAACTCCTCGCGGAGCAAGCGGACGGTCTCCGCGCCGAGGACCGAATCGGGGCCGCCGGCGGTCGGCAGCAGGATGTGTTCGGGATCGAACCCGCGATCTTTGAGCACCAGGAAGTCACAGGGGAGGTCGTGGGTCAGTTCGTCGATCCGCGACTCGGCACGGCCATGCGAGGTCGGTCCCCAGCCCATGACGACCTGATCGGCCTCGAAGGTGCGTGCGGCGTCGAAGATCTCCTCGAACGAGCGGTGTGAGAGCACCGTGTGGGTCTCGACATCGGCGCCGAACGTCTCGGCGTCTTCCCGCGCCTGCTCGAGCAACTTCCGTGACTCGGCGTCGATCCGGTCGGTTTGCTCGGCTCCGCGCTCGAGCGGCGTCTGGTCGGGAACTTGCACGATATGGACCGCGTGAACCGTCCCCTCTCGTTGTTTGGCGATGGCGCCGGCGAGGGTGATGAGTTCGGTCTCGGTGCGGGGGTTTGCAAGCGGGACCATCACGCGGAAGTCGCCGCCGTCCGTGCCCGTGGCGGCTCTGGCGGCGTCGGGTCGAACCGAGTCGGCCGCAGCCACCGCAGCGTCGGGCATCTCCTCGGAGCGGTCGAGGATCCAGTTGACGAACACGCCGGCGCTTGCGACGCGCTGGCGGGCATACAGCAGATACCAGACGCCCGCGAAGACGACGAGCGCCGCCGAGAGCAGGAGAACGAATGGCTCGATGTACGTGATCAGCGCGAACGACGAAATCGCCCCGATGATCGGGACGAACGGATACAGCGGCACCTCGAAGTCTGGATCGTATTCGGCGGGTTCGGCCTCCCGCATGACGATCAGTGCGATGTTCAACAGGCCGTAGACGATCAGGTGCAACACCGAGCCAGCCGTCGACAGCATCTGGAGGTCGCCAAAGAGGAGAAAACCGATGATGAGCGCGCCGGTGATCAGGATCGATTTGAACGGCGTGCCGAAGCGTTCGTGGATGTCGTTGACCGACGGTGAGATGATCTTCTCGCGGCCCATCGCGAAGTTGATCCGCGAGGACGAGAGGATCGACGCGTTCGCGCTCGAGGCCGTCGCCAGCAGACCGCCGAGCAGTAATAGTCCCCAGCCGATCCTGCCAAGCCCGACGCCGAAGACGCTGTACTGGCCGAACAGCAACTCGGCGGCGTCGACGACGGCCGTGTCGTTGTTCGCCACCAGTTCGTTCGGCACTGCCGCCAGCAAGACGACGAGGAACAGCGCGTAGACGACCGTGACGATGACGACCGAGCCGATGACCGCAAGCGGGAGGTTCCGGCCGGGGTCTTTGATCTCCTCGGCGACGGACGTGATCTGGACGAAGCCGAGATAGGAGACGAAGACGATGGCCGTGACCGGAAGGACCTCACCCGGTGTTCCCTCGGGCGCGATCGGTCGCAGTGACTCGAGGTCGGCGTTGAACAGGCCGACGACGGTGAAGAGCCCGAGGATACCAAGCAGCGTCAACACGATGGCGATCTGGAGCCCGCCGGTCTCCTTGGCGCCGACGTAGTTGATGGCGATAAACAGCGCCGCGCCGATGAGGCCGATGGTCTGAGCCGCCGAGATCGTGACGGGACCGAGCCCGAGTGCCGGCGCGCCCACGAGTTGGTTGACGTACTCGCCGAAGCCGTACATGTAGAACGCGGAGGCAAACGCCAGTCCGAGCCAGTTGGCCCACCCGCTGATCGACCCGAACAGCGGCCCGAGCGCGCGATTGACGTAGAAGTAGGCACCGCCTGACTTGGGCATCGCCGTCCCCAGTTCCGAGGCCGACAGGGCCGTAAACAGCGCGGTTACGCCGCCAATCACGAAGGTCGCAGCCGCGAGCGGGCCGGCTCGGGCCACGGCCGTCCCCGGGAGTACGAAGATCCCCGCGCCAATCATCGTCCCGATGCCGATCGTGATCGCCGAGAGGAGTCCGAGGTCTTTCGCGAGTTCCTCGTCGGCACTCACGTGCGATCACCCCGTCGACGCATTCGCGACGGTGGCGATCGTGGCGGACGAAGCCCGTTTACTTCCGACTGGTCCGGTGGACCACGTACCCGATGTCGAGCGTTCATTGAGTCGGGATTGTAGCGGTATCGATGATAAATCCCGTGGTTATATTGTCGAACCCGCATAATCGTGAGAGTATATTGACGTTCCGTGAAAACAACCACATATTTGATCAGTTGTCAGCCGAGATCGGAACACTGTATGAGCACGGATTCGAGACCTCCTGATATGGAGCATCGGCTCGACGAGATCGATCGGCGGATCATCAATGCGCTGATGGACGACGCACGGAACGTCTCGGCACCGACGATCGCTGAAGAAACGAACGTGTCACCGGGCACGATTCGGAATCGGATTGCACGACTGGAAGACCATGGCGTCCTCACCGGCTACCATGCGACCGTCGACTTCGAGCGCGCGGACGGTCGTATGACGAACCTGTTTATGTGTAACGCGCCGGTTTCCGAGCGGGAAGTGATCGCCCGCCGAACGCAAACCATCTCGGGCGTCATCAACGTCCGCGAACTGATGACCGGCCGCCGAAACCTCCACGTGCTGGCAGTCGGCGAGGACACCGCCGATCTCCGGCGCATCTCCCGTGCGCTGTCGGACCTCGGCGTCGAGATCGAAGACGAAGTCCTCGTCCAAAACGAGGTCTGGCAACCGTACGCACCCTACGGCGCCGACGAGAGCGCCCGGTGTGAGTCGATTACCGATTTCGTTAGTCTCTCGGGCGACGCCGAGGTCGCCGAGGTAACCGTCGATCCGGGCGCACCGATCGCGGAAACGACCCTGCAACGCGCCGTCGGACGGAACGTCCTCGACGACGACGCGCTCGTGATCGCGATCGAACGCGACGATGTCGTTCTGACGCCACACGGCGACACCGAAATCCGCGCCGACGACATCGTCACGGTCTTCTCACGCGACGGCATCGACGACACGATGCTCGAGGCGTTCCGCGACGGTGCCGACGCCACGTAGCCCCGCTGTCTCGATTCTCGCTCGAGTCCGTCCATCTTCGCCGTCGACAGGACATCACACCGGTGTTCCGTCTGTGTTCGGTGTCGCTGTCTGCGACAGCCGCCGGGACGACGATACCTGTGGTCAGTAACTGTGTACATCCTGTATGATTACTGTGGACAAATTATTTATGAGTGTTCCACCTTCACACACCTATGACGGCAGGACCGCCGATCGACGAACTCCACTTCGCGGACGCACCGTCCGTCGGTTCCGTTCCGGGGCCGAACACGCAGGCGTTGCTCGAGAAACAACGCGAAATCGACAGTAACGCGGTCGCCTATCCGGAGGATATCCCGATCGCCTTCGAGGAAGGCAAGGGTGCGACGGTTCGGGACGCCGACGGCAACACGTACATCGACCTCTTCGCGGGAATCGGCGTGTTGAACGTCGGCCACTCGAACCCCTACGTGCTCGAGGCCGTCCACGAACAGGCCGACAAGTTCGTTCACACGGTCGATTTCCCGACCGAGGCACGTCTCGAGCTAATCGAGAAGTTAGACGAGATCGCGCCCGAGGGCTTGCAGGGCCAGAACAAGGTCGTCTTCGGGGGCCCGACCGGCAGCGACGCCATCGAGGCCTCGATCAAACTCGCCAAGTACAACACCGGCGGCGACGGCCTCATCGCCTTCCGCGGGGCCTACCACGGCGCGACGAGCGGCGCGATGAGCGTCACCTCGAACAAGGAGTTCAAGGGCAACTACACGCCCTTGCTCTCGGATGTCGTCCACGCACCGTACCCTGATCCGTTCCGGCAGGACAAGCCCCCCGAGGCGGCAGTCGACCACGCGCTCGAGGAGGTCCAGGCCATCGTCGAGGACCCCTACGGCGGGCTGGCCAACCCCGCGGGGATCATCGTCGAACCGATCCAGGGCGAAGGTGGCATCGTCACTCCGCCGGAGGGCTTCCTGCAGGGACTGCGCGACATCGCCGACGACAACGACGTGGTGCTCGTCTTCGACGAGATCCAGAGCGGACTCGGCCGTACCGGGAAGTGGTGGGCAAGCGACTGGGACGGCGTCGCGCCAGATGTAATGACCTCCGCGAAGGCCCTCGGTGGTGTGGGCTTCCCGCTGTCGGCGACGATGTACCACGAGGATCTGGACACGTGGGGCTCGGGCGACCACGCGGGCACCTACCGCGGCCACGTCGTCGGCATGCGTGCCGGTACCCGCGCGATCGAGTACATTCAAGAGCACGACTTACTCGCCCACGCCCGCGACCTCGGCGAGTACATCCGGGAACGACTCCGCGACGCCGCTGACGGGAACGACAGGCTGGCCGACGTCCGCGGCAAGGGCCTGTTCATCGGCGCGGAGTTCGTCGATAGCGACGGCAATCCGGATGGGGACCTCGTCGATGCTATCCAGCAGTACTGCTTCGAGCGCGGCGTCCTCGTCTGGACGGCCGGCCGCCACGGCAACGTGCTTCGACTCCTGCCGCCGCTGGTGCTCACCCACGACCTGGCCGAGACCGCACTCGACATCGTCGTCGAAGCGATCGAGGCCGTGACCGCCGAGGCGAAACGGGCCGCCTGAGATCCGCACGCTATGTCCGACACCGCTCCTATCGAGACCGACGACGCACCGAGCAACGACAACCCTACTCGCAGGGCGTCCGCGCCGGCGACACGCTGTACGTCTCCGGCTACGGCCCCGTCGATCCTGAAATGGGCGAGGTCGTCGACGGCGACATTCGGGACCAAACCGAGCAGGTCCTCGACAACATCGCCGCGGTCGTCGACGACGCCGGCGGCGATGGGCTCGCTGACGTCGTCAAAGTGACCGTCTACCTGACCGACCTCGCAGACTACGACCGCGTCAACGACGCCTACGGCGCGCGATTCGACGAAGACCCGCCGGCCCGCGTCTGCGTCGAGGTCTCGCGACTCCCAGAGGACGTTTGCGTCGAACTGGACGCGACCGCGTATCTGGGCTAATCGGGGTCGGTGGCCGCCTCGAGCCCCCCTTCTCGCGGCTCGCACGTCTCCGACGCGCCGGTCGCCCAAATCGGAACGGAATCCGGACTCGACAGTGACGTTGTCCACCGAACGGAGGAAACAGTATACGATCATTGGCCACCGTTAAGTGGTTCCTCGACCTTGTTCCGAGAAACCATGTCATACGAGGTTCGAAACAGGCTCCAGAAACTCCGGCGGGACTTCCATCGAATCCCCGAACCGGGCTGGCGCGAGTTCCGGACGACCGCCCGGGTGGTCGAGGAACTCGAGCGGCTCGGCGTCGACGAGATCGCCGTCGGCCGCGAGGCGCTGGCGACCGACCAGCGCATGGCTGTCCCCGCCGAATCCGAACTCAAGCCGTGGCTCGAGCGCGCTCGCGAAGCAGGGGTTCGATCGGACATTTTGGAGCGGACCGCCGACGGTCACACGGGTGTGATCGGCGTGCTCGAGTGCGGCGACGGTCCGTGTATCGGGCTACGCGTCGACCTGGATGCGATCTCGATGCGGGAATCCGACGAGGCCGATCATCGACCGGCTGCCGAGGGCTTTCGCTCCGAACACGACGGCTACATGCACGCCTGCGGCCACGACGCCCACCTCGCGATGGCACTGGGGACGCTCGAGACAGTCAAAGAAAGCGACTTCGATGGCACGCTGAAGGTGTTCTTCCAGCCCGCTGAGGAGATCTCCGGCGGCGGGAAAGCGATGGCTGAGAGCGGCTATCTCGACGATGTCGACTACCTGCTGGCGCTCCACATCGGCCTCGATCATCCAACCGGCGAGATCGTCGCGGGCATCGAGAAACCGCTGGCGATGGCCCACCTGACCGCGACGTTCGAGGGGGCAAGCGCTCACGCGGGCAAGTCCCCGAACGAGGGGGCAAATGCCATGCAGGCGGCGGCGACGGCGATCCAGAACGCCTACGGGATTCCTCGCCACGCCGACGGGATGACCCGGGTCAACGTCGGCCGTATCGAAGGCGGCACCGCGAGCAACGTCATCGCCGAGGAAGTCACCATCGAGGCCGAGGTCCGCGGCGAGACGACCGCGCTGATGGAGTATACGCGCACGGAACTCGAGCGGGTCCTTTATGCTGCCGCCGAAATGCATGATTGTGACGTCACGCCGCGGGTGATCAGCGAATCGCCACGCGTCGACAGCCATCCCGCCCTTCGCGACCTCGTCGGCAACGTCGCGTGGGAGGTCGACGGCGTCGAGCGCGTGCTCCCGACCGAGGAGTTCGGCGTCAGCGAAGACGTGACCTACCTCATGCAGCGCGTCCAGGACAACGGCGGGCTCGCCTCGTACGTCCTCATCGGCACCGATCACCCGACGAGTCACCACACGCCGACGTTCGACATCGACGAGGAGAGCCTCGAGATCGGGGTGGCGCTGCTGTCGGAGACGGCCGTCGAACTCTCCCGGCGGCGGCCGTAGCGCGTGCGATCGGGCCACACGCGATTCCGATTGTCAGCCACGTTCGGTGGATGGGAAACGTTAATCCGCGCGGTCTCTGTGTATCCCGTATGAGCCAGGACGACGTGCCGGAGTCGCTGCAGGCGGCAGCGGACTCGGACCGCCCGCGCGGAATCTTGACCCCCTCCGACCGCGATTTCCTGCTCGGCCGGAAAACCGATTACACCGACCATTCGAAAAAACAGAAGCGAAATCGGATCCGTCGACGGGTCCGCAACGCGATTCTCGATTTCAGCATCCTCTTCGAGTACTTGGAAGAACGCGATCGGGAGACGGTCTTCGACCCCGACGACGAGGACCGCGATGCCTATACCCAGGGGATCACCGATATGCTCGCCTTCCTCCACCTCGGGACGATGGGCTATCACACCCCGTTCAAGGACATGCTCTCGGAGGGCGTCGGCAAGGCCGAACAGCGCCTGGCCGGCTCGAACTACCGGATGGTCAACGTCGAGTTCAACGTCGAACCGGTCGGCCAGATCGACGTCGACGAAGTCGTCGACAAACTCGAGCACGAGGAGTTCGCCCAGCTCACCGACGAGGAACTGCGCGCGTTCGTGCGCCTGCTGACGATGTCCGACGCCTTCTCACCGGCAGATACCCGCGAGGAGATCAAAGACAGCGTCGACGAGTTCGCCGAGCGCGTGGCCGAAAGCGCCGCGGCACGCGAGCGGACGCTCGAGGAACTGACGAACTGACACGTCTGCCGTCACTGAAATTCGGAGTCGCATGCTCGAGTCCGGCCCGACCCAAGCTGACTCCGTGCGGGTTTTCTCCTGAGACCGGTCTCGAGGCGCACCGTCGCCATTACCGTCGGCGCTGATCGCCGCTCGAGGATCGCGGCAACGCCGCCTGCCCGACAGTCGACTGGCGAGACGACCCGCCGGAACGGCTCGTCTCGATGTGTGGCGCGTCGTCCGGCGGCACGCGGTGAACGTCTCCTATGCTTCGAAAACGGCGGTCGGCTGGGCACAGACACGTACTGTGCGCTCGTCCCCGCGTGCACCTTCGCAATAAACGCAATCTGTAGATAACTTCGCACTGTGAGAAACACTTATTGTATACGCTGTTGATGATCGAGGTATGGCGTCACACAGCATGGCCGACGGGCGGTTGACTCACACCCAACCATCACGCTGTCGTCCGACTTCGGAGGTGAGACGAGATGAGTGGCGCTGAGAAGGGAATGGTCGACGAGTTCCTCGAGGAGATCGATACGACGGTCTTCCTGTTCGGCGCATTGTTGACCGTCGGGGTGATCGCGGCGTTCTTTATCAGTCCGAGTACCGTCGAGAGCGGAATTTCGACGTTAAACGATCAACTGCTCGGCGCGTTCAACTGGGCGCTGCTGTTGATCGTGTTCCTGATCGTCGTCTTCCTGTTGTTCCTGATCATCGGGCCGTGGGGCAGAATCAAGATGGGGGACGAGGATCCGGAGTACAGCTTCCTGTCGTTTTTCGCGATGCTGTACTCCGCTGGGTTCGCGGCGGGCGTCGTGTTCTGGGGGCCGACAGAGGCGCTGTTCTACTACGATAGTCCCTCGCCGCTGTTCGGCGGCGTCGAGGGCGGATCGGCCGCAGCGATGACCGTCGCCGTCCAGCAGACGCTGTTCCACTGGGCGCTGCCCCAGCTCGCCGTGTTTACCATCATGGGGATCGCGATCGGCTACTTCGCGTACAACTACGAGAACGTCCCGCTGCGGGTGTCCTCGGCGTTGACACCGATCATTGGCGCTGAGAACTTGGACGGGCCGTTCGCGAAGGTCGTCGACATCCTCGCCGTCTTCGCGACGATCGGCGGCGTGGCCACCTCGCTTGGCTTCATCGGCAGCCAGTTCATCACCGGACTGGACTACCAGTGGGGTATCAGCATGGGGAATATTGGCATTCTCCTCGTGGTGACGTTCATGACGTTGCTGTTTACGACCTCGATGGTGCTGGGGGTCGACAAGGGGATCCGCCGACTCTCGAATTTCAACATGGTGCTGTTCGTCGTCCTCATGTTCGCGACGTTCATCGTCGGCCCGACGCTGTTTTTGATCCTGCTGGGCACACAGGCCGTCGGCGGAATGGTCGGTGACTTCGTCTCGATGAGCCTCTTTACCGGCGCCGGTGCCTTCGGTGCGGGGAATCCGGAAGCCACGGAATGGATGAACGCCTGGACCGTCTTCTACTGGGCATGGGCACTCTCGTGGTCGCCCTTTGCGGGTCTGTTCATCGCCCGCATCTCCAAGGGACGGACGGTCCGTGAGGTCGCGTTCACGGGGATCGTCGCGACGTCCGCGGCGACTATCCCGTGGTTCACGTTCATCGGCGGCACCTCCGTCTGGGCTCAGCACAATGGCGTCGCCGACTTCAGCGCGGTGATGGCCGGCGAGGCCGGCGCGGAGATCTCCGGGTTCATCCTCTTCGAGACGTTCCCCATGGGGTCGCTCTTCATGCTGGCGTTTATGATCCTCGTGACGACGTTCTTCGTCACCTCGGCGGACTCCTCGACGCTGGCCGTCTCGATGATGACTACCGGCGGCAAGGCCCGCCCCTCGACCATCAACCGGATCTTCTGGGGCGTCGTCCTCGGCATGACCGCCGCGATCTTGATGATCCTCGGCGGCACCGGTAGCGCCAACACGCTCCAGCAGGCGGCGATCATCACCGGGACACCCTTCGCGTTCGTCTGCTTCCTCTCGATGCTCGCGCTGATCAAGGACTTCGGCTCGGAGTACGGCCGCGTGCTGCTGCAAGACGAAACCGTGCTCGTCGGCTCGAGCGGCCAAACCGAACCCGAGTCCCCGACTGGGCCGAGCGGGCCCGTCGAGTCGGACGACGATTGAGACGGCCGCCGCCCGCGAATCCACTGGCCGACGACCCGTGTCGGCCGTCATGCTGTCCCTGTTTTCTGCGGTCGGGAAACCGATCGCACCGCCCTGTTCCCTCGCTAACCCATAACAAGTTTTAATGTATGTGGTACACATAAACTGTGTATGGACAGGGAAACGGCGGAACCCGACGCTGACGCGCTTCCGGGTCCGAACGCCCAGCAGTGGGTGAACTTCCACCAGGAGTACTCCGCGCCGAGCGAGTACTCACACGAGTTCGTCTGGGACGTGACCCAGGAGGCTGACGGTCCGTTCGTCACCGACGTCGACGGCAACGTCTTGCTCGATTTCACCTGCCACATCGGCGCGGCACCGCTCGGCTACAACAACGAGAAGATCCTCGAGAAGGTCCGCGAGTTCGACCTCGTCGAACCAATGAAGATCGCGGGCCAGGACATGTACTTCGGGTCCGGACCAAGTCCCGGCGAGGCTGACTTTCCCGGCTCGAGTCACCTCATGGAGAAACTCACCGATGTCTCGAGCCAGTACGGGATGGATACGGTCTTCCTGTCGAACTCCGGCGCGGAGGCCATGGAGAACGCGATGAAGATCACGAACGACTTCCGCGCGCCCGCGAAGTACGGCGTCGCCTTTGCGGGGAGTTTCCACGGCCGCACCTTCGGGACGCTGTCGATTACGAAGTCCAAGTCGGTCTACACTCGTAATTACCCCCAGATCGACGGCATTGAAACGGTGCCGTTCTGCGCCGATCGCGGCTGTGACGCCGACAGCTGCGACTGTGGCTTCTTCACGAGTAGCGATTCGCAGCTCCGAGGCATGCTCGCACCCGAAGGCGGCCACATCGACCCCGACGAAATCGCGTTCCTGGCGCTCGAGCCGATCCAGGGCGTCGGTGGCTACCGGTTCCCCAGCGAGGCGTTCATGGGGGAAGTCGCCGACGTCACCGACGAGTACGATATCCCGCTGGTCGTCGACGAGATTCAGGCCGGGATCGGCCGCACCGGCGAGATCTGGGCCTCCGATCACTACCCGATCGAGCCGGACGTCATCGCCAGCGCGAAGGCCTTACGCGTCGGCGCGACGATCTCTCGCTCCGATATCTTCCCCGACGAGAAGAACCGCTTAGGGTCGACCTTCGGCGGCGGGGACCTGCTCGGTTCGATGATGGGTGCCTTTACGCTCGAGGCAATCGAGGAACACGACCTGCTTGAGAACGCGACGCGGCGAGGCGAGCAAGCCAAAGAACTCCTGCGCGACGACGCACCCGACTCCGTCGTCGACGTTCGCGGCAAGGGCCTGATGCTTGCCGTCGAGTTCGATACGGCCAACCGTCGGGATGCCGTGGTCGAAGCCGCCCTTGAGCGCGGACTGCTGACGCTTGGGTGTGGCAAGAAGACGATCCGGCTGCTCCCGCCGCTCGATGCGACCGAGCGCGAGATCGAGTTAGGGATCGGGCTCTTTTGCGAGGCGACCGAGGCCGTCAGCCCGAGTGCGACGGTCGCATAAGATCCGCTTTGACAATCGATTTTCGTTTCCGTACCTGGTTTGACGGCGGTCGGTGATGTCTGCTCGCCGGTGTGATAAACGAATATTGATTCACTGGACGGGTTGTTTCGCTGCCTCGAGTGAACTGGACACGACACGCAACGAACGCTCCAGCGGCGGGAGGACCAGTCACTTACCCCACAAGTGATAGTACTCCCGCGAGGAAGATAAGAATCGCTGCCACCACAGAGAGCCAGATAGACACGGGATCTAGGTCGACGCGGTCGACGTTCCCGTTCAGGACGTGGTAGCCGTTCCCGACCAGAATTCCGATACCGCCGACGATCATCAGCACCGAACCGATGGACAATCTGGCTCCGTCGGGATTTCTCGACAGAATATTCGAGACTGCAATCATCGCGAGGCCGCCACCGACGACCATCTGCGAGACGTGATAGAGGAGTGATCGATCCACACACTGATTTATTGGGTAGTTATTTAAATTATTTCGATGATATCTCCGCTGCGGTAATCGATCACCGGTCGCCGGGCACGGCCAGCGATCACTCGAGCGAGCACTCGACCACTGACACACTATCGAGCCCCGCCAGCGCCTCGAGCACGCCGGTCAAATGCGCCGGGCCGCTGCCCTCGAGGCCGATCGTCACGGGCGTCCGGTTTGGCTCGTCGACCACGGTGCGACGAGCGCGCTCGAGGACGTCCAGTTCGGCTCCCTCGGCTTCGACCGTCTCGACCACGTCGCCGACGGTCGTCGGCCATCCCGCGAGCGCCAGTCGGGCCTCGGCGTAGCGCTCGAGTTCGCATAGCCCCGTCCGCGTGAGTTCGGCGTGGTCGGTGAGGTTCACGTTGCCGCCGGAGATCACGACGCCGACATGCTCACCTTCGAGAGCTACGTCGTCCGAGAGCGCGGCAGCCAGCGGGGTAGCCCCGGCGCTTTCGGCGACCGTCTTCGCACGCTCGGCCAGCAGGGCCACCGCGGCGGCGATCTCCCGATCGCTCACGCTCACTACGTCGTCGACGACCTCACGGGCGATCTCGAAGGTCGTCTCGAGCAGACGCGTGTCCGCGATCCCCTCCGCGACGGTGTCGACGTCGGGGAGTTCGCGGATCTCGCCGGCCTCGAGCGACGGCTTTGCGTGGGCGGCCCCCTCGGGCTGAACCCCGATAACCCGGATATCGCGTTCGCCGGCTTTCAGGACCGTCCCGATCCCCGAAATCAGCCCGCCGCCGCCGATCGCGACCAGCACGGTGTCGATTTTGGGGAATTGCTCGAGCAACTCGAGCCCGATCGTTCCCTGGCCAGCGACGATCGCCGCGTCGTCGAAGGGATGGACGAACGTCTCGCCAGTCTCCGAGGCCCTATCGAGCGCGAACTCGTAGGAGCGTTCGTAGATGTCGCCCTCCACGACCACTTCGGCCCCGTAGCCGCGGGTGGCCTCGATCTTTGCCGCGGGGGTGACCTCGGGGACCACGATCGTCGTCTCGATATCGAGCAGGTCGCCGGCCAGCGCCACGCCCTGGGCGTGGTTGCCCGCGCTCGAGGCGATGACTCCCGCCTCGCGCTCTTCGTTCGAGAGTTGGGCCATTGTGTTGTACGCTCCGCGGATCTTGAACGAGCCGGTCCGCTGGACGTTCTCGAGTTTGAGCCCGACCGAAGCCGCGCCGCTCATCTGGGCGAACGTCCGCGAGGTGTCGAGCGGCGTCCGGTGGACCACATCCGTGATGCGCTCCCGGGCGGCTTCGATGTCCGCGAGGGTCACGCGGGGGGCGCTGCCCTCGGTCATTCGTCACCCCTGTCCTCCGCGGTCCGCGTGACCGGATGTCGGTGCTCGAGTTCACGGATCGTCTCGACGAGCACCGACACACCATGCTCGAGGCTGCGCTCGTCGACGTCGAAGGTAGGCGTGTGGTGGCTCGTCGGATGGTCGGTGCCGACGATTAGGTACGTTGCCAGCCCGCCGTCGTCCTGGACGCGCTCCATCAGGAAGGTCGCGTCCTCGCTCGCGCCGAAGTCGGCGGCCGGCAGCACGCGTTCGATCCCCGTGACGCTGCCGGCGACCTCGCTCACGAGCGACTGCAGTTCGGGGTCGCTGTCGGCGCGGGGCGACTCGCTGACCACGTCGACGTCGGCCCGACAACCGTGTAGCTCCGCCGCCGATCGGATCGTACGCTCGAGGCGGCGTTTCATGAACGCCATCAGTTCGGTCGTCTCGCCGCGGGCTTCGGCCTCCATGTGGGCACGCTCGGCGATGACGTTGCTCGCGGTGCCGGCCTCCGCTTTCCCGATGTTCACGCGGGTCATCCCGTCAGCGTGGCGGGGGATCCCGTAGGCGTTCTCGATCGCCGTCCCCATCGCGTGCATGGCGTTGGCACCCTCGTTGGGGGCTTTGCCCGCGTGTGCGGACGTCCCTTCGATCGTCGCGTCAACGTGGCACATCGCCAGTGGCTTTTCGATCCCCGCGACCACTTCGCCGGTCGGGTGATCGAGGCCGACGTGGATCGCGAGCAGGTAGTCAAGATCGTCGGCGTACTCGCTTTTGGCCATCGGACAACCACCGCCACCGGTCTCCTCGGCAGGCTGGAAGAAGACGACGAGGCGTCCCGAAAAGTCGCTCTCGGCGATCGCCTCGAGGGTGGCTAGCCCCCAGGTCATGTGGGCGTCGTGGCCGCAGGCGTGCATCGTGCCGTCGATCTCCGAGCGAAAGCCCTCGGCAGCGGGGTCGTGGTCAGCGTCGCTCGACTCCTCGATGAACAGCCCGTCGATGTCGACGCGCAGGCCGATCGCCGGCCCCTCGCCGCGCTCGAGGACGGCGACCGCGCCGGTGGTGCCGCCGGACATCCGCTCGAGCAGATCCTCGTCGACACCGCGCTCGCGGGCGCGCTCGCGCCAGGGCTCGAGGTCGGCATCGGGGACAGCCATCCGGTCAGCGGGGTCGTAGGCGTCGGGGCCGACGGCGAGTTCGTCGACGCCGATCGCGCGGATCTCGTCGACGAGCCGGGCGGTGGTGGTAAACTCGCGCCACGCAGGTTCGGGGTGGCGATGGAGATGCCGTCGCAGAGACACGAGGCGATCCCGTACTGGTTCGTGCATGTGTGTCTGTGACGTGGTCGAACCCCTTAACTATACACAGTTGTCGTTGACGACGGGTACACAAAAAGGATAAGTCGACCGCTGACAATCGTCGCACAACGCGCCATTGCGGCGCGGGGACGATCCACATGCACACGAATCCAGATATCGTCGTTCTGCGAGAGGGGACGGAGGGGCTGTCGATGGAATCGTACGCCGACACGCTGCGCGAGCGGCTGCCCGACCACACCGTCGCGCTCGCGCGGACACCCAACGAAGAGCGCGAGTTGGTCCAACAGGCGCGGATCGTGACCGGCATCACGATCGAGGCGGACCTCCTCGAGCGTGCCGACCGGCTCGAACTCTTCGCGTGTACCTTTGCCGGTACGGACCACGTTCCGGTGGACGAACTGGCTGACCACGGCGTCGCCGTCACGAACGCCGGCGGCATTCACGCGCCCGGCATCGCCGAACAGGCGATCGGTAATATGCTCGTCTTCGCGCGCCGGCTCCACGAGGGCTGGCGACGCAAGCGAAACGGTGAGTGGCGCCACTTCCAGTCCTCGGAGTTCACCGACAGCACCGTCACGATCGTCGGCCTCGGCTCGATCGGCCAGGAAATCATCAAGCGCCTCGAGGGGTTCGAGGTCGAAACGATCGGCATCCGGTATACGCCTTCCAAGGGTGGCCCGACAGACGAGGTGTTCGGCTTCGACGAGGACGACATTCACGAGGCGTTCGCTCGTAGCGACTACGTCGTCCTCGCCTGTCCGCTGAACGGCCTGACCCGCGGGCTCGTCGGCGAAGACGAGTTAGCGACGCTGCCACCGAACGCAGTCGTCGTCAACGCGGCCCGCGGCGGGATCGTCGACACCGACGCGCTCGTCTCGGCGCTACAGTTCAACGGCATCCGCGGGGCCGCTCTGGACGTGACCGACCCCGAACCGCTGCCGAACGATCACCCGCTCTGGGATCTCGAGAACTGTCTCATTACCCCACACACCGGCGGCCACACGCCGAGACACTGGGACCGACTAGCCGACATCGTCGCCGAAAACGTCGAGACGCTCGAGACCGGCGGCGACCTCGAGAACGCGGTGGTCCGGCCCGACTCGAACTGAGGTCGGCGGGGCCGATCACTCCTCGTCGGCCATCTCGGATCGGTCCGTTCGGTTGGCCAACTGTGGATGCGTCGACTCACCGAACCCGCCGCTCAGGACCCGTGCGAGCACTTCGTCGACACGCTCGTCCGTTTCGGTGATGCGATCGTCCTCGGCTTCGACGACGAATCCGGAGGAGATGTTCGGTGCCGTCGGAATGAAAAGCACTGTTCGGCCGTCGCTGGTCGTGTGGCCGGTCTTGAACGCCGGCATCTCCTTCCCGTCCCAGCTCTCGACTCTGACGGGTTCCTGGAGAGCCTGTTCCTCCCCGATCGTGGTTTCGGCGGCGATCTTCGACGCGTTGTAGAGGACCCGAAGTCCCGGAAGGCGGTTCGCGACGCCGTCGACGCCGCGGGCGAAGAGATCACCGACCGTCGTTCGGGTCAGGGTGCCGATCACGATCGTCACAAGCAAAAAGACCGACAGCGAGAGCGCGAGCCGGAGGACGTGGGTGACCAGCGAGCGGGTCGGCTCGTGGGCGATCACACCCTGCAGGGCCTGTGCATCGACCACGGCCGTCGGCGTGATCCCCGCCACGATCGCGTAGGCCCGATACACGACGTACAGCGTGACGAGTATCGGCCCGATAAGGATCAGCCCGCTCGCGAAGATTCGCTTCCACGACGCCATTATCCGATCATATCGTCGGTGGGACATGAGCCCTTTCCTTTACTGCTGGATAACGGCTCGGAACTACCCGATTACGTCTCGAGTGCGGTCGGTATCTACGCCCTCCGCCGTGTTGTCCGGCAGTCTCCGCTCCGTGACCGGCCTGACGGCGACCCGCTCGAGGCGGGTGTCGCGGCCGGCTACGGCCAGAGCCCGCGGGTCTCTTTTGCCTCGGCGACCCGGGACAGCGCCACCACGTATGCGGCGTCACGCCACGTCAGCCCGCCGTCGTCGACCTCCGCACGGACGTCGGTCCAGGCATCGAGCATGTGTTCCTCGAGTTCCCTGTTGACGCGCTCGAGCGACCACTGGCGGCGGTTGATGTCCTGGAGCCACTCGAAATAACTCACCGTCACGCCACCCGCGTTCGCGAGGATGTCCGGAATCACCGGAATATCGCGTTCCTCCAGGATGGTGTCGGCAGCGAACGTCGTCGGGCCGTTCGCGCCCTCGACGACGATGTCGGCCGCGATAGCGTCGGCGTTGTCGGCGGTGATGACGTTGCCGACGGCCGCGGGGATCAGGACGTCGACGTCTAGCTCGAGCAGGTCCGCGTTCGAGAGCCGGCGCGCGCTGTCGCCGTCGGCGAGCTCGGTCGCGTAGCTCGTGACGGCTTCCGGTTCCTCGTCGTGGGACGGGATCGCGTCGACATCGATCCCGTCGGGGTCGTAGATCGCGCCGTTGACGTCGGAGACCGCGACGATGGTTGCTCCCCAGTCCTCGAGCAGGCGGGCGGCGTTGGCCCCGACGCTGCCGAAGCCCTGGACGGCGACCGTCGTCGCCGAGATCTCCCGATCGTAGTACTGGATCGCCTCGCGCGTAGCGATCGCGGTCGATCTGCCGGGTGCCTCCTCGCGGCCGTAGGAGCCGCCGATGACCGGCGGCTTGCCGGTGACGACGCCGGGAATCGTCTCGCCCTGTTGCATCGAGTAGGCGTCCATGAACCAGGCCATCGTCTGGGCGTCGGTGCCCATATCAGGTGCGGGAACGTCTTTCGTCGGCCCGACCATGTTGCGCAGTTCCTCGGCGAAGCGGCGAGTGAGGCGTTCGGTCTCGTCGCCGCTCAACGACTTGGGATCGACGGCGACGCCACCTTTCCCGCCGCCGAAGGGGAGGTCCATCACCGCACACTTCCAGGTCATCCACATCGAGAGACCGATACACTCGTCGGCGGTCACTTCCGGATGGTAGCGCAACCCGCCCTTGTAGGGCCCGCGAACGTCGTCGTGCTGGGCCCGGTACCCGGTAAAGACCTCGACGGAGCCGTCGTCGCGCTCGAGGGGTACCGACACCTGCTGGACGCGCGTCGGGTGTTTCAGCCGCTCGACGACGCCGGGATCGACGTCGACGTGAGTCGCCGCCCGCTCTAACTGCCGGCGAGCGGTGACCAGCGCAGAGTCGAGTTCGTCGTCCGATGCCATCTCATCCGCAGATGGGTTCGTGCTCATGTGTATAGGGACTGACGGCGTTAGGTCGTAAACAACTGTCGCGGGAATTCGGCGAGCGTTTCGGCACCGTCGCTCGTTACGTGGAACGTCTCGCTGATCTCGACGCCGAGTTCGTCGGTCCAGATGCCCGGAATCATGTGGAACGTCATGTCCTCCTCGAGCACCGTGTCGTCGCCCGGGCGCAGGCTCGCAGTGTGTTCGCCCCAGTCCGGCGGGTAGCCAAGCCCCATCGAGTAGCCGATCCGATCCTCCTTCTCGAGGCCGTACTGGGCGATCGTCTCGCGCCACGCTTTCTCGACGGACTCGCAGGTGACGCCGGGTTCGGCGGCGTCGAGCGCCGCCTCGAGTCCTTCGATGACGATCTCGGCGGTCTCCTCGAGTTTCGCGGGCGGATCGCCGACGAACGTCGTCCGAGCCAGCGGTGAGTGATACCGGTGGCGACAGCCCGAGAGTTCGATGATGACAGGATCGCCGTCCTCGAAGGGCCGATCGGTCCAGGTCAGATGTGGCGTGCCGGTATGATCGCCGGATGGCATCAGCGGGACGATCGAGGGGTAATCGCCACCGTACGCCTCGGTCCCCGTAATGAGCGCGTCGTAGATCGCGGCCGCGGCCTCGTACTCCGGGACGCCCTCTTCGATAGCGTCGAGCCCTGCCTGCATCGCGTGCTCGGAGATGCGGGCGGCCTCGCGCATATACGCGAGTTCCTGTTCTGACTTCTTGATCCGCACCCAGCCGACCAGCAACGTTGCGTCTTCGAATGCGGCCTCGGGGAGGTTCTCCTGGAGGCGGGTGTAGGACTTCGCCGTAAAGTAGGAGGCGTCCATCTCGAGGCCGATTCGACCGTTGTCGACCTCGAGGTCCTCTAAGACGCCCGCGACGTAGTCCATCGGATGGAGGTCGTACGGCGAGTGGACGTGGTCGTCGCTGTAGGTCCGAATGCTCGCCTCCGAGAGGTGTGTCGTCGCGCGTGCGCCATTGCCGTCCATCTCGCGACCGATCCAGACGGGTTCGTCGCGCTCTGGCGTGACCACGACGGCCTGGTGGACGTAAAACGACCAGCCGTCGTAGCCCGTCAGATAGTTCATGTTCGCCGGATCGGCGACGACAATCGCGTCGAGATCCTCCTCGCGCAACCGTTCTTTGGTCCGGGCAACCCGTCGCTCGTACTCGGCTTCGTCGAAAATATGCTCTCGTGGCATGTTACCAAGGACTCTACGAGAACTATCCCTCAGCAGTGATAAAAGTTTTTCGTGTATGTTGAGTACAGATATCGTTTATAGAATTGAGGGCGGCCAGCGAGCACAACCTCGGTTTGCGCCTGCAGTCTTCCTCGAGTCGTCCTGCTATCGTTCCGCCGAACCACCGCCGGTTAAGACACGTCGGTTCGTTCCGGCGGATATGGCAATACTCGAGACTATCGTGGTTGCGTTCTGGGCGATGTTGCCCGCCTACGTCCCGAACAACGCCGCGGTGTTGGCTGGCGGTGGCCGGCCCATCGACGGCGGTCGGACGTGGGGCGACAGGCGCGTGCTGGGCGATGGGAAGACGTGGCGCGGGACGGCAATGGGAATCGTCGCTGGCGTTGCACTCGCGGCCGTCCTGACCGTCATCGAACCGACTGTCAGTGATGCCCTCGGCTTCGCTGTCCCGGCGTTCGAACCGCTCGCGGCGCTCGGTCTCGCCGGCGGTGCGATGCTCGGCGACATCCTCGCCTCGTTTCTCAAGCGCCGGAGCGGCCGCCAGCGCGGCGCGATGTTTCCCGGCCTCGACCAGCTTGATTTCGTCGTCGTCTCCCTGCCGCTGACCGCGCTGCTGGCGACCGACTGGTTCCTGACCTGGTTTACGCTCGAGGTCATCCTCGTCGTCGTCGTCCTGACGCCGGTCCTTCACGTGACGACGAACGTGATCGCGTACAAGCTCGGCCTGAAGAACGAACCCTGGTAGCAATCTGGTACAGATTACTACGCGCGTTCGGCGTCCCGTTTCACACCGCTTATTTCAGTCGGGACCGCGTTCTCGAGTAATGACGAACCAAGCGCTCATCGACGCCCTTCGCGCGGCCGACGCCGTCCAGTTCGGCGAATTCGAACTCTCCCACGGCGGCACCAGCGAGTACTACGTCGACAAGTACCTCTTCGAGACCGATCCGGGCTGTCTCGAGTTGATCGCCGAGGCCTTCGCCGAGCGACTCGACGACGACGACAAACTCGGCGGCGTCGCACTGGGTGGCGTCCCACTGGCCGCCGCGACGAGCGTTGCAGCCGACGTCCCCTACGTCATCGCGCGCAAGCAGCGCAAAGATTACGGCACCGCGAACCTGGTCGAAGGCCGTCTCGAGGAGGGTGAGGAAGTCGTCGTTCTCGAGGACATCGTGACGACGGGGACGAGTCTGGTCGACGCGATCGAGGCACTTCGGGATGCCGGGGCAACCGTCGAGCGCGCGCTGGTAGTCGTCGATCGACAGGAAGGCGGCCGCGAGAACGTCGAGGACGCGGACGTCGAGATGGAGGCGCTCGTCACCGCTGAGGAGCTGCTGGCCGATCGGGACTAACGACTGATACGGTCTGCTGTCAGTCATTTCCGGAGGGACCGCGAGCCGTCCTGCGGTCCCTCCGGTAAACAGTTACAGCAAACCGTATGAGTCACCGCGTCGTGACTCACGTGCGGGCACTGTACCGGCGGTACACCACGACAGCGACGACCAGCGCGAGGCTCCCGCCGATCGCGAGCGCACCGCCGCTGACCCACTGGCTCCGGAACCCGATCAGCATCACGCCGAGGCTCGCGCCGAAGAGGCCGGCGTGAACGAGTCCCGCGACGACGACGAACGCGAGCAGCGTCGATCGTGAAATCTCGCTGAACGTCCGCTCGAGATCGTCGTCGCCACCGCTCCTGTCTCCGATCGGGTCCTCGAGCGGGTCATCCCCGAACGGGTCTTCGAGCGGATCGTCGTCCCCCGGTGGATCGAAGCCCACGACGTGACAGAGCCGGTTCGGAGCGAAAACCGTTCTGCCGGCGGCGCCCCATCACAATGCTTTTATCCCGCTCGAGACTACGCGTAGCCACGATGGTAGGTGTCCGCTTTACAGGGGCGTTTGCCCGTTTCTAACTCCCACCTACCGTGTATTGTGTCGGCTCCGGTCGACCAGTGTGCGGGACGCGGCGCGGACACGCCACCGGGATTTTCATCACATCCACAGCCATGTCAGAATCAGATTCACAGCAGCAGATAGCGGTCGTACTACCCGACGGATCCGAACTCGAGGTCGACGCCGATGCCACGGTCGAGGACTGTGCCTACGAGATCGGCCCCGGCCTCGGCAGCGACACGATCGCCGGCAAACTCGATGGCGACCTCGTCGCCAAAGAGGAGCCGGTCTACGACGGCGTCGAACTCGAGATCGTGACGGACCAGTCCGACGAGTATCTCCGCGTGATGCGACACTCCGCATCGCACTGTCTCGCCCAGGCCGTCGAGCGCCACTACGATGGCGTCGATCTGGCCATCGGCCCGCCGACCGACGAGGGCTTCTACTACGACTTCGACAACCTCGACGTCGACGAGGAGGACCTTGCCGTCCTCGAGGACGAAATCGAGGACATCATCGAGGAAGACTACGAGATCGAACGCGAGGACGTCTCGATCGAGGAGGCCGAAGAACGCCTCGCCGACGAACCGTACAAACTCGAGTTACTCGAGGAGTTCGCCGACGAGAACGACCACGTCTCGTTCTACAGCCAGGGTGAGTGGGAGGACCTCTGTGCCGGCCCACACGTCGACTCGACGGGCGAGATCGGCGCGGTGAAACTCCTCGAGATCGCCGGGGCCTACTGGCGCGGTGACGAGGACAACACGATGCAGACCCGGATCTACGGGACGGCCTTCGAGGACGAAAGCGACCTCGAGGACTTCTTAGAGCGCAAGCAGGAAGCCGAAAAGCGCGACCACCGCCGGATCGGCAACGAGATGGATCTCTTCTCGATCCAGGACGTCACCGGCCCCGGGCTGCCGCTGTATCACCCCGCCGGGAAAACCGTCCTGAAGGAACTCGAGGACTTCGTCGAGACGCTAAACAAAGAGGCGGGCTACGACTACGTCGAGACGCCCCACGTCTTCAAGACGGATCTCTGGCACCGGTCGGGCCACTACGAGAACTACGCCGACGACATGTTCATCTTCGACGTCGGCGACGACGAGTTCGGCCTGAAGCCGATGAACTGTCCTGGCCACGCCGCTATCTTCCAGGACCACTCCTGGAGCTACCGCGACCTCCCGATTCGGTACGCCGAGAACGGCAAGGTCTACCGCAAGGAGCAACGCGGCGAACTTTCGGGGCTCTCGCGGGTCTGGGCCTTTACGATCGACGACGGCCACCTCTTCGTCCGCCCCGACCAGATCAAACAGGAGGTCGAAGAGATCATGGACATGATCACGGACGTCCTCGAGACGTTCGACCTCGACTACGAGATGGCCCTGGCCACGCGCCCCGAGAAGTCGGTCGGCTCCGACGAGATCTGGGAGCGCGCCGAGGACCAACTCGAGAGCGTGCTCGAGGCCCACGGCCACGAGTACGAGATCGAGGAGGGCGACGGCGCGTTCTACGGGCCGAAGATCGACTTCGCGTTCGAGGACGCGATCGGCCGCTCGTGGGACGGTCCCACCGTGCAACTGGACTTCAACATGCCCGAGCGGTTCGACCTGAACTACGTCGGCGAGGACAACGAGGAACACCGCCCGGTCATGATCCACCGCGCGCTGTATGGTAGCTACGAACGGTTCTTCATGATGCTCATCGAGCACTACGAGGGCCGGTTCCCGCTGTGGCTCGCGCCCGAACAGGTCCGCGTGCTGCCGATCTCCGACGACAACCTCGGCTACGCCCACCGCGTGGCAAACGAGTTCGACGACTTCCGCGTCGAAGTCGACGGCCGCGACTCGACCCTCGAGCGGAAGATCCGCGCGGCCCACGACGACCGTGTGCCCTACCAGATCATCGTCGGCGACAACGAGGAAGAAGACGGGAACATCTCGGTTCGAGACCGCTTCGAGGATCAGGAATACGACGTCGAGATCGACGAGTTCCGCGCACACCTCGAGGCCGAACGCAACGAGCAGCGGACGGAGCCGGACTTCCTGCAGGACTAATACGGACTCCTGTCGTCATATCCGGTGGGCCCGCGACCGTCCTGCGGTTGCACCGGCCACTCGGTACAGCAGACCGTATAAGCCGTTCTTCGACCCGCTTTCGCGCTGACCGACGCCCGACTTCGGGTTCGTTGGTCGTCACGCGGCGATATTGCTCGAGTATGTGTACCATGTTTGTGCTGATTCTGCGGTTCAAATCCGATCGTAATAGCCATAGTTGCGGAATCGTGCATATCTGTATGAACAGAGCCGAGAAGGCAGCCCTCCAACTGCGGGCCGTCGACGTGTTGCGGATGTTGAAGGAGACCCGGACCTATGACGAGCTCGCTGAGACGACAGGGCTGCCGGCGGGCGATCTCAACCGGTACGTCAACGGGCACGTTCTCCCCGGCACTGATCGTGCGCGCGAGGTCGTCGAGGACCTCGGTCGGGAGGCGTTAGCCGAGGAACTCGACGCACGCATTCGGGTTGACGACGAGGGGTACGTCGACAACTCCGCGACCGTCTTCGACCAGCCGTTTCTCGATTTGGCCGCGCCGGTCGTCGCCAACGGCTTCGACTTCGAGCGCCCCGATGTCGTGCTCACCGCCGCGACCGACGGGATCACGCTTGCGGCCGCGCTCGCGAGCTATTACGGCGTCCGATGTGCCTACGCCAAAAAGAGCAAGGAGACTGCCGTCGAGGAGTTTATCGAGGCTCGCCAGCGCCTGCAGTCGGGGATCGAACTCACCTACTACCTGCCCGCCTCCGCGATCGACCCCGGCGAGTCGGTGCTGGTCGTCGACGATCTCATCCGATCAGGCGAGACTCAGGAACTCCTGCTCGACATCGCCCACACCGCTGAGGCCGACGTTGCCGGCGTCTTCGCGCTCATCGCAGCCGGCGAAGACGGGATTCAGCGTGCCCGCAACCACACCGACGCGCCGGTCGGTGCGCTGACGACCGTCTAATTGTCGAGTCGACCAGTTCTCTCCGACAGTATCCCCTCGAGGAACGGTTGTACTCACTAGCGTTTCCCAACGAGCGCCTCGTCTACGGCTGCTCGCGTGTGACTCCCCCGTGGGGTATCCATGTGAACCAGTGCCACATTATTAATCATTAGGTTTATGGTGGTGCCCGCAGTTTGTGGTGGTACGCACATGACGAAGACAGTCATCCTCGGCGTGATCGGTTCGGACGCTCACGTTGTCGGGATTACCATCCTGGAACAGGCACTAGAGGCAGCTGGATTCGATGTCGTCAACCTCGGGGTGCAGACCTCCCAGGAAGAGTTCATCGAAGCGGCATCTGCCAACGACGCCGAGGCTGTACTCGTCTCGTCACTCTACGGCCACGCGAAACAGGACTGTGAGGGTTTCCACCAGCGGATCGCCGATTCCGATCTCGACGTGACGACCTACATCGGTGGCAACCTCGCCGTCGGTCAGGACGACTTCGAGGAGACCCGCAAGTTCTTCCGCGAACTGGGCTTCGACCGGGTCTTCAACTCCGAGACCGACCCCGAAGACGCCATCGAGGCCCTGCGGGCCGATCTGGACATGCGCTCGACCGAGTCCGAACAAGAAAGTCAGACCGTCTCGGCCTGATCGCTGCGACGCCGCTGTTTTTTGCGGCTTTCGATTACCCAGAGACCGCTAGCCGCGACCACGATTTGAGTGCTAACGCAGTGATTACCGGACGATCGTCACCGGCACCGGCGAGCGACGCGCGACCGTTTCGGCGACACTGCCGAGAAGAATCCGGCTCGCCCCCGTCCGGCCGTGGCTGCCGACGATGATGTGATCGACGTCGTGTTCGTCGGCGTAGTCGACGATCGACCGCGAGACGCTGCCGACGACGTGGTCCGTCTCGAGTTCGACGTCGTGATCGGCGGCCTGCCTGCGGGCTTCCTCCAAGACCTGCTCGGCCCGCTCCTCGTGGTGGCGCTGTATCTCGTCGTAATTTGCCATCGCGGTCCCTTCGACGCCGCTTACCGCATAGAAGTCACCCGGATCGAGGACGTAGAGTGCGGTGATCGTCGCGTCCGAATACTCCTCGCAAGCGAACTCGAGCGCGTCCGTCGATTGCGCCGAGTCGTCAACTGCCACGAGAACGTGCCGTGCCATACACGGCGATACGTCGGCCGCTGGAATAAGTCCACCTCTCGACCCAGGCCAGCGGGAACCGCTCGCCGAGACGGCGGTCGGTGACGACCGCCTGAAGCAGTCGCTCTCGTCTCGAGTCGGGTCGCAGAAAAATCGACGCGAAATCGGCTGTTGCGTTGCCGCGTGTTACTTCGCGCGGCCCTGGCCGCCGGTGTTGGACGGGCGAACCTTCTCGGCACCTTTGCCGCGGTTGTTGAGCCCACGATTTGCCGTGCCGGCGTTGGTGAGCCCGCGGAACGCGCGGTTCTGGTGGTCGTCGCTGCAGATCCAGTTGAGGTCGTCGTCGTTCTCGATCGCGGGGTGGTTCGGATCGACGAGGATCATCTCGAACCACTTCTGCGAGCCGTCTTCACCGACCCAGTAGCTGTTGAGCACGCGCAGGTTGGGGTACTTCCGGGAGACGCGCTCTTCGCCGATGCGCTGGATGTTCTTGCGCCGCCCGATGCGGTTGACACCCTGACGCTTCGAGCGCCGACCGGCCTTGTGTCGCTGCTTCCGGGCGGTCCCTTTACGGACCGAGACCCGGGTCACGATGATGCCCTGTTTGGCCTTGTAGCCGAGTTCGCGCGCCTTGTCGAGTCGCGTCGGGCGGTCGATTCGCTCGATCGCACCCTGCTTGCGCCACTCCTGTTTGCGCTGCCACTGCAGCTCCCCGAGCTTGCCGTCGTCGGGGTCTTTCCATGCGTCCTTGATGTGGGAATAGAAGCTTTTTGCCATCGTATTCACCCGCGGGCGTTTTCTGGTTCAATCCCGACCGGGGCACATGCCCCGCGGATCACATCCCGACCTGCGGCCCGATACCGTGCAGGTGCCCGCTGATGCCCGCGAACCAGCGAGTCTACCGGACCTACCCAACTCTCGAGTATAAGGGCTTCGAACTCCTCGAGCGCGCTACCGCACCGGAACGCGCTCGCGGACGCCGCTCGGCGCGATGCCGTTGATCGTCGCGAAGACGGCCCCGATCACCAGCCCGTACACGAGATGGCCGAACCCGAACAGGAGTGCACCGAACAGCTCCGGTGTGAGTCCCGGGACCGACAGAAACGGCACTGGCAACGTGGCCACCCCGACGCGTTCCATCGCGAACGGGAACAGGACGCCGCTGGCGAAGAGACCGATGACGGCACCGAAGGCGAGCCCCGCGATAATGTAGTCGCTGAAATCGGTCACCAGTTCCTGGACTGCTTTCCTCGAGACGAGGGCGGCGAACACCAGCCCGAACGCGATGCTGATCATCAGGTGAATCGCCCAGCCAGCACCGACTGCGAGTTCGGGTTCGACTGCGAGGCCACCCAGCAGTTCGATCTGGTCCCCGCCGAAGTGAAGCACCAGACCCATGGCGATACCGGCGACCAGCCCGCCCGTAACGCCACCGCCCCACACGCCGACGCCGTCGAGTTCGTGTTCAGTGCTAACACTCATGAATGGAGCTACGGATGCAAGGCTGATTAATTCAAGCATTCACCGATGTCAGTGAGTGTAGTATCCGTCGCTAGTTCCAGTAGTGTGACCGATCATCGCCTGATCGGGCCGACTACTGGACGAATGCAGATCCTCAACTGTCTGCCATACTACCGCCGACGTGGCCGATATGATGAGATATATTCCCTTGTATTGTCAACTCCGAATATGTATTTTAAACTGCTGCTAAGCTGCGACATTCCGCTTCGTAAAAATACATGACAGTACGAACATACTGACTCGAACGCGTCTTCCTGCTCATTCCGGGGCTATTCGTGCTCGTCAGTCTCTACTACTGGAGCGTCTTCGTCGCGGTCGACGACCAGAACTTCCTGCAGGGCTTTCGCAGCAACTGGACGCTGACCCGCGGCCGTCGCCTTCGGCTGTTCGGACTGGGGGTAACCGTCCTGTTCGTCGGTATTGCCGTCACACCGGAGCCACCGGGATTCCGGCGGCTCTCCTCGGCGGTGCCGCCCCTCGTGCTCACGCAACTCGTCGCCGCGGTCGTCACGGTGTACACGCTCGCGACCACCGCCCGCGCAGACGACCAGCTTCGCAGCCTCGAGCCACCCGTCGACACCGACGCCCGACCGGGTTCTGCCGGGATACCAGCCTGAGTTCCACTGCGAACGACACTCCCCACGTTTCTGGGATGTAGAGCGTCTACAAACGTGCTCCGGAGGAACCAAATAAAATCCGAGTAGATCTCTTTCGAATCCTATGTCGCAATCCTCGGTTC
>Ga0207733_100105_pt1 | contig 84236 bp, 95 predicted proteins | sample A23P3SouthBayCA_FD_187735 | JGI IMG/M metagenome (GOLD analysis project Ga0207733, IMG submission 187735) | Aerobic enrichment media microbial communities from Eden Landing Ponds, California, USA - A23 P3 (SPAdes) | ecosystem: Environmental > Aquatic > Marine > Unclassified | place: Emeryville...
CTATCCCGCGACCTACCACGTCAGTCGGTGGACGATGCTCGCGGTGACGGAGACGTACGCTGCCGTCGATGCCACCGTCGTCGGTGCGGTCAAACGCTGCTATTGGGCCGGAAACAACCCGGTTCTTGTCGTCGATGCGGCCGCACGTCGGCTCCCGCTGGTTGATGTCGACGAGCGCCAGCCGACCGACGGCGGTCGTCCCTCGACGATCCACCTCCGAGCGAGTATCGGCACCACCGTCCTCCTGCTGACGCTCGTCCTGACAGTGGTCTTGTGGCTGCTCGTCGTCTGAGTACGTCGAACTGAAGCGAGAATCAGTTGTTTTCCGTCGGCTCCTCATGCCCGCCAGCGGCGGGTGAGCGCTCGTCCGACACGACGATCGATTGCTCGAGTACCGACGCTCGAAGCGTCGGCTTCGAACTCGTCGCCTCTCGTCTGTAGGACTCCGCCGATCGATCCCGGCGGACGCCACGTGGCGTCAGATAATTGCCGTCGATGTCGATGCCGGCCTCCTCACAGAGTCGCCGTAACACCGACCGCGCCCCCTCGGTGGTGATCGCCGGCGGCGCGATCGACCGCTCGCGGGCAAGTTCGGTCGCCGTCGTCTCCTCGAGTAAGGCTTCGATCGTCTCGTCGTCGTAGCCCTGGTCGCGCAGGACCGACCGCACCCGCCGGGCGATCGACGGGGCGTGAGCCGTCGGAAACAGTGGCCAGTCGGTCGACGGCGGATCGAGCACGACCCGGTAGCGCCGCAATGGTGTCCGGGCGCGTGCGGGCAAGGGCACGTCCTCGAGACGCTGAGATTTCCCGAGGACGCGGATCGTCCCCGTATAGAAATCTACGTCGTTCCAGGTCGCGCCCGTCCGCCGGTCGTCGTCGGGGACGTTAAATAGTTCGGCACCGCGGACCGTCGAGTGCGCGAGGACGGCGACCATCGCGTACTCGCGCAGCCGGCTGCGTCGCTCACGCGTCGATACCGAGGCGGTTTCGATCGCCCGCTCGCGGACGTATCGCTCGAGCGCACGACGCTGTGTGGCCGTCCAACTGTCACTCGTCGATCGCGGCTCGGCGCTTGGCAGTGCGCTTTCGGCGCGGTCGGTCGCCGCCGGGTTCGTCTCGCAGATTCCGCCATGGACACACCACGAGAGGAACGCGCGCACGACCGCATAATAGGTGCCCGCGGACGAAGCAGTGTACTCTCCCCGCTCGGTTCGGCGGCGAAGTTCGGCGGCGTAGGCGCGCATGTGCTCGACCTCGAGCGTAGCGATCAATCTGACGCCGTGTTCGGCCTCGAGCCACTCGGTCCAGCGCCGGAGAATCGACTCGGCGTTGGATGCGTAGGTGCCTGCACCCGAGCTATTGGGATCGCCGACGGCCTTTCGTTGAAGATAGGTATCGACCGCGTCCGTGATCGCGACGGCGGTCATCGGTCGCTCACCTCCGGGAGCCCCGCGATCGTCGTCGACACCACGGCTCGGACGTGTCCCGATGGTTTGTGCCTGTCGGTGGCGTGGCGATCGCAGATAGCGGGATCGGCACGACGGAGCATCTGTGCGAACGATACTGGGCCGGGACCGTAAATCTGTGTTTCGATGTAAACAAATTGGAATGAAATCGGAGGCGTATCACATACGCGAATGGGACCTCTCGAGAGACACTGTGTGATCGGTTCGATCACAGGCCAAAAAAGTGTTTCTGTTGTCACTATTGGCCAGGCGGATGCTGGTGACTGATCTTTTCGGCCGTGATTCCCGGCACTGGTGTCCCACAGTCCTTACACTTCCAGTTTCGCGTCGTCGTCCCGGACTCTTTCTCGAGATCCTGTTTGAACTCGATGTGTGCGCCACACGGACACCGGTATGTCGCGCGGGTCATGGCCGACCTAACTCCGCGGGACGCGATAAACGGTTCGCCGATTGCGAAACAGCGATATCAAGGTCCCGGCGGCCGTCGGAGCGTGACGAATGACTACGACACATCGGATTCCGATCACGGACGTGGCGACGGGGACGGACACGGAGTCGCCGACGGTCGCTGCCGTCCACCACGAAGCCGACACCAACGACTGGCTCGTCTTCTGTCACGGCCTCCGGAGCGACAAATCCGGCAGCTACGAGCAGCGGTGTCGACGGGCCGTCGACGCGGGCTACAACGCGGTTCGATTCGACTGTCGGGGCTGCGGTGAGTCCGACGGCGCGTTCGTCGAGTCCACACTCGAGACGCGGCTCACCGATCTCCGTCACGTCGTCGACTACTTCGATCCCGACTCGTACGTCCTGTTCGGCTCGAGTTTCGGCGGAAAGGTCGCCCTCCATACCGCTGCTGCCGACGATCGCGTCACGGCAGTCGCGACGCGTGCGCCCGTGACGACCACTGGGACGTTTGACGAGTATCGCGCGGCCGTCGAGCGCGACGGAGAGTGGACGTTCGACACCGGCGAACGGATCGACCGTCGCTTCTTTGACGCCCTCGGTCGACACCCATTCGACGACGTCGTGACGACTCTGTCGGTCCCGGTTGCGATCTTTCACGGTGGCGACGACGCGATCGTCGATCCCGCCGACAGCTTCGAGGCGGCAAAGCGACTCGAGACTGACATCTGTCTCGAGCGATTCGCGGGGGAAGGCCATCGGTTCTCGCAGGCTGGCGAGCGGCGGTTGCTCGACCGGCTGTTCGGCTGGCTCGAGTGGGCAGATAGCTATCGTAACAACTGAAACGATTGATACACCGATCGCACAGCTGTCGTGCGATCGGGTGTGAAGTGACGTTCAGTGGCGACTATAACGCGACTCACCGGCCAGTGTCTTGGGAGTGCCATCCCATAGACGGGGTCTCACGCGCTCGCGTCGTGGGTGGCCGCCCGGGCTGGTCCCTCGAGTGGCGACATCGCGATGTACAGCGCCGCAATGATCAGGACGACGTTCACCGTCGCGACGAGTCCACCGAGTCCAGACCGAGTGAGCCCGAAGATGACCGTCGGGACGATCGCGAGCAATCCCACTGCGACCGCGGCTCGTGGCGTAAGCGTCTCGAACATGGTACGGACTTGCTATCGTGGCCGTCTTTAATCGGCCACACTGTTCCAGCCGATACGCTCACACTGGGACGTCGGAATCGGCGTCTCGACCGGGACCTCGTCACTCCGACTTCGTGGGACTGCCACGGAGCGGTCGGATCGCCCAGATGACGAGGGTGGCGATGACGACGAGTCCGATCAGCGCCGTCTCGAACGGCGGGATATTGATCCCGAAGAACGCCAGGACCGTGCGTCCTTCAACGAGGATCACGAGACTCAGTGCGATGAGGATCAGTAATTTAGCGGGGGACGTGTGCATCAGGTGACTAACGCTCCAACGTAGTCTAGTCCGAACTCGAGATACATGACGGCTTCGCTGGAGACGGGGAACGGCTGAATATCCTGGCCGAAAAGGCCACTTTGCGCCGCGATCCCGGCCAGTGGAAGCGCGTAGGCCAGAACGACGAGCACGAACGCGATCCCGAACCACAGTCGCAAGTTGTCGAGGACCTGTGGTGAGTCCTCCGGCCCGGATAGCGCCGGTGGAAGCGTTCCGTCGACGATCGGCTCACTGTCGTTGTTGAAGACCGTCAGGAGCATCAACACGAGAAAGAGCATCGCGGAGATAAACAGCAACGTGCCACCGAGTGCGAGTTGAGCGTTGAGCTCGCCCATCGAACCGACGCCGACGTCGTAGTCGAAGCCCTGATACTGTGGCTCAGCCGTCCGGCGTGGGACGCCGACGAGCCCGGCTCGGAACATCGAGTTCGTCATAAAGACGATGCCAACGAACCAGAGCACGACCTGGAAGAGGGCGGCCTGCCGACCGACGAGCCGGTTCCCGGTCAGCTGTGGCACGAGCCAGTACGACCCGGCCATGAGCGTCAACGCGGTCGCGGTACCCACCTGTGCGTGGATGTGCCCGGGGATCCACAGCGCGTTGTGGACGAGGTAGTTGATGTTCATCCCCGCGTTGACGATGCCGGTAAACCCGCCGAACGCGAAGATCAGCCCGGCCAGCGCCATGCCGGTAAACGCCGGGTTCCGCCACGGGAGTGCTCGAAGCCAATTAAACCGCCCTTCGCCCCCGCGCTGGCGAGCCCCATGTTCCATGCTGGCGACGACGGTAAACGCAGTCAACAGACTCGGCAACAGCAGGAACATCGTGTTCGTCATCGCGATGAACTTGAACCCCTCCGCGATGCCGGGATCCATGTACTGGTGGTGGATGCCAACCGGCGTCGACAGCAGGACAAACAGGATGAACACGACCCTGGCCAGCGGATCGCTGAACAGCCGCCCACCCGAGAGCTTCGGCAACACCGTGTACCACAGCAGGTACGCCGGCAGCAACCAGAAGTACACGACCATATGGCCGAAAAACCAGAACAGCGTTCGGGTTAGCAAGGGATTGAGACTCTCGGTGATCTCGAGCGACCACGGCAGGATGAACACGAGGACAGAGACGATGACGCCGATCGATCCGAGAAACCACATGATCATCGTCGTCAACACCATAAACGTCCGGAGCGGGATCCGCTCGCCGGGGTTTTCGTCCCGCCAGGCCCACCACGTGCGGAACCAGTCGATCCCTGCGAGCCACGTTCCGACGAAGAAGAGAGCGAGCCCGATATAGTAGAGCGGATTGGCCTGAAGAGGCGCATAGAACGTAAAGAGCACGTTCGCACGCAATTCCGAGCCAAGCACCATCGGCGGCTGCTCGAGGAAGCCAGCGAGGATCGCGATCGCTGCGAGGAGTGATCCAAGCGACATCAGGCCGTACCAGAGCCAACTCAGCCGGATGTCGACGGGGCCCCGCTCGAGGCTATCCGTGACAGCCCACTGGTAGAGTCCGACGAGGAAAAAGATGGTAAACGCGATGACGAGGAAGATGCCGTGGCCGGTCAAGACGGTATAGTACTCGGCCGATTCGATGAATCGGAAGATATCAGTCCGGTGAAGTGCCTGAATGATCCCGAAGAGTGCGCCGATCCCGAACGCGATGAACGCGCTCAGAAAGGTCGCCTTAACGAGTCGTGCCTCCGCGGGATACTCGTCGACGAACAGGGCCGTCACGACTCCTCACCCCCTTCCGTCTCGTTTGTCTCGTTGCTCACCACTTCCACCGACCCGGTTTCCTCGTAGTCGTCGACGGTGACGGTCCAGTCGTGCTCACCAACGCCGAGTTGCGTGCTCTCGACGGTGAACGTCACGTCTTGGGTGCTGTTGCCGTCGACAGTGATATTCTGCTGGAACGTCTGTCCTCCGATCTCGGCGTCGACGGTGGTCTCGAGCGGCTCGAGTTCCCCGTTTTCGACCGTTGCGTTTAGCTGGACCTCCTCGCCCGATGAGACGGTGTCCGATGTCTCGGCGGACAGTTCGGTCAGGTCGAACTCGTCCTCGGGCTGGACGACGATTAGCCCTTCCATGGTGTGATGGGCGGAGCCACAGTATTCGTGACAGATGAGCCCATGCTCGCCGGGTTCATCGAATTCGACGGTCAACTCTGCGACTTGGCCCGGAATGGCCATCGCGTTGATGTTCGTTCCGGGGACGTAGAAGCCGTGAATGACGTCCCGGCTCGTTACGTGGAACGTGATTTCGTTGTTCGCCGGTATTTCGATCGGGTCCGGCTGAAAGATGAACATCTGAGCGACGACGTACGCTGCGTACTCGTTTTCACCGACCTGTTCGACTCGTGGTTCGCCGAACTGTTCGTCGTCGTTGAGTTCGTCCGGCGCGACGGTCTCCTCTTCGTCGCCGATCATCGTGATACCGAGCCCAACCGATCCGTACGTGATCGTCACGATGAAGCCGACGATCAAGATCATCGCACCCACGATCCAGAGTTTTTCGTACTGATGGATCCTCATCCGAGCATCACCGGCACGATCATGCCCATGACCGTCGGCGTGTTGCCGACGAACTCGACGAAATACGTGAACAGCCACATCAACGTGAGTGCCACGAAGTATACGACGATCAGCGAGAGTGTCCCCCACGGATCATACTCGTCATGGCCGATCTCCCGCGAGACACGAGAATCCATATCGGAGTTGCCACTACCGTCGATCAAATAACCCCTGCGGAGCGTTCGCACACGAAATGCCGACTTGGCCAACGCAAGTATTGATTACAGATTGTGTTGGATCCGCCCCGTTCCCCGAGAGCGGCGCCGTCGCCGTCGCTGACACCAGTTGCAGCGACGAGACGACCGCGTTTTCTGGTTCAGAAAAATCGGACCGCTTTTCATAGGGATACCGAAACGAATTGCTATACCAGTGAGTGAGGACACCGACCTGTCGACACTGCTTGCGGTCCTCGACGACGAGTACGCACGCGATATCCTCACCCACACGAGCGTCGAACCCATGTCTGCCAGTACCCTGAGCGAACGGTGTGACGCCTCCCTCCCGACGATCTACCGCCGGCTCGACCGACTCGAGGAGTGTCACCTCGTCACCGAAGAGACGGAGCTCGCCCAAGACGGCAACCACTACAGCGTTTACCGTGCGAACTTGGATCGACTGGAGCTCTCGCTGGACGAGGGTTCGTTTTCACTCGAGCTAACGTATCGTGAAGAAGACGTCGCCGACAAGTTCACCCGGATGTGGGAGGGAATGCGATGACACAGAGCGTCGTGCGCCTCGACCAGGCGACGCTGTTCGAGCTGTTGACCGTCGCGAGTCTCTTTCTCGTCGCGCTCTTTGGCACGCTCATCGCCTATCAGGCCTACCGGGGCTATCGCCGGAACGATGCCCGATCGATGCTGTATCTCGCTGTCGGATTACTGTTGTTGACGCTGTGTCCGTTCGTGCTCAACGTCGCGGTGACGACGCTGCTCGACCCGGAACAGATCGTCATCACGCTGCTCGAGAACGTGAGTCGGCTGTTCGGACTGGTCGCGATCACGTATTCATTGTACGGCCATCACTGATAGGACGGCTGGTCACCTCGAAAACGAGCCCCGCGACGTGGCACCTGTGGTGGGCCGAAGCGAGGTCGGCGAGTCGAATCCTGACGGCACGTTGCGGGTCGATCGACGCGACACGGCCCGCGAGAGGGGAAGTGCGTGCCGTGTTCGGCGTCGCGACCCTGGGATGATCGGGTGCGGGGAGTCGGGGGACCATCACATGATCAGTGAAGGGCTATCTCGTCCCCCGGTCGATTCATCCAGTGCCGTCCTATTAGTGATACGAGCGCGTTTTCTGGGTCGGAAAACGCGGTGTCGACAACGTGTGTCCTGCGATCACGCATCATAGCATTCTTCGAGGTCGCCACGCGAGAGGCAGTATGCACTATCTCGTCGGCACTGACTCCGTCCACACGACGGCGGCGATCTGTGACTATCTCGACGATCGCGCGACGGCCGACGATACCGTCTCGGTGGTTGCGGCTGCGCCAGCGGACGAGCCGACGGCACGCCGGGATGCTGACGAAGCGCTGAACGTCGCCGCCGTTCGGCTCGCCGTCGTCGGCGATATTGAGACCGACCGACGGTCGGGAACGCTCGACGATGTGCTCTGCGGGGCCGCGAGCGATTACGACGTCGACGAAATCGTCATCGGGGCACACAGTGGCGACCCCGACGCGACCCGCGAGATCGGCTCGAGCACCCGGCGGCTCCTCGTGGCTGCGGATCGGCCGGTCGTCGTTGTGCCGATCCCCGAGCTCTAACCAGGTTAGAAGGGGAACAGCGAGTCGGCCTCGAGGTCGCGCTCGATGAGTTCGATCTCGTGGTCGTCTTGGTCTGTCGTGAAGGCGTACATGTTGTCGTTGCTCTCGGGGTCGCGGTAGTCGGGGGCCTCGCGTGTCATGAGCTGGTCCCAGTCTTCCTCGAGGTCGTCGACGCGGACACAGAGGTGGCCCCAGGCGTCACCCTGCTCGTAGCTGCGGCCGTCGTAGTTGTAGGTGAGTTCGACGGACATCGCCTCGGGGGCGGCGTCGGTGGGTTCGACGAAGTAGTTCGCGAAGGTATCGGCTTCCCAGCGGCCGACTTCGTCGTAGCCGAACTTGCGGGTCCAGAAGCCGAGCGCCTCGTCGGCGTCCTCGACGCGGATCATGGTGTGATCGAGCGACCAGAGCGCCCCTTCGTCGGGGTCGCGCTGGACGAGTTCGATCTCGTGGCCGTCGGGGTCTTTGACGAACGCGTAGCGACCACCACAGGACTCGGGATCGCGGTAGTCGTCGACGCCCTCGTCCATGAGCTGTTGGTAGTGGTCCTCGAGTTCGCCCTCGGGAACGCGGACAGCAACGTGCCCCCAAGCGTCGCCCACGTCGGGCTGCTCGCCTTCGTTGTGAGTGAGCTCGAGCATCGCACCGTCCTCGTGCATGTCCTCGGGCCCGAGATAGACGATGGTGAAGCCGTCGCCCTCGTAGCGGTCTTTCTCCTCGTACTCGAGGTGAGTCTGATACCAGTCGAGCGATTCCTCGAGGTCTGCGACGCGGATCATCGTGTGGTCGAGCGTTCCGTCCATATCCACAGAGAGGCCCGCGCACTCCAAAAAATTGGCGGCTGCGGTTGTCTACTCGGCCCCGTCGGGCGACTCCGCGGTCGCCTCTCGTCCACGGTGGTCGACATCTGCCGTCCTTCGTGTGGCAACCGGCTCGAGGCCCTTTCGGCCGGCGTCGAATTTCGAGAGGCCGACGACGAGGCCGACGAGGGCGACGACGCCCAGCGGCAGGAAGACGATCGCCGGAACGCCAAGATAGCCGTTGAGGAGGTAACAGCCCACGACGACGAGGAAGACGGTCGCGGCGTAGGGAAGTTGCGTCCGCACGTGGTCGATCAGGTCGGCCCCGCTGAACGTCGCCGAAAGCACGGTCGTATCGGAGATCGGCGAGGCGTGATCGCCGAAGATCGCGCCGGAGAAGACGGCACCGACGGCCACCGGCACGAGCTCGAATCCCGTTCCGAACTCGTAGGCGACCTGCACGGCGATGGGTGTAACCAGTCCCATCGTCGCCCACGACGACCCCATCGTGAACGCGACGAACGCGGCGACGAACAGGATGAGAACGGGGAGCAGTTCCGCCGACAGGTAGCCCTGTGCGATCCCGGCGACGTAGTCGCCCGTCCCGAGCGTCTCCGCGACGCTGCTGATCGTCCAGGCGAGGACGAGGATCGTCACCGCCGTCAGCATGATCCCGAAGCCGTCGAGGACGGTGTCGACGGCCTCACCGATGTCGAACAGCCCGTAGGCGAGCCCGAGGAGGATCGCCGAGACTACCATGGCGAACGATCCCCAGGTCAGCGCCGTCGCGAAGTCGCCGGCACCGACGATGTCGATCAGCACCTGCGTGAGCCCCGTCTCGTTCGCAGCCGCGCCGATCGACGTCGCTGCTCCCGCTTCGGCCTGACTCGAGACCCACGACTGGTAGCCCGTCCAGAACGCGCTCGCGAGCGTCACCGCGATCAGGACGACGACGGGCGCGAAGAAGATCCGGAGCATCGGCCGCTCGTCGATCGGCGCGCCCAGCTCTTCTTCGACCTTCTGCAGCGGCTGTGCGTCCTCGCGGTTGACGTTCCCGGTCGTCCACGACCGGTGTTCGGCGTCGAGCATCTCGCCGTAGTCCAGACCGGTGTAGACGATGATGCCGACCATGACGATCGCCAGCAGCGCGTACGTATTGTAGGGGATCGACCGGACGAACGTCGCGAACGCGGTCGGCGCTTCCTCCGCGACGCCCATGGTCTCGTAGGCGTCGCTAATCAGCGAGAGCTGGAATGCGACCCAACTCGAGATGCCGAGCGTCGCGACGGGGGCGGCCGTCGAGTCGACGATGTAGGCGAGTTTCTCGCGGGAGATGCGCAACTCGTCGGAGATCTCGCGCATCGTGCTCCCGACGATCGCCGTGTTGGCGTAGTCGTCGAAGAACATGGCGATTCCGAGAACCCACGTGGTTATCCCAACGGTTCGCTGACTCTGAAGTCGTTTCGTCGCCCACTCGCGAACGGCGAGCGCGCCGCCGAGCCGCCAGATGAGTGCAACGCCCGATCCCAGCAACAGCGTAAAGATGAGGATCTGGACGTGAAAGCCGTCGTCAACGATGATCGCGGCGACGATCCAGTCGAAGGTCTGTCCGATACCGAGACCCCCCGTATAGATGGCTGCTCCCGACCAGATCCCGAGAAACAGCGACAGCATCGGCCGCCGGGTCACGATCGCGAGACCGATCGCGAGCAGCGGGGGAACGAGCGAGAGCGCGCCGAACTCTGCCATAGCTACTTGATCGAGCGCCTGGCGGGTCATCACGGTTCCGATTCGGATAATCTCCCATCAACTATTTCATAGAAACCGTGCGTCGAAATCCCTCTCAGTCAGACGACTGGCAGTCAGTGCCGGCACACCCCAAATCCCACAGCGGGTCGCTGACGTCGGGAACAATGATCGGAGTTGGTCTCACCTGTCGTCTCTTCTTCGAGAACACGAGGAACGACCCAGCACGTGAACTGTCGTTACTGTGGCCAGCGGAGACGATATGACAGGACTGAGTGGCGGGTGCCCGCGATTATCGGCGCAGAATCAGTTTCAGCACGTCTTCGTCCTCGAGGACGTGATCCGTCCCTACCTGCTGTTCGTCGTGGGTCGCGCTGGGGCCGCTGACGCGAGCAAAGCGGAACCGTTCTTCCATCTCACCGCCGAGTTTCTCGATGGCCTCGCCGACAGTGGATCCTTCCTCGATGACCAGCGGCTCCTCCCAGTCGACGCCGCGGCCGGGTTTGTCCATGTACACTCTGATGAGACCCAGGTTCTCCCAGATGCGGTCCTTGAGCGCCTCGAGCCCTTTCTCCTTCTCGGCGCTGATGAACGTGACCTCCTCGGGGTCGAGATCGCGCTCGCGTAACTGTTCGTCGACGGTCTCCTTGTAGTCCGGCTCGATCAGGTCGACCTTGTTGACGCAGGTGATCGAGGGGATGTACTCGCGGTTTTCCATCAGGCCGTCGACCAGCCGATCGATGGTGACGTTCTCCTGAAGATTCAGATCGGCGTTGACGTAGCCCTGATCACGGAGCACGTCCTGAATCGTCTTCTCGTCTAGGTCCTGGTCGGTGCTCGAGGTGATCTTGATCCCGTCTTTGATCTTCGGGCGGACGGTGACCCGCGGGGGCTCCTGGTCGACACGGATGTTGATGTCGTACAGTTCCTCTTGGAGCCGGTCGTACTGCTCGATCTCGAACACCGAGAGGACGTAGATGATCAGGTCGGCGTTCCGGACGACCGCCAGCACCTGCTGGCCGTCACCTTTCCCCGACGCTGCACCCTCGATCAAGCCGGGCACGTCCAGCAGCTGGATGTTCGCGCCGCGGTGGTTCAACATCCCCGGGTTGACGTCCAGCGTCGTGAACTCGTAGGAGCCCGTCTCGCTCTCGGCGTTGGTCAGCGAGTTCAACAGCGACGACTTGCCCACGCTCGGGAAGCCGACCAGCGCGACGGTCGCGTCGCCGTGTTTCTCGACGGAGTAGCCGCCACCGCCGCCCGAACCCGACTGTTGTTTCTCGAGCTTCTCCTTTTTTTCCGCGAGCTTGGACTTCAGCCGGCCGATGTGGGCCTCCGTCGACTTGTTGTAGGGCGTGTTGGCGATTTCTTCCTCGATTGCCTCGATTTCATCCTCGAGCCCCATTTGTCAGTACACAACCGGTCGTGCCGAAAAACCCTTTCGAGACCCGCGCCGACCGACGCGGGCGAACTCGCCATCCGAGTCGCGACCGGTCGCCGTCGTCGCCGCCGTTCCAGCGAACTGGATACTCGTTTCCTCGGGTACGTTCATCTCACCAACGTTGTGTTAGATATACCTGTTTACAATCCACATATGATGGTATGCGGAGGCGGGAATACGTTACGGCGGTGGGGAGTGGCGTGGGTGCGCTCACGGCGACGGGGGTCGGGCGGGCCCAGTCGCGTCGCCTCGAGCGGATTCTCCCAGCCGACAGCGACACGGCCGTCCGGCCCGGCGGCGAACTCGTGTTCGAAGCCGCGGCCACGCCGGGGGTCGACCCGCCGGCGGTCGAGTGGTGGATCGACGGCGGCGGAGCGGCCGAGATAGCGCCGGCTGCCCCCTTCTGGAGTTACACGCACCGAACGGGGAATCCGACCGCACACGGCCAGTTCGACGAGCCCGGGACGTACGAGGTAGTTGTGGCCACCGACGGGGCCATGACTTCTTGGCGGGTGACGGTCGCCGACGACGCGCCGGCGCCACCGAGTGTAACGGTCACGTGCGATCCCGGCCCGAATGCTACGATCACCACGCGCGACGAAGTTACGGTGACTGCGACGGCTACGGACGACAGCGGCGTGCTCGAGCGTGTCATCTGGCAGGAAGGGCGCAACGCCACGTACGTCGAGAGCGCCGACATCTCGGGAGCGGACGCGAGAGTCACGTACACGACGACAGTGGGCGACGCCATCTGGTTCATCGGTGGCTATCCGATGATGGCGTGGGTCGTCTGCCGCGACGGTCGCGTGTCCGCCGCCCGAACCAACGGGCCGTCGATCGAAGCGATGCGTGACGTGCGGATCACCGTGGACGAACGCGCCGGTACGGGCGGGGGAGGACCTCGTCGTCGATGCCGAACTGGAAATCGACGGCGACAGCACCTATCACGGCTTCGTCGAGGCGACGCTCGATCTGATCGTCGGCCACGATCCAACGCACGTCGACAGCACGACGGTCGAGGTGTTCGCCGGCCAGACCGAGACGGTCCAGCTCGAGTTCACGACCGCGACCGTCCGCAACACGCAGACGTTCCCGGTCCGCGTCGAGACGCGCCACGCGGCTGCGGAGACGGACGTCACCGTTATCGGCACCGACGACGAGGGGGCCGGCCAGCTGACCGTGACGGACCTGTCGACGACCGCGCCGGTGACCGGCGGTGACTGGCTCGACGTGACGGCGACGCTCACGAACACGGGCGAGGAGCCTGCTAGCCGCGAGGTCGAACTCGTGGTCGGTCACGATCCGACGACCGTCGACAGCCAGCAGGTAACTCTCGACGCGGGCGAGACGACGACCGTCTCACTTGGATACGAAACCTATCCCGTCGCGAACGACGACGAGTTCCCCGTCCGGGTGCGGACGGGCGACGATTCGGCCTCCCGATCGGTGCTCGTCTACGGCCGTGACGATGGCAACGACACTGGCGGGTCGCCGTCGTTCGCCGTATCGATCAGCGGGACGAACGTCCCAGTAACCGGCGGACAGCGACTGTCGGTGACCGCCACGCTCGAGAACGTGGGCGACGCCGCCGGCACGCGGACGGTCGAACTCGTCGTCGGCGTCACACCGGAGGTGGTCGACTCTGCGAGCGTGCGCCTCGCCCCCGGCGAGACGACGCGCGTGTCGCTCGGGTACGAAACCTACCCGGTGACCACCGACGACACGTTCCCGGTGACAGTTCGGTCGCCCCACTCGAGCGACACGCGGACGGTCACAGTCCGTGGGACCGGCTGATGCACCGATACGACTACTAAACAACATTACCATTAGCAACGAAAATTCGACACACATAAACGAGCGGCGACCGACTGATCAGCTATGTCGAACGCGTCGCAGCTGCGTGATAGCACCCAGATCGTTCTCCCGAGAACGGCACTCAAGGGGATCGAGGCGCAGCTCGACGACGAGTTCACCGTCACCGTCGTCGCCGAGAGCGACGAGTACTGTCGGGTCATCGGCAGTCCTGTCGAGATCAAGGCCGCCAGCGAGTTCCTCGCCCGGCACGGCGTCACCGTCCCCTGATTTCCATCTCGAACGCCGGAAGTGTCTACAGATAAGCAAGGCGAGTGCCTCGGGGCTTGACCCCGAGGCGGTTCACCGCTCCGGATACGTCGGCGCGTCGAACCCGCCCCGGACGAGCGGCTTCGCGATATGACGACGCGCACACGGGGGCACCTCGTACCAGCCCACCTCGAGATCACGTGTGAGCTCACGGCTCGCTTTCTCCGCCGTCGCCGTCCCGCAGTCCCGACAGCGGTAGCCCTGGTTTCGTCCGGCACTCTTCATGGTCCGGTTGCAGTCGGGACAGGTTGGCGTGACACGTTCGGTCCGAACGAGGTCGCGGACGGCGAACTTCTCGAGTTTGAGCGTGCCGTCGGAGACTTCGCCACAGGCGGTGAGCCGATCGCCGACGCGCAACGCTCGCACGCGATCCCGGAAGCGTTTCGTCGGCTCGAAGGCCACACACGTAAGCCGGTCGCTCGAGCCCTCACCAACTCCATCGCCGGTTGCCGGTGGCACGAGATCGACGAAGACGTGCCCGCCGCGTCGCGTTTCGGGTTCGCTGGCGACCCGTCCCTCGAGTCGGTAGGCGCGGCCGTCCTCGACCGTCGAGATCGAGCCATCCTGCAGGTGAACGTCGGTTCCCTGATTGGTGACGAACAGCTGGCTCGTGGCGACGGGCTCGCTCTCGATCCGGTCGGCAACTGCGCGGACGGCGTCTGCATCGTCGCCGCGGATTCCGTGTAGAATCGGGCCGGGCGTGTGAGGGACACAGACGGTCTCGTCTTCGCCGCGGTCGACTGTATCCCACACGTCGGGATAGCCCCAGTCGGCTGCGTCGAAGACGCTCTCGTGGTCGACCTCGCGTGGCGTTCCCCAGCGGCCGGGTTCACGGTAGGAGATATACTCATAGGTCCACTCCGCGAGCGCGTCCCACGCGCCGATCGCGGCCAGCGCGCCGATCCGGCCGCGGCCGTCGCCCGCGTGCCACGACCGGTAGCCGTGGCGGTCGATCAGGGCCTCGGCGTCGGCGATCTCGAGGTGATCGCGGATCGCTGCGTGTGCAAAGCGCGTGATGTCGTCAGGTGCTGTGTCGTCGTTGGGATCGTGTGCCGCGACGACCAGCCCGGGGTTCGTCCGCACGTCGCCGGTTTCGGCCAGTGACTCGAGGCGCTCGCTCGCGAGCGCGTACGCACGATTGGGATCGCAATCCGTGTGGATCGCCAGCGTGGCGTTGCCCCGCGTCTTGTACTCGACGGCGGGGTTGAGCCGGACGAGCAGGAGCCGCGAGATCGTCGTCCCGTCGTCCTGACGAAGCCGGTCGGCGATCTCTGCGGCGACGTACGTCGTACACATGCCCAGCTCACGCGAGTCTGTATCGTCGATCCCGACGACAGTCATCGGCGATGTTTGCACGCCCGCCGAGTAACCCCTTTCGGGATCCGTCCCATCACCGCCGGCGGTAAAAACCGCTATATAAGTATACTCCTGATACAGGCTCGAACCGCGACACGGCACGCGGGCATCGCGGGGAAAACGTCTTATAGGAGGAATCGCTTACAACCCCGTATGTCCCGCTCCGCACTGGTCGGCAACGTGACCGCGATGTTAGAGGACGCGGGATTCGTGGTGAGCGATCGGTGCGCGATCCGACCGAAGAGTTTCGATATTGCTGCGCGACGTGGTGACGATCTGATCCTCGTCAAGATCCTCGCGAACATCGACGCGTTCAACGAGGCGACCGGCCACGAGATGCGTCGACTTGGAACCTACCTCGAGGCAACGCCGCTGGTCATCGGGCTGCGAAGCCGTGACGAGGATCTGAAACCGGACGTCGTCTATTTCCGACATGGCGTCCCCGTCTTCAGTCCCGACACGGCGTACAACCTGTTCATCGAGAACGTGCCGCCACTGATCTACGCTGCGCCCGGTGGCCTCTACGTCAATATCGACGGCGATCTGCTGGCCGACGAACGCCAGGACAAAGACTGGAGTCTCGGCCAACTGGCCAGCGAACTCGGCGTCTCGCGTCGCACCGTCTCGAAGTACGAAGACGGCATGAACGCCTCCGTCGAGGTCGCGATGGCGCTCGAGGAACTGTTCGAGGCACCCCTGACGAGCCCGGTCGACGTCCTCGAGGGGGCCGACGAGGTCCACGAGAGCGAGGCGACGCCGGACGATCCGGAGGCCGATCCGGACGATCAACAGGTGGTTGCCGTCTTCACGCGGGCCGGCTACAGCGTGCATCCGACGGTCCGCTCGCCGTTTACGGCCGTCAGTGAGGACGAAGACGACAGCGACATCGTCCTGACGGGCCACTCGAAGTTTACGAAGGCCGCGGAGAAACGCGCCCGGATCATGAGTTCGATCGGAGCGGTCACCCGCACGCGGTCGGTCTACGTCGTCGACCGCGCAAAACAGGACTCCGTCGACGGCACCGCGTTGGTCGAACGCGACGAACTCGCTGACCTCCGGAACGCCGACGAACTCCGAGATGTCATCCGAGAACGCTCGGAGCGCGAAGAAGCAGTCTGATCGGTCTCGACGCTCACATCACGTGTCGTCGCCGTAGGTTTCCTCGAGATACTCGACGATGTCGCTGCTCTCTGGCATTCCTTCGACGCCAGTCACCTCGTCAGTGATGACCGGTACGCCGGTCTGACCGCTGACTTGCTCGACTTTGGTCCGCTCGCTGTGCGCGCGGGGAACCTCGATGGTGTCGTAGTCGAGGTCGAGTTCGTCGAGTTTCGTCCGGACCATCGCACAGAATGGACAGCCGGGAAGATCGTACAGCGTGATGTCTGCCATCGTGAACTGAGATAGGGGACTCGAGCCCTAAGAGCACAGTGATTGCGATGACCCGGCATCGGCCAGCAGCGACTTGATACGAGCGCGTGCTGGGCGAACCGATTCAGTGGCCGCTCGAGTGCTGGTCGACGTGCACCTAGCCGAGCATCCCACTGGTGGAGACGTAGAAGTAGCCGACCAGCGCGACGGCGATCGCCCACTGTCCGAGGCGGACGTCTTTGCGTTCGCCCACAGCTGTTTTGATCAGGGGGTAGGCGATGATCCCGGCGGCCAGGCCGGTCGCGATCGAGTATGTCAGCGGCATGATCGTGATCGTGAGTCCGGCCGAAACCGACCATGCAGGATCCTGCCAGTCGATGTCGAGGACGCCCTGGAGCATGATGACCCCGACGGCGACGAGTGCGATAAACGAGGCGTAGGCGGGAATCGCGGCGATGACTGGCACTGCAACCAGCGACAGTGCAAACAGGACGCCAACCACGAGGGCAGTGAAGCCGGTGCGGCCGCCTTCCTCGACGCCGGTCGAGGACTCGACGAAGGTCGTCACGGTCGACGTGCCGACCATCGCCCCGACGGTCGTCCCGACTGCGTCGGCCATCAGCGGCTTGTCAATCTCGGGGAGTTCGCCGTCCTCGTCCAGGAACTCACCGAACTGGGCGACGCCGATGAGCGTCCCAGCGGTGTCGAAGAAGTCGACGAAGAAGAACGTGAACACGACGAGCGCGAACGTCAACGGGTCGACATCGCGCAGTCCCTCGACGAACGCGCCGGCCAGCGGTGTGATGTCGTAGTGCGGTGATGTCACCGCTTCGAAGGTGACCTCGCCGGTCCTCTCGTCGAGCAACGTTTCGGGTGCGAGTGCCGACGCGCTCGCAACGCCGGCGAGCAACAGCGCCCAGCCGGCGACGGCCGTCGTGGCGATACCGGTGACGATCGCGCCTTTCATGTCCCGTGCCCAGAGGATGAACGTCAAGAAGAGGCCGGCGAGCCCAAGGATCGCGGCCGGGTTCTGCGCAATATCGCCAAGCGTGACCAGCGTCGCTGAATCGCCTGTGACGACTTGCATCTCCTGAAGGCCGACGAACAACAGGAAGACACCGATCCCCGCACCGACCGAGAACTTGACCGGTTCGGGGAAGAGGTTGATAACGTACTTCCGGGCCCCGACGGCCGTGATCGCGATGAAGATGATCCCCTCGACGAAGACCGCAGCGAGGGCTGTCTGCCACGGAATCCCCATTCCGATGACGACAGTGAACGTAAAGAAGGCGTTGAGCCCCATGCCGGGCGCGAGCCCGAACGGCCGGTTGGCGTACAGCGCCATGACCAACACCGCGACGACCGAGGCGATGATCGTCGCGATCGCGAGCATCTGGAACACCTCGTTTGAGTCGTAGACGGTCCCGTCGATGGTCGTCTGCTGGTTGATCTCGCCCTGTTCGTTGAACCCCATAATCGCTGGCAGCAACACCGTCGGGTTGACCACGATGATATACGACATCGCCAGAAACGTCGTAATCCCCGCGACCAGTTCGGTCGTGAAGTCAGTCTCGTGTTCCTCGAACCCGAAATACGATGCCAGTAAGTCGATAGCCCCCATTTTGGATGCTCGAGCGTAGCAACACGGGTTAGTTAAGCGTTTTTGTCCAGCCTGGTATATCATGAAAGAACATTCATGCGTAGTGTCTGACAGTGTGGAAGCCCGTCGCCTGGGCTGTCGGTGTGGCTTGCCGGTTGCTGTCGACCAGTGGACGAACGTATTTCACCCCGGAACGCGTACTGTGGTACCATGAGGTTTGTCATCGTTGGATATGGTCGCGTCGGCTCACGGACGGCAACGATCCTCGCCGAGGAGGGTCACGATGTCGTCGTCGTCGACAACGACATCGACCGCCTCAAGCGCGTCTCTGACGACGAGTTCGAGACCGTACACGGCGATGGGTCTGACGAAGACGTCCTCGCCAAGGCAGGCATCGAGACAGCCGACGCGATTGGGGCCTTTACGCCCGATCTCAACGTCAACTTCGCGGCCTGTATGGTCGGGACCCACCACGGCTGTCGGACCGTGTTACGGATCGACGCGGACTACCGCGAGGACATCTACGAGAAGTACGCCGCAGAGGTCGACGAGATCATCTACCCGGAACGACTCGGCGCTGCAGGTGCCAAAACCGCCCTGCTTGGCGGCGATTTCAACGTCGTCGCCGACCTCGCTGCGAACCTCCAACTGACCGTCCTCGAGCTCACGGAGGGCTCGCCGGCGGTCGGCAAGCGAATGAGCGAACTCGAGTTGCCAGAATCCGCGCGGATCTACGCCCATGGCCGCGCACACGAACCGCTGACGATTCCGCTTCCGGGAACGGAACTCGCAGCCGGCGACGAGGTCGCGGTCATCACCGAGACTGACCGCGCGGATGCGGTTCGGGCCGCCCTGTTACCCGCCAGTGCCTGATACGGACTCCTGTCAGTCATTGTCGGTGCAATCCATGACCGCCCTGCGGTTGCACCGGTACATCGGTACAGCAAACCGTATGACTGGTCGCAGTCCATACGGCGCTGGCTGTGAGGAACGGTTCCGCGTCAAGCCGCGGTGTCCCCGACGTGCCTCTGACACTCAGACTGAACGGTTATAGGGGGGGGAAGAGAAACGGGAGCAGGCGCGCAGGCGAGCGGATGGGGGGAGTGTGGTGGGGAGGCCGCCAGCGCGCCTATTGGTTTCGTTACGGTGTGGGATAATAAAACCGCGTCAGACGGGGGTCAGACGGACGATGAAGCGCCGTTTGCGAGACGGAAAACGAGCACGTTCTGGTGGACCATCGAGGGGACAAAGGAGAACGGATAGCCGTAGACGTGGAGGTCTTTCGTCGGGTCGTACCAGATCAGATTCGCTGCCAGCGACAGCGGTGCTGTCGATTCGATCGCCTGTGCGAGCTCCGCCGAGAGGAACTCGTAGGACTGCTCGCGATACATATCGCCGATGAAGACGACGACGTGGCCGTTCGGGGCGACGGCGTCGGAAAAGCGGTCGAACTTCTCGGCCATGTCCGCGAGCCAGTCGGCTTTCGTTTCCCAGGTTTCGCCCCCCTCGGAAGGCGCATCGTCGGCCTTGTTGCCCTCATCCGCCCCGTCGAACGACCCCAGCTTGCTCTCACGAGTCCGGTTTTCGTTGCGCGTCTGCTCGAGTTCGTCCATGTGCCAGTAGGGCACGTCGGTCAACAGGAGATTGACCGAGTCGTCGTCGATATCGTCGATCAGGTCGGCGCAGTCGCCATGGCGAATGTCCTGTGTGGCGAGCGGTGGTTCGCCACGAGCGCAGCGCTCCTCATTTTCGCGCTCGAGAACCTCGTGGTAGATCTCGACCCACCGCTCGGTGCGCTCGAAGCCGATCGCCTCCCGGCGGCCGGTGCCCTCGTGTTCACAGAGGCTCGCACCCAGCAAGGTGCCGCCGACGCCGGCGAAGGGGTCGAGGACGGTGTCGCCAGCCTTGCTGAACCGACCGATCAGCTCGGCACAGAGCCGCGGAGGTTTCTGCCCGCCGTGTTCGCTGCGCAGGTCGTGCTGGAGGTCAGGCGGGTACCCCTCCGCGATGACGGACTTCGTGGCGTACTTCCACTCCCTGCCCGTAAGGTCGTTGACGCGATTGCGCTCGTCGTAGATGCCCCGCCCCTCGACGTAGCGCTGGTGGTCGGCTAACTCGTCGGTGTTGACCACCTCGCCGTCCTCGACCGGCAGGGATTCCTCGCGTGCGCGGTCGGCGTCGAACCCCCCGTCGTCGTCCGTGAACAGCCGACTCTGGCGGTGTCGCTCCCCGTCGTCTGTCATATCCTCGAGTGCTCACGGGGACCGCTTAAACGCTTGTGGCTCGTGCCGACGAGCCTGCGTGCCCGACGTTTTTCACTGCGTCCTCCGAAGAGCGCCAGTACCGATGGTCCTCGTCGATGTCGTCCTGCTCGCAGTGGGCGTCCTCGCCCTGTGGATCGGTGCGCGCCTCCTCGTGACCGGGGCATCGAGACTCGCCGGTGCGGCCGGTGTCTCCGCGCTCGTCGTCGGCCTCACGGTCGTCGCCTTCGGCACCTCCGCGCCGGAGTTCGCCGTCTCGCTCGAGGCGGCGTTTGCGGGACAGGGCGACGTCTCGATCGGCAACGTCATCGGCTCGAACCTGTTCAATCTCGGCGTGATCCTCGGTCTCGTCGGCATCCTCTCGCCGTTTCGGGTCACGGAAACGCTGGTCCGCCGAGACGCGCTCGCGATGGCAGCTGCGACGGCAGTCGCCGCCCTCGTCCTCCTGAACGGGGCCGTCTCGCGACTCGAGGGTGCGATCCTGCTCGCGTTGCTTGGTGGCTACCTCGGCGTGCTCGGCGTCGTGATTCGGACGGCGAGCCGGGCAGACGGTAGTCGGCTCGACGCGGCAGACGACGGGACGACGATCCCACCGCTCGCCCCTGATGAAGGGGCCCCACGTGAGATTCGGCCGGGTCTCGAGGCCGGGCGCGTCCTCGCGGGACTCCTCCTCGTCATCGGTGGCGGGCGCGTGCTGATCGACGCGGCGATCGGACTGGCCCTGGCCGTGGGCATCTCAGAGTGGGCGGTCGGCGCGACGATCGTCGCGACCGGAACCTCGCTGCCGGAACTCGTCACCTCCGTCGTCGCCGTCCGCCGCGGCGACGTCGGCATCGCGGCGGGCAACGTCATCGGCTCGAACGTCTTCAACGCCCTCGGCGTTCTGGGGCTCGTCGCCATCGTCCGGCCGACGGCGGTCGATCCTGCTGTCTTCCTCGGGATCGCGTGGCTCTGTGTGCTGACCGCGTTCGCGACGGTCGTGCTTGCGACCGGCCGGCGGCTGACCCAACTCGAGGGCGTCGCTCTCGTTGCACTCGGAGCGAGCTATTGGGTCGCGAGCGTGGTACTCTGATACGGTCTGCTGTCACTGTTTACTGGCGCACCCGCAGCCCGTCACACGGGTGCGCCGGAACTGACTGATAGGTGTGTATGAGGGCTCGATCGATAGCCGGTCGTGACGAGCGGCGAACCCGGTGACGTGGGTGTTAGCGAGCATACTTGCCGCTCGCGCCCCGAGATGGCTATATGAATATGCTCGTTGACGGAGAGTGGCGCACCGACGCCTTCGAGGTCACCACCGAGGACGGCTCGTTCGAGCGACAGGAGACGCCGTTTCGCGACGAAATCCGCGACGATCCCGACGCCCGCTTTCAGCCCGAGGCAGGCCGGTATCACCTCTACGTTTCGTACGCCTGTCCGTGGGCTCACCGGACGCTTTTGCTGCGGTCGCTTTTGGGACTCGAGGACGCGATTTCGGTCTCGGTCGTCGACCCGTATCGCGACGAGGACGGCTGGCAGTTCACGCCCGAGAAGGACGGCTGTACCCGCGATCACGTCCACGACGCGGACTTCCTCCGAGAACTCTACGTCCGCGCGGATTCGGACGCGACCTGCCGCGTGACGGTGCCGGTGCTTTGGGACACCGAGGAGGATACTATCGTCAACAACGAGTCCGAAGAGATCATGCGGATGTTCGACACTGAGTTCGATGAGTACGCAAAACGAGACGTCGACCTGTATCCCGAGGGTTATCAAGACGAGGTCGACCGGATCATCGATGCGATCTACGAGCCGATCAACAACGGCGTCTACCGGGCCGGTTTCGCCACGAAGCAGGGACCTTACGACGACGCGATAGATGACCTCTTTGCGGCGCTCGATCACTGGGACGAAGTGCTTGCAGACCAGCGCTATCTCGCGGGCGATCGGCTGACGGAGGCAGACATTGCGATGTTCACCACCCTCGTCCGGTTCGACAACGTGTATCACACGCACTTCATGTGTAACGTCCAGTCTATTCGGGAGTACGACAACCTCTGGCCATATCTGCGCGATCTGTACCAAACACCCGGCGTCGCTGGGACGGTGAACATGGACCACATCAAAGAACACTACTACACGACCCACCCCGACGTGAATCCCCACCGGATCGTCGCCCGCGGACCTGACCTCGAGTTCGGAGCCTCGCACGACCGTAACGCGCTTCCCGGTGGGCCGCCAGCTGCCCTCCGCGCGGCGGCCAGTGCGGACGACTAATACGGTCTGCTGTACCGATGTACCGGTGCAACTGCAGTACGGGTCGCGGTTGCACCGGCAATGACTTCAGTAGTCCGTATAACAGCAGCGGATGCGAAGCGAAAACGATGTAACGGCGCTGTTACGCTCCGCTTTTTAGTGACTCGATCTAGGCGTCGACTGCGTCCTCGTCGGCTTCGGCGTCTTCGGCTTCGTCCTCGGCATCGTCGTCGGCCTCGAGCCGAGCGGTGCCGGAACGGTCGGCTTCACGACGCCAGGTTTCGAAACTGTGCTCGATCTCCTCCTCCGAGACGAACACCTTCCAGAGAACCCACACGACGGCTATCACGGGGAGAAGCGGAAAAAGAACGATAACGAGTACTGCGGCCATGATATAGCCGAACAGGGACATCGGTCTGTTCGGCCCGTAGCCCGTCGACTCGGACACCTTGACTGACATGTGTGCGTCTACGAACGTGTCGGTATTCGGTGTTACGATTCGACGAGTCCAAACCGAAACGAACGCTCGCCGTCTCGACCATCGAAAATCAGGCGATTCGACCGGCCTCAGACTACTGGACAGCAGTCAATACGAAGCCGGTCGCATGTATGCGACCGTCACCCGTGGGGACGGCCGCGAATTCGCGACCAGCTTCACGTCGTTCTGTCCGGCAGTATCAGGCCGACTCGAGCCCGTCTCACCCGTCCGACTCGTCGCTGAGAACCGCTTCGGCGTCGTCCTGTGGGTGGTACTCGAGTGCGTGCATAGTCTCTGCCAGCGAAAGGAATCGCTTGGAGTTGTTGGAGATGCCATGAGCGACCAGCGGCGACTCCTCGAGCGTCGCTGTTGCAGCCGCGTTGAGCAACCGCCGGCAGTCGCCAGGGCTGAGCCACATCGCGCGGGCATAGCGCTCGCCGGCCTCGTCCCGGTCCCGACACTCCTCGCGGAGTTCCTCGCGAGTGAGCAGCCAGCCGATCCGGAGATTGACGACCTCGAGTCCGTGACGGTTCGCGTAGTACGATCCCATCGCCTCGCCGAAGACCTTCGTGACGCCGTAGTAGGTGTCTGGGTCACCCGTCTCGTCCGGGCGGACGATAGTGGGGCTGTCGATCGTCGACTCCGGTCGGGTCGCCGTGGCGGTGTTTCCCATGTTCACCGCGTGATTCGAGCTCGCGAAGACGACCCGCTCGAGGTCGTTTTCGATCGCGGCCTCGAAGGCGTTGGAAAGCCCGTCGATGTTCGGGCCGCGCAGTTCGTCCCACGCCGCCCACGGCGATGGGTTGGCCGCGAGATGGATCAGTACGTCTTGTCCCTCGAGTGCGTCGACGAACTGCTCGCGGTCGGTAATCTCGAGGAGCGTTGTCTCGAGGTCGGCGGTTTCGTGGTGGGAAAACAGCGTCAACTCGTGGTCGTCGGTCGGGAAGGCGTCGATGATTGCCCGACCGACGTTCCCCGCCGCACCGGTGATGGCGATGTCGGTCATATGGGTTCGACAGCAAACTGGCAGAAATAGATTAGCCTAGCACGTTTCAGAGGGGTGTCACTCGTTACGTCGAAGTCGGCACAGGCAAGGATCGACGCTCTCGCGGCGGCACGAGGTAGTTTGCCCGGCTCTGAACAGTCAGATACTGGAGAATACCGTTGTTCGTTCGTGTGCCGACCGAGCTGCTCTTGGCGAGGTCGGTCCCGGTCATCGCCTCGCGAGTCTTGACGAAGTCGTCGATCGAGCGCTGCAGCGAGAGAAAGTGGGTGGTCGCCCAATCGTCGTTGGTCGAGTCGAAATCCCGACGCAGGATAATCGGTTCGCCGTCTTCGCGGGCGCGAGCGGCCTTTTGCGCGTGGCCGACTGTGCCTTTCCGGGCGACCTCGGCTGCGTCCTCGCTGACTTCGGTCACGCGACTCGAGTCACCGAGGTTGTGCCCGGCTCCCTCGACGAGATCGTCGGCGTTGTGGGCTGGTGAGAACATCTTGGCGACGCGTTGGCCGCGGCTGTCTTGGTCGTACCACTGGCCGAGGGTCAACTTGAGCTTCGAGAGGTGAAGCGTCGTGCCGCCGGCGAACGGGCCGTTTTGAATCGTCACGCGGTCTTCGCTCGCCTGCGTCTTCTTGAATCCCGATTTGAACCCCATGAACATCGGCGCGTCCTCCGGAACGGGATCGCCATCGGGGATGCCGCCGACGCCGGACTGGTTGTCCGCCGGCAGCCCGCGCCCGATGAATCCCGACCGGCGGTCGGCCACCTCGAAGACGCCGTCGAAGGTTCCCTCGACGTCGATCCCATTGAGCTGCTCGAGGTTGCCTTTCATGGCCTCTTCGGCGCTCAAGGTGACCTTGCCGTAGTCGCTGGCCAGATGGAGCAACGCGTCGTACTCGTTGAGGTCTGGGTCCTCGAACGATGTCAGCGGCGTCGGGTCGGGGAGGTCGACGCCCGTGAGATCGTCGTCGAACCGATCGAAGTACGCCGGCCCGTAGGCCATCGTGAATGCCAGGCCATCGTTGCCGCGTTTGTACGCCTTCTCGAGTGTTCGGAACGCTGCCTCGAGTTGCTCGCGCTCGTCGGTGGCGTCGGCGGGACCGTCACCGACGTACTCGAGGCCGAGCAGGAGGTGGTGTTCGGGTGGCAGTACGTTGCCGTCATCGTCAGTCGCGAGAAACTCGTTCCAAGCGTGTTGGCGATCGGGGAACTCGTCCGGTGCGAGAGTTGCCTGTGGCACGTTCTCGGTCGCTTCGCGCTGGAGGCAGGCGGAAAGTGCGCTTGCACCGCCGATGGCGACGGCGCTGCGGACGAACGCGCGACGCGAGATCCCACGATCCGGTCGGTCCATAGACGACTCTGTGTGCCCGTCGAGCAAGGGGATTACGGTCCGGTCTGCCGCCGACCGGTCGTCCCCGAACCGACAGTAACGACTGACTGTTCCGATCGAATGAATAACTTTCACCGAACGTACGCGAATATCTATGTAGTGCGTTATGGACACAATATGCACGATGTATAATGACAAACCACACTCCACAGGGAGCGTTAGTCACGGCGACACGAGTGAGCGCGTCGGCATGGAAGTCATCCGCGAGCGCGGGCTCGAGGCCGAGGACCTTCGCGAAAAGCTGATCGACGCGATCGGTACTGCGTTCACCACCTACTACTATACGAACCTGCGGATGCACCTATAGTAGCCACTGAAAGTCAATGCACACCCGATCGCACGACGGCTGTGCGATCGATGTGCAAATCGTTTCAGTTGTTACTATAGCGGGTCACGAAGACTACAAGGAGATCACCGAAGACGCCCGTCTCGAGGATCGGGCCCACTTCGAACTCGTCGCACCGCGGGTGTACGAACTCGGCGGGGCGCTGCCCAACGACATCCGGGACTTCGCGGATCGGGCCTCTTGTCCGGACGCCGAGGTACCGACGCCGATGGACGACGAGGGTGGTTTCGACACCGGCAGCCTCGATGCCGAAGGCCTTCTCGAGGCCCTGCTCGAGGCCGAACGCTGTGCGATCCGGACGTGGTCGGAGGTCTGTCATGACCCGCGACGTCGACCCGCGGACCTCCGATATGGCCTCACGCATTCTCCAGGAAGAGATCGAACACGAGGCGTGGTTCGTCGAACTGCTCTCGATGGAACGCGACGGCGAGATCAACCCGGCCGGCCACTTCGTCCGTGGCGAACCCGGCGACGCACCGCTGTCGACGAACCGGCGGTTCAACGACAGCGCATAGGCTGTCGGCCACCAGTTTCCCTCGCTCGAGCGGTCATGTCACCGCCGGCGTGCCGCGCTTATCGACGGCAGCGACCGGTACAGCCTTTCGTGTGTATGTGCTATGGTCTCTATGAACGAGGTCGAGGTGTTCGTCGAGATCGACGCGCCGCCCGAGGCCGTCTGGGAAGCCCTGCTCGCGTTCGACACCTATCCGGAGTGGAACCCGCTCACTCGTCGGGTCGAGGGGATCGTGATCGACGGGACGGAGCGACGGGATCGAGACGACCTCGAAGACTCTCGTGGGCTCCTCGACGGCCAGTTGCTCGTCACCGTCGAGCCGTACAGACGGCTCGCCTGGCTCGACCGATTCGTCCTCCCGTTCGCACTCGATCGCTACCACGAGTTTCATCTTCGGCCGATCGACGACGGTAGCCGCACGCAGTTGCTACAGCGCGAGACGATCCGTGGCGCGCTCACCTCGCTGGTATTCGACGAGACCAAGGTCGAACGGGCGTTCATCGCGATGGACAAGGCAGTTGCAGCCCGCGCCGAACGACAGGCGAGCCCGACGCCGTAACCGCCCGTCGGCTGCGGGCGTCGTCCGCAGGTTCAAGTACGGACGGGCGGCCAAGCCCGCCGTGATCCGTCAGATAGCACACACTCAGAGTCTCGAGAACCGTCTCCCGTCACTGCCAGTCCGGGTGAACGATGGGCCATAGAGCACTGGTCGCCTACCGGCGACCGGACCGGCTCTACGAGCTGCGATACAGCCACTGGGGCGGCGACGAGCTGGCGCTGAGCGACGAGATCAGCGCCACCGCTCCCCTGGCAGCCGGTACGATCGAGCCGTCACTCGTGGCGGACTCGATCACCCGCGACCGCATCCTGACTGACCATCTCGACCCCTGCGTCTACGAGGCGCTGTATCTCGTCGATCCGGCAGCCGACTACGCGGTCGACGCCTACCGGGTCTGCTGGCTCGAGTGGGGTGACGGCCGCGACGGTGGCCGCGGCGCGATCGTCGCGGTCGACCTCGCCGACGACCGCGCGCTCAGGGTCTGGTTTCGTGCGACAAAAACCGCGCTGGCCGATGTTATCGAGATGGGCGGGCTCTCCCGACGGGCCGCCCAGGCTTACCTCGAGGCCCGCGTCTGCGAGGAGTACGACGGCACCGTCTACACGTACGGCGACTCGCTCGATGCCGACCGCGAGGCGGAATACGAACCCACGCCGGACCAGTGGCCCGCGGATGACGACCGCCGCGAAGGTCGACGGAACGGGAACGACAGAAGAGACGATGGCGATCGGACTGGCCGGCCCTGATTACTCGTCGGCACTCCGGCGGGCGTCCGCGAGCGTCTGCTGGACGACCTCGTCACCGACGGCCGCCGCCAGCGTCTCGAAACCGGCGCGCTCGCGCCGGTCGTCCGCGTTGGCGACCAACCGCGAGACGATGAACTCCGGCGTCGACCGGCCCACCGTGTCGAAACGCGGCTGGTAATCGACGCGCAACTCGAGGTCGGGATTCAGTCCCTCCGCGAAAATGCCGTCGACCCGTGCGTCGGCGGGCAGCGGCTCCAGGTCGTCCGCGAGGTGGGTGACGAACACCCCCAATGCGTCGCGGTCGACGGCGAGTGTGACCAGCCCATGGAGCAGATCGGCCGCGCTGCCCGGTTCCGTGATCGCCTCGAACTCGTCGACCAGCATCAGCGTCCGGCCACCCGACGACAGCGGCGGGACGATCGAGCGCAACGTCGACTCGAGAACGCCGGCGTTGAAACTCGCGTGGCGACGGTGAAAGACCAGCGAGTCGACCGGTGTCACCTCGGCCCGAGCCGCGGGCACCGGCAGCCCCATCATCGCCAGCAGGACGACCTGACAGAGCGTCTCGAGCAGCGTCGTCTTCCCGCCGCTGTTGGCTCCGGTCAGGACAGCGACGCGCTGCTCGCTGGGGACCGCGTTCACGCCGTCCGGGACGTTCGCGATGCCGTGCTCGCCGAGCCCGTAAGTGACCGGCTGGACCGATGTCTCATCGCGCGCGGCGAGTGTGAGATTGCGTGCGTTGACGACCGAGACGGCCGCCTGTTCTCCCTCGACGAACGTCGGCCGGGTACAGTCGTACGCGAGCGCAAAGCGGGCCAGCGAGAGATGCAACGCGATCTCGTCGACCGCGTCGACCGCCCGATCGACGGCCTCGCGGGCAGCCGCGAGCGTGTCCTGTAACTCGCCTGCAACGGTTTCCTCGCGTTCGTCGACCGCCGCAGTGAGGTCGCTTCTGAGCGTGCGCAACGTCTCGCTGACGAAGTCGGTCGCGTCCGTCGCGTCGGTCGGCATCGCATCTCGAACCCGATCGATCGTCACGTCGGTCTCGCTCAACAGGTGATCTTCGAAGGCCTGGCGAAAGCCCTCGACATCGTGGACGCCCTCCGACCGCAGGTCATCGATTAGCGCGATGGCATCGGCGTCCATGTCCTCGACGGCCCCCAGCGCGTCCCGAAGCCGGTCGAGTTCCTCGTCGGCACCCGACCGAACGCGGCTGCCATCCAGCGCTGCCAGCGCCTCAGCGGCCGCCTCGAGTCTCGAGCGCTCGAGGTCGGCGATCGCGGCGAACGGCCCGGAGTCGACGCCGGCCTCGTCCAGTGCGAGCGCGGCCTCGACGGCGGCGTGTTCACTGCCCTCGCGCTCGTCGTAGCGCTCGTAGGCCGCGAGGACAGCCACACGGTCGCCGTCGTCGAGATCGGCCCAGGCGTCCCTGGCCGCGAGGACGTCGTCGAGTCGATCTTCCATCGCTGTCCGACTCTCGAGTGGCGTGAGCACCCGAATGCGATCCGCCGCGCGCTGCGTGACGGCGTGGTCGACTGCGAGATCTAGCAACTCCTTGTAGGCCGATCGCGCGTCGCTGGTCGCCAACACGTCCATGCCAGCGCTGTCGGTTGCCCGACGGAGAATCCGTGTCGCCCGCCCGCGTGCCAATCCGGCGTCGGCAAGCGTCCGGACATCCCCACTCTCGATCGCCTGGACCGCCCGCTCGCGACCCAGCGCGTCGACCAGCGTCTTCCGCGTCTTCGGACCGACTCCCCAGTACTCCTCGAGTCGCATACACGGTGAACTCGGGGGAACGCTCTTGATACTGCCGGACACGGATCCATCCACTCACCATCGTTGGCCGACTCGTAATCCATCGTTGGAGCACGAGTGAGCCGTGACGAGCCCTCGCCATCGTGTGATTCCCGAATGATATACACGTTCGTGGATACAATTCAATTCTAGTACGGTCTATAGAAGCACAAACACGGGGGTTTTTATCGGCTCGATGCCCTACAGACTTCCATGACTGATGGGCGGGGCGAGACTCCCCGGCGAACAGGAATGACCGAAAAGTGCGGCGTCGTCGGCGTCTCACTTGACGGTCGAGACGCGGCACGACCGTTGTACTACGCACTCTATGCGCTCCAGCATCGGGGCCAGGAGTCCGCGGGGATCGTCACACACGATGGCTTCCAGCAGCACAGCCACGTCGAAATGGGACTCGTCGGCGACGCCTTCGACGAGGACGATCTCGAGACGCTCAACGGAGCGGCCGGGATCGGCCACGTCCGATATCCGACGGCCGGCTCGGTCGACTCCTCCTGTGCACAGCCCTTCTCCGTCTCGTTCAAGAGCGGGTCGCTCGGCCTCTCGCACAACGGCAACCTCGTCAACGCCGACGAGATCCGCGAGGAACTCGCGGCGGCGGGCCACGCCTTCACCAGCGACGGCGACACCGAGGTCATCGCCCACGACCTTGCACGCAACCTCTTGGAGGAGGATCTGGTCCGTGCTGTCAAGCGCACGATGGGGCGAATCCACGGCTCGTACTCGCTGACGATCAGCCACGACGACACGGTCCTGGGCGTGCGCGACCCACAGGGGAACCGGCCGCTGTGTATCGGCGAACTCGAGGACGGCTACATCCTCGCGTCCGAATCGGCAGCGATCGACACGCTCGACGGTGAACTCGTCCGCGATGTCCGGCCGGGCGAACTGGTCGTCCTCCAGGACGACGGGCAGGGCTTCGACACCTACCAGCTCGTCGAGCAGGAACACACCGCCCACTGTTTCTTCGAACACGTCTACTTCGCGCGCCCGGACAGCGTCATCGACGACACCCTCGTCTACGAGGCCCGGCGCGAACTCGGACGCAAGCTCTGGGAGGAAAGCGGCGTCGAGACCGACGTCGTGATGCCCGTCCCCGACTCCGGACGTGCCTTCGCCTCGGGCTATGCCGATGCCGCGGGCGAGACGACTGCCGACGGCGAGTCGCGACCCGAGAGCGACGACGGCGTCGAGTTCGCCGAGGGGCTGATGAAAAACCGCTACGTCGGCCGCACCTTCATCATGCCGACCCAGGACGAACGTGAACGCGCGGTCCGACTGAAACTCAACCCGATCAAGTCCACGATCGAGGGCAAAACCGTCACCGTCATCGACGACTCGATCGTTCGCGGGACGACTTCGACCCAGCTCGTCCAGCTCCTGAAAGACTGCGGTGCCGAGGAGGTCCACGTCCGTATCGGCGCCCCGGCAATCGTCGCCCCCTGTTACATGGGCATCGACATGGCCACCCGCGAGGAACTGATCGCCGCGGACAAATCGACTGCCGACATCCGCGACGAGATCAGCGCCGACAGCCTCGCGTACCTCTCGACCGACGCCGTCGCCGAGGTGCTCGAGAAAGACCGCATCGACCTCTGTCTGGGCTGTGTCACGGGGGAGTACCCCTACGACATCGAGGGCGAGGAAACCGACCGCGACGTGAGTCGTCCCGATATCGGTGGGCAGCAGTTGCCTGCGGACGACTAGAACAACGACATTTTACTCTGCGGGCGCGGCTGCGCCGCGCCCGCGGCAAAATATTCAAAAGAGCGCTCACGCTCTTTTGGGCATCGCGGAGCGAAGCTCCGCTCAGTTTCGATCAAAAGCACTCCTCCTTCCCCGCTGGGTCAGTCGTCGGCCCGCTCGCTCACCCTTCGAGTTCGCTCGCGGTGAAAACGGTGTCTTGGATTGCTAATCACCCTTGGAACGCTTCGGCGAATTCAGCTGGGAGCGTTCCGACCTCGATCCCCCAGGCGATCGGTAGCCAGCCGATCGCGACGAGTGTGATCAAGATAATGCCGATGACGTTGAGCCCGACCCCGATCTTGGCCATCTGGGGCAGCGTGATGTAGCCGCTCCCGAACACGATCGCGTTCGGCGGCGTCGCAACGGGCAACATGAACGCAAAGGAGGCAGCGGTTGCGCCCGCGATCATGAGTCCGAACGGGTGGACGCCGATGCCGACGGCAACGCCCGCGAGGATGGGCATGAGCATCGCCGTCGTCGCCGTGTTCGAGGTGATCTCCGTCAGGAAGATCGTCATCACGACTACAGCGAACAGGATGGCGATCATCGGCACACCCGAGAGTAGCTCGAGTCGCTCGCCGATCCAGGCCGCGAGGCCGGTGTCGCCGAAGCCGCTGGCGATCGCGAGGCCACCGCCGAACAGGAGGATGACACCCCAGGGAATATCGACGGCGTTCGTCCAGTCGAGCAGGAAGGTGCGGTCGCCCTCTGCCGTCGTCGTCGGCAGTGTGAACAGGACCATCGCACCGCCGATGGCGACGATCGTGTCGGCGTCCGCGGGCGGTGCGACGCCGACCAGCGGCTCGATCAAACTGCTGCCGATCCAGGCGACGGCCATTCCGGCGAAGACGACGGCGACCCACTTCTCCTGGCTGTCCATCGGGCCGAGCCGCTCGAGTTCGCGATCGATCGTATCCGCACCGGCCGGCAGTTCGTCGAACTGAGGCGACACGGCGCGCGTGACGTAGCTGTAGACGGCGACGAGGCCGACAATCGAGATGGGAACGCCGTAGAGCATCCACTCGGCGAACGAGACCGACTGCCCGAAGAGCGCGTCGGCCTGCCCTGCAAAGAGGACGTTCGGCGGGGTTCCGATGAGCGTCGCGATGCCGCCGACGGACGCGCCGTAGGCGATACACAGCATCAACGCGATGCCGAACGAAAAGTTCCCCTCGCTCGTGTCAACCTCGAGGCCGGTCTCCTCGACCAGATCCGCGGTCTGGTAGATGACCGCCAGCGCGATGGGGACCATCATCATCACGGTCGCGCTGTTGGAGACCCACATCGAGAGAAACGCCGTCGCGAGCATGAAGCCGAGAATGAGCCGCGAGGGTTCGGTGCCGACGGCCTTGATCGTTCGCAGCGCAATGCGACGGTGCAGTCCCCACCGCTGCATCGCCATCGCGAGGAAGAAGCCGCCCATGAAGAGGAAGATCAGCGGGTGGCCGTAGGACGGGGTCGTGTCCGCGACGGGAAGTGCGCCGGTCAGCGGAAATAGCACGATCGGCAGCAGCGATGTCGCGGGAATCGGAATCGCCTCGGACATCCACCAGACGGCGATCCACGCGGTGGAGGCGGCGACGGCCTTTCCGGCGGCCGACAGGCCGCTCGGCGTCGGCGAGAGGAAAATCAGTGCGAACAGCAGCGGCCCGAGGACGAACCCGATCTGCTGTCGGCGTCGGTACGTCCCGCCGACGTCGAACGGCGAACCGTCGTCGCCGCGGCTGCCGCCGCCGGATCCACCGTTTCCGTCGCCGCCGGTGTCGTTTCCGTCTCCAGTTCGATCCGCCCCACTCGTCTCCGCCTCGTGACCGCCATCAGGGAACAGCCGCCGTGCGAGGCGTCGTTCTTCGGGCTCGAGATCGTCCATGTCCGCCATCATGGCCGGCGCGTCGAGTGTGAGGTACGCCTTCGTTCGAGCGTTGGCGATCCATAGATACCGCCACAGTCGTCCCGTCATCGACCGCGCGGGCCGGTCGCGTTCGGCCACCATGTTCGTGCCCTCCCACGAGCAGGCGTATAAATAGTGGTCGCGTACACTGGTCAGGCGTGCCGGTTTGCACAATGCCCAAACGGGTACCTGACCAACTCGTGGTATGCCGCTCTTACAGTTCGAGACGACGCTGTCGCTGTCGGACGCGGAGAAGACCGCGTTCGCCGATCGCGTAACGGACCTGTACACGACCGAAATGGCCACCACGGCGGGTCACGTCGCCGTATCGATCCGCGAGCGCGAGGCGGCCGACCTCCACCTCGGGCGTGCCGTCGACGGACCGTTGCTCTTTCTCGACGCCGAGATCCGACGCGGCCGCTCGTTCGAGCGAAAGCGGGCCTTCGCCCTCGAGACCATGGACTACGTCGGCGAGACGTTCGACGTCCCCGACGAGAACATGAAGGTCGTCTTCACCGAACACCCCGGCGAGGCGATGATGGGCATCGACCGCGTCGGTGGCGAGTGGGGCGAGAACGGCGACGAAGAATAGACCGCATCGAGTGCGCCCCGGCAGATCGCTCGAGCCGCCCTGTGCCGCTGCAACCACTATCTGTGACGCACTCGTAGAACCTCGCATGTACCGCGTGTTGCTCCCCGTCGACGAGAACGAATCGCAAGCACAGGCACAGGCGACTGCCGTCCGCGACCTACCGGGCGCGGAGACGGACGTATCGGTCGACGTGCTTCACGTCAGCCAGGAGTCGACTGGCCCGGCCGCCGAGTGGGCGGCCGGCGGGTTCGCCGAAGAGTACGCCGACGAGATGGCACGCGTAGCTGACGACGAGTCGCTTCCCGCATCTGTCGAGGCGGCGGTCGACGTCCTCGAGTCGGGTGACGTCGAGTGGACGGTTCGCGCGGCGACGGGCGATCCCGCGGAGACGATCATCGAGGCGGCCGAAGAGTACGACAGCGACGCCATCGCCATCGGCGTTCGCGACCGGTCGCCGGTCGGCAAGGCGCTGTTCGGAAGCGTCACCCAGTCGGTGATCCTCGAGAGCGACCGACCGGTGACCGTCGTATCCGCGGCCGAAGAAGCGTAGGGCCGCTTGGAACGGCAGCAGTTGCGATGACGATCAGCGGAGGCAGGCCGCCACGACCGCGAGCATCTCCTCGCCCCGGACTTCGTCGGCGAACAGCGGCACGCGCCGGACGTCGGTGCCCCGGAAGAGGTCCTGTGCCTCGGCTAAAGCGGATTGCTGGACATCCCAGCGTCGTTGACAGAACTCGCAGTCATCGAGGTTCGGCTGGAGGAACTCACCCTCGACATCGTCGGTGACGTTCGACAGCGGCTCCATCACGCGGTTGACGACGACGGTGCCGACGGGGATCTCGAACTCCTGGAGTTGCTGGCGCAGTCGCTTCGATTCGAAGACGCTCATCTCCTCGGGGATCATCACGATCCGGAAGTCGGTCCGCGCGGGATCTTGCAGGGCGGCCCGCAGCCGCTCGATGCGTTCGCGAAGCACTTCCAGATCCTCGAGTTCGTTTTCGTTTTCCGGCGTCTCCTGACCGCCGAACATCCCCTTGACACCCTCAAGCATGCCGCCGATGCGCTGGCGGAACTTCATCAGCCGGCCCATCATCGTGTCCATGATCTCGGGCAACTGCAGCAGGCGGAGGGTGTGGCCGGTCGGAGCCGTGTCGACGACGACGCGCTCGAAGCGCTCGTCGTCCATGTACTCGAGTAAGAGTTGCATCGCGGCGGCCTCGTCGGCTCCGGGCATTGCACCGCCGAAGAGGGCGTCCATCGGTGATTCGCCACCGAGCATGTCGCCGAGGCCGCCGAGGGGACCGCCCTCTGCACCCTCGCCACCCGGGAAGGGTGAAGCACCGCCTGCGCCGTCACTGCCGGCGAACGGATCGTCGTCTGCGTCCGGTCCTGCACCCACACCGCCGAAGGGAGTCTCGCCGCGCTCCATCGCAGCCTCGGGATCGATCTCGGCTGCATAGAGCGGGATGTCGTCCCGGATGCGACCGGGCTCGGCTGGAATATCGGTTTCGAAGGTGTCGGAAAGCGAGTGTGCGGGGTCGGTCGAAACCACCAGCGTCGGCGTCCCGCTGCGGGCGCTGTCGAGAGCGGTCGCGGCCGCCATCGTCGTCTTTCCGACGCCGCCTTTTCCACCGTAGAGGACGTAGTCGGGGCCGTCGATCGGCTCGTCGGACGGCTCGACGTCGATGGTCTCGCGTTCCTCGTCGGCGTCGACGGAGTCCGTCGGCGTGACCTCGATCGTGTTTTCGCCGTCGTCGCTATCCCTCGTCGATTCGTCGTCCTCCTCGACCGGTTCGACGTCGATGCCGCTCATACTCCGGGGTTCCCCGCCCCGACACGAGTATTCGTCGGTCTCGAGCGCCCAACGCTGTCGCCGTCTCGTCCTCAGTCGAAATACGCCGCCAGTCGCTCGGCCGCTTCTTCGACGCGTGGCGTCACGAGCGCGAACCGCAGCCACTCACTGCGCGCGTCGCCGAAGGCCTCGCCGGGCATCCCGGCCACGCCGGCCTCGTCGATCAGCCGCTCGACGTTTGCGAGCGTGCCCGGATAGCCCTCGAAGCGCGCCATCACGTAGAACGAGCCACTCGGCGTAGTGTATTCGGCGCCCGCCGCCTCGAGCGCGTCGGTAAACGTTTCAACCCGCCCGCGGAGCCGCTTCCGGTTGCGCTCGTAGTACTCGGGGCCGGTCTCGCGAAGCGCCTGCAACACGGCGTACTGGCCCGGCCGAGTGGTCGCAACGTTGACCAGCATGTGGCGACTTTTGGCGTCCGCGACGAGCTCCGGCGGGAAGATCGCATAGCCCACCCGGAACCCGGTGATCGCCATCGACTTCGAGAACGCGTTGGTGACGATCCGGTGGGCCGAGTCGGTCTCGAGTGCGCTCGCGAACGCCCCCGAAAGGCCGTAGTGGTCGTACACCTCATCGCTGATCAGGATCGCGTCGTACTCCTCGGCGACGGCGACGAGTTCGTGCATCGTTTCGGCGGGATAGACCGCGCCCGTCGGGTTGTTCGGCGTATTCACGACGATCGCAGCCGTCTCGTCGCTCGCGGCCGCGCGGACGGCGGCGGGATCCAGGTACCCCTCGTCGTCGGTCGCGACGAACCGCTGGATCCCGCCGAGCATCGTCGTCTTCCCTGGATAGTAGGGATACACGGGATCGGTCAGCAGGATCTCGTCCCCGCTGTCGCGCTCGAGCGCTCGCGCCATCGAGAGGTAGTTCGCCTCGCCCGCACCGTTCGTGACGACGACCTGCTCGGCGTCGACGCCACGACGGGCGGCGATCTCTTCACGTAACTCACGTAAGCCTTCGCTGGGCGCGTACTGGAAGCGATCGGGCTCGAGGTCGGCGTACTCTCGCAGCCCGTTTCGGAGCGCTTCGGGGGGTTCCCAGTCGGGGTTCCCGCTGACCATGTCGATGACGTCGCGGTCCGCCGCGTCCGCATACTGCATCACGTGGAAGAACAGCGGCGTCTCGTAGTCCATACCGGGTACTCGGCAGCCACGCCCCGTGTTCTTTCCGTTTCCGGCTCGAGTGGTACGCGTTCGGCGTGGCGATCGAGGTGCCCACGATTGCGACCCGCGCTTTCACAACGATCCCGCCCCTCGACTCGAGCATGAACGACGACATCGACCGCGAGCTGCCGATGGCAGTCGGCGACGCGCTTCGCGACCGCGAGGAGACGCTGGCCGTCGCCGAGTCCTGTACCGGCGGCCTGATCGGTGCGGCGATCACCGCCGTCCCGGGTGCCAGTGACTACTTCGACGCCGGATTGACGACTTACGCCTACGACGCCAAGCGCCGCCACCTCGGCGTGAGTCGCGAAGCACTGGACGAACACGGTGCCGTCTCCGAACCGGTCGCCCGCGAGATGGCACGGGGAGTCCGCGACGTGACTGACGTGACGTGGGGGATCGCGACGACCGGGATCGCCGGTCCGACTGGCGGAACCGACGAAAACCCGGTTGGAACCGTCTACATCGGAATCTCCTACGCGGCTCCGTGGGGCAGCGAAGAATCGTATTCGACCGTCACCCGGTACGTCTTCGACGGCGACCGGGCCGCCGTTCGCGCGAAGACCGTCGATCGGGCGCTCGAGGATCTGCTCGCCGTGATCGAGGCCCAGTGATCAGTTCCGAAACCCGTTCGCGCCGGCGACTCTCTCGAGAGAAAACTATTCCCCACGTGACTCCCCAAATAGCGGTAGATGAACAAGAAGGGACACGTGCTGAACGCCGTGTTGTTGAGCATTGGACTCGGATATCTGCTCGAACCGGTGGGGGATCTAGAGACGTTCAAGACGATCGTGATGATCGGCGTTCCGATCACGCTGGGGGCGCTCTTTCCGGACGTCGACACTGCCTTCGGCAAACACCGGAAGACGCTGCACAACCTGCCGGTCTTGCTCGGGTTCGTCGCGTTTCCCTACGTCTTCGGCAATCTCGAGTACGTCTGGATCGGCGTATTGACTCACTACGTGCTCGACGTGGCGGGTAGCAAGCGCGGAATCGCGCTGTTCTACCCGGTCTGGAAACAGGAGTTCGGACTGCCGACTGGCGTCACAGTCAGCAGCAAGCGCGCCGACCTCATGACCGCGATCGTCACCGTCGGCGAACTGGCGCTGGCTGCCGTCGTCGTGCTCGAACTCCCTCGAGTGGGCTTCGAACTGGGACGACAGCTACTCGGGATCTGACGGTCGTCGCGCCCTATCAAGCGAAAAACTAATTCTGAAACGCCCGGAACGGGGTCGGCTACTGCCGATTCGGCGTCCACTCCTCGCAGGCGTCCATGTCGTCCATCGCTGTCTCGTGGCGGGCACAGTATGGGACCATCCCGTCCGAGGACCGGACGTATTCGAACTGTGCGCAGTTCCCACAGTAGCGGTCCGTCGGTTCGGCTGGCTGGTCGGTCGTCGACTCGACAATTTCGGCGTCGCGGCCGTCGCCAGCCTCGAGCGACGAGGAGAGATCGGAGACCGCGGAGCCGCCGTCGCTGGTGGCAGCACCGGCGCCCTGACCGGGTTGTGTGGGGCTCCCGGTCGACCGCTCTCGGCTCGTCGAGCGCCCTGAGGAGGTCTCACTCGAGCGCTCGTCGTACGAGAGCGACGTGTCGGACATCTCCTCCGCGTTGGTCTGTGTTTCGACGTCCCCGTCGGGCGTGCCCCCGAGGAACCCGATCCCGCCGAGGCCACCCGGAGCGTCCTCGCCGTCGGACTCGATGACCGTCTTGTTGTGTCGGGTAACGTTCATCTGCAGACTGCCACCGGGGTCGTTGCGCCGTTTGAACGTCGCGACGGCACTGAATAGGCTCCAGATGGACGTCAGCAGTCCGAGCAGGTAGACGACCGACACCTCGAGCGTGAGCTGTTGTCCGTAGCCGCGCCAGTGTGTGGGGTAGGCGTGCCAGAAGAGCGCAACGCCAAGCAGACAGAGGCTCGCACTGATCACGGCGGCGGCCTGGACGCGACGGCTAGCCGGCAAGACGACGAAAACGCCCACGAGCGCGGTCGGGACGCTCAGCCCGGCGAGGGCGCCCCCGACGCGGATGCCCGCGAACTGGGAAGACATCCCATCCGAGAGTTCGACCGCGTACTCGCCGAAGAGGTCGGTCGTCGCCACGAGTACGGCTACGACAGCCAGGACTGCTCCGAGTATCACGAGCGCCGTGCCCGCATAGAGCCGGCGGCTCGTCACCCCCGGTGCGGTCCCGTCGTAAACCTCCGTCAGGCTTGTCATACGCGGCCGTTCGGTGCCCCGCCACAAAACGATACGTCAGACACACCTCGGTTACCGGAGAGGTTCGGCGGTTCTGGGCCGCTGGCCCGACCCATGGAAGCGAAAGTTTGAATCACCGCGCTCGCAAATCGACGCCCATGAGTGACGAGGACGAGGACGCGGAGCCGGCTGTCTCACTCGGGACGCATACGCCTGTCGAGGGTGCGCCACTCGCCCGCGTGAGTTCGCGACTGACCTGGCCCAAAGAGAAGAGCGAAGTCGACCGCCTCGAGGGAGAGACCGTGATCCGGACCCCCGACGGACCCCGCGAACTGTCGGCCGTCCTCGCGGACATCGACGAAACGTACTTCCAGCGCCACCAGGAATTCGAGGCCCACGTCCGGGACGTAATCGGGACCGGCCCGATTCCGACTGCTGACGAATAACCTGTGTCGTCCGAGCCGGATCGACACGGCGTCCGCTGGTTCCGGGACCGGCTCCGACTGTCCTGGGTCCAGAAGACGCTCGTCGTCGGCGCCGTGCTCTCGCTGCTGTGGATGTATCTGGTCCCCAGCGAGTTGAACCGCCGGCTCGTCGTCGACGGCGTGCTCCTGATCGGGGGGCCACTCGCGCTCGGTCTGACACACGGGAACCGTCTCGGCTGGCACATCGACCGCGTCGCGGTGCGAAACACCGTCCTGCTCGCGCTGTTCGTCCTCCCCTTCTATGTCGTCGGCTCGACGCTACCGACGATCCGCGCGTACTATCCGATCTGGACGACATCGGCTGCGCCCGTGGCGTTCGGTCTCCACGCGATAAAGCTACTTCTGCTCGCGCTTGCTGCCGAAACCTATTACCGCGGGCTCCTCTGTGTCGGCGTCAAGGAGATCGGCATCAGCGCGGTGTTCATCAGCCCCGTCATCTACATGCTCCACCATACGTCGAAGCCACCGATCGAGTTCGTGCTGTCGGGTCCGACCGACGTCCTGTTCGGTGCCGTCGACTACGCCTCCGACTCCATTCTCCCGTCGGTCGTCGCCCACGGCGGCGGCCTCGTCTTGCTCGACTGGCTCGTTCTGCACGACCCGGTGTTCGATCCGCTGCTCGTGATTCAATTGCTCGAGTGGCTGCCGGTCCCACTGTAGCCGTCCGTGTTCGACCGTTTGCGGCCTTGTTCGTGTTTCGGGACCGGCGGACAGCCGTCGACTGCCGCGTGCAACCGTCATCGAGTCGCTGTCGGATACAGTAAGGATTGTCAACATTTATGCAGCCCTCGTGAGTGACGGGCGTATGGACGTTCGGTCCTCGGTGTTCGCCCTCCTGATCTGTGTCCTCGGCGTGCTTGCCGCACTGGTCGTCCTGCCGCTCGTCGAGTACGTGCTGGCTGCCTGTCTGCTCGCGGTCGCTCTCCGGCCGGCCTACGAGCGACTGGTGCCACGCGTCGGCGCACGAATCGCCGGCGTCGCACTCACCGGCCTCGCCGTCGCTGGCGTCGTCGTCCCGCTGGTGGTCGTCTCGCTGGCCCTCCTCGAGACCGCCACGTCGGTACTCGAGACCATCTCTGCTGACTCCATCGCTTCCTCCGGCCAGTCGTTCGCACGGACGACGCTCGGACTGGACGAGACGGCGGCCGCGACGCTCGAGGCGGCTCTCTCGAGCGAGCTCGCGGAGACGGTCGGGACGGCGACTGACGTCTCCTTTTCCCAGACCGTCGGTCTTGTGGCCACCGTCGCCGACGTCGTCGCCGGTACGCTCGTGTTCGTCTTCGTTCTCTACTCTCTGCTCGTCGATGGCCCCGCGGCCCTCGACTGGGTCCGTCGGATCGTCCCGCTCGAGCGCCAGTTCGTCGACGAGCTGTTCGCGGAGGCTCACGTCGTCGTCTGGGCAGTGCTCCGCAGTCACCTGCTGATTGCAGTGTTGCAGGGGATACTCGGCGGGCTTGGTTTGGTCTTGCTTGGCGTCCCGTATGCGGCCGTGTTGGCGGTCGCGCTGTCACTCGTGTCGGTGCTCCCGACGGTCGGGATCTGGCTCGTCTGGGGGCCGGTGACTGTCGGCCACGCGCTCTCGAGCGGTCCCCTCGGCGGCGTCGTCCTGCTGGGATATGGGCTCACTGTGCTCGCCGTCGTCGACACGTATCTCCGGGCACTTCTCGTCGATCGAGGGTCCGGATTGCATCCAGCGATCGCGCTGGTGGGTGTCGTCGGCGGCGGCGTGCTCTTTGGGATCGTCGGCCTGTTTGTCGGCCCGGTCGTGCTCGCGACGTTCAAAGCCAGCGTGACGGTTCTCGATCGCCTCGAGCGCTCACCGTCGGCGGACGCGGAGGCTGCAGATGCTGATTCTGACTCCAATCTCGAACGAGAGGCGTCGTTCACGGAGCTCGACCAGTAACTCGGCCGACTTACTCCAGGTTCGAGAAGGCGTTCAGGTTCGACTGCAATCCGGCCGCGAGTTCGGATTTGCGCTGCAGGCGCGCGTAGGAGACCGGGAGTTGCGTTGCGATCTCCGCGACCGCCTCGTGGAACGTCTCCGCTTCACCGTACTCACCGGCGAGCGATCCCCGCTCGCCGAGCTCCCGGTCGCTGGCGCTCCCGGGAATATCGTCGAAGGCGTTGCGGACGCTCTCACGGACCTGCCAGACGCCGACGGGTGCCCAGTAGTCGTCCGACACCTCTCGCAAGACGAGACACTTCGCCTGCCGGCCGATCGACTCGAGATACTCCAAGACGCCAAGCCGGGCGGCGTAGTAGGCTCCCGCGGTCTCCTCGACGTAGCTCGAACGGCCCTCGTAGCCCTCGCTGGCGCTCTGGAGCCAGACATCGTCGTTCGGGTTTGGATTCCAGATGCTACCCGGCGCTTTCATCTCGACGAGTTCGAACTCCCACCTGCCGGGTGCGAGGACGACCCAGTAGCGGTTGCCGACGTACTCGTTGACCCAGACTTGCACCTCGTCGACGCTGGGTGCGTTCCGAATGCGCCCGCGCAGGTATTTGCCGACGGTGTCGTCGACGGCCGTGATCGACCACCGCGTCGGGACGAGCCGGCGCTGCTCGGTCTGGCCGAGCGCGCCCGCCGAGAGGATCGAATTGATATCGTAAACGTCGAAGCCACGCCGATACAGGTAGGTCATCGCCCCCTGAGCCTGCCAGTCGTCGTCCTCGAGCGTCTTCTTGACTGGCCGGGGCACGTATGGGTTCTCGCGCAGCTCCGCGTTGCGCGCGTTGGCACGCGGGCCCCGCGGCGTCGCTACGTCCGTCCCCGCGTCCAGCCCGAGATCAGGAGTCTCGTCTAACCCGATCTCCAAGTCGACCGGGCGGTCGGCGATGGCGACCTCGCGCTGGACGCCGACGAAGCCGTCCCACGTATCGTGGACCGAGGGCGTCAGCCGGCTCGCGATCGACGGCGAGTCGACGTTGGCGCGCTTGCTCGAGTTCAACAGGCCAGTTCGGCGCTGGAGTACGTCGTCGATCGCATACCCCTGTTGGTACCAGTCACCGTCGGTGACGTACTCCGCAGCGGCATCTTCGTCGCCGACCGGGGAGAGGAGCCCGACAGGAATGTCGGGGTAGTTCGACCGTCCGACGAAGATCGAGGGCGCGGTCGAGCCGACGAGGGTGTCACCACTGACGGCGTCGTCGAACCGCCGCTCGAAGTCCTCTAGGTGGTCCGTGATCGCGTAGGACTTCTCCTTGGCGAGGCGGCGACGCTCTGCCTCCTCGTCGGGCTCTAACTCCTCGATGTAGTCGTCGAGGCGCATTCACTCGGCGTAGGATGGGCACGACTTTGAATGTTGATACTGGCGGGCTGCATTCCGATGACCGAGTAAGATGTCAGAGGCAGAGATCCGGTCGGGCGTCGAGCAACCGGATCTCACACCGTTGTTTCGACTGGGGTATAAAGTAACCGTCACCGTCTTTTCTCCCTCTGAAAATCCGACCGACACTCACTGTTTCCCGAGCGTGATGAGCGTCTCCGTCCCGGCTGCTCGAGCAGCCGTCGAAAGACAACCGTTAAAAACGGCGGGCGGGAAAGGTGGTGTATGAGTACGACCGACGACCGAGAGGCACGTGCCTGTGTCTCTTGCGGGCTCAACATCGCGGGCACGAACGCTGCCGCGTTCAAATGTCCCGACTGCGGCCAGCAGATCTACCGCTGTGCCAAATGTCGCAAGCAGAGCAACCTCTATGAGTGTCCCGACTGCGGTTTCACCGGCCCGTAACTACCATGGGAAAAGTCGCTGCCAAAATCAAGGTCATGCCGGACAGCCCCGAAATCGACCTCGACGCGCTTCAGGAGCGCCTCGAGAGTACCCTCCCCGAGGGTGCGAAGATCAACGGCGTCGAACGTGAGGAAGTCGCGTTCGGCCTCGTTGCGCTCTACCCGACCGTGATCGTCCCCGACAGCGCGGGCGGCACGGAGACCGTCGAGGAGAACTTCAGCGAAGTCGACGGCGTCGAAAGCGTCGGCGTCGAGAACGTCGGCCGTATCTAAACGGCGAACGTCCGTTTTGCAGCCGTTTCGGCGCTGGGCCACTCGCGGCCAGCAGCCGGCAGTATCACTCCGCTAGTAGCGTTCGCTGTCGCTACTACAGATCGTCATCAGAACGCGAGTCGGGACTACGAAAGGACGACGAGCGCTTACTGGTCCTGATCGCCGCGGTTCGCACCGAGGTTGGCCTGCGAGACGATCTCCGCGCCGATCGGCGAGAGGTCGACGGTCACGTCGTCGGTGACGGCTTTGCTGATTTCGTCTAAGTTCCCTGCGAGGACGGTCAGCACGTCGTCGGGATTCGTGTAGACGAGCATATTTCCGTCCTGGCCCTCCGCGACGAGTTGCGTGTCGTTGAGTACGATTTGGTCGTTCTGAATCGTCGCCGAGACGACTGGCAGCGCCGCCGGTTTCCCCTGTTCGTCGTCTCTGACCTTGCGGATGTGGACCGCATCGAGGTCGAGGACGTCTTTGTACTCCTTGATCTGTTCGGCGCAGTTGACCATGTCGTTGAGAAGCGCCGTGCGACGCTCGTTGCCGTGATCGCCATCGAGACAGTGCTGACAGACGCGGAGTTCGAGTCGCATTACCCCATTTTGGTCGTCGACACCGATGAGAATTCCGCTTCAATCGCGTGGTCACCCGCGGTCAGCACGCTGGCAGCGACCGTGCGGATTCACGGCCTTACTCGCGTAATTGGTCGTAAATCTCATGAATCCTGTCACTTCCCTGTGGGACGTAGCCGCCGTGATAACACAGCGTGTGGTCGGTCTCGAGTTCGGCAAGCGTCCCAACGGATTCGATCGCCCGATCCATGTCGGGCGTGAACTGCGACTTCGGCCCAGAAAGTGGCTCAGTACCATCCGCGACGAGCGCGTCACCCGCGACGAGCAAGTTTCCATCGGGGAAGTACAGCGAAACGTGTCCCGGCGCGTGGCCAGGTGTCGCGACGACGTCCATCGGCCCGGCGATCGTCGGAATCCGAACCCCGTCGGCCAGTTCGATATCGACGGCGACGGGTGGATAGCGGTCGCCGTCGCCCTTGATCGGGTCGCGCTCGCCGGCGACGTACGGCGCTTCCGCGTGGTGGGTCGCAACGACTGCATCGACGCGTTCGTTCAGTTCTGACAGCCCACCGGCGTGGTCCCCGTCGTGGTGGGTGAGGACTACGAGCCAGATATCCTCGAGGTCGTAGCCCAGACTTTGCAGGTGGGTCTCGAGCCCGCCGAGAGCCCCCTCTGGCCCCACGTCACACAACACGAGTCCGCGATCGGTCTCGACGACTGTGGGGTGAACCGTCAGTTCTCGCTCGCCGTACTCGACCGTGATCGGCAGCGTATGCACGCCAGCATCGTCTTCGTCTTGCATACGACGGGCATTCGCTGCCAGCACGATAGGTGTGGGTGTCCTGAGCGTCACCGGCGCTCGAGGGGGGCTCAGGCGTTACCGCCAATCTCGAGGTCGTACGGGCTTCGCGTTACATAGAGGAACTCGAGTACGAACAGGGAGACGAAGATGCCGACGATCCAGAGCAGGATTTCGACGTCGGTGCGATAGAGGTGAAAGAGGACGATCGGAATCGCGACGGTCGTCCCGAGCAGGCCGACCGCGGGAACGAGGGGGTTCGAGCCGGTCTCGTCGGCAAGCCGGAGGTTCGTGTAGTTCGTGACCGCGAACGATGCCAGGAACGCGACTGAGCTGAATTCGGTGATCTGTTTGAGCGAGCCGAGGGCAGCGAACGCCGCCGTCAGCCCGCCCATGATGAGCAGCGCGTAGACGGGGATTCCCTCCCGGTTTCGAAAGGAGAAGACGCGCGGGAGCGCTCCCTCGGTCGCGATTTTGTGGACGAGTCGGAACGTACCGAACAGGGTGGCGTTGATGCCCGAGGACGTACTTTTCATCGCAGAGAGAATCACGAGGACGAATCCAGCGCTACCGAGTACGGGGATGTGTGAGACGGCCTCGGCGAGTGCGACTTCCTCGTGGGCGACGAGCTGTGCGGGCGTTAGATGGAGCGTCACCATAAACGAGACCGAGACGTAGATCAGGATCGCAATGGCGATCGCGAGGTACATCCCGATCGGTAACACCCGCTCGACGTTCTCGATCTCCTCGTAGTCGTAGACGAGCAGTTGAAACCCCTCGTAGGAGACGAAGATGATCGCGAACCCGGTGATCGGACTCACGACACCCTTATTGAAGAAATCGACCGTCGCGGCGCTGCCATCGGCGAAGACGATTCCGAGCGCCGCAAGCGAGAGCAGAATGACGATCTTGATGTAGACCGCGATGTCCTCGAAGAGTCCGGTTTCGTGGACGCCGCGCAGGTTGAGGCCGACGAAGGCGGCGACGATCAGGACCGAGATGATCGGTCGCAGAAGCTGTGGGAGGTCGAACCCGGCGATCGCCCGGGCCGCGGTGAGGGTGTACGCACCGAACGCGAACGCGTACATCGCCATCACGCCGACGTAGCCGACGACGAGCACCCAGCCGACGTGCGCGGTGAGACTCGGGCTGTCGATCGTGTGCTCGACGAACGAGAAGACCCCGCCGTACTCGCCGAAGTGGAGCGTGAGCTTGAGATAAGAGTAGGCGGTCACCAGCGTGATCGCTCCCGCGATGAGATACGAGAGCGGGACCGCGTTCCCGGCTTGCCGCATCGCGACGCCAAGGACGGCGTAGATCCCTCCCGAGACCATCCCGCCGACGCCCATCGCGACGACTTCTGGGAGCCCGAGTTTCCCCTCGCGGCTGCGTGAGAGCAACGAGCGAACCGATGTCATCTTCTCCGTCTCACTTCCCTATCCGACGAAAGCGATTGTAGAGCCAGGCGAGGAGATACGCGCCGACGAACCCATCGACAAACGCCCAGACAGCACCCATCGTGATCCCGCGCGGTGTCGAATCGTACCCGATGTACACGTCAGACAGCATATCACGCCACTTGTCTCCCCATCCCAGCCGCGCCGTCAGCCCGAGGACAACGACGCCACCGGCCCAGAGAACACCCACTGCACTCCCGAGCGCCTTTTCGTCGACTCGAGTCTCACTGGCCCCGTCCATATACGAGTCGTGGTCGTATCGCTACTTAATCGGTTGTCCTCGTTCCCATCATCTCGAGTGATGTACCCGACGCAGCCGACAGCTCATCGCCGTCGATGCGGTGATGGTGTCTGTCACCGTGTGTTGGGGTCTCCGACAGGATCGCTGCCGCCACTCGAGCAACCCGAATACGTGTGTTTTATAACCGTCACCGGACAAAGCGGTCGTACGACTATGCCGAAATCTAATGGCCCTCGTCAGGGAACCCGGCGAAAGCTCGCAAACGATCCTCGAGACCGTGGCACGTCGCCACCACAGCGTGCGATTCAGGAGTACGAGGAAGGTGAGAAAGTCCACCTGAAGATCGACCCAAGCGTCTCGGACGGTCGCTTCCACCCGCGCTTCGACGGACTGACCGGCGAAGTCGTCGGCAAACAGGGCAGCGCTTTCAAAGTCGAGATCAACGACGGCGGCAAGGACAAGACGCTGCTCGTCGCTGCGGCTCACATGCGCGCACAGAATCAGGAAAAGAGCCGGATCTAACCGCAGGATGACGATCTTCAAAGAGATCGTCGACGAGGAGTTCCTGACGGTCTCGGAGACGAAGGAGCTGCTCGCCGACATCGAAGCCGAACGCGCGATGGACGAGGACCGCGAGCTGCGCTACGAACTCGCGCGAGCGATCGAACACGCCAATCGATTCGCCGTCCTCGAGCCCGAGGAGGCCCAGGCGCTCGTTGATGACCTTCAGGAGGTGGAGAAGGTCGACGAACCGACGGCCTACAAGATCGCCAACCTCCTGCCACAGGACCGGGACGAACTCCGGTCGGTGTACGCACAGCAGCGCTACTCGCTGTCGGGGGACGAACTCGACGACATCCTCAACGTCGTCGCACAGTACGTCTGATACGGCTCGCTGTCCCGCGTTCTCGGCGTATCCCACACGGTTGCGGACCTGCCGGAAACTGACTGACAGCGGTCCGTCTGAGAGCGACGTTCGGTCACTGATTCTTGTGACGATCGGCTCGATACCGAGCCGTCCGACGGACTCGAGTCGCCTCGAGTGTGTCCGGCAGGCTATTCGAGGTAGTTCGGTTGCCGACAGGCGGTTGTCGCCTCCGTGCCGCCTCTTGAAAGCGAGCCGACTATTTAAGTACGCCCTCACCGTAGCAAACGACAATGAGCGAAGCCGATGGCGACGAGACGGACGTTCGGCGCGCGGTCGTGTTGGATTACCTCGCACACGGGCTGTCTGACGACGGTCGACCGCAGTACGCGAAGTCACCGGCAGGGTACGCTGTCGGCATCGAAGACTTCCAACTGTATCAGGTTGCGTTCGACGAGGACGAACGGCTCACGATCGGGAGCGAGGTCGTCGTCGAACCTCCCGCCGAGCGCGAGGTCGTCACCGAAGCCCACCGCGTCGAGTACGACGATCTCTCCTCGGGTGCGCAGTCGGAACTCGAGTACGTCGTCGCCGACCTCGTCGAGGAGTACGAAGCGCGCTTCGTCGACTTCTACAACGACGCCCAGCCGATCACGCTGCGGCTCCACCAGCTGAACCTGCTGCCGGGCATCGGGAAGAAACTCCGCAACAGCATTCTCGATGAGCGAAAGCGCAAGCCCTTCGAGAGCTTCGAGGAACTGTCCGAGCGCGTCTCCGGACTCCACGATCCCGACGAGATCCTCGTCGAGCGGATTCTCGAGGAACTGCGCGACGACGACCTCAAGTACCAGACCTTCGTGGGCCGGCGCGAACAGGAGCAGAACCAGTAACCGACAGGCGTCGGTTTCTCGCGGCCAAGACAGTGCGTTTACACCGCTTCTCGTCATAGCGACGGCAATGAGAGATCCAGACGCACTGATCGCCCGCGCTGGCATCCGTGGCGATCCGGACCGCGACCAGCACTTTCTCGTCGACGACCGTGTTCTCGACCGACTGCCGACCTACCTTACGGAGATCGACGCCGACACGAGCCACCTCCTCGAGATCGGCGGCGGAACGGGCGTACTGACCGATCGGTTGCTCGCAGTCGGCGACGAGGTAACTGTCGTCGAACGCGATCCCGATCTCGCCGCGTTCCTGCGCGAGGAGTTCGCCGACGAAATCGCAGCCGGCGACCTAACCGTCATCGAAGGCGACGCTCTCGAGGTCGACCTGCCCGACTTTACGGCGTCAGTGTCGAACCTTCCCTACGGCGTCTCGAGCGAGATCGCCTTCCGGCTGTTTCCCGAAAAGAAGCCGCTGGTCTTGATGTTCCAGCAGGAGTTCGCCGAGCGGATGGTCGCCGAGTCAGGGACGAGTGAATACGGTCGGCTCTCGGTCTCGAGCCAGCATTACGCCGACATCGAACTCGTCGAGTCGATCCCGAAGGAGGCGTTTTCGCCGCCGCCGGCAGTCCAGAGCGCGGTGATTCGTGCGATCCCGCGCGAGCCTGACTACGAGGTCGACGACGAGGACTTCTTCTTGCGATTCGTTAAGGCCCTGTTCACCCAGCGCCGGAAGACGATCCGGAACGCGATCCGAAACACGGCGCATATCTCGAGGCTCGCAGAACCGGACGCAGTCGTCGACGCGGCCGACGACGACGTCCTGCAAAAGCGGGCCGGTGCGATGGCCCCGGCCGAGTTCGCCGCGTTGGCCCAACTCGCGTGGGAGGTCGGCGAGCCAGACGGCGACTGACCGAGTGAGGGCTCGAGTCGAAGGCCCAACCAACGGATACTCAAAGCTGCGCGGACGACAGGTCGGAGAGACGAACGCATGTCCGGACTACTGATGGGGCTCGACTGGCTGTCGGAGGCCGTTCCGACGACCGAGCTCAAACTCGGGGTCTCTCTTGTGGCGGTCGCGCTCGTGATCGCTGTGCTCTTCTCCTATCGGCGGCTCCACACGTGGATCTGTGAGCGGACGCGGCCGCTGTACGCCGATGTTGTGGCGATGTCGCTGCTCATCGTAACCTGTCTGATGAGTCTCACCGTTGTGACGGGTGTCTGGGGGCGCACGGACGAGGTCCGACGACTCTCTACGAGCCTCAACATCGCCGGTGACGATGTCGCGCGCGCCATCGTCTCGTTTCTCCTGCTGGTCGTGACGGTTATCGTCACCCGCTTTGTCAGTCGGGTGGTCGAGGAAGTCTTCAGCTCCTCTGCGGCCGTGACGGCTCACCAGCGGAAGGTCACCCATCGGCTCTCGCAGGTGCTCATCTGGGCAGTTTCGATGGTCGTCGTGCTGGGTATCTGGATCGAAGACCTTGGCAGCCTGCTCGTCGGGGCGGGATTCCTTGGGATCGTTCTCGGGATGGCCGCCCGCCAGACCCTTGGAACCGTGCTCGCGGGCTTCGTCCTGATGTTCGCCCGCCCGTTCGAGATCGGCGACTGGATCGAAGTCGAGGGCGACGAGGGCGTCGTCACCGACATTTCGATCGTCAACACACAGGTCCGGTCGTTCGACGGCGAGTACGTTATGATCCCAAACGACGTCATCGCCTCGGGTACGGTGACCAATCGCTCGAAGCGAGGACGACTGCGACTCGAGGTCGAGGTCGGGGTCGATTACGAGACCGACGTCGACCGGGCTGTCGATATCGCAAAAGCGGCGATCGACGATGTCGACGAAGCGTTGGCGACACCGGCTCCACGGGTGGTCGGCAAGTCCTTTGGCGACTCCGCCGTCGTGTTCGGGGTTCGGTTCTGGATCGATAACCCGAGTGCCAGACGATACTGGAACGCCCGAACCGCTGCGATCAGTGCGATCAAGGAGACGTTCGAAGCCGAAGGCATCAAGATTCCGTACCCACAGCGTGAACTCACCGGTCGACCCGAAGCTGGTGGCTTTCGGGTTGCCGACGAGCGTGAAACGGTGTCTGCCGAGGAATCCAGTGACCACCGCATGACGACGACACCGGAGGAACAATAACATGGGACTCGAGGAACGACGCGAGCAAGAACCGGACGTCTACCAGCCCGCCGAGGACTCACAGCTTTTGGCCGAGACGGCCACCGAGCGCCTCTCAGGGGACGAACTCGTGCTCGAGGTCGGCACCGGCTCGGGCTACGTCGCCGGGCAGATCGCCGACGAGACGGGGGCGCGTGTGATCGCGTCGGATCTGAACCCGCACGCGGTCCGCCAGGCCCGTGCCCCGAACGTCGAGACAGTGCGGGCGGATCTAGTTGCCCCGTTTCAGGATTGCGTGTTCGACGCGGTCGCGTTCAACCCGCCGTACCTGCCGACCGACCCCGAAAACGAGTGGGGCGACTGGATGGAACACGCGCTCTCGGGCGGTGAGGACGGCCGTGCTGTCATCGATCCGTTCCTCGCCGCTGTCGGCCGCGTGCTCGCGCCCGACGGCATCGTCTATCTGCTCGTGAGCAGCCTGACGGGGGTCGACGACGTCGTCGAACGGGCCGGCGAGGAAGGCTTTAGCGCGGTTGCCGTCGCCGACGAGTCGTTTCCTTTCGAGACGCTGACCGTGCTCGAGTTGCACCCATAATCCGCGTTATTTCATCCGAAGACACTTATTGTATAGCTGATCCCTACTAGGATAATGCCCTCCACGAGACGGACACTGTTGACGACCGTCGGTGTGGCGAGCGTTGCGCTCGCGGGTTGTTCGATGCCCTCACGGTTCTCAGAGCCCGACGATCCGCCGCCCTCCGGCGTCGCCGAGTTGCCCGATCCCGACGGCCACGTCGCTGGCGCGAACGGTGACTGGTCGACGTTCGGCTGCAACGCCGCCAACACCCGCGAGATTGCGGATGGAAAGGCACCCGTCGACGGCGTCACCGAACGCTGGCGAGTCGAGGTTACACAACTCTCCTATCAGGAACCCGTTGTCGCTGATGGATACGTCTACTACGTTGACCACCGAACCCTTCGTGTCTTCGACGCAGCCGATGGGACGGAACTGTGGTCGTTCGAGGACGTTCGTACGCCGCCGCTGCTCTGGGATGGGATCGCCTATGTAGCTACCGCCGGGACGCTCCATGCACTCGAGTCTGACACTGGGAACCCGGTGTGGGACCGCGAGTTCGAGGCCCCTGGTTCGGTGACGACGCCGGGGACCTACGCCGGTCGCCGATTGATCCTCGGAGTCGGGGAACAGGTGGTCGCGCTCGATCCAGCTGACGGGTCTCTCCAGTGGCGACGCGATGTCTTCGGTCAGGTACTCGATCACGTCGCCGTCTTCAAGGGATATTGGTACGTCATCGCTACCGAGGCCGGGGAAGTCTACTTGCTCGATGGGGAAGGGATCGGTGGGCGGCGGTGGCAACTGCCCGCAGCACCGACGGCTCCGCCCAGCGCCGACTCGGATTCGGTCTATGTCACGTGCCGGAACGGAACGACGTATGCGTTGATGGATGACGGGCTCTCGAGTCCGGGGATCAACTGGACCGCCGATACCGGCGGGGTCGAACGCGGGATCGGTGTGGTGGATGGGCTCGTCCTCGTCGCGAACGGTGGCAGGCTTCATGCCATCGATTCGGAATCCGGCGATCGACGCTGGGAGTCCGCGATCGGCGATTGGCAACACACGGCCCCGGCGGCCGGCCGCGACACGGTTTTCGTCGGTGGCGACCGCCTGTGGGCGTTCGATCCAACCCCCAGCAACAGCCTGGGTCGCGGACCTGCCGTCCGGTTCGAACAGGAGTTCGCGGGGAGAGTCGGCCCTGGCCCGGTTCTAGACGACGGCACACTCTACGTCGTCGCGCACGTCGACGATGAAACGTACGCGTTGCTGGCCCTCGAGTAACGGCCCGCACTCGTGTGTCCTGTGGCCACGTTCGAGTTTTCTCGATAAAGGATCGAACGCTCCGAGTGACCGACCGCGAAACGTCGAAACCCGCAAGAATTACTGCAGTGTATTACATTGGATGGAAAATATTAAGCGTCGGTATAGCCTAGCCGGGTGTACGATGACTGAGTACGTTTCGACCACGCCGGGGCTGTATCCGCTTCCGGACTGGGCGAAAGACGATCTCTCGGACCTCAAAGGCCATCAGAAACACGACCTCATCAGCGGCGATGAGGGCAAGGAGATCACCGCGGTCTACGAGCAGGCCCGTGAGGAAGTGATCGGCGTCCAGCAAGACGCCGGCCTCGACCGCATCGTTGAAGGCCAACTGCGCTGGGACGACATGCTCGCCCACCCGCTTGCAGTCGCCGACGCCGTCGAAACGCGCGGGATCGTCCGCTACTACGACAACAACAACTTCTATCGAGAGCCCGTCGTCAGCGACGACCTCGCGGCCACCGGTGATGTCGCCTCCGAACTCGAGGCGGCAGCCGACCTGACCGACGGCGACGATCTGCAGGCCGTCCTCCCCGGACCGTACTCGCTCGCCGACCTCGCGACTGACGAACACTACGGTGACGAGGCCGACTTCCTCGCGGCGATCGCCGACTTCCTCGCCGACGAGGCCGACGCCCTCCCCGCGGTCGAGACGCTGTTCCTACTCGAGCCCTCGCTGGTCGAGAACGCACCCGACGACGGCGAAGACGAACGCGCGAGCGAGGCGATCGACCAGGTCGCCAACGCCGTCGACGCCGACGTCGTCGTTCAGCCCTACTGGGGCGCACTCGAGGAGAAGGTCTACGCACACCTGCTCGATGCCGATATCGACGCCGTCGGCTTCGACTTCGTTGCGAATCAGGACGACAACCTCTACAACATCCAGGAGTACGGCACGACCGACGACGTCGCGCTTGGGCTCGCTGACGGCCAGAACACGCTGGTCGAAGACCCCGAAGCGATCCGCGACCGCGTCGAGTGGGTCGAAGGCCAACTGCAGACGGCCGACTTCGAGACGGTCTATCTGACGACGAACACCGAGACGTTCTATCTGCCGTATGCAAAGTACGTCGAGAAACTCGAGGTCCTTGCCGAGGCCGCGGACCTCGCGGAGGTGACCGCAGCATGAGCGATAACAAAGAGCAATTCCGACCAGAGGATCACGAGCACGACCACTTCCTGCTGACGAGCGTCGTCGGCTCCTACCCCAAGCCCAAGTGGCTCAACCGCGCGAAAGAGCTCTACGAGGACGACGAGGCCGACTTCGACGAGGACAACTGGCAGGAAGCGAAAGACGACGCCGCCCGCGTCATCACGAACGAGCACGAGCGTGCCGGCTTAGATACCGTCGTCGACGGCGAGATGCGCCGCACCGAGATGGTCGAGTTCTTCGCCCACCGGATCGACGGCTACGAGTTCAACGGCCCCGTCAAGGTGTGGGGACACAACTACTTCGACAAGCCAAGCGTCGTCAGCGAGGTCGAGTACGACGAGAGCTGGCTCGTCGACGAGTACAAGTTCACCGCAAGCGCCACCAACCGTCCCGTGAAGGTCCCGATCACCGGGCCCTACACGCTCGCGAGCTGGGCGTTCAACGAGGCCTACGAGGACGACGCGGAACTCGCCTATGCCCTCGCGGATCTCGTCAACGAGGAAATCGAGAAGCTCGTCGACGCCGGTGCCCGCTACATCCAGATCGACGAGCCCGCGCTCGCGACCACGCCCGACGACCACGCCATCGTCGGCGAAGCCTTAGAACGCATCGTCGCCGACATTCCCGAGGAGGTCCGCATCGGCCTCCACGTCTGTTACGGCGACTACTCCCGGATCTACCCCGAAATCCTCGAGTTCCCCGTCGACGAGTTCGACCTCGAACTCGCAAACGGCGACTACGAACAGCTCGACGTGTTCAAAGACCCCGAGTTCACCGCCGATCTCGCGCTCGGCGTCACCGACGTCCACGTCGCCGAGGTCGAATCGGTCGAACAGATCGAGGAGAACATCAAGAAGGGCCTCGAGATCGTCCCGCCGGAACAGCTCGTCGTCTCGCCGGACTGCGGCCTGAAGCTGCTGCCCCGCGAGGTCGCCTACGGCAAGATGGAGAACATGGTCCAGGCAGCCCGTAACGTCGAGGTGGACCTCGACGCGGGCAACATCGACATCGAGCGCGGTACGCCGACGCCGGCCGACGACTGATCGCGGTCGTCCGACCCGCGACTCTCCCGTTTCTCGTTCGTTTTTCACATCAGGTTACGCACTTGGTACTCGCTGCTACGACGGGTAACCATCAAACAAAGTATGTCGGACGAGAGTATAAAACCAGTAGACATGACTACGACACGAGTGTTACCTGGTATCCCGATTGTCCGATAACGTATACATAGCGCAGGTCCCTAGCAGTGATCGATGGATCAGCCCTCCACGATCCGACGCGAACTGCGCGACGACGTCGCAGAGCACCGCGACACAGACCACGATATCGACCCACTGTTCGTCAACCGGTGGTCGCCACGCGCGATGACCGGCGAGCCGCTCGACGAGGAGGAGTATCTCCCGCTATTCGAAGCCGCCCGCTGGGCTCCCTCCGCGTTCAACAACCAGCACTGGCGGTTCATCTACGCAAGCCGCGAGGACGACGAGTGGGACACCTTCGTCGACCTCCTCTCCGAAGGGAATCGAGCGTGGGCGACCGACGCCGCTGTGCTCGCCGTTATCGTCTCGAAAACGACGTTCGACCACAACGGTGAACCGGCTCCGGTTCACTCCTTCGACACCGGCGCAGCCTGGCAGAACCTCGCCCTCGAGGGCGCGCGTCGCGAGCTGGCCATCCACGGGATGGCCGGCTTCGATTACGAACGCGCGGCCGCCGAACTCGAGGTTCCCGACGAATTTGATGTCGAAGCGATGGTCGCGATCGGAGAACGCGCACCACCTGAAACGCTCCCCGATGAGTTGCAAGAGCGCGAACAGCCCAGCGACCGCAAGTCGCTCGCGGAGATCGTCCACCGCGGCGGGTTCGAGGACGACGCGGCGTAACCACCCCGGCTGTCGCACCACAAAGCGCTAACTACCGGGCCGGTGAACGGCTGTCTATGCCTCTCGAGGTCGGCGTGCTCGGCTACGGGTTCATGGGCAAAGCACACGCGAACGCGATGGCGCGGCTGCCGATGTTCTTCCCGGCCGCGCCCGAAATCGAACGCAGCGTCCTGATCGGTCGCCACGAATCGGCGCTGGCCGACGCTGCCGACCGGCTTGGCTTCGATTCGATCGCGACCGACTGGCGCGATGTCGTCGACGACGTCGACGTCTTCTACAACCTCGGGCCGAATCACGTCCACCGCGAGCCGTCGGTCACCGCCCTTGAAGCGGGAACACCCGTCTTCTGCGAGAAGCCGCTCGCGCCGACGTTCGAAGACGCCGAAGCGATGGCCGACGCAGCGCGCGAGGCTGGCGACGACGTGCCAGCCGGCTGTGCGTTCAACTACCGGTTCGTCCCCGCGATCCAGTACGCCAAGCGGCTGCTCGAGGCGGGCGACCTCGGCGAGATCCATCACGTCCGCGGGCGCTATCTGCAGGACTGGCTGGTCGATCCCGAGGCCCCGTGGTCGTGGCGCAACGACGAGGAACTGGCTGGGTCGGGCGCACTGGGGGACCTCGGTGCGCACACAGTCGACCTCCTGCGGTTTCTCGTCGGCAGCGAGGACCTCGCGGGAGAGATCGAGCGCGTCAGCGGCCACTTACAGACGTTCGTCGAGGAGCGCCCGACCGAAGACACGGTGGACGAAGCCGATCCCAAAACCCGGCCCGTCACTGTTGACGACGCCTACTCCGCACAGCTCGCGTTCGCGAACGGCGCGATGGGCACGCTCGAGGCCTCGCGCTTCGCGACGGGCCACAAGAACGACCACACGATCGAGATCCACGGCTCCGAGGGGAGCCTGCGGTTTTCATTAGAGCGGCTGAACGAACTCGAGGTGCTCCGCGACGGCGATCGCGGCTACGAGACGATTCTGATCACCGACGAAGACGATCCCTACATCGATCACTGGTGGCCGCCGGGCCACGTCATCGGCTGGGAGCATCTCTTCGTCCACGAGAACGACGAGTTCTTGAACGCCGTCGCCGATGGCAGGGAGTACGAACCGAGCTTCGCGGACGGGCTCGCTGCCCAGCGGGTCCTCACCGCGATCGAGGAAAGCGACGACCGCGGCGAGTGGGTTACGCTCGTATGAGCGGGTTCGATGACTGTGGTCGACGATTCCCACCGAATCGAACGACTCGGGCAACCTAAGTACGGTCCGTCCTAACCCCCGCGTGAACGACCGTGTCGTACGATAATCACACGCCCGACTCGAGATTTCGATCGCTGATCGATCGGTTCGGCTATCCGCACCTGCTGACCACGACGCTCGTGCTGGTTGGGGCGACGATCCTGCTGGGTGTTGCGGCGAAAGCAACGGGTTCCGGCCTGGCCTGTCAGGCCAACTGGCCCCAGTGTGACGCCGGCCCGTACAACCTGTTTCCGGCGAACCTGCCGAGTTTCTACGAGTGGTTCCACCGCTTCGTCGCGATGTTCGCCGGCTTCGCCATCATCGGCTCGGCGCTTGCAGCCTGGCGACTCCCCGATATCGACCGGCGCGTCACCGGGCTGGTCGTCCTCGGGATGGTCCTGACGCCGGTACAGGTCGCACTCGGTCGCGAAACCGTCACACAGTACACGATGGACATCCTGTCGCTGCACTTCTGGACGGCAGTCACCATCTTCACGCTGTTCCTCGTCGCGACAGTCCTCGTCTGGGCATCGCGGCTGACGGCGACCCACGTCACCGGCGCGCTCGCGCTTGGAATCGTCGCGCTGCCAGCCCACGTGGTCCTCAGTCCCGCCGTCGATGCCGGTATCGAGGTATACTCCCCGACGATGCAACTGGTCCAGTACGCCGTGACGCTGACGCTGCTTGGCGCAGCGATCGTTGCTGCGATGGTCGGCCGACGACGGTTCTCCGGTCGGCCCGTCGTGCCACTCCTCACGGCGCCGCCGCTCGTGGTCTTGGTCCTCTTTTTCGGCCGGCAGGCGCTCAACCCCGCACTCGAGATGCCCTATCTCGTCACCGCAGCCGCGCTCCTCGTGACGTTCGTCGCTGGGATGGCCCTCACCCGACGACAAGGGTAATCGATAGGCCAGCGAGGGTAGCTGCGACTCCCAACCCGAACAATCCGTAGTTGGCGACCGGGTTATCGGCCGTCGTCATCTCGAGGGAGTATCGACGGCGTGAGACCGGCCAGAACGGTCGAATCCCCATCGGTGTGAGCGCGTCCGCGAGGAGATGGGAACCGATCGAAACCACGCCGACGAGAAACGCGAACGCATCAATGCCGACATCAACGAGTGTGGATGATGCGTCGATGAAGACGGCAGCGAGTGTGGCAAGGCCGGTTCCGACGGCCAACGCAAACAGGATCGTGTGGGTCGGTCCACGGTGGTCGATCAGCGGGAGCCGATGATCGTAGTCGGGCAGCGTCGACAGCGCCACACAGACGAGGCCGCCGACGATGGCGAGCTCGCCGTATCCTATCAGGGCAACGATGGTGCCAAGCGGCGCGTACGCCGTGAGTGCACCACCGTAATGGCCCATCTGATACATCTGCGACAGAAAACGGACGAACGAAACATAAACCCACCGCCGTTCGGTCTCTGCCGTCTGTGTTGGCTGCTCACGCTCGTCGGCCGAACTCTGTCGATCGCCCCTCAAATCGGCCTGATTCGACCGCTGTCGTTTTGCCTGCCCGCCTCCTTCTCCCGGTGTGCAAAACGTGACCGACAGGACGAGCAACCCGTTCGGACTCCAGCCACCCTTTGACCGCTCTGATCTCGACGATCGACCGGCGGTCTTCGGCTACGGTGATGCCAACGCCGATTTTCACGTGATCGGTGACTATCCTGGCGCCCACGGCGGCGAATCTACCGGCGTTCCGTTTACCGAAACCGAGAGCGGACGTGCGATTCAGGACGTCCTGCGGGTAGTCGGGTTCGCCAGCGGCCCACGCGACGAACCCGTCCTCGAGAACTGCTTTCTGAGCTACATCCACATGTGTAGCCTGCCGGACGGGAAAGCGCCGACCGACGAGGACTACGCGACCCTCGAGCGCTTTTTCGACGCCGAATTGCGCGCGATCAACGCACATATCCTCCTGCCCGTCGGTGCTCGCGCGACCGATCACGTCCTTCGAGAGTATACGACCCAGCGACGGCGATTCGACCTCGAGATGGACGACCTCCACGCCACCGACATCCGCGGGCGTGGCTTTCTGGTCGTCCCGATCAAAGACCCAGTCGAGTGGTACGACGATGACCGTGAGGCAATTATTTCGCAACTCGAGGAGATTCTCGACAGCGATTACCGACAGACGAAAGGCGTCGCGACGACCGTCGGCTAAGCGTCCGTCTTCGGCGCGAAAACGAGCAACGACGCGCATTCGGTGAGCGCGTGCGGCGAGATATCCTGGTCACCGTCGAAGCGGACGACATCGCCCTGTTCGAGCTCGTAGCTGTCGTCCCCGAGTGTGAGCGCGAGTGTCCCCTTCAGAACGTAGAGGACGACGTTCGACTCCGGATGGCGGTGTTTCGGCATGCGCTGGTCCGCCTCGAGCTGGAGGCGGACCGTCCGTGGCGCGTCGGTGTCGAATACCTCGGCGTGTGGCGTCGACTCGAGTGCGTCTACTGACGTAATCTCTGGCATAGGTTGTCTGTGGCGACTCACCGACTTGTATGTCTTGATGAACACGTTCGAAGCGACCGGTCTCGACGGTTGTTACGGGCTGCTGTTACGATGTACCGATGCAACCGCAGTGTGGGTCGCGGTTGCACCGAAACTGACTGACAGTAGTCCGTAGTGTCCCTCGATGCGCTGCCGTGGACGACGGGCTCGCCCGGGTTGCGTCATGCCGGTCTGCTGTCAGTGGGTCCCGACGCACCTGCAGGGTGGTCGTGGGCCCGCAGGGACCCACTGGCAGGAGTCCGTATCAGCCGATGAAGCGACCTGCCGGCGAGAACGCGGGAAACACTAATCGGCATCGACAGATACACGTTCCATGATGGACGTTATCAATCCTTCCACTGGCGAGCGAGCGGATACGATCGAAGCGCATACCGAATCCGATGTCGAGGAGGCCCTCGAGCGGGCGTCGGCGGCCTTCGAGACGTGGCAAGATGAGCCGATCCGCAAACGGGAGGAACTGCTCGCGGCGGCCGGGGATGTCCTCCGTGAGAACAAACGCGAGTACGCGGAGACGATGACTCGCGAGATGGGCAAACCGATCTCGCAGGCGATCGCCGAGGTCGAGAAGTGTGCGTGGGTCTGCGACCACTACGCGGAACACGGAAGCGCCTATCTCGAGGCCGATTCCCACCCGAGCCCGCCGGGGTCGGACGTCAAGACTGTCTACGATCCGCTTGGCCCGATTCTGGCGGTGATGCCGTGGAACTTCCCGTTCTGGCAGGTGTTTCGCTTCGCAGCACCGCATCTCACGTCCGGCAACGTCGGACTGCTCAAGCACGCCTCGAACGTTCCCGGCTGTGCACAGGCCATCGAGGACGTGTTTCGACAGGCTGGCTATCCTGACGGTATCTTTCAGTCGCTGTTGATCCCCGCCGAGCTGGTCGACGATATCATTGAGGACGAGCGCGTCAAAGCCGCGACCGTCACCGGAAGCGGTCCCGCAGGCCGCGCGGTCGCCTCGACGGCGGGCGATCAGCTCAAGAAGTCGGTCCTCGAGCTCGGAGGGAGCGATCCCTTCATCGTCCTCGATGACGCCGACATCGACGACGCGGCCGAAACGGGCGCGTGGGCGCGCAACCAGAACGGCGGCCAGTCCTGCATCGCCGGCAAGCGCTTTCTCGTCCACACGGACGTCTACGACGAGTTCCGCGAGCGATTCGTCGACGAGATCGAGTCACTCACCGTTGGCGATCCGACCGACAAGGAGACCGACATCGGCCCGCAGGCCAGGGAGGACCTCATGGAAGCCCTCCACGAACAGGTCGAAGCGAGCGTCGAAGCCGGGGCCGACGTGCTCACGGGCGGCGAGCCGATGGATCGGGAGGGTGCGTACTATCCGCCGACCGTGCTGACCGACATCCCGGCTGGCTGTCCAGCCGACAGTGAGGAGACGTTCGGCCCCGTCGCCGCCGTCTACGAATTCGATGACGAGGCAGCGCTCGTCGAGAAGGCGAACGACACGGAATTCGGGCTCGGTGCGAGCATCTGGACGGCCGACCGCGAGCGTGGCCAGCGGCTTGCACGCGAGCTCGACGCCGGCTGTATCTACGTCAATCAACTCGTCAAATCCGACCCGCGAGTGCCGTTCGGCGGCGTCAAGGCATCGGGCTATGGCCGAGAACTCGCGCGAGAAGGGATGCTCGAGTTCGTTAACCGCAAGACCGTCTGGGTCGAGTAAGCGAGGTGTCGGCCCAGAAACCGACCGTCGATCGAATCAGGTATCAGTCCGCCAGCCCGCTCATATCGGATCTGCCCGAACCGCTTGGCGTCGGTTCTGTGTCGGTGAGTTGGTGCCGATCTGACGTGGCGAGTTCGTACCGACGGCTGCCGACCGACCGGATGTCGCCTTGATCGCAGAGGCGGTTGCACGCTTGCTCGACTGTCAACGGATGCTCGTCGATCATCGCGGCGAGATCGACGGCGGACAACGGCCCCTCGTCGACGAGGGCCATGAGAATCTCTCGCTCGAGTTGTCGTCCAAACATCTATCGATCACGGGATGTCCCGTTTGGTTCCAGCCGCGTTTGGAAGTCGTTTCGAACCGTGGCCGTGCAGCCACCGATCTCGTCACGCAGACTCGCCAGGGTGAGGCGGTCGGTCCTCGCTCGTGGTGTGGCGTCGATCATCATCCGAGTCATTGTGGGGTGCGGTCGCCGGAGTCTCGCTCCGGTCGGATCCTGCTCTCGCTCGAAAGAGGGGCAGTGATAGTATCAACGGCTGGCGGATTCTCACACCGTGGGAACCGTCAACGGCGTTCTTGCCGTGTGACTCCATAGCTAGGTTCCCGAGGTAAACACGTTTATTCGCTCCGAGATCAGACCACTGATAGATGGATCGCGACGAGGAGCATACCGTGGATAGACGGGACAGCGACGCTGCGGTAACCGACGACCGCGTCGAACTCGGCCTGGCGTTGCTCGCACGACTCGAGCACGAATCGCTTTCGCTTGCTGCGGTCATCGATCGGATCGAGACGATCACGACTGATCCGACAGTCACGCGAACGATCCTCGATCAGGCCGAACTCCGCGGGCTAATCGAGCGCGAGGACGGGATCGTTCGTCCGAAGAGCCGCCAGTACGTCAGCTTCGATCAAGACGTCATCACGAAAGAGGGCGAGTTTACCTGCAAACGCTGTGGCTCCGGGCTGTCGACCGGCTACTTCATCGATCTCGAGGCCGGCGAACTCGGTCCCTTCGGCTCCTCGTGTATCCGAAAAGTGACTGGTCGGGAATAAGTCGACGCCGTCGCCGGTCGCTGTAGCCGCGTGTTATCGACCTTGCCGAAGCTCCGCGATCAACTGCTCGATCGTCTCTCCTTGCTTCTCGATGACGTCGTTTTGCCGCTCGACTGCCGCCTCGAGCGCCTCGAGTCGCTCGATGAGGTCGGGATGGGGCTCGGTCGTGACTGGCTCGGCTCGCTGCACAGCATTGTCGGCATCGGCTGCCGTGTCCGTCTCGCTAGTCTCCTCGAAGAACGAGTCGGAGTTTGCGGCCGTCGCCGCGCTGTCACTGTCGTCGTGGTTTGCCGTCTCCACTCCCGACTGTGCCCACTGGGCCTGCACTCCATCGTTTGTGTTCGACTGCCGTCCCGCGTCGGCAGTCGCGACACTGTCGGACCCGCTGTCGGCGAGCGGATCAGTCGACTGGGGATCGGCGCCACTGCGTGCCGTCGTGTCGCGGTCGCCGTCGGTCGATTCCGGCGGATCGGCATCGAGGGGATCGACGCCACTGCCGAAATCGACCGACGCCTCGCGACTAGCATCGTCGTCGTCTTCCCCGACCGTCTCGTTGAGTTCCTCGAGCGAGCCGACGTCGTGATACTCGAACAGCGCGCGTTTCAGCCGTTCTCGAAGATCGTTTGCCTCCTCATTAGGGGCTTTGATCCGCTCGGGGCGGCCGTCAACGGAGAGGACGATCTGAGTCGCGACGCTACCGTCCTCGAAGCCGAGGTTCGTCACGTCTTCGAAGCGGAACTCCTCGTAGTCTTCGTCCCAGACCGCGCCGCCGATGTGTTTGACGAGCCGCTCGCTCGTGATGATCAAGGTCAGCTCGCTAAAGCGGTAGGTCTTGACGACCGTCTCGCCGGGGTCGGTGATCCCGTTGCCGCTTAACACACCGGCGAGGACGGGGTGAAGGACCTCGTCGGTCACGCTCGAGGGAACCGTAAACGCTTGTTCACCCTCGAGGGCGTACTCGAAGAGGAACTTCGTCTTGCGCCGACCCTCAGAGAGGGTCAGCCGATCGGCGTCGTGGGGATAGTCATCTGCCGATTCGTCACTCAGGAGGCCGTCGGAACGGTAGACGATGGTCCGCGTCGGCGTAATGAAAAGCTCGTCGTCGCCGCCGAGTGAGACGCGCGCTGCAATCTCCTCGCCGTCGAGAATAGCGGTGACGATGCCAGGAACGCTCATGCCCCGGAGTTAGTAACACCGTATGATAAATCCGTGGGTCCGCGTTGCACGGCGGATTCGAATGGGAAGGTTAAAGAAATAGACGCCACTACTCCTAATCGAGCCCGGGTGGCTTAGCTGGACATAGCGCCGCACTCATAGGGTTCAGAGATTCGGTGCGGTTTCGCCTTGGAAGCCTCCGTGTCCCTCGAGGACTGCCGAGCCTCGAACCTGGGACATGCGGAGATCGAGGGTTCGGAGCCCTCCCCGGGCATTTTCAACGACGCCACGAGTCAACGACGAGTAGCAATGCCGAGAAAGCGGGGACCCCGTCGGTATGAAATTCTCCAGTAGTCCTGAGACACCTCAACCCGGAACTGAAGCTGCGCGCCACGGTACTCATACTACTGGACAGCAGTCAATCCGAAGCCGGTCGCGACGTCGCGGCCGTCCCCATGGCCGCACGCATGCGACCGGCGTCACGTCGTTCTGTCCGGCAGTATCAGTAGCTCGATTCCGGTTGTGAGAGAACGACCACCGAGACTCAAGTGCGTGACTAACGAAGCCTTCGTATGAACATTGGGGTCATTTTGGAGACGAACGATCCTGAGCGCATCTGGAACGCGTTCCGGTTCGCGAATACAGCGCTCGAGGCGGACCATCTGGTCGAGGTCTTTCTCCTCGGTGATGGTGTCGAGGCACCGGACCTCGAGCATGAGAAATTCAATCCGCATGGCGTGATGCGCAAGTACACCCAGAACGGCGGAGACCTCTTCGCCTGTGGGACGTGTCTCGATTCCCGTGATCTCGAGGCGGACGACCTCAGACCGCGGGCCACGATGGATGAGTATCTTCGAATCGTCGAGGACGCCGAAAAAGTGCTCACGATCGGGTAACTGAAGCTACGTTCGGACTGACGACACCCGGTCAGTCGGCTGCCTGCTCAGTCTGCCGGGTCCGTTCGACCTCTAATGGGTCTGCCGTTGAGGTCGCGGTGACCAGTCGCAGGAACTGACCCGCGTTCGTGAGGAGTTTGTTCTCGGCTTTCCGAAGATGTTCTTCGTACGTCGAGCGTGCGACGGCGGTCTGCTCGGCTAGTTCACGAAGTGACGTCTTCCGGGGCTGTTCGTAGTAGCCGCATTCCAGTGCCAGCCGAAGTGCGGCTAGCTGTCGCTCAGTGACGTCGTCGAACAGTTGATCGACCGGGGCGAGCATGCTGTGAGGGATCTGCTGTTCCGTGATCGCCGTTTTCGAAAGCACCTCGATATCACGATCGTCTTCCAAATCCTGTAGCAATGCGCGGACGTCGCTCTCATCGAACGCGATTACGGTGTAGTGTTCCCAGCCTTGTCGATGAACTGTCGGCGGCTGGTACAGACAATTGTACTGCTCAAACCGATCGATGATCGAGTCCTCTAACGAACAGAGACAAGACTGCGTAACGACGTGGAGACCAGAGTTGTCAATTGACTTGTGGAGAAGTGTTCCTATTTGATCGATCTCCTCGAGGAGTTCATCGGCTGGCGATTCTGGAGAGGTAATCTCGATCACTTGGCAGTCGCTCAGGTACCACTCGCGGATCGTGAGATCCGGATAGTGTTCCGAAATTTCTCGATACGGACACTCGTGTTTGACCCGGAACGAAGCTTCGTATAGACTCATAACGGACTATTTGGCCTGATACGAATTAACAGTACCGGTCATGTCCGGCAGCACCTATATCCTAATACTTCTCATATGTGTGAATACCAATGGCGGAGATTAGCCCCGATGAACTCGGTAATCGATTGCAGAACGGCGAAGATGACTTATTCGTGGTCGATATTCGCCACGAAGAAGAGTACGATGGCTGGCATATCCCAGGTAGCGTCAACGTCGATGTCTACGACGAACTGACCGACGACCCTGAGACGGCAACGGAGAGCCTCGTAGACCTTCCTAAAGAGAAGGAGATCGTTACCGTCTGCGGGGCAGGCGTCGCTGCAGCAACGGCAGCTGATGTCCTCCAAGAACTGGACTACGACGCGAAAACTCTCGCGGATGGGATGAACGGCTGGAGTCGCGTTCACCGCTTCACACCAGTTCAGGCTGACCTTGACGGGACGCTTATCCAAGTTGCGCGTCCAGGCAAGGGCTGCCTCTCGCACGTCTTCGTCTCGGGCGGTGAAGCCGCCATCTTCGATCCGTCACACTACCTTGAAGAATACGAGATAATTCTCGACGACTACGACGCCGACCTCGTTGGCGTCTTCGACACGCATGCCCACGCCGACCACGTCTCTGGCGCTGCGGAGCTTGCTGATCGACACGGTGTTCCCTACTACCTCCATCCGAAAGACGCGCTCGCCATCGACGCAACCCCCCTCGAAGATGGCCAGACCGTGACCATCGGCCAGCTCGACATCAAGGTCATCCACACACCGGGACACAGCGAAGGAAGCGTCTCGTTCGACATCGACGAGGCAGCACTTATCACGGGCGACACGCTCTTCCACGAGAGCGTGGGCCGCGTCGAACTCGGCGTCGAAGCTGGCATCGAAGACTCTGACGTCGAGCAGAACGCCGCGACGCTCTACGAGAGCCTGCAGCGACTGCTCGACCGACCGGACGACGCACTCGTCCTACCAGCGCACGATCCTGGTTCGCCGGAACCGCCTGTGACCGCAACTCTGAGCGAAGTCCGAGAGCAGAACGAAGATCTCGGCCGCAACCGCGAGGAATTTATCCAGAAACTCGCGTCGGATATCCCGGATCATCCGCCGAACTTCGAGCGCGTCAAGCGAACGAACGTGGGGCAAGAATCCGTCCCCGCTGACGAGCTGGCCGAGCTGGAACTGGGCCCGAACAACTGCGCAGCGGAGTGATCTATGAGTACGGAAACTGAACTCAAACAGGGCATCCGCGAGCATCTCGGGCAGTTCTCGCTCCACGTCCTCTTGGTATTCGCCACCGGGCTGACCATCGGATCCGAACGCGCCGTTGTGCCCGTCCTCGGCCGTGACGCACTCGGCGTCGAGTCGCTGTTCGTCATCGGCTCGTTCGTCGTCTCGTTCGGCTTCGTCAAAGGACTCCTGAACCTCTACGCCGGCAAGTGGGGCGGTGAATACGGCCGCAAGCCCGTGCTCGTCCTCGGGTGGGTGACTGCACTGCCGATCCCGGTCATCCTCATCTTTGCGCCAAGTTGGGGCTGGATCACCGTTGGGAACATCCTGCTAGGCATCAACCAGGCGTTGACCTGGAGTATGGCGATCAACGCCAAGATTGACCTTGCAGGCCCCGAGCAACGAGGGTTAGCCGTGGGTATCGACGAGGCGTTCGGATACAGCGGCGTCGCCGTCGGTGCCTGGGTCACGGGTATCATCGCTGCCCGAACGAGCCTCCGGCCTGAGCCGTTCTACTTCCTCGCTGCCGTCGTCGTGCTGGCGTTCCTGATCTCGATCTTCCTCATCAAGGAGACCGTCCAGTTCGCGGAGGTAGAAGTTGATGATGACGACCACCACGATGCGAACCTCCCATTCGGCGAGGTGCTAAAGCGGGCGACCTACGGCGACAAGACGCTGTTTGCCGCGGCACAAGCGGGCCACATCGAGAAATTCGTCGATACACTGTTCTGGCTCGCTGTTCCACTGTATCTCACGAGCCAAGGCCTCGGAATCGCAGCGGCCGGGTTCGTCGTCGGCATCCACAGCGCGATGTACTTCCTCCAGATTGCGACCGGTGGACTCGCGGACCGGATCGGTCGCCGTCCGCCGGTCGTCGTCGGAATGTTCCTTACCGGCGCGGGCGTCCTCGGGATGGTACTCGTCGACGGGTATCTCCCGTGGGCCGTTCTCTCCGGTGTGTCCGGCCTCGGAATGGCGTTGCTGTACCCGAATCTGATGACCGTTCCCGGCGACGCTGCCCATCCGACGTGGCGTGCAACCGGGATGGGCGTCTACCGGATGTGGCGCGACTCGGGCTACGGCGTCGGCGCAATCCTGATCGGGCTCTCGATGGAGTTCGTGAACGCCGAAGCCGCCTTCTATCTGACTGCCGCTCTGATGTTCGTCTCCGGGGCGATCGTCTACATCTGGATGGAAGAAACCCATCCCGACTTCGGGACGCACGAGCCGCCTGCACCTGCTCCTGAGCAATCAGGTCAGGCGCTCCCTCAAGACTAACTTCGTTTGATCCGGACGGTTTCCCGACGCCATCTACGCTGTGTAAGATCTGTTCAAGCTGTGCGTATCGAACGCACTCCCCTAGCACTCTTTCGACGCCTGACCTCTCTTCAACAAAGCAGACTTGAGTCGGTCGCTGAGAACACCGCCGCGCAGTAACGCGGCAGCACGGACAGAAGGGTATGCAGGAGCTCCACTCTGCCCAACTGGATACTCCGCAGGCGATGCGGATAACACCACCGACACAGACTCGAGCGGGCCCTGCAGCCGCAGCACGAGAGGCTCCCGGAAACGAATCTCTCGTGATTCCCACCGGTAGCATCGAAGTTTCAGCTGAAAACCGTTTTGTCTGCCGCAACTGCGGTCTCACAGCGTGGGAACGTCGAGACGGGACACAAAAATCGACACCGCGTGACAGAACTGTCGATCAGTACTCGAACTCAACTTCGCTCCTCGTCGGAGAGATGCCACGGACTCTCGACGTCGGTTGGGCTCTCGTCCGTCGCGAGCGGGACGGTCTCGTACAACTGCTCGAGATGATCCATGGTGTAGTCGACCGCATAGCGTTCGACGGCCGCTCTGGTATCGCGGTCGGTTGCCAGACAGGTCTCGATGGCCTCGACCATCGACTCGCGGTCGCCGTAGGTGAACCGTTCCCCGTTGTCGGCCTCGATGGTACGGTTAAACGGCGCGACGTCGGCGGCAGCGACGGGTGTCCCGCAGGCGTTGGCCTCGAGCGTCGAGAGCCCAAGCGTGTCGGCGGTCGAGGCAGTGACGAACGTATCGATCGAGGAATAGAAGACGGGTAATTCCTCGCGGGGGAGGAAGCCCCGAATCTCGACGTTGTCCGGCGCGTTCTCTTCGAGACAGTCGCGGTAGGGACCGTCGCCGACGATGACGAAGTCGTACTCCGGCAATGCTTCGGCGGCCCGCAGAATCTCGCTGACGTTTTTCTCCATACTGAGCCGGCCGCTGTATCCGACGACCGTTCGGTCGGGATATCGGTCTTCCGCGGTCGGCTGGAAGAAGTCCATATCAATGCCCACCGGCAACTGGACGTGTTCGACGTCGCGGTCGATCCGCTCGGTCGAGGCGGTGACGATGTCGAAACTCCGGAGGAAGCTGTTTTCGACCGGCACGTAGAGGTTCGAGAGCAGCCCCGCGACCGACTCGAGTTTGATGCTCTGGTGAAAGTACTCCTCGAGTGGCGTGTGATGGGTGTAGACCGTCGGCAAGTCGTGTTTCCAGGCGTAGTACCGGCCGAGAATCCCGATGGGGGCGGGGCCGTGACAGTGGACGACGTCGAGGTCGGGCAGCGTCGACGGCCGTTTCGTCAGCGGAATCCGGTAGCCGGCATAGAAAGGGTTCGGCATCGAGGTCACCGGAATCTCACGGTCGCCGGGCTCGTAGTCGCCATCAGGGTAGATGACGTACACCTCATGACCTTTCCGCTCCAATTCCTCACGCCACAGTTTGATCGTATACGTTACGCCATCGATCTCGGGAAAGTAACTGTCCGTAAAGAACCCGATCTTCATTCAGACCACCTCCTCGTACAACGACTGATACTGGTTCGCGACCGCCTCGAGCGAAAATTCCTCGCTGCGGTCGGCCGCGTTCGATCCGAGTCGGTCCCGGAACGCCGGATCGCGAAGTCGCTCGAGGGCCGCCTCGAACCCGTCGACGCCCGATCCTGAAACCTTCAGGCTGTCCTTGCCGTCCTCGAGCCACGAGAACGTCTCGATGTCACGGACGAGCACTGGTTTGCCCGCGGCCATCGCCTCGAGTAACGCGATCCCCTCGTTTTCCTCGTGGGTGGGGAAACAGAAGATGTCGCCCGCCGCGTACGCCCCACGGATATCGTCGACGTACCCGGTGAACGTACAGTTCTCCGGGGCGTTCTCGATCAGTGCCGTCGTCTCTCGCCCCTTCAGAGAGAGGTCGAGCGGGCCGAACCAGGCGAAATCCAGGTCGGGCAGCCGCCGGGCCAGTTCGACGAACGTTTTGAGCCCTTTGCGTTTGATGACGTGGCCGACGAGGAAGACGGTCGGTGACTCGAGATCGTACCGGTCGCGGTACTCCTCTTCGAGCGATTCGAACCCCGCGAGTTTCGATCGGTCGACACCGTTCGAGACGACCGTTGTCGGTACATCGGTGTACGTCTCGATTAGGTCCTGATTGTACTCGGAGGGACAGACCAGGGCGTCGGCCAGTCCGTAGGCCCACTCGAGATATGGCTTGAGCGGCTTCGCGAGGGCGTTCGTGAACCGAAAGCTATCGCCGAAGTCCTCGGCGGTCACGTGTGTGTTCGCGACGACGGGTACGCCTTTCGACCGCGCCTGCCGTGCGTACCAGACCGACCGTGGCCCCATGAGGTTACAGTGGAAAACGTCGGCCTCGAGCGTCGGCTCGGTCGTGTAGGTCAGGTCGAGCCGATCCAGCATCTTCCGCTGGTGGACGACCGACTCGTGGATGCCGCCGGTGACGTGGGATTCGAGTTCGAAGTAGTGACTGATTTTCATACCGGGCTCTCCTGTACCGAGCGCTGGTTACCGTCGAATATACGAGACCGCCGCGGTGAGTCGACGGCCGGTGTCTTCGCCTCCGTTCGATCGCGGTGTCACTCGACTTCGAGCCACGGCACTTCCATGAGTGCCGGGATGTGCGTCTCGATGTGGTGTTCCCAGACGCCTTCCTCGCCAAAGGCTTCGCCGTGGTCTGCGGTCACGATGACGGTGCCGTCGAGTTCGTCGACGATGTCGGCGACGGACTCGAGTGCGATCCGCAGGTTCTCCTCGTAGAGGGCCATCGCCGCCTCGCGAGTGCCGTTCGTGACGACCTCGGTGGGATCGAGCTCGAGCCACAGGCCCGCTTTCTGTGCGAGTTCGCTGCCCTCGAGTTTGTCCTCGACTTTTGGCCGGAGCGTATCGCCGAGCGATGCAAGTGCCCCACCGCTATCGCCCTCGCTTTCCTCGGCTTCCTCCTGTTTCCGGATCCCCTTCTGGATCTGTTTGAGCTTCTGGCCCTTACCGCGGGCGAGGTAGGGGGCGTGGGGCTGCATGTAGTGCAGCACTGTCCGATCGGCTTCCTCGACGGCGTCCTGGTTGCTGTAGAAGGCCTCCCCGATGCTGTCCGGCGGCACCGTGCCGAGGTCGTCGTCCCAGCCCGATTTCCACACGTCGAAGACGTTGCTGATGTGATCCGAAGCAGACCACTCGTAGTCACAACTGGCTCCCCACTTGAGTTCGTTCAACGGGATTCCGAGGTCATTGATGAACGGATTCCCAGAGAAGTACGCGATGTCGTGTTCCTCGGTGAAGGTCCGATAGGCCCATTCCGGCGTCGACGAGCCGACGCTCCAGCGCTTTTCCAGCGTCCCGTCGAGATACTCGTCGTAGACCTCGCTGAACACGTCGTACCGACACGCATCCAGCACGAGACAGTAGTCCCACTCCGACTCGAGGAAGTGCTGGTCGTCCATTAGTTGCGACTATCTTGCGAGCCGACCTATGTATTCTTGTTGGTTCCCGGAAAGTCACTCAAACAGTAATTTCTGGGTCCGTAAGCCGCTATACCGTCGATCGAGGTTCCCGCCGAATCGACGCGTCGTCCGGACTACTGTCGGTCAGGATCCGCAGCACGGTCGCGGGTGTACCGGGCACTCAGGACAGCGATCAGTATCAGTGACAGGAGACCGTCTCACTCGAGGTAGCCAAGCTCCCGGAGCCGGTCGCGGGTCTCCTCGTCGGCCTCCTCAAGGGCGTCGACGTCGTCGGTGTCAGTCTCGGACGGATCATCCCACGCGCCGCCGACGTGGTCTTCGAACCGAGCGAGTGCTCGTTCGGTCGCGGCGACGACGTCGTCGTCGGCCGGATCGACCGGTGACTCCTCGTCGGGGTCCTCGTCGAGGCGATAGCCCTCGTCGGGAATCCGGTCCGCGCGGACGTACTTCGCATCGGTGCTCCGGGCGGCCCGCAGCCGCGAGTACGCGCGATGGTCGTCGGGGAGATCGATGCCGGCATCGCTGGCTTTCTCCTCTAGGTGGTGGAGTTCGATGACCGGCTGGGCGTACTCGACGAACGCGTAGTCGTCCGCGTCGTTGCCCTCGAGGATCGCCTGCTGACCGGCATCGAGATCGGAAGCTCCGTCGAAGGCGCGGTACTCGTCGGCGAGCAACGAGCGCGTCGAATCGCGAGCGACTGCACCGGCACTGTCGCCGGCCATACCGACCGTCTTGGGATCGACATCCAGTGTGTCCAACACGGTGTGATAGCAGTCGAGCAACTCGACGAGATCGTCACGACGGTCGGCCTCGAGATCCGGGTGTTTGATCAGCAGCGGGACGTTGATGAGCTGGTCGTAGAGGGCGAACTCGTGGCCGTAGAGGTCGTGTTCGCCGTGGAGTTCGCCGTGGTCGGCAGCAACGACGACGGTCGTGTCCTCCCATTGGCCGGTTTCGCGTAGCCAGTCGAACAGCCGGCCGAGTTCGGCGTCCATGTGGGCAATTTCGGCGTCGTAGAGGCCGCGGATCGCCTCCCACTCGTCGTCGTCGATATCACGTGCGCCAGAGTTGTACTCTTTGGAGTTCTGGCAGACTTCCGAGGGATCGACGCCGGGCGCGAACTCCTCGCGGTACTCCTCGGGCGGATAATAGGGCAGGTGAGCGTCCATCAGGTTGACGAACGCGAACCACCCCTCGTCGCTGTCGCTATTGTCGATAAAGGACTTCGTGCGATCGATGACTGACGGCGTCTTCGAGTCGGCCCCGTCGCCGCTGGCGAGTTTGGCGTGTGCCATCGCGCCGAGGTGGACGAGTTTCGACGCGAGTTCGCGGAGGTAGTCGTTGTCGTTGACCGCCTGCCACGCACTCGCGAGCGGCCCCGAGAGAACGTCTCCGGGAAGCACCTCGAAAAACGAGTCCTGCTCGTCGAAGCCGTCGGTGAGGCCAGTGTAGGGGGTGATCCAGGCGTTCGAGGAGTAACAGGCCGTGTCGTAGCCGGCCGCCGACAGGACCGACGCGAGGGTCGTATCTCCGTCGAGGTACGGACTTCCCTGATCCGCCCCGTGCTGGCTCGGATACTGCCCGGTAAACAGCGAGGCGTGCACCGGCAGCGTCCACGGCGCGGGTGCGACCGCCGATTCGAAGACAGTCGCTTCCGCGGCGAACCGCGAGAGTGCCGGCGTCGTCGCCCGCTCGTAGCCGTACGGCTCGAGACGATCCTTCCGGACCGTATCTAGAATGACGAAGAGGACGTTCGACTGGCGAGTCCTGTCCATTACTGGCCACACTTTCCTCCACGCAAATAAATCGATTGAAGGGGCCGATGCAATCAGCACGCGTTGCGTCGGTGCCAATCAGATGTTTCAAGTTTGCTGATGGTCCATACCCGCCATGGACGAGCGCAATCGGCGGGCATTCCTCATCGGCATCGCCGGCGCGATCGCGGCCTTCGCGATCCTGTTCTTCCTCGTCGGCGCCCGTGACGTTCTCGACTCGTTGCTGTCGGCGACGCCCTCCCTGGTCGTCGCGACGTTCGCGCTCGCGCTCGGCTGGCTGGCTGCCTGGAGTCTCATGTTGCGAACCGTGCTGGCCGCGCTCGACATCGAAATCCCGGTCGGCAAGTCGTTTCTCGTCTATGCTGGAGCCGTCTTCGCGAACAACGTTACTCCGTTCGGGCAGGCCGGCGGCGAGCCGATCGCCGCCTTGCTCATCTCGAAGACCGCCGATGCCCGCTACGAGACCAGCCTCGTCGGGATCGCAACCGTCGACGTCATCAACGTCGTTCCCTCGATCTCGCTGATCCTCGTGGGTGTCGGCTACTACGCGACCACCGCGGCGATCGGCCAGCGCCTCGAGACGGCCGTCGGCTCGGCGATCGTCCTGATTGCGGGCATCGTCATCGTGATGGCGCTCGTGTGGCGGTACCACCGGACGATCGTCGAGCGACTCCCCGGGATCATCGCCCCCCGACTCGGCCGGCTCGGACTCGAGCGCTTCGACTCCGAGACGCTCGAGGAAGACATCGCCGACCGCCTGGGACGGTTCTTCGAGAACATCGAACGCGTCGCGACGGACCGGTGGCGATTGGCCGCAATCATCGGCCTGTCGCTATGCGGTTGGCTCTTTCAGACGGCCGCGCTCACGGTCGCGTTCGACGCGATCGGGTACGATGTCTCGGCATACGTCCTGCTGTTCGTCATCCCGCTTGCGAACCTCGCGGGCGCTGCGCCGCTGCCGGGTGGACTCGGCAGTATCGAAGCCGCGTTCGTCACGTTGCTCGTGCCAACGACCGGTATTCCGGCGTCGGCCATCACTGCGGCCGTCCTCATCTTCCGGGGAGCGATTTACTGGATGCCGGTCCTGATCGGCGGGCTGTCGGTGTCTGCGTTCGGCGTCCGGGCGGTGCGGTAATCGGCTGCTGGCCGACAGCGTCATTTCCGCCCGGCACTGATAGTCGGCCAACTGATCATGTACCGGGAGGGCCACGCCGGCCTCAACGCCTTGCTCTATGCACCGATTCTCCCCCTCGTGAGCCACGTCTGGTCGCTCGAGTTAGCACTGGTTGGGGCGCTCGTGGCCGTCGGCGTCGCCAACATCCCTGATCTCGATCAGCCGCTGCCGAGACTGCGCCATCGCGGGCCGACCCATACCGTCTGGTTTGCGGTCCTCGTTGGGCTGGCTACCGGCGCCGGGACCGCGCTTCTCGTCCCTGAGTCGCCGGTGGCCTTTCGGTTTGGATTCGTCATCGGCACCTGCGGCATCCTCGCCCACCTCGCCGGCGATGTCGTGACGCCGATGGGAATCAGCCCGTTCGCCCCGCTCTGGCGGTACCACGTCACGCTCGAGTGGTTCAAATCCAAGAACAGCCGGATCAACCGGGCGTTGTTGCTCGTCGGCTCGAGTGCGCTGTTCGCGTCGCTGCTTGTGGCGATGGGGCTGTCGGCGGTGGTCGCTCCGGCAAGCTGATCGATACCGGCCGTCTATTCTCGCTCGATTCTGGGTTCTCGAGGGTTAGATCGACTGCTACTCGTTTGCGTCCCAGACGAGGAGCGCGATCGAGCCGGTCCAGAGCAGGACCGTCGCGGTCGGGCTATGGACCGGCAAGCCAGGGCTCCAACTCGTCCGTAGCGGGAACAGCCAGTCGATTCCCTTCGGCGACAGTGAGTCGATCGCGAGATGTGAGCCAAGCGCTAGTCCGACGGCGAGCGCGACGCGTCGACCGATCGTGGACGTCTGCTGCCGCCCAACGGCGTACCCGCCAGCGACGACTGTCAGCGCGAACAGGGGCGTGTGGGTGATCCCGCGGTGGACGAACGGCCATGCCCAGCTCGCTGGAAAGAGAAAGTCGACGTCCGGGAGCAGTCCGAAGACGAGCCCGATCCGCGGATCGACGTCGGTGAGTCCGGCAACGAGGGTGTAGCCGACAAACGCATGCGTCGCGAACGCACCCGTCAGAAACAATATCCGTCCGATCTCCATCAGCGGTAGTTTCGGCCGGTATCACCACATAGCTTATGTTCTTCGAAAGTGGGAGCGACGGATACCCACCGTTGGACGACAGCCACTGTTGCCACTGATCAGCGGAGCTGAATCAACAATGCTTACATTCGGGACGGAGTACGAACGGGTTATGTATCCGTTGCAACTCGAGGGGATGCCGTCCTGGCTCGAGTCGATGCTGACGTCGGAACTCGCACTTGCCGTATTCTTCGGTCTCTGTGTCCTCGAGGGTGCGATGTTGCTGCGATTTATGCCGAGCGAACTCGTCGTCCCGGCCGCACTGGCGCTGATCGGATCGTCGGTGCCGAAAGTGGTGATGATCGTCGCCATTGCGGTTGCCGGCACGACGCTCGGTCAGTTCGGACTCTTCTGTCTCGTTCGCCGGGCTGGTCGGGAGTACGTCTTACAAAAGCGCTGGTTCCCGGTCACCGAGTCACGCCTCGAGCGGTTCGATGGCTGGTTCGATCGCTGGGGCGCTGTGGCCGTCGCCGTGAGCAACACGATGTTGTTCGTCCGCGGGCTATTGACAGTCCCGGCAGGGCTCTCCGAGATGGACGGCCGTGCGTTCGTCGCGCTCTCGGCGATCGGCTCGCTGTCGTTTCAGTCGATCCTCGCGGCACTATACCTTCTTGGCGGTCATCTGCTGGCGTAACCGATCGACGGAAAACGGATGGTGCGTCTCGATTCGGGTTAGTTCTCGCCCTGTCGGGTGACTGGCAGCCGGAACCGGACGCCGGCGTCGTGGAGTTGCCACCTGAACTCGAGGCCGGCCCACACGAGTCCCGACAGCAGCACAACGCCGATCGCGGCGAACTCAGAGGACCCCATCCAGACCGGACTCACGAACAGGAGGGCGTTGTAGATCCGGTGTGGGAGGATCGACTCGATGAGGTCGCCGAGGAACGCGAGGGGGCTGAAGTCGAAGCCGCCCCCGCCACCACCGCCGCTGCTGGTCTCGGCTGCAGTTTGGTTCTCGAGGCCAAGCGCCTGGGCGCTCTGGCCGCCCTCGCTTTCGTCGCCGGTCTCGAGGCGCTCGGATTCGTAGGGCAGCGACGAGCTGACCTCCCAGACGATGTCGCCGGACTCGTTGACCTCGATAACGCGGTTGCCGTGGGTGTCACTGATCAGCGTGTTGCCGTTCGGGAGCCGATCGGCATCCCGTGGCCACTGAATCTGATCGTCTTCCCACAGCCAGGTCTGGGTCCACTCGCCGTCTTCGCGCTGGAACTCCTTGATCTGAGCATTTTCAGAGTCGGCAACGAGGACTGCCGGCCCGCCCTGACTTTCGGGAATGTAGTCGGGATTGTGCTGTTCGTGGAGGACGTCGTACTCGTTCTCGCTGCCGAGCGTCCAGTCCTTGAGCAGCCCCTCTTCCCGATCGAGGAAGACGACCTGATCCTGATTGCGCAGACTGGCCATGATTCGGCCTTCCATCTGGCCCTCCTCGATGTACTCGACATCGTTGATGTGTGCCCAGTCACGAGGCCAGGAGTGACCACCCTCGAGTGGGAAGTCGCTTTGGGCGTCCCAGAGCCACTCGACGACCTCCGTCTCGGTGTTGACGACGAAGACCTGATCGGCGACCATGTCGGCGACGACGAAGTGAGTCTCGTTGATGCGGTCAACGTCGTGCCACTCGCCGGCGTACTCCTTGTAGTCGTAGCGCTCGTAGAGCACCTCGACCTCGCCGGTCTCGAGATCGGCGCGCTCGATGACGTTGCGGGTACACGGCGGATCACCACAGTTGGCCCCTTCGGTGTGGATCGTATCGGTCGCGGCGTACTCGACGGTCAACGGATCGCCCTCGACGGGGTCGGCGTCGAAGTATTTCGTCCGCGAGTTGTTGTAGTAGAGGACCTCACCGTTGGGCTGATAGGCAGTGATCGTCCCGGCACGACCCGACTCGGTGACAACCGTGTGGTTCTCCGTCTGGGGTGCGTTCGGAACGTCCTCCCGCGAGGCCGTCGAGACGCCGTCCCCCGCCGCACTGGCGACGACGGCAGCAGATAGCAGTATCAGAACGGCGAGCACGGCCCGGACCCGGTTTCTCGAGATTTCAGACCGGACGCGCTCGAGCGACGGAAGCGATTGTTCGGTCACGGTATTCTCACCATCCCGTTTCGGCATGCCGTTTGGGGACTCATTGCCCTTTGTTTCCTGATCAAGATATTAGTACGTTGTTGAACATTCTCTTCTCTCCGCCGGACGGGCAGCACATCACGCCCGGCCCAACAGCGACTGGATCGGCGCTCGAGCGCTCATTTCGACGAGTAACGTGTATTACTCCTGCTCGTCTGCCCGCGTCGTCAGGACGGGCACCGGCGACGTGCGGATTACCCGTTCGGTGAAACTCCCGAGCAGGTGTCGGTCGAGACCGGTGTGGCCGTGTGTCCCCATTACCACGAGGTCGATCCCCTCCTCGTCGGCGTAGTTCGTGACTTCTTGCGGCATCGAACCCGTCGCAATGGTCGTCGTGACGTCGTCGACGCCCGCCTGCGTGGCGGTCGCAGCTGCCTCGTCGAGAACCGTCTGGACGTTCTCCTCGAGTTGCTCGGAGAGCCGTGCCGATTCCGCGTCGCCGACCTCCGGGAGTTCGTCGACGATAGATAGCAAGTGAAGCGTCGCACCGGTACGTTCGGCGGCCGTCGCCGCCAGTTGCAGCGCCGCCGTGGCATGATCGCTCCCATCGGTCGGAACGAGCACGTCGGTGTAGGGGTACGTCGGCGTCACGTTGTCGGCTGCTCGAACCGTCATCACCGGAACGGGGCTTCGGTTCACGACGTGATCCGTGACGCTCCCGAGAACGTACTCTCCCAGTCCGCGCCGGCCGTGGGCGCCCATCGCGACGAACTCGAACGTGTCGGCGCTGGCGTAGTCGACGATCGTCGGTCGGGGATCGCCTTGCACGATGTCTGTGACCACGGACACGCCGCGTTCCTCGGCGAGCGCGGCGGCCTCGGAGACGATCTCTCCGCCCTCTTGTTCGAGGACGTCGACGACTTCGGTGCTGAGCCGGGTGAGACTTGGTTGGTTTGTGTCCGCAACGTAGAGCAAGTGGACGATCGCGTCCCGCTCGCTGGCGATGTCGAGCGTGTGCTCGAGAGCTGCGGTTGCAGGTTCACTCCCGTCGGTGGGGACGAGAAAGCGAGGTGGCATACTCGAGCGTTCGGGACGGACCTGCTTATATACTGTTGGCCAATAGTCCGTGAACACCCAGTCGCTTTCGGTTCTCGACACGGAGTCGAACGCAAAACGGCGGCCACCGCTCTGCCTGCAGCCGGTGTCGAGCCGCTACACAGATTCGACGCGAATTTTACCGTCTGCTGTGACGGTCACCAGACACTCGGTGTACTCGACGGTCACTGATATGCCGGACAGAACGACGTGACGCCGGTCGCATGCGTGCGGCCATGGGGACGGCCGCGACATCGCGACCGGCTTCGGATTGACTGCTGTCCAGTAGTATGAGCCGCTGGGTCGGAGACCGTTCGCGCGCGGCGGAACAGTCGCTCGAGTGCATCGGCATTGATCGAGTAGTGAAGTGGCTCGAGCGCAGTGACAGCTTCGTTCAGGACGTTACGACGGCTCCCGCGACTGACACCGCTTCGTCTGCAAGTGTCGCCGTCGCCGTCCGAATCCACTCGGACGTGCCGACGAGAACGCACCCGGTCGTCGTCTCGGTATCCTCGAGACTGCGAGCCATACCCATGGAGGGGACGGCGATTATAAAACGGTCTGTCGGTTCCGCCTCTCTCATTCGGGCGTGAGTGTGCCGTGTTCAGCTCGATAGCCGTCGTCACAGGCCTCGATCGCCCGCACGTCACGCAGTCTGATCCCCTGTTCCATCTTGGTCACGACCGGCGTGTCATAGTAGTCGGACTCGTACTCGAACCCCTTGCCCTCCTGACGGCGCCGCTCGACGAACTCTCGGTGGCGCTCGAGGCGTGCGCGGCCCACCGATCGTGAGAGCGCCGGCACGTCGTCGATCCCCTCGTCGAACACCTCGAGGAACGCGTCTTCGAGTTCGACCCCGATCGAGTTGCGACCGGCACACATCGCCGCGATCGTGGTCGTCCCGGTGCCCCAGAAGGGATCGAGGACAGTGTCGCCGTAGGCCGAATACATACAGATCAGCCGGTAAGGAATCTCGAGGGGGTAGGCCGCCGACCGCTCTCGGAGTTCGTCGTCGACCGCCTCGAGTGTCTGTAACTCGCCGGTCACGTCGGTCCAGATGTCCGAGAACCAGCGGTTGCGTTCCTCCCAGAAATAGGCGGCCTCGTAGCGTCGGTCAGCACCCGGCTCGAACTCGCGGCGCGTTCCTCCCTTCCGAAAAATCAGGACGTACTCGTGCTCGAGGGTGACGTAGGCGTTCGGTGGGATCATCCCGCTACCCATGAACTTGGCTGCGCTGTTTGCCGGCTTTCGCCAGAGCACGTCCGGCAGCGGCTCGAACCCGCGTTCCTCGAACGCCGCGAGCACGCGGGCGTGGTTGGGGTAGACCCGAAAACTACCGTCGACCGATCGGGTCGCGTCGCCGACGTTAATACAGGCAATCCCGCCGTCGACCAGCACCCGCTCGAGTTCGTCCCAGACGGCCGCGAGTTCTGCGTGCATCGCCTCGAAGGCGGTCTGGCCGTCACCAGCCTCGAGTGCGTCGCCGATCGCAGGATCGAGGTCCGTAAAGAGGTCGTCCCACATCTCGATCATCGGATACGGTGGCGACGTTACGACGAGTTCGACCGACTCGTCGGCGACGTCCGAGAGCGCGCGGGAGTCACCAACGACCACGCGGTGAGTGGTCTCCATTGGCTTGACACTGTCGGCGTCTCTCCCTTAGCTTCTTCGTCAGGCGACGCACAGACCAGAAAAGTAGACGGTCGATCGCCCCCAAGTCGAGCGACCCGGTCGTTACTCCTCGACGTCTTCGTCCGGTTCCTCAGTTCCGAACTCGGACTCAGTAGCCGTCTCGGGCTCGCTCTCGATATCGGTCGCCGGCTCGAACTCCTCGATCGGCTCCCACTCCTCTTCTTCGTCCGACGTGAGCCGTCGCCGAAGGAACGCAGCCCCCGCGAGCAGCCCCACTGCGAGCAGGAGTCGCGACAGCCGCGATGGAGTGTCCGATTCATCCGTCACCTCGACCGTCGTCTCGTCGATTTCTTCGGTCGTCTCTCGTACGTCCTCGATGATCTCCGGCTGTTCGATGTCCTCGAGCGGCATCTCCTCGAGCGTCGACGACTGCCGGCCGAGGAGAAAGCCAACGGCCGCACCGAGGCCAAACAACGCTCCTGCGAGCGGGAACCGTCTACCTGTGCGAGACCCCTCCGATTCCTCGACGGCCTCGAGGATCGTCTCGCGCATCGGAGACTCCAGCCCTCGATTGACTGCTTCTTTAACGATAAGCTCGGATAGTGTGGCGTCCTGTTGTTCCGTCTCGGGCATAATCCGCTCCGACCACATCGCTGTACATAATTCTATCCCTCGTTTCTATCGCTCGGACGAACTCGTCGCCTCGTATGCATGAACTACCCGAGAAACCGGACGATATAACAGCTGGTTTACTGGCGACGAGCGATCGCGCGTGAGCGACCGGGGCTGGTCGGCGTCAACCGGCGACGTAATCGTCGGTCAGGAACTGGCTCGAGAGCGGATCAGCGATCCATATTTTCGGCCGTACTCGGTTGCTGACAGCACTCGAGGGGAGATACGTGCGCGTGTGCGGGTATGAAATATTTAATGAGTCAGCAGCACGCCGCCATCGCTCGCTGGACCGTGTCAGTGATCGGTAAACCTGGCTCTTCACACCCTATAAGACCACCTCGGCACGTCAACCATGCAGCAGTGCCGTGGAATGCCTTCCATAACGAAAAGGGTCCCTGACAGGGATCACACATGAGCGTCCTCCGCCAGCCCGAGGTACTCGGCAGAACGACCCGACAGCGCGTCGTCGGCGTCACTGCTGCACTCTCTGCGGCGGCCGTCGAAACGGTCGCGGTCGGGTGCTGGTTCGGCCTCGTCGTTGGCTCGCGGACGACAGCGACTGCGCTCGCAGGGCTTGGCGTGCTCTTCTGTGGTTCATTGCTCAGAACGACAATCTTTGGAGTGACGGTCAGCGATCTCGGAGCACGCCTGCAGCCACAACAACTCGGCGTGACAGTTTCGCTCACGGCTGGCTGGATCGTCTGGCTGCTCGTAGCCGAACTGATCGGCGAGTCTCTCGGTGTCGTCGTCGCGGCCGTCGTGTTCACCGGCATGCTCACCGGCCAGTTCGTCCTCGAGCGACGCATCTTCAGACAGTCGACCGATCGCTGGTCGTTCGCACTGGCCGTTCCGGGGCTGTTGCTCGCCGCTGGCGCATCGATACTGCTCGCGACCGTCTGGTTTACCGACTGGGCGATCTCCTCGTCCCCGTACTCGATTGGCTCGACGACGATCGTCCTTCGGATCGGAGCCATCCATCTCGGCGTCTTCGCCTTCGGCTTCTTCGCGTTCCTCGCTCATCAACGCCGGTTTCAGCGTCTTCTCGGTCCCTGACGTGCGGTCACCGAACCATCATACCAGGGGGATATCATTTCCCCTGTGCGCCCACGTTCTGGTCGCTTTCGAAGGAGTCCGGATCCGGCTCGATCGTCGCGTACTGCACTGCCCGCCTGCCAAGCGTCGTCACCCGCGTCTCGAGTTTCGGATCGACGAACGCGCCGTCTTCGATGGCGGCGCTGGCGTTCGGGATCGCCGCCTCGTGTGGGATTACCCACGCATTCAGCGCTCGACAGACCGACCGCATATGCTCTACGGCCGTCACGGGAAAGGCCCCGCCGGAGACGGCGAGCAAGCCGACGGTCTTGTCCTCGAACTCGTCGAAGCCACAGTAGTCGAGCGCAGTCTTCAGCGGCGAGGAAAACGATCCGTGATACATCGGCGAGCCGAGCAGGATCGTATCGGCCGCGCGGACGCGAGCCGCAAGTGCATCTGCGTCGCCTGCGTTCGCACGATCGCGGTCCGCATCGAAAATCGGCAACTCGTACTCACGGAGATCGATTAGTTCGGTGGTCCCACCAGCCTGTTCGGCGGCTGAGAGCGCCCACTCGAGTGCGATTCGGGTGTAGCTTCCGTCGCGGAGGCTCCCACAGAGCGCGGCCACGTGGACATCACTGTTGCTCATAGCTGTCCTGACGACCGGTTAGCAGGAAAAAGTATCTGCCGTGTGCCCTCGATTCGATGGCCCTTTCCCCTCGAAATTCGAACCGATTATCGTGCAGTCGCTGCTCACCGTCATCCTCGAGGAGGCGCTGCCGCGCGTGCTGACGATCACGCTCCTGATCGGGGTGGGTGTCGGAGTGGCCAACCTCGCGGTGGAGTACGGGCTTGTCGAACTCGTCGCCCGTGTAGGCCACTATCTCACGGAGCCAGCGAACCTCCCTCCCGAAGTCGGTACTGCCGTTCTCACGAACGCGGTCTCGGTGACCGCCGGCTACGGGATGCTCGCAGAGTTTCGCGAGGACGGCCTGCTCGACGACCGGGCCACGCTGATTGCAGTCGTCATCAACACCTTCTTCGGATTCATCCAGCATATCTTCACCTACTACGGGCCCGTTCTCATCCCGATCCTCGGGCTGCAGGTCGGCCTCATGTACGTCGGCGCACGGGCCGGGATCTCGCTTGGAATCACGCTCGTCGGCTTGCTTGCTGGTGCGGTCTTCCTTCAGGGAGCCGACTACGACAGCGGCGCTGTCGACCCCGACACGCCCGAGGACGAGGGGCCGCAGACGACCCGCGAAAAACTCTCTGCTGCCGGTTTGAGCACCTATGAGCGCCTGCGCTCGATCGTCCCCCGGCTTGCAGTCGTCTATTCGCTCGTCTTCGTCGCGCTCGAGTACTCGAATCGGATCCTCGAGTACGTGGACCCGGTTCTCGCCGTGTTCGCGTCCGTCGGCCTCGACGAACCGGGTGTGGTGCTCGAGTCGGTCGCTGGCCTGTTGGGACTACCGGGCGCGGCGATACCGGTGATCCTCGTTTCACTGGTCGATCCGACGACCGGCGCGATCACTGTCGCGCCACTGATCGGGGACGTGTTGACACCTGAGGAGACGGTGATCACGCTGCTGGTTGGCAGCCTGATCTCGCTGACGATCGGGACGGTCAAGCGCTCGATCCCGTTTCAGTACGGCATCTGGGGAGCGTCGTTCGGGACGAAAGTGATCGTCGTCAACGTCTGTCTGAAAGCGGCGTTCATCCTCGTTGCGATCGGCGTTTTCTTCGTCGTCTGACGCTGGGATGGCTGTCGGATGGCGCGCTGTTGGATGTTGTGTCCTGCGTCTCGAACGGAGTGCCGGAAAATCGATCCTATGCGCTCGCCGATGCGGTCGTCGATAACTGGCGGCTTCCGTATGCCCCGACGAGGGACAGAATCACAATAAGCACACCGGCGACACCGTTGACCCCGACTACCAGCGCGCGGTCAGCGCCGAGAACGAACGGTGCCGCGACGATCCAGATTCCCAGTACGGCGACGACGGCCGCGATGACGATACTCGGTGATCGGCGCTCGTTGGTCCGGTAGGCCTGAAACACAGCGAGAAGGGCCACTGCTGCGCCGACGAAGACGTTCTGGATTCCCATGAAGTCGGTGATCGTGAAGATGACCGTCGACACCATGACGAACGCGCCGAGCACCGCCGTCAGCCCGGCTGTTCGCTGGACCAATACTGACGAATCGTCCGTGGATTGTGTTCGGCTCATACGTGGTTCTGCCATGTGCGCCGTATTTAAGGTGTATCTAGACCATCATGTAGTTAATACATAATTGTATCTTACTAACCAGGATCTCCCGCAGCGATCAGCCGTCACCGAGCGACCGACGGGAGTGCCGCACGCGGACCTGGAAAAGGACGACAATCTTGCGTCTTCATCCAGTCGTGGGGCTTTGATACGCATCATATTCTCAGGCAGGCAATAGCCTAATAGAACGCCCTTCCAAGAGAGAAATGCGAGGGACGTTCGATCTAACCAAATATCCTCGCTGCACCTGGGATCGTTCCACTGCCAACCATCCGGCGACGATCTCGGATCATATACAAGCAACCACCATTTGGGCAATGAGTGTGCTTGCGTCGGCCCTTAGCCGGCGTTTCTACGGTGACATAAGACGCTTACCGGAACCTGCAGCTATCGTCGCCACTGCAGGTGAGAGCATCGCGCTCGAGGACCTGACAGCAGTCTGGACGAACTTCGACCCATTGTCGCAGGCACTCATCACTGCGGTCATCGTGTTGCAGTCGGTGACGTCAGCTGCCCGTCGATCGCGTCCCGTCGGCACGCGTACTCGCCGTCGGTCCTAATTTGCATGGTCGGACACACGACCCTCGAACTCCGCGTTAGTTCGCCCCACTGAACGCCCCATCGCGGCCCACCCGGTGACACGGGCCGATCAGCAAGCCACGACCGGGTGTTCAACCGATGGCTCGACTCGAAATCTGCACACGACGAGTCGCGGCTCGTGTGCATATTCGGGAATTGGGTTCTGTCGACGTGCAACCCACTCGGTCAACCCAAGGCCGGCGGTCCCCGATCTAAACGAAAAGCAGCGCGGGTTCCCCGTCCCACCGTGGGCGGGGGTGAAGCGCGTGCGCTCGGCTGCGTCTCTGTTTTTAAGTACCCGGACGCCCTACGACAGTTTGGAACCCACGTT